>Ga0209515_10003560_pt1 | contig 22080 bp, 24 predicted proteins | sample Subgroupgradi54m_FD_187454 | JGI IMG/M metagenome (GOLD analysis project Ga0209515, IMG submission 187454) | Subsurface groundwater microbial communities from S. Glens Falls, New York, USA - GMW60B uncontaminated upgradient, 5.4 m (SPAdes)... ... | reverse complement strand
TGCGGCCATAGTGATTACTATTATCGAAATTATCCTTGTGGTCCAATCGACGGTCGGAATCCTCAACGGCGTGAGTGGTCAGCTAAATAATTTTCAGGGAATGCAGGGATTTTAGATATGTACCCCTAGTGCATTTTATTTCGAACCGGTGCTGGATTGGTTGGCTAGGTTAATGGAAGCATACCACAGGGAAAGTGAGGCTGACAATGGTAACTAATCTAGCCTCAAATCTCTACGATGAAAGGACATTCTACAACGCATTTATTAAGGATTTATCCCGTTGTAGCAAGGAAATCATCATTGAAAGTCCCTACATTACTGCCAAACGCATGGCTATGCTCATGCCAGTTATAGAACGAGCCGTAAATAAGGGAGTTACGGTCTATGTATTGACCCGGGACCCACAAGAACACACAAACATGATGACTTATGAGTCTGAAGCTATTATCGAACAATTTGAGGCTATAGGAGTTCATGTTTTCCTTTGTACAGGGAATGATCATCGAAAGCTCGCCATTGTCGATCGGAACATCCTTTGGGAAGGGAGTCTGAATATTTTATCCCAAACGGAAAGCCGGGAACTCATGTGGCGATTTGAAGGGACAGATATTGCCTCAAGTCTAATTGCCTTTTTACACTACGATCGGTATATAGAGTGACCATATACAACATTAATAAAGTCTAATGAGTTCTGATTGGATTATATAACTCACTTAAATAACGGAGGTATTGAAGAAGTTATTTTGTGACTTCAAACAACTGGTCTTTTAATTACATCAACAACAACCCCATTAACCAAGTAATTTTGAAAATCGTCTCGATGGATATATATAGGAGAATAATCTTCTGTAGATTCAGACACCAACATAATTTGATTGTTTGAATCATCTAAAATAAATTTTTTTATATTAGCCATTCCATTTATGATCGATAGTATATACTTATTTTGATAATCAATTTGCTGACTTCGATCAATGACAACATAATCTTTATCGTTGATAGACTTGCCTTTAATAACAGCTTTATTCATGGAATTACCAACGGCTTTAAGTATAAAAAACCTATTTTGCTCATAATACGGAAGAATTGATTTAGAAACCTGCAAGTATCCCTCTGGATATTCATCCGCTAAGATTGTTGCCTGACCACAATTAGCAGATCCCAAAATTGGAAGAAAGAAAAACAAATCATCGCTAACCGAAGTATTAACCGGGGATACTAGTGTTTTGTCTGCATTTTGCTTTAAAAGACCATGCTTTATTAATTGATTCAGATGGTGTTTGATTTTTTGAGGATGAGGCTCTCCGACTAGTTTTCCAATTTCCCTTAATTTAAGGGCTGCGATATTTTTGGTTTTTGATAGGTCTAAAATCTTCTGTTGGATTGGGTTCATATAATTATAGGATATATTTTCCCATAAATAACATATCTTGTCAAGCAGGTAGTTGATAAAATAAAGTGGTCTTTAACCGTTGACAAGACTAATCAGCTATGTCAAAATGCATTTGTCTTTTAACTCAGCTTCCTGGACAGAGGCGTATAGTAGGAGGATTTATGCTTACGGATTATATTACAGTCATTCAGTTCATCTGGCCCATCGTCGGAGGAGCAATTGGCGGTATAGCGTGGGTGAATTTTTTTCAGAAAAAGGAGCAGCGATTATTTAAAAATATCCGGCGCCCGATCAGCATCATTGCCACAGAGGAAATGCCCATGACGCACGAAGCGAGACTGCTTGATCGCGTAGGATTTTTCAATGTTACCCCGCCACAGACTGACGGAAGGGCACCTGATCTTCTAAACGGTAGTAGGCTGCTGATATTAGGCTATTCTCCAAATTCAGAAAAATTCCGGGTTGCACTTGCTGCTGCTAAACAACGTGAGATACCGGTTATTGTATATGCCGGGCCGTCACGCATAACCACGGAAGATATGAATCTCTTACAGAAGTATTCTCTCCATTCCATGTGTAATACCCCGTTGCGGCTGATATCTGATGTATTTACGTTGATGGGAACGTATCCGGAGGAGAAAATATGAATACTGATGAAATAAATAACGTAATCAATCGGTTTGTCTCCAATAAATTGTCTCCAACCATGAGACAAAGGGACTATATTTCCAGCAAATATGCTGAATTATGTGAGTTTTTAAAAAATAACTGTTTTCAGTCCGGGTCATATGCGAGGTTTACCGCAGGTAATCCGGTGCATGACGTAGACGTCATTTACACCGTGTCGGACTCATCGATTCAACATGACCCAGCGAAAATTATAGGGTATATAACGTCCGAGTTGCAGGCTGCATACAAACTGTCAAAAATTACGAGAGTGAAGCGTATTTATGGTCAAACACATTCTGTAACGATTGAATTTGCCGATTCCCCTGAAGAATTCAGTATGGATGTAGTACCCGCAATTATTCTTCCGCGGGAACTCAACCAATTTGGCCAACCTATATACTTGGTTCCAGAAATTATCCGGATGAATAGGCATGATCGTATTCGCCGGTATGAAGCGGCTTTACAAAAGCCAATCACATGGATAAAGTCGGATCCACGCGGCTATGTCCAGGCGGCAACGGAATTAAACACCATAAACCCTGAATTTCGTCACACGGCGAAGTTAATCAAAACCTGGCGATATGCCTGTAAAGATGAATATGAGGATAATTTTTGCCTTAAATCGTTTCACCTGGAATTGATAGTATATGAGTATTTTATGAGAAATTCGGGAACGCACACCCTTGACGCCTTAATTTTCACACTAGGAGCGCTTCCCGGCTCTATTGCTTACCCGCAGATGCCGGATCGAGCGGATGCGAGCAGAAAAGTTGATGATTATGTTACTGATTTAACAACAGAACAAAAGCGGTTGATCATATCGGAGCAGTCAAAAGCACTTACGATTGTCCGCTCATTACCGTTTTCTGACGGGGATCAGGACGTAGCGGATAAAATACAGGCAATGTTAGCCGTACGGAGCGTCAAACAATTTAACACTATGGCATCATCCGTTCGCGTTATAAATCCTCAACAGCCCTGGAGTCAGTGAGGCATTATGTGGTCTTCAGAAGATGTTGCGTGGTTGGTACATAATTATCCGGGAATGAGACAGATAGATGCTAAAGTGATCGAAGGTAATTTAAACTTTCGGATGCTTCGACTTGGTGTACAGTATTTCGTTAATCCCTCAGAAGAACAGGTTCTTAAAATTGACGATCCAGATTACATCTATATTTGTGATGTGTATGCTATCCGAATTTGTTGGGACGATTCATTCCCTTATCCAATGGCGTACGAAATCGGAGGCAAGTTAGCTGCCGTCGCGAACACACTTGGTAAAGACCTACGAGATATGCACCTGTTTCCTAAAGGTGGCGCGTTGTGTCTGGCTTCTCCGATGGATTTAATAATTAAACTTCATGAACACTTCGATTTAAGTAAATATATCGAAGAATATTTAATTCCTTACCTGTTCGCGCAATCCTACTACGCCAAAAAGCAAACTTGGATATGGGGTGAACTCAGTCACGGATATTTTGGGCTATTAGAGTGGTTGGGACGACAAAAGGAATTTACTGATCAGGACGCGATCATTACCCATCAGGTGCTTACCGCATATAATAGCGCCGCCGATATCAGTAAATTAGTTAGTGTCAGGTGTCGCAATCATAAACCATGTCTGTGCGGTTCTGGTAAGAAGACTCGAAATTGCCACCCAGATATGCAGAATGGAATATCTCGTATAAGAGGCGCAATTAGTCGAGGGACATTGAAGATATAGTAGTAACCACATTATTTCAAAAACGTGCGAGGGTTTACGGGTATACCGTACACGTTAATTTGAAAATGGAGGTGCGGTCCTGTAGCCCAGCCTGTTTCACCCTCACGGCCGATCATATCGGCAATATGTACCTGTTCCCCCGGATACACGTAGATTTTGTCCAGATGTGCGTAAATGGACGTGATGTTGTTACCGTTATCGATAATGACGTGTTTCCCGAACCCCCAGAATATCTCTCCGGCATAGATCACCGTGCCGTCCATGAACGGATGAATGGGGTCTCCGATCAGCCCATTGGGGTTCGCTATATCAATACCTGTATGAAATGGTTGGTATGGTAGGTCTGATTCGCCAAATTCGAGAGTTATGACCCCATGTACGGGCCAGGCGACTGTTGGGTTAAGTTCTTTGACGACAGAGCCGTTTAGTGGGTCCTTGATTTGCACATTGCCGGTTTTGGTACTTACTCCAACCAGTTCGTCGGATACGACGTTAATGCCGGTATTCATAAGGATGACAACTGCAACTACGGGGAGGGAAAGAAGAATAAGGAAGGAGATAAGGACGTATTTGAGCTCTTTCCGGAATGACCAAAGAGTAAGGAACATTCCCGGGGTCATGGAAGTTAGAGGTAAATCTCCCGCGGATCGGTGGTAAGGAGCGGATGTTCTTTTTCTGAAGCAACGACTTTGACGGCTACATGGTTTTGATCTGCGATAATGAGGGCTTCACCGCGGTCGCAGGTCAATAAATAATGCTGTTCAAACGCGCTTAGGTTAAACTCCGCCGCGACCTTTTTGATGGTCGTTGTATCCTGCTTCATTAATACTCGAAGTGAAGATTGTGATGCGATCGCTCTTCCGTAGTCCTGGCTTAAGAAATCATTGGCCTGCTGTGAGATCAGGGTGACGCCTAAATAGTACTTCCGTGCCCGTCGTACGAGCCCTGAAACGAATCTGGCGCTCTCTTCGTGCTGGAGTAGGATCCAACCCTCATCAATGACAAGCATCCGCTTCTGAGGGTTACTTTTAACTTCACTATTTACGAAATTGGCGACAACCATCATCATGATTTGACGAAGCGACTCGTTCATGTCCTTGATATCAAAGATTACGAGGCGGTTATTGAGAGCTATATTGGTTTGGGCATCAAAGACCGAGCCCAGCGATCCCTTCACGAACCGCTCCAGCCGGTTGCAAAGATCTTTTTGGTGCAAGGATTTGAGGACGTGGTAAAAATCCTTGAGAACCGGAAACATCGGATGCTGTAGGGATTTTGGTTTTCCAAACATGGAGAACCCCGCGTGTTTATATGTTTGGAGAAGAGCTTTATCAACGACCGCACGTTCTTCAGACGTGAAGCTGCCGACCATGAGCGCGAGAATCTCTGTGAGATCCTGAATATGCTCTGCGAGGTTGTTTTCTCCGGTATAGGAATTGAGGGAGTAATCAAAAGGATTGATCTTCTCTTTTGATTTGGCGGAAAGCTGGATATATGTGCCCTTAACCGAGGCGGCTAGTTGCTTATATTCCCGTTCTGGATCAATAACGATGACTTTCGTGCCCTGCATGAGGTGGCGAAGAATTTCGACTTTTGCCGTATAGCTTTTTCCGCTGCCGGACTGGGCAAATATAATTGAGTTGGCGTTATTGAGGCTGTAGCGGTCGATGATGACAAGGGAGTTATTAGACCGGTTAATGCCATAGAGGATTCCGGATTCCTGAACGAGCTCCGAAGACACAAATGGGAAGGTAAGCGCGGTACTGGAACTATCGAGGTTTCGCTTCTGTGCGAGCTTGTTTTCACCTCGGGGGAGAATGGACTGTAACCCATCAAGTTGTTGAAATGCAGCAGTTTTTATGTAAAAAAGACGCGTGGACATCACGGTTTCCAGGAGTTTTGTTAATTTGTTTAACCCTTCGAGAGAATCGGCGGTAATCGTCATATAGATGGATATCTGGAAGAGTTTTTCCTGCCCGCGTTGAATTTTGTCCTTAAGTTCCATGGCGGACTCCAATGGATCGGTAATTTCGCTCCCGATGACTTTTCCTTCTTTCATCATGGTGCGCTTGGTGGATTCAAGCTCCGTAATCTTCCGGTTGAGCTTGGGAAGCGCCAGAAGTGGGTCAACGTCCTCGATGTGAAACGAAATATCAATATCGTGGTTGAAGTTAATAAGCATATTGAGCCAACCGGTTGAGGCAGTGTATGGGTAACCGGATATGAAAAGTGTTCGAACACATTTGTCACCCATTTGAAGATATGTGGATTCTTCTTTGAGGCCGGCGTAGGAGATGAGATCTACCTGGTCTTGTTGTCCGTAGGAAAAATTGATGGTATCCCGTAGCGCCTGTTTGTGTTTTGCCTTGCGGCGGAGATCCCGTATAGGCTTCCATGTATTAAATTGTTGTGTTACGAGATTAAACATAGCTGTGTTGTAGTAATGCCTGAACGGTTTGACCGGTTAATTCCTGAGTTTTAATGCTTCCCGGGTTATAGAAGCTGTAGAAGAGGTTTAATACCTCAACGCTATCGAGTTCCCGTGCCTTCATACTGAGTTTTTCTAAGGCCCGCATCACAATGTCACGATTGAGATAGAGATGCTCTTTAATGAGCTTCATGTCACGGGTTTTCTCGGTATTGGTATAGGGGATGACGATATAGAATTTTCTGGAGAGTATTTTATTTCCCGACACGAGGTTTTTAATAAAGTCGCAATAATTGGCGATTTGATTTTTGTAGATCGTTTCTTTTTCGTGGTTTTTTGTGTTGCCGATATCTTCGATATACCGGTCGATATCCACTTCCCGGACACGGACCAGAATCTGCAATTTACACGGAAGCGCGTTGAGGAAATTTTCGAAGCCGTCGATAAGTACGTCCTGTTCCTCGTCGCTTTTGAGTTCAAAGTTGACGGAAGACGTTTCAAGGACAAGGCGGTATTCGTTATTGGGAAGGATAAGGATGCCGTCGCGAACTTCTTTTATTGCGATTTGTCTTCTGCTACTAACCGCATTAGACATGTTCGAAAGCAACATGGAGTCCTCCTTTCATACTGCTTCTGTATCGAAGTTTCATTTTTCTTCTTTTCATAAACCGCTGGAGTAACAGAAAATCTTTCACATTGACGCCGTGGGTGCTTTTTACGACGCTCGTGCTTTTGGCTTGCAGGGGTTGTACTGCTGATTTTGGTTCAATCGGAAAATCAAGCTCTTTGAGATACGTATCATTTTTGTTAAATACGTAGAGTTTTGGTCTAAGGTTGTAGCTCAAAATAACAAAGAGCCAGTTAAACACTACGACCCCATTTATCCTGATGGCAAGGCCAAGAGATACGATGAGGACGGCAAGGACAAGCGGAATTTTGTACCAAGCGATATGCATCGCAGGCGTCAGGAGTGTGTAGACGATTGTCGTCCAGAAGACCGGCACCATAAGAAGCATGAGTTGTGTGAGATTGAGTGATCCCGCGATTTTATCCTCTACTGTTGTAATTTGTGCCGGAATGACAGTTGTTCTCATATATTGACGAACTTTCTGGGTACTTTTGCGTTGACACTCCGTACGACACCCTTACGTGTTTGGGTGGATGCGGTATCTGAGCTCATGATATTCATAATCTGCGACCCTATTTTCTTGACCACACCGTTTCTTGAGGTAGACATCACCATCTGCATCATGAGGGATGGAATTTTTATGAGCATAAAAAAGAGACCAATGGCAACGGCAATTGAGAGAAGCGAGTTATTCGTTTGTCCAGGGAGCACGAGGTAGGAGGCCGCAAGTTGAATGGTGACGACATGAACAAAGATCATAAATACCGACACGATATAGGTTTTAATTGCCATTTCGGCAACATCAGAAAATTTCGGGATAACCCAAAGAAGAAAGATAAATGGTGAGAGAACAGCACTTAGTGAAATGATAATAAGACGGCTAATGTACATGAGGAGTAGCACGATGGCAACCACAAGAAAGAGTGCTAGGAATATAAGGGTAATAATCGGTACGTTTTGATTCAATGCATTCGGAAGCGTGATTGCATTGACGAGCCAAGCTTGGTTTAAGCCGCCTGTGGCGTTAAGAACAGCCATCACTAGGGTATTGCACGTCAAGATGACATAATCTGCCAAGAATAACGAGATGTTGGCCCCTAAAAACGCGAGCCCTATCCGTGGAAGCAATATTTTTAATTCCGTTTCCTCAAATCCGAAGGTTGAAGCGCTCATGAAATTGAGTCCGAGAAGCGCAACAACGATAACGAAGAGCGAGTCCACGATTCCTAAGCTCACCAACCAGAAGTTGACGATGACCGAATTGGAGAGAACACTTGGGGTTGTCGTTAGAAAGCTCATGATGCCGTTGACCAGCGGCTTTGTCGCGCTTTGGACGATATTTTGCATGAATCCGGAGATTGCGTCGATGAGGACTTGCGTTAATCCTTCACTCGGCTTGACGCTTTCTATTTGAGAAAGAGCTATGGCAGTGGTACTTCCTGAGGGTGATGCCGAATTGAGAGCAGTTTTAAATAGAGAGACAATGGTGCCTGCTGCAAGAACGATGACAAGGCCTATGACGGCATTTTTAATCGTTTTCTTTGCGTCTTCAAGCGCTTCCGGCTTTCCGGTCGAGGTAATATATCCATATCCTCCCTTAATTAAAAAAAGAACCGCTGCGGCGGCAGAAATGAACGTTATAATTCCAAGTGTATTACTCGTAAACGAGCTAATGTCCGGTATATTGGCAGCAAAAACCGGTGCCGCCCATGTGAGCATAGCGATGGCTATAAAAACTGAATACAGTTTTTTCATACTGATGTAGACGGACTACGACAGCAGGTTACGGACCAACAGGAACAGGAGCCCCAAAAGCGCCGGTTGCCAGTTGTGTCACAATATTAGATAGAACAAATGCACCCAAAACGACAGCTAGCCCGATTGCGGAATTCACAATCGTTTTCTTGGCGCGATCCATAGACTCCGGATTTCCAGTACTTGTAATGTATGTGATGCCTCCCCACACAAAAAATCCTGCTGCTACGAGACCTGCGAGTGTTACAAAGACTTGGATAATTTCCTGAATGAACGATTGAACTTTTGTAACGTCTGCTGATGCAGCAAAAACAGGAGAAGCAATAGAGAACGCCGTTAAGGCGACTGCTTGAAGAAGAATTGCTTTTTTCATACTCACCTCCTTAGAAAATAATTTCGGTAGGCAGGAAATGAATAAAAAATACAATTGAGAGCGTTGTAACGGGGCAGATGACAGAAGACGCTGACTTTAGAGCGTTATATCAGATTAAATTAGTTATGTCAAATTAATTATGCTGTTGGAGTAGAATAAATTGTAAATAATGGATAAATAGGATACTCAATAATGAATATTTAGTCTATTTGGTTGGTAAATTTACTTCAATTTATTTACCTTATTATTAATGGATTTATCGGTGAGGTCTAGATCTATATCATTAAAAATGATATCAAAGGCCTGATCAATTTTTCGTTGATAATCTTTCTTTTGTTCATCAGTTGCGGTAGCTCGAAAACTTATATATTTGATTTTCAACTTTTTCTTTTTCATCCATTAGTTAAAAAATTTATGTGTTTTAGGCAGACCTTAAACCGTACGCACCGTCTCGTGTCCTATAAAATTTTTTGTTCGAATATAATGATGCATACACATTAGTTATTGGTGTGTCTTTGTATTTACTAACATAATAAAAAATTTGATCTACATGAAGAGGGAAGCCTGCTTTTTTAATACATTCCTCAATTAAAACTGGCAGTAACTCTTTTCTAATTCCCCACTCAGTCAAACCATACGTGCCTCTCCTCCCGGTATGAGCAAATTTTTCGCTTCCAAGCACTATCGAATATATTCGTCTTTCATCCAATTTTCTACCAGTCTTTTTTAATAATTCGTTGGTTTTATATGCAATTTCGGTAAAATGTAAAGGCATTTTTTCAACTAAGAATACCTGTTTTATTAAGGATTCATAATAAGGTAAAACTTTCCAATCATAAGCCCGATAGGTTGATTCATCGATTTTTTCCAATCTTTGATCAATAGAACAATATTTTCTTATAAATTCAATTTTGTTAAACCTTGTATCTTTTACACGATCAAACTCCTTAAGTAACGATGCAATATCGGAAACATTTATACCGGCAGGATGTTTTTTCAACAACTCCAGGACTTTACTGGAAAAATCCTCAAAATCTATTTCCCCTTTGGGAATGGGTGTGTAGAAAATAAGATCTTTGATTTGAAAACGCTGAAGCCATGATAAATCGCTTGCCAGATCTAGAAATGAACTACCGTCATATTTTTCTATTCCCAAATTTTCGTTTACATAATTATCTGCTTCGTTCGAATCCATAATACCGCCGTGCTGCCAGAGCATATTATGAATGCCTACAATTAATTTTTTAGTATGAATGGAACCATATTTTTTAATTCTTGAAACCGTCTTTTTTTGGATCTGCCTAATTCGTTCTCTGGTGACACCGTACGCTGAGCCTATTTCATCCAGAGTATGTTTTTCACCTGTTAATAGACCATATCGCTGTTTTAAAATTTCAATACTTCTTTGATCACTTATACTATTGAATAGTTTATCTGCCATCTCTGAATCAGATAAAATATTCTCCTCTTTCAATGCAGCCTGGATTAAAATATTTTGATTCGCATTCGTATTATCATTTTCAACTCCAACAACTCTGTCAAAAACTATACCGCTCCTAAATGCTATAAGCATTGCTACAATCTTAGGACCAATATTCCTGATTTTAAATAAGCTGCTTTCAGAGGCATTGCACAAATCGTACGCGGTAATTATTCCCTTATTGGTTAAAGAATTTAGAACCCTTGTGGGTAATTCAAGATTTATTAAAGGCTCATCGGGCGATAATACGATCCGCTTTGAAGTATCATCAATAGAACTTTTATCGTCTATTTTTGTAAGAACACTTAAATCATTACTATTTAACGCTGGTTTTCGAGTAATACCTTCCGATGGTTTTTCGGAATGATCTGCTGATAATTTCAATCTTTGCCTGTACTCAACTAAAAAATTAACGTATTTATATTCCAGATTCCTAAAATTAACCAAATCCATTCTGGAAATTTTTATAAAGTCTCCTACTGTTAGTACATAGTTTTTAATCAGTGCATTTGTTAATAACCTCGGTAATCCTAGTTTTTCAACAGGAGCTTCCGGTGCAAACACCATTAACGGCGCTCTTTTTTTATTTTCATCATTCTGATTGAAAATTTTATCTGGGATTATTTTACTTTGGGGATTCATTCTTACCGCCTCCACTAAAACGATCTTTTAGGAGAAACTCTTCTAGGTCGTTTGCGGCTTTATCATAAACCAATGATGTGATGTGCATAATTTCTTCATCAATCTGTTCAGGTCTTAATGATCCGCCCTCTTTTTTGGCTAATCTGTAGATCGTTTCTTTTACAAAAATGTCCACATACCTCTGAAAGAGATAGTCTCTCCACTTTGAAGAGTCTACCCCGTAGGTATCAATTATTCTCTTTGCCATAACTTTACTGGTGTTTATCCAATAGATCCCTTCTTTTACATCTTGCGGCCTTTGATAAACAGCATAATGGCGCTCATTTAGATTAAACGGTTGACCGGGATTATCAGGATCTTCGTGATAACCGGACAATAACACCCTCGGCATCGCAGAACCTTTCTTTTTTAGCTCTCCTTCACCACCACCACCTTCAATATTTCCAGAATTACCTTTGCCACCATCACTATCAGTATCGCCGTTTTCACCTCCGCTAGTGCCTTCATCGCCGGTTCCGCCTGTGCTATTACCTCTTCCTGGACCTCCGAATACTTCAGTAAAGAGCCTATTCATAAACTGATTTTTCCATTTATTCAGTATCTGATTAAACTCATCAGTAATTTCTAAATCTTTTTTCTCTTTCTCATTATTTTCTTTTGAAGCAATCTGCTCTCCAACAACATCGATTTGTTGACTTATCCATTGCAGTAGAGCAAGAGACACTTCACTTTTTAATAAATGCTCTCTGTCATTTGCTACACAGTCATTATCTGGATCTTCAAGAATCGGACACATGCATTCACCATAAATATATTGTGCTTGTGGATAATACTTTAACGGCCCGACCTCTATCATTGTATATGAAGCTAATACTCCCACTTCGCCGATAATATCTATACAATTTAAGTCCGCTTTTCTTCCTGCCCTTCCGAAGGGTATAGAAGAAGTTTTTAAAATAAGAGAGCCGGCCGGATATTTTTTATTTGATAAATGAACCTGCTGAATATCCGACCCATCTTTCAATTCAATTATTTCCGGTATCTCAAATTCAAACGGTTTCTCAAAATCCGGTAAAGGCTCGATATCTTCCATTCTTAGCGTATCAAATATTTTTTTACCGTTATGGATGATACCTACCGAACAAAACTTCAGAGGGCGCCGAGCCTGGGGATGGTATTTTAATCTATCGCAAATTGCTGAAACATTTATTTTGCCTCTCGGTATTTTTTTAGGCTGAGTACCTTTTACGACTGTAAATCCCGAGGTGCCTTCACGCATGCGTTTTAAACATGCAAACGGTATAATATTTTCTTCAATTCCGGCAATTTTGAGAGCCTTATCAAGTGGTATTTCTAAGTTTTCAAAGCCATCGGCGAATCCGTACTTTCTGTGCTCATTAAATCCGAATATATTAAGCTTTCCGCTTCGATAAGTTACAAAATACGACTGCTGGAACATCTGTCTCATATAAAATTTTCCGCCGTTACCGTGACCTCCGTAAGTCATTATCTTCATACCCCGAGTAGCGGCATTAGGATCTCCCCACCACCTGAATGCCTTTTCAATATCAATATGAGACATACCGCAATAGTCGATACATTCAATTAAAGAAGATGCATCCCCTGATTGATCCGTAAACCTGAACAGCACATGTTGATCTTTGTCGGAAATATTATCTCTTATGTATGCATCGATGGAATTTTTTAGCCACTCTGCTAGACCCTTTTCGTGGCTGAAATTAAATGCACCTCCCCATAAATCCAATGAGTTGTCATGGATTTTATTGGCTTCTTCTTTAATTTTGATGACAGGCACTGACATTAACGTTTTCCTCCCTTTTCGTTTTTTATATACTCTATATTTTCCCTAAACTTCTCTTTGAGAAATTCGAAACAGTCGTGAAGTAATTTATACACCGTATCGCTGCGCTGCTGTGACGCTGTGATCGCATCCTCAACGGTTGAGTATCTCCCAAGGAAGTCAAATTTATTAGTACGAACCGTAACCCCCAGAAAAGAGTAAAAATCAATGTCTAATATGTCGTCCTTCTTTCCCTCAGAAAACATTTGAAATGCCGTAGTCTGCATGATTCTCTCAAGTTCTTTTTGTTGAGATGCAGCAAGTTTTATTCCCGACCCTTGGCTTTTAACATTACCGGATTGCATATTAAGTAATTTTTTTGCGTATTCAATTCCTTTAGGAGTAAGAGAAAAGTATTTATTTCCTGAGGTTACATATCCCAACTTTTTAAGTTCGCTGTATAAAGGTTTATGGATGATATCGCCTGATTCGGGATATTGTGGATATCCTCTCAGTTGAAAATCAGACTTGAAGCTATTGAACGCTTCTACGACGATATCCTCAAATCGTACTTGCTTGCTCGTGCCATTAGCAGATTTATATAATGACAGAAGAATTTTTTGTGAACGGGTAACTCCTGACAGTCTTGATATATTTATGCTCATATAATATTAGTATGGTCCTTTTATAGTTTTATTTCATCATTATTTTCAATATTCATTGAAAATTTCATTTTGGACATACGTAACTCTTTTTCAAGAGCGCTAAAAATTATTTTTACATCAGATTTACGGTACCCGTAATTATTTTTGTTAGACAGATTGCCAATTAAGCGTAAGGATTTGACTGCTTTATTCAATCTTTTTGAAGCTAATCTACGGAAAGCGGATTCCTTTGTTTCATTACTTATCATACAATTTAAATATATTACTACATTTTATATATGTATACAACATAGTAATTTTATATTATACAAATGTAATATCTATCAACCGAATCATCCTCACAGAAAAAATGAAAAATGTTATACTAAATGTTGTAGTATAAAATGATTATATGAGTCAGGATTATGACGTCATCGATTTATTTTCAGGATCCGGAGGATCTGCCAGAGGATTTCAGGATGCGGGATTCAAAATTAAAGCTGCAGTTGAAATAAATGACATAGCGATGAAGACTTTTTTAGAAAATTTCCCCCAGACAATTGCGTTCAAGGATATTAAAGACGTATCAGGCAAAGAAATAATGAAGAAAGCCGGTTTAAGCAGTAATAACACGGTTATCATTGCTTGCCCTCCCTGTCAGGGCTTTTCAACAGCCAGAAGACAATCCCAACGTGTTGACGATCCCCGTAATGATCTCATTGATGAGTTTGTGCGAATAACAGAAGAGATTATGCCTATTGCTTTTGTCATGGAAAACGTCCCGGGTTTGGCAAAGGGTATAGGACGAAAAAAATTTCAGGAAACGAAACACAAACTCACAAGCTTAGGATACTTTATGGTTGAAAGCATCGTTGATGCAGCGGATTATGGTGTTCCTCAGAGGCGAAAAAGACTTGTGCTAATAGGTACCAGAAACCGTTCAGTAAATTTGAAATTTCCTCATCAAACACACTGCAACCCAGAATCGGATAATATTCATTTACCGAGATGGACCACTGTGTGGGATACAATCGGAAACCTTTCCGCAGTTCAAGCAGGGCAAACAGATAAAAATGATACTCTCCATGCAGCGGCCAATCTATCTGATTTAAATTTACACCGAATGAAAGTTACGCCCAAAGATGGCGGCAGCAGAGATTCATGGCCAGAGGATTTGGTTCTTGAATGCCATAAAAGAACAAATGGATTTACGGATATTTACGGAAGGATGCGAAAAAATTCACCATCACCGACGATTACAGGCGGTTGTTCAATGATTTCCAAAGGAAGATTCGGACACCCGATTCAAAATCGTGCGATATCTCTCAGGGAAGCTGCGTTATTGCAGTCATTTCCTCCAGACTTCCGGTTTATAGGTAACTTTGGGGAAAAAGCTAAGCAAATAGGTAATGCTGTACCTCCACTACTTGCACGAAGAATAGCTGAATCGTTGTTGGAAGATATTAAAAATGCCGAAAAAGATAAAAATATATTATCGAAAAAAGAAATCAATCAGGTATTTTTTGGGTCTTTTCAATAAAATTCATTATCCTCAATAAGACTTTGTCCTCTTTGTCGTGAGTTACCCGTCGACCCCAAATATGCATTACGTGCCAGCCGTCTTTTCTTAACAACCTGTCATTCCTCCTGTCTCTTCTAATGTTTGACTTAATCTTTTTTTGCCAAAAGGTAGAAACTTTATTAACCCAACTATGAAAGTCCTTTCCATGCCAAAATTCGCCATCAATAAATATCGCAACTCTGTACAGGATTAATGTTGCATCCGGTTTCCCAAAAATAGGATTATGTCTCTTAAACTTAATTCCTCCCTTTTTCAATATTTTATAAAGAATCAATTCGGGTTTGGTATTTTCGGACCGAATCTGAGACATGTTATAACTTCGCTGCTCTTTTGTGTGTACGTCCATAAACGATGAAATTATACTCCCTCAAGGGAAATACGATATAAACCTATTATGACCTGACTAGAGGGTGTAGGAGTTAAGCTCAGTCCAACAGGTGATAAAATTGGACTGTAAAGTTTCATTAGTTGTTAGCTGATCATAATATTTACCATTCCCAAATATGGCATCTTCCAGATCGTCAATAAAATTTTCTACACCAAATTGTAACCATTTATATTTTGCTTTTTGGATTACTGCAAGATAATCACTTGACTTCAATGACGGAGAAATGTTCATCAAATAAATTTCACCTGTTGTTGAATTCAATAATTGTCTGGCCTCGCTGGTGTGCATAAGTTTATGCCTATACATTTGGATCATAATACTGCTTTTATTAACTGGGTAACCCATAAAAGTGGTTAAAAAATCAACCATTCTTTGCGTTTGTGATCTTGTATCAGATTTTCTGTTTTTGCTATCACTCCAACCCGCCCATAGGCCAGAAAAAAGATCCAGTGTCGCCATGCAATACATGACAATCGGAAATGGACTAACTGCGATATTGGGAGACCCAGGGATATCGATATAGGCCCTAGCAAAATCGTTCTTTAGCGAGTCCAATCTTTGTGTCAACTCAAGTTTGATTGCGGATAGTTGGCTTTTATTCATGAGAATATTATATCTCTAAATCAACTCAGCGATTACAGTCGTTTTATTCATTTTGTAGCTTGACCTTTTGAAGTACTTCGCGACACATGCCTCTTGTTCTCAGCAGCTCCTGCGTTGTGAGGTAAAAATTAAGATTATCGGCACTCTCCAGCCGATATTGGATTTTCCGGTACAGATACCGTAAGGACCATGTATCAGGACACACGAAAATGATATTTGGAAAAGTATTCGCGGAGTGATCTTGCCAATAGTTCGCCTCGTAGTAGGAGAAATAGCGCTGTACGCGATCATAGAGTTTTTTTCGCGTCGGGTGTTCTTCAAAGATATCAAGAAAATAGCTGCGACTATTCCCCGAGGCCTCTTTAATAGCAAAAAATGCATCCGGAGGCGGGATAATGAGATAGTGGATGCCAGTAAGGTCAGTTTGTGTCTTAAACACAAGCGTTGCATGAGTTTTTTGGACAAGAGTGATAAGAGAAAGATAGATATCGGCAACTGCCATGCAGCGACTTTTAAACTGAGTAGACGTTTTATATTCCTGCCATACTCGATCTAAGACCGTACGTTTTATATCCGAATACTCACGACACTCACGCAAATAGGTACGACCCTTTGAACCGAGTGAATAAAATGCTGGTTGTGTGACTATTTTTGGATTGTAATACCGTTTAATATATCCAGTTGTGGTGAGATTATTGAGCCAGGAGATAATACGGTTAAATTGTTTGTGATGAAGCAGGTGTTGAATGTGAATGCGATTAAGAAAGCGAAAGCGATAGAGCGTGTGTAGTATTTCTTTTTGCCGAGCGTGTAGTGTGATCGTTGTCTTTGTTGCCGTCGTCATGTCTTATGTATATATAAATAAAAGGCATTTGTATATTTTCGTTTTTAGCCTCAATAATTCGTATTTTCTGTGTAAACGCGCTTACACAGAAAGTGACCCGATATCCTGATATACTTCGGCTTCTCCTTGGGTTTGATTTTTTCTCGCTACACGCTTTTTAACCGTTTTCACTGGTCCCTGATACGTGATCGCATAATTTGTACGCGATGCGACAATAAGTCGATTAAAATTGTCATGATCACGTGGCACAACCATCGGCAGCGTTTCTCCTGAGAGCGGTTCCCCAGGATCAACCGCCGAGAGTTTAATATAAAAATGATAACGCGGAAGATTAACGATATCCCGTCCGGTGACTGCCGGTTCGAACTGCGGGAGCATGAGGACTTCATCAACCGGACTTGCCGTCCGGAAGCAGATGACAGTTCCGGTATTGGCAAGAATGACGTGAACAACGTTTCTATCTGATTGTTGGCTCGTTGACTGCTCGGCGATCGTGATCCGCAGTCCGAATTTTCTCCCGCCGGAGAGAAGTTTTGTGAACGGCGCGGTTGCGAAATTCTGAAATTCATCGATAAAGAGATAGAACGGAATACGTTCGCTACTCTGTACCCGTGCTCTCCGATGGGCCGCCTGCTGAATTTTTGCAATCACCGTTGTCCCTAATAGCTGTGATGTGTCTTCGCCGAGCTTTCCCTCGGCTAGATTACATAAGAGTATCTTGCCGCTGGCAAGAATATTATCGAAATTTATAGTTGAATGCGGTTGTTCCAGAATGCGCTTAGCCGTCGGCGAAAAGAGGAAACGCCCGACCCGAGCCGTCACGCCCGAGACCATTTTTACGATTTGGTAGCTTCCTGCCCGCCCAAACTCGTTTTTCCAAAAGTGCACTAAATTCTCATCATCGAGTTTTGCAGTTACCTCCCGCTGGAACGCTGGATCGTTCAAGAGGTCATATACCGTGAATATGGTCGCATCCGGTACGGTAAATGCGGTATAGATCGTATTTCTAAGAATATATTCAATCCTGTGGGCATCCACGTTATCGTCTTTGGAAAATACCTTACGGAAGATGGAAATGACGCTTTCGCAGACCAGTTCTTTTTCCAACTCCAGATCATCTTTATCATTCGTTGGCGTGAGCTCCAGAAGATTGATACCGACCGGATATTTGATGTCAAACGGATTGAAATAGATGAGGTCATTGATGCGTTTTTCAGGCACCGATCCTACAAGTTCTTCCGCAAGATCGCCGTGCGGATCAACAAGAGCTACACCGCGTCCTTTTTGGATGTCATCATGAGCCATGTGATACATGATGGTGGATTTGCCGGAGCCGGTCTGCCCGATAATGTACACATGGCGGGACCGGTCTTCATCGGTTAGCCCGATATCCGTTGTGACGTTTCCATAGGTGTTTTTCCCGAAGACGACATCAAGATTCTGGGTATTTTTGAGCGATAACGGCGCAGGTAATTCCTTACTCTGTACCTTAATGAGATCTTCCGTTTTGGTCGTATTGGTGAAAGGAAAGTGATATATATCGGAGATTTCAGAACTCGACAAAATAGGTGCCCGAACCAGACTGGGCAATCGATGGGAAAAGAGGGACGTTTTGAACTTTTCAATAACGGCGAGGCGCAGATACTTCCGTATCCGGAATGACTGAGCGTTGGCATTGGTAAATGGGGACAGCGCCGAAGTAAACCCTTTTTCTATGCGTTTCCGTGTTCCCGCATCGCCAACAGCCGTTGCAAACCGCAGGGATGTGACAAAGAGCTGTTGATCTATTTTCTGTTTAATTTGGCCTTCTATCAGGTCTTTATACGCATTGTGTTGTACTGGACCTTTGGTTTCACCCGGAAACGGTAAAAATGGGCCTTCACGTCCTTCGGTTAAAAGGAAGATGACGATGCCGATGGGCAACATCAGAATGCGAAGACATATCGAAAGGACAAATAAAAATATTTGCGCGCCGCCCTGTTTGCCCCGGATGGAACCAATGACGTCCTTTTGTGCAAGAAAGAGTGCCTGAATCCTCCTGATTTCCGCAATAGTCGAAGCGTCGACCGGAGAAACAACCACCTGAAACGCAACCAACTCTTGAGGCATAAGCTTGGTCATAGTCGCTGTGATATACGCGATCGGATCGTATTCCTCTAGGTTTTCTTGTTTTTTCAAAGGATATGCGAAATGGTTTGTTAGTTGCAGTTCCGTAACATGCATGGCATTGACCTGCAGTGACGGGAGATAGTCACGTATTTCGCTAATTTTGATTCCGGGCAAATACGCAACAAGGTGTTTCTTTACGATTTCGCTGTCATCTACGGGGAGTCGGGAGATATACCGTATTCCGTCGCTCTTGGTTGACACTATTTCAAACGCATAGTTTTTCCCAATGCATAACGCACGGTCTACCCATGACCGCTGACGAGCGAGTCCGTGAATCGCGGTAAAGAGCTGTGTTGTGGTAAATGAACTTTTTTGCGTACTCGCAAGCGGTGTGAGCTCAAGAAACGTATGAGGAGCTGATGATTCCTGGAATATGAGCCAGAAACGAAGGGCGGTATATATAAGGAAGATAGCAATACCTATCGCACAAAGTATGAGCGCGTATGGAAGGGCTATACGGCCATAGAGTGAGAGGAGACGTAGAAGTGGTGGCAGTAATGAATGAGAACCATAGGCTAAAAGAATGGAGAGATCTTTCTGAAGGATAACAATAATAACATTATGTGAATCCATAACCTACCCATTACGGGCAGGTAGCGCACTCCAACAAGGAGTTTGTAATTTTGTCTGCATGATACACCTTCATGCTATTTTTGGCAAAGAACAATCGGAAGAACAGAATGCACAGAAATTATAGTTAGAATGGGAGAATGTCAGAAGATTTTACTTCCAGGGCCTTTACGATTCTTTCTATCTTTTCATACGTGGGATTTACTTCGCCGCGTTCAATAACGGCATAGTAATTCGTGTTGATACCAGCCGCTTTGGCAACTTGGTCTTGAGTCATGCCTTTTTGCTCACGGATTTTCCTGAGATTTTCAGCAAACAGTTTCTTATTTGCATCATTTATCGGACTCATACGCATAGTATATCACCGGAAATGCGATGGGAGCCGATTTTGAGGCTAAATCAGGCCATTTTGCTGCTTGACACTATCTATATAACGATATAGACTATCTATATATAGATAGTTGATGAGACCAAGAGTAAGAGGTATGAACGCAACAGAATTGCAGTTTTTTGATGCTCCAGGGATACACGATACAGATGAGATATTTCATAAGACGCTTCAAGCGATATTTCCGAGTAATGCGGAGGATCAAAAGCTCGCATCTGCACGCGCAACATTAGAGTTATCCGCGGATGAATATTCAGATGAGAAACTACGAATCTTACTTGCTGATTTTGAATTTATTGCAAATACCTGGCTCGATGAATTTGAGCGGAAACAATTCAACGGGAAGGCGCTGTCCGAGTTGTTAAAGAAATAAGTTATGTATATAAAACCAGACGCTAAACCTAAAAATGCAGTTTTGTATCTACGGGTATCGACCGAGGAGCAAACGGAAAACTATTCACTTGGTACGCAAGAGGATATCTGTCGGAGAGAGGCGATAAAAAGAGGTTTGGCTGTAACGATCGTATTTAAGGAAGAAGGAAAATCTGCAAAGAACATGACGGGACGACCGGAATTAATCCACATGCTTGAGTATTGCCGAAAGAATAAGAAGGTCCTTAGCGCCGTCATTGTGTATCGTCTTGACCGTATATCACGGCAGACATCAGATTATCTAGCAATTAGAAAGAAACTGGCAGAATGTGAAATAAATCTTGTTTCCGCAACCGAACCGACCGGTAATAGTCCGACAGAAAAACTGGTCGAGACAATGTTGGCAGGATTTGCTCAGCTCGATAATGATGTACGAAGTGAACGGACCAGAAACGGTATGCGGGCGAGGTTTCTTGCCGGGCTTAATACTAGTCATGCTCCGCTTGGATATCTGTGTGTGCATGGGTATGTGACAAAAGATCCGGAAACATTTGAACTTATGAAAAAAGCATGGGAGTTGATGACAACCGGTAGTAAAACACTCAGGGAAATATCTGGAATTATGAATGAGTGGGGCCTGCGGGAGTCGTATTGCGGTTCTAAAAAACTTCTTAAATCTCAGACTGTGAGTAGGTTGTTTAAAAATAAGTTTTATATGGGTATTTTAACTTCTGAGAAATACCCTGAGGAAATTAGAGGTCAGCACACAGCAATGATTACTGCAAAGCAGTATTATCGGGTACAGGCTATATTAGCAGGCAGAAATACGAATATTGCTGTTCCTTTAGCAAAACACAATTTAGATAATAAGGATTTCCCTTTACGCCGTTTCGTAACTTGTGGCAAATGTGGTACGGTGCTCACCGGTGGGTGGAGCAAATATCATCGGTATGCATATTATTTTTGCCGATCCCGCTGCGGTACATCTTCTATTCCTGCAGGTGATTTAGATGCTGCTGTTATTACATTATTGAAAAAGGTTACTCCAACAGATCAATGCTTGAACTTATTTATTTCTGTTGTGCGTAAGTTATATATGAATCGAGTTTCGTCGCTGCAAAAGAGACGTCTTGAAGCAGGTCATGAACTATCAAAGTTATTAGCTATGAGACAGGCACTTATTCAGAAAAATCTTATGGGTGTGTATTCAGACGACGTGTTTAAAGAGCAAAACGCATTGATAGAAGAAAAGATTATTGATGTACGTACAGCGTCTGATGATTCTTTACTGGATAAATACAAATTAGAGGAGCTAATACCGTTTATGAAACATTTCTTTCAAGATCTCGGAAAAACCTTTCAAGACGCTCCAATCACTATAAAACATATCATCATAAGTTCGATATTCGATCAAAAAGTAGCTTGGAGCTATCCGGGCATTTCGAACTGCAAGATTAGCGCCGTATTTCAACGTATAGTGCGCTTCGAGAGTGATAGCGCCAGTTTAAGTACCCCCAGCCGGATTCGAACCGGCGATCTACACGTTGAGAACGTGTCGTCCTAGGCCGCTAGACGATGGGGGCGAAACGTTTGAATTAGCCTCAATTGTAGCAGTTTCCTCTTGACAT
>Ga0209515_10003559_pt1 | contig 22080 bp, 21 predicted proteins | sample Subgroupgradi54m_FD_187454 | JGI IMG/M metagenome (GOLD analysis project Ga0209515, IMG submission 187454) | Subsurface groundwater microbial communities from S. Glens Falls, New York, USA - GMW60B uncontaminated upgradient, 5.4 m (SPAdes)... ... | reverse complement strand
ATTCCGATCTCGTACACGACGACGATTACGACGGGCACCAGGAATATTCGATGACCATGCATGAATCGTAACTCGGCAATTCTATGGCCGCCGCTCTCAGCGCGAGAAAAATCGATTCTTCGATATTTCCATCGCGTCGATTGATGAAGTCGATGCCGCGTGTGATTTACTCGTGGCGTTTGCGTTGGTGGCGTCTGTCGTGATCGAACCAATTCAGTGCGATCTGCGAGCCGCTGCCGCCATGATTATGAAATTGCGTCGCCTCTGAAACGCGGCGGCATTTTCGTTGTCGTGTACGTGATCGGTGTCGGTATCGGAATTGATTACGAGGATGATGCATGATCAGGACGAAGATCAAGATCAGGATTATGAGGCGTCGAATTTGTCCCCACGCCTTATTCGCTCATTGCCAACGTACAGGTGAGAATGACGCCGTGTGGGGTATTGGGGGCGATGAGCAAATCCGCCCCCATAATGTGTGCGCGGTTTTTCATGATTTTTAATCCGATCCCCTTCGCATTTTTTTTGTCGCCGTCAAACCCCACGCCGTCATCGGTGATGGTGAGTACGATGTGGTCCTGTTCCCGCACGAAACGCACCTCGATGGCTGTCGCCTTCCCGTGCGTGACCGCGTTGGCAATGCCCTCTTGCGCGATTTTGTACAAATGCGTGGCGATCGCATTGTCGCTGATGCGTATCGGCTCGGGACAATGGAATCGACACGCGACCCCCGACAGGTTGCGACTGGCCGTCAATTCTTTCAGCATATACACGAGCGAATTGCCTTCCAGCTCGCCCGGATACAATCCCCGCGCCATATCCCGCGCTTGACTGACGGCCCCCTCGAGCAGCGTGGAGACGTTTTTTAAATCGGCCACATCCAGAGATTTTTCCCGTTCCATTTTTTGGGTAAGACTTTTCATGACCAGCATAATTCCCGCCAAATCCTGACACAACCCGTCGTGGAGCTGTGACCCAAAACGGCGCTGCTCCGCCTGCGTAATGTCGAGAATTTCTTTTTCGACTTCACGCGTGGCTTTGGATTGCTGCAGCGAGGCGTGCAGATTCGTAATCGTGGCCAACTGATTTTCGAGCGCCTTTTTCTGCCGGTCGAGCGCAAGAAAAATGTTGACCTTGCTCTGCACCGCAAAGGTATCGAGCGGTTTCAGCAGAAAATCCACCGCCCCGCTTTCATAGCCTTTAAACGAAAACCGCTCACCCAGCGCCGTCGCGGTGACAAAAATAATCGGGATGGTTTTGGTTTTCTTGGCGCCCCGCATGAGTTCCGCGAGTTCAAATCCGTTCATGATCGGCATTTGCACATCGATGAGTGCGACGGCAAATTCATGCGCCATGATGAGTTCCAACGCCGCGATACCGGACGTGGCCTGGAAGATTTCCACGTCGTCGCGCCGGAGTAATCCTTCCAGCGCCAGCAGATTATTTTTCAGATCATCGACGAGCAGAATTTTTATTGGCGCGGTATCGAGTATCATAAGTCTCACGACATCTTTTGATAAATCCGTTCTTTTTTGACGAACGGATCAAAATATTGTGCGTGTTGTGAAAACTGGATCGTCTCCCTGGCACCCAAGCCGAGAAAACATTTTTTGCACAGCGATTCGTGAAAGAGTCCGATCGCCCGATCTTGCAACGCGCGGTCAAAATAGATGAGCACATTGCGGCACGAAATCAGATGGGTCTCCGAGAACACCGCATCGGTCACGAGACTATGATCCGTGAAGGTCACGTTGTGCTTCAACACACGATGGAATGTCGCCGCACCGCCCGTCGTCGCGTAGTAGTCCGACGGCGCGCGTTTTCCACCAGCGGCGTGGTAGTTCTCGGTAAATTTTTTGAGCGCGTCCAGACCCAACGTGCCCAGAGACGCCTTGGCAAGACTGCGGGAGTTGATGTCGGTGGCATACAGGGTCGTGCGCGCCAGCAGCCCCTCTTCGTGCAACAGAATCGCCAGTGAATAGACCTCTTCCCCCGTGCTGCAGCCGGCGACCCAGACTTTAATCGACGGGTAGGTATGGAGATGCGGAATGACCTGTTCCCGAAGCGCCAGAAAATAGGTGGGATCGCGAAACATCTCGCTCACGGGAATCGTGAGCCACTGCATCAGATCACCGAAGGCGTCCGCATCATGGAGGACTTTTTCCTGCAGCACCAGGAGCGTGTGGCACCCCATGCGATTCATCGCCTGCACCAGTGTTCGTTTCAGCGACGCGGGGGCATAGTGCCGAAAATCGACGTCGTATGTGAGATTAATCGACGCCAGGAAGCGCTGCAGTTCGTGCTCAAATTCCGGGGTGAGTGTCCGCTCCATCGCGCTCAAGCCCCCAATCGTGGCGCCCACACCCGAATGGCCGAGAAGAGCTGATGCAGATCGATCGGCTTCGCGAGATAATCATTCGCGCCGGCTTCCATACACAGGATTTGATCGTTCTTCGTGGCTTTCGCCGTCACGGCAATGATGGGAAGTTTGGCAAACCGTTTTTGTTTTCGAATCTCGCGCGTCGCCTGATACCCATCCATCTCGGGCATCATGATGTCCATGAGAACAAGATCCACCCGGGGATCCTCGGCCAGTTTCGCGAGCGCTTCCTTGCCGTTGCGGGCACTTTCGATGGTGGCGCCCTTTTGCTCTAAGGCCGCCGTCAGCGCAAAAATATTCCGGACATCGTCGTCGACCACCAGAATCGTCCGCCCCTCGAAAACATCTTCGCGGTTGCGCATGATTTTGAGCATCTGCCGTCGTTCGGGCGAGAACGTCGACTCGACGCTGTGCAGAAACAGGCCGATCTCGTCGAGCAACCGCTCCGGGGACTTGGCACCTTTCATGATGATCGAACGAGAATATTTCCGGAGGTGGTCTTCTTCGTTCCGCGACAGAGAACGCCCGGTGTACACGATGACCGGTGGACACGAGACCACATCGTCTTGCTCCGTCATTTTTTTCAGCAGTTCCTCACCCGACATGTCCGGGAGTTTCAGATCCATCACCATGCAGTCGTATATCGTGCTGTGCAGCGCGGCGAGCGCCTCCTGCGCCCGTGACACCGCCGTGATTTCCACATCCGGATTGGCCAGCAGTGCGACCATGCTGGCGCTGTGCCGCGGATCGTCCTCGACAATCAGGACGCGCTTGGTTTTCTGCGAGAGTTTCGATTCGAACTTCGCAAAAATCGCCTTGAGCGCCTCGCGTTTGGCGGGTTTGATGATGTACCCAATCGCCCCCATTTGCAGCGCCTTTTCCATGTAGTCATGCACGGACACAATATGCACGAGGATGTGTCGGGTCGCGGGATCTTCTTTGAGCTGATCGAGCACCGACAATCCCGAATGATCCGGCAACATCATGTCGAGCACGATCGCGTCCGGCACCAGACGGTGCGCCAGCAACAGTCCCTCTTCGGCGTCTTGCGCCACTACGCACTGGTAGTGCAGCTCGTGGGCGAGTTCTAAAATAATTTTGGCAAATTGCGGATCATCTTCGATGACCAGTACCGTGCGACCTGGCCCGACGAGCACACCCCGATCATCGGAAAAAGGAACGGCCTTCACGCGCTCGACGCGCGGTGGCGTTGCCGCTGCGACAACGGCCGCTGCCGACACGGAATAGGCCTTCGGCGAGGCCGCCTCGACCCGAGACTCGTCGTAGGTTTCCGGCAAGAGCAGCGTGAAACGGCTGCCCTGACCGGGAACGCTTTCGACCTCGACACTCCCGCCGAGCAGTCTGGCGAGATCGCGCGAGATGGACAGTCCCAGACCGGTCCCCCCATATTTACGGTTCGTCGTCCCATCGGCCTGCCGAAACGCCTCGAAAATCACCTCTTGTTGGGCCTGGTGAACCCCAATACCGGTGTCGATCACCGCAAAGGAAATTTTTCCGGGCGCGCCCCGCGACACCTGCAGCGTGATCCGCCCTTTTTCCGTGAACTTCAACGCATTGGACAGCAGATTTTTTAAGACTTGCTCCAGTCGTTGGCGATCCGTGAGCATCGTTTCGGGGACCCCCGGATCAATCGTGATGGCAAAGGCGAGTTTTTTTTCTTTCGCCAACGGATCACACATTTTTTGCAGACTCTGAAACACCTTCGGAAGAAATACGCTCTCGGGCCGGATTTCCAGTTTACCCGCCTCCACTTTCGAGAGATCCAGGATGTCGTTGATGAGGCTCAGCAGGTCATTGCCGGCAGACGAGATGGACAGTGCGTACTGTACCTGTTCCGGGGTCAGGTTACCGCCGACGTTGTCCGCCAGCAGTTTCGCCAAAATCAGCGAGCTGTTGAGCGGGGTACGCAGTTCGTGGGACATATTGGCCAGGAATTCTGATTTGTACTGACTGGCGCGCTGGACTTCGTCGGACCGTTCTTCCAACAGCGTTTGCGCGCGGCCGAGCGCCTCATTTTTTTCGTTTAAAATATCGCGTTGTTCTTCCAGCTGCTCGTTGGTTTGCTCCAGCTCCGACTGCTGGCTCTTGAGTTCCGCCTGCGACTCTTGCAACGCACGCGCCTGCTCCTCCAGCTCGTCGTTGGTGGCCTTCAATTCCCCTTGCTGCGTTTGCAGTTTCTCGGTCAGAATCTGCGATCGTTCGAGCAACTCTTGCTGCTTTTTGCGACTCATCGAGGTGTTGATCGCAATCCCGATATTCTCGGACACATGCTCCAGAAATGTTTTTTGATGTTCGGAAAACGACGTGAACGACGCCAGTTCAATCACGCCATTGACGGCACCTTCATAAAAAACCGGGGCCAGAAGGAGTGCGCCAGGAGCCGCGCTTCCCAAATCAGAACGGATTTTTCCGAAGTAATGCGCGGGCACTGTTTCGAGGAGGATCGGTCGTTTTTCCAGCGCGGCCTGACCGATCAGTCCCTCGCCCAGCGCAATAATTTTTTCTGTGTCATCCAGCTTGGCGTACGCATACCCACTAACCCGCTTGAGCGTCTTTTCCTCGGTGACGTAATAAAAGGCGCCCATTTGCGCGTTCAAGAACGGCGCTAGGTGACTCAAGACGCTTTGCCCCAGACGCGCGACATCCTGTTCGCCGCGCATCTTGTCGGACAGGGTGATTTGTCCCTCGCGCAAAAATTCGAGCTCGCGCGCTTTTTCTCGCAACGACGCCTCGGCGTGTTTGCGTTCCGTAATATCGCGTTCGGTGGTGGCAATCCCGGTGAGTGTGCCTTTGTCGTCCGTGAGTTTGGTATTGGTCAGCCAGACATCGACGATGCGCCCGTCTTTGGTGCGCCGTTTGGTTTCCAGCGTGGGCACCAACTCACTCCGCTTCAGCGAGGCCAGAAATTCCCGGGCTTCGGCCTGATATTCGGTGGGAACCGTATCGACAATATTCATCCGCAGGGCTTCCGCCTCGGCATATCCATACATTAATTCGGCACCGCGATTCCAGGCGAGGATGTTGCCATCGAGATCCTGAAAGGTAATCGCATCGTTGGAATCCTGAATCACCGTGGCCATGCGGCGAAACTTTTCCAGCGAACCCATTGGTGTTTTTTTATTTTTCAACGCAACTCCATTTCACGGCGTATTGGATGAGTTCGTGGGAATTCTTTAGATCGAGTTTGTTTTTGATATTGGCATAATGCGATTCAATCGTTTTCACGCTCACAAACAGTGTCTTCGCAATGCGACTGGTCGCAAATCCCTGACCCGCGAGTTGCAAGACCTCCAGTTCGCGATCACTCAATTTGCCGGTGGTGGCGCCGATCAAGGCCTTGCCGCCGCCGCGAAACTGCTGCATCAGCGCGTCGTTCATCCGGTCGCTCACGTAAATTGCGCCACCGACTATTTTTCGAATCGCGGTGATCACATGATCCGTGGCCTCCTGCTTCATTAAATAGCCTTTGGCGCCCGCCTTCAGCACCCGCTCCACATACAGCGATTCGTCGTGCATCGACAAAATGAGCACGAGCATTTTGGGATACTGGGCCAAGAGATTTTTTGTGAGTTCGATGCCACTCGTTCCATTGAGCGAGATGTCGACGATCGCCAAGTCGGGCGTATTTTTCGCAATGCCCTGCATCGCCTCGGCCGCGTCGCTCGCCTCGCCGACAACGACCATGTCGTCTTCCTGATTAATCAGCTGCGCCAATCCTTGCCGCACAATCGGATGATCATCGATGATGAAAATTCTCGCCTTCATGCGTTTTCCCATGCGCCTTTTCCCACCACAAACCTAGCTTTAAACCGTTTCTTTGCCGTTTTCTATGGGGGAAGACCTGATTTGGGCATGGGGGATTCCCGGAATGTGCGGCGAAAGAACGCTCACTCACGCGCAATCCTACCGCCGCTGGCGGAAAAAAGGTGCCAGGCATGTTGCTAACCTATTGATTTTCCTTCGCCCGAAAAAATCGCCGCACGAAATTGCCCGGCCACTCTCCCCTAGCCGACGCCAGCAAACGCGCGCCTAGCGCGTCCTGCGCGTTCGATTATGCGACTTTTTTACTTTTTAGAGGTCCTACTGGCACCAACTACACCATCATTTGATGATGAGTTGGTCACGGGAAAAATTGAGTTCGTAGTCGAAATGCTGCAACAAATTAATCCCCAGCAATCCTTGCGCGGGTGTACCGGGCGGTAAAAAATGCGAGACAACCCGTACCTCTTCGATGCGGCGGCCAAAAATTTCGATGCAAGGCACGGTGACCATCGGAACATATTCCACTGAACTCGCCGTAATGATTTTTACACTGCGCTCACTCTGGCGCAAATCGACCCCAATGGCGTCGATGACGCTCGGCGGGAACATGGAATAAGTTGCCCCAGTATCAAAAATGGCTTGGGCCCATTTTTCACCACTCGGTCCCACAAGTTTTAGTGGAAAAACCAAGACGCGCGACCGGTTGAATCGATAGAGTTTCATGCAGATGTCAGGAAACACGCGGCAAGATCTTCTGGCCAATCATCCGAGAAAAGAACCATCACGGGTTCTGAACACTTCCCGGCCTCCTGCCACAATGCTTCTGCAGATTTGCCATGACTGATCAGGCGGCCTGTGGAAGGAAATCCGGTCGCGGCATCGACGGTGTCAACCGTCACCAATAACCATTCCTCATGAAACTCCTTGCGGATCTCTTCGATGCATCGAGCGCCCATACCCAAAATGTAACACGGCTTTTGTGATCAATCAACATAATGTCGGCTCGTTTTGGATGGTAAAGAGTTGCGCCCACACCGTCAGATAGCGCCGCGTGGCGGGGATATCGTGCGTGCGAAAAATGCGGACACCCTGCGACGCCGCAAGACCGGTGATGGCGAGACCACCTTCGAGACGTTCGCTGACACCGGCGCCGCCGAGCAGATGTCCGATGATCGATTTGCGCGAGACGCCGAGAACCACCGGCACGCCGAACGTGGTGAATGCGCGCAGCGATTGCAGCAACGCGATGTTGTGTGCGGGTGTTTTTCCAAAACCGATGCCGGGATCGATGAGTAAACGGTCGCGCGCGATGCCCGCCGCCTGTGCTGCCGCGATGCGCTCGCAAAAAAAATCCCGCACCTCGCGCACCACGTCGGTGTATTGCGGCGCATCTTGCATCGTGCGCGGTGCGCCGTGCATATGCATGCAGATCATTTCCGCATCGTGTGCGTGTACGCACGCGAACATGTCCGGATCGAATCGCCCCGCGCTGATGTCGTTCACCACCGTCGCACCCGCGGCCAGTGCGGCCTGCGCGACGGTGGCTTTTGTTGTATCGATCGAAATGGGAATGCGTGCGTTGCCGCGGCGAATGCCCGCGATCACCGGCACCACACGCGAAATTTCTTCCGCCACCGACACCGGTTGCGCGCCCGGTCGCGACGATTCGCCGCCGACATCGATCGCATCGGCGCCGTACTCAATCAGGTCGAGTGCGAACTCTATTGCATCGCTCGGTGAAATAAATTGTCCGCCGTCGGAAAAGGAATCGGGTGTGACGTTCACGATGCCGAGGGTGAGTGGCGGACGATTTGCGGCGGCGGCGAGACTGACCAAACGCATTACGCAGGACCTGCGGCCGGCATGGATGTTTGCGCCATCGCGGGCGGTTCCGGCGTGGCCTTGACGCGCGGCGGCGGCGGTTCGACGATCGGGCGCGGCGGCAAGGTTTCTCCACGCAGCAGCGAATCGATTTCGGCAGCGTCGATGACCTCGCGCTCGAGCAGCGCCTCGGCCAGAATGTTGAGTTGCGTTTTTTGCTGCGCGAGCAAATCGCAGGCGCGTTCGTAATTCGCCATGATAATGCGATGCACCTCTTCGTCGATTTCGCGCGCGGTCTCCTCGCTATATTCAGCGTGGCGACCCAATTCGCGGCCCAAAAAGATCATTTCCTCTTTTTTGCCAAACGCGAGCGGTCCCATTTTGTCGCTCATGCCCCACTCGCACACCATCTTGCGCGCGAGTGCGGTGGCGCGTTCGATGTCGTTACCGGCGCCGGAAAATGGTTGGCCGAAAATCATTTTTTCCGCCGCGCGCCCGCCCAACATGACGGCTATGGTATTTTCACAATAGGTGCGATCCTGAGTGTACCGATCGTCGGTGGGTAATTGCATCATCATGCCCAGCGCATGTCCGCGCGGAATGATCGAGACCTTGTGCACCGGATCGGTGCCGGGAATCATTTTCGCCACCAGCGCATGTCCGGCCTCGTGAAACGCGGTTTTGCGTTTTTCGTCGGGCGTGATGATCATGCTGCGGCGTTCGGTGCCCATCATGACTTTGTCCTTCGCCATTTCAAAATCGCCCTGCTCGACCGACACCTTGTTGCCCCGCGCGGCGAGCAGCGCCGCCTCGTTCACGACCGACTCCAGATCCGCACCGCTGAATCCCGGCGTCCCGCGCGCGACTTGCGTGAGATCGACGGTCGTCGCTAATTGCAGTTTGCGCGCATGCACGCGCAAAATCCCGTCGCGACCCTTCACGTCGGGGCGAGGCACCACGATGCGGCGATCGAAACGACCCGGCCGCAACAACGCGGGATCCAGCACGTCGGGGCGATTGGTCGCCGCGACAATAATCACGCCTTCGCTCGATTCGAAACCGTCCATCTCGACGAGTAATTGATTCAACGTTTGCTCGCGTTCATCGTGACCACCGCCCAAGCCCGCACCGCGACTGCGTCCGACGGCGTCGATCTCGTCGATGAAGACAATACACGGCGCGTGTTTTTTCCCCTGTTCAAATAAATCGCGCACGCGCGCCGCCCCCACACCGACAAACATCTCCACGAAATCGGAACCACTCATGCTGAAAAACGGTACGCCCGCCTCGCCCGCAATCGCACGCGCCAGCAACGTTTTCCCGGTGCCAGGCGAACCCATGAGCAACACGCCTTTTGGAATGCGCCCGCCCAGGCGCGTAAATTTTTTCGGGTCTTTGAGAAAATCGATGATTTCTTCCAGCTCTTCTTTCGCCTCGTCGATCCCCGCGACATCGGCGAACGTCACTTTTTTATTTTGTTCAACCAACAGGCGCGCCTTACTGCGCCCGAAACTCATGGCCTTGCCGCCGCCCATCTGAAATTGGCGCATCGAAAAAATCAGCACGCCGATGAGCAGAAATGTGGGCACCCACGAAATCAGAATGTGGGTCCACGGTGTGTCGGTCGGACGATGATACGCGATTTTGATGTTCGCCTTGGTGAGTGCGTCGAGTGTTTTTTCGCTGTTCATCGGACCGGTGGTGAAAAATTTTTCGCCGGTGACATATTCGCCGTGATAGCTGTCATCTTCGATTTCGACACTCGCCACGCGCCCCTGCTGCACGGCCGTGAGAAATTCGCTGAAGCTGGTGTCTTTCGGCATGACAGGCGGATTGCTGATGAGCTGCACGGTCACCACGATAATCGAAAAGAGGGCGAGCCAGATGAGCAATGAGCGCTGGGGATGTTTCATATTCATAATGGAGAGCCTTTAGTGGATACGGAACTGCGGTGCAATGATCCTTTGTTTATGCAACAATGCGTGGCCGTACACGAAAAAATCGCCGGACCGGGGAGACAGTATTGGCCGCCGTGCCCGGTCGCGATGTGGTCCATCTGTTCCAGATGATCCGCCGCCAGATGGTGCATGCTGCCCAGAAGAGCAGCATACGCGAGTTGGAAAATCCGGACGCGAATCGCTGCGGGGAATTCCACAAAATCTTTCCGCCGCCACTGCACCGCACCGCGCGCGGCCGCGGCGCGCAACGCATCAAATGAGGTCTGCGCTGTACTAGTCAAGTAGGCCTCGTCGTGCGCGACACGATTTCCGAGCGCAGCAATGTGACGAATCGCTCCGGCGTGCAACGCTTCACACAACGGCAGGAGTTCATGGCGCACGCGATTGCGCGTGAAGCGCGGCGAGGCGTTGGTGGGATCGTTGCGAAACACAATGTTCCGCACGCGCGCATATTCCGCCAGTGCGCTGCGTGGCACCGCCAGCAACGGTCGAAAGAGTTGTACGCCCCCCGAGACATTCATCGCGCGCACCGCACTCATCCCGCACAACCCCGCGAGTCCGCTCCCGCGCAGCAAATGCCAAACAATCGTTTCAGCCTGATCGTCGGCGTGATGCGCGACCACCATCGTGGCCGCGCCGACTTTTTTCGCCACGCGCGTGAAAAATTTATAGCGCACCTCGCGCGCCCAATTTTGCAGATTTGCGCGCGCTGGCACCCGACCGCGACACGCGTGCACCACACACGGCAGATCATGCAGCGCCGCGATTTTGCGCACACAGCGTTCATCGGCGACCGCACTGCGACGCAATCCGTAATTCACGTGCGCCACCGTAACATGGCCGCCAGATTTTTTTTGCAATTGTGCGAGCAGATCGAGCAGGACCATTGAATCAAGACCACCAGAACAGCCCAACACCACGCCCCCGCGCACCGCCGCTTCCAGCGCGTCTTTGGCGACACCGCGCAACACGCCCCAGGGAACTGGCGCCCTACATTTTATATTTGCCGAAGTCTTCCGGATTGAGACTTTCGAGGATCTCGGTCCACTTCTGCTTCTTCGCCTCATCATCGCTGTCTTTCGAAAGATCGATCTTGCGGGATTTTTCGACCACCGATTTTTCAACAAAGATCGGCGCCTTGGTCCGCAGCGCAATCGCAATCGCGTCGGACGGGCGCGCGTCCATCTCGATTTCCTGGCCGCCGTGTCGCAAATAAATCCGCGCGTAAAACGTATTGTCGGCCAAATCGGTGACCGCCACACGCAACACCTCGGCGCCGACCGCATCGATAATATTTTTGAGCAGGTCGTGCGTCATGGGTCGCGAGAGTTGGATTTTTTCGAGCTCGGTCGCAATCGCACTCGCTTCAATGAGCCCAATCCAGATCGGCAACGCGCTGCGCTCTTCCATGTCTTTCAGGATAATAATGGGCATACTGGTAAACGGATCGATCGTGAGCCCGGTGACTTTCATCTCGATTAACATAAGTGGACGCATTCTGACACCGCTGGGCCGGTGACGTCAATGTTTATGAGGGGAGTGTTTGTGATTCGTGATTCGTGGTTTGTGATTCGTGAACGGCCCACCTGGTGCCACCGTCGTCGTCGTGAGGTGTTTCCGTCATCGTGATCGTAATCCAGATCGAGATCCTAATCGCTAATCGCTCCACTGCCGATTCCGAACTCGATGACGAAAATGCCGATTAGGATGACGATTAAGATTAAGATTAAGATTACGACGCGCCGCGGGGATGTCCGCGCAGTGCACAAACCACGAATCACGAGCCACGCAGCACACCCCGCTCCGCTTTTTTCGACGTACGTTTTGTCGTCGATCGTAAGCGGTACGAACGACGCAGCGATCGCACGGGCCGCCGTGCGGCGGATGCCACGCGATAATTGGGAAACATAATGACCGCCGGATGCACACGCAGTGCGGTCGCCAAGGCGATGGCCCGATCGCGACCGATTTGTTGGCGGCCCGATTCCATGCTGGAAATATTGGCCTGGGTCATACCGGCACTTTCGGCCAATTCGCTTTGCGTCATTTCCTGCAATCGCCGCAATGTGGCCAGCGCCTCGCCGGGACTCATGGCAATGGAATCTTTGGCGGCCACAAAATTTGCCGTGCGAATACGTTTCATCATGGACCTTTCAATGTTCAAAGAACGCGATATATTTAAAATAATGAATATTTAATATGAAGAATATGTCAATGGTTATGAGGAAGGATTCGTGGTTCGTGCTGCGTGATTCGTGCACGGTCCACGCAACACCGCCACCGTCGTCGTAATCGGTGTTTTCGTCATCGTAATCGTAATCCAGATCGAGATCGAGATCGTGATCGGAATCGCGATCATGCTCGTCAATCTCTTGAGGGTCGGTGTACCTCACGATGAAGATTACGAAACACCCGATTACGACGCACCGCGCTTGTCTCCGCGCATTGCACGAATCACGAATCACCGCCTCCACTCATCCCCACATCGTCTCTAACAATTCCGTCAGCGGTTCGGCTTCCAACGCACGCGGGTTGTAGAAACTCGCACCGTCTTCAATCGCAAGCGTCACGATTTGTGGAATGAGGGCACGATCAATCTGCGCTGCAGCGAGGGTGCGCGGTAATTTCGCGCGCATGAAAAGTTGCTCGCGCAATTGTGATTGCCAGGCGACGAGCGATTGCGCGGCGGTGGCATCGTCGGTGGATGATGACGACACACCGACGGCGCGGGAAAATTCGGCATAGCGCGGCAAACACGCGTCCCAATTGTATTGCAGGCCGATGGGCAGCAAGATGGCATTCGCGGTACCATGATGCACGTGTGCCAATGCACCCAACGCATGCGAAAGCGCGTGCACCACACCAACCATCGAATGATCGAACGCAATCCCCGCCAACGCCGCGGCCATGAGCATTTGCGCGCGTGCCGTGACATCGTTTCCGTTGTGCAGTGCCGGGAGTAACGACGCACGAATCAGGCGCGCGGCGTGAACGGCGAGTGCGTCCGACAATGGACTGTGTTGAATATCGACGAACGCCTCGATCGCGTGCGTGAGCGCATCCATACCAGTCGCGGCGGTGAGCAGTACCGGCAAACCAACGGTGAGTTCGGGATCGAGGAGTGCCAAACGCGGGCGTAAATTTTCATCGACGAACGACAGTTTGCGCCCGCTCGCGGCATCGAACACCACCGCGGCCTGCGTGACTTCGCTGCCGGTGCCCGCCGTGGTGGGAATCGCCACCAACGGGACGAGCGCGCCCGGCACGGTTTGCGCGCCGGCGTAGTCGCGCAACAAATCTCCACCGTGGGTCAGCAACACCGCGGTGAGTTTCGCGGTGTCGATGACACTGCCACCGCCGACCGCAATCACACTATCCGCGCGGTTCGCCCGCGCACACGCCGCACAGCTTTCAATCACCCGCAATTCCGAGTTCGGCGGCACGTCCGTGAATTCCGCCGCGATGGTCGCACCCGCCGCGATCAATCCATCGCGCACACCCGCCAACAATCCCGCGCGCACAATGCCCGCATCGGTCACAATCAGCGGCCGCGTCACCTTCAACGCCTGCCACTCCGTCGAAAAATCGCGCGCAATCCCCGGCGCACAGACAATCCGCGTGGGCACATGTAATTGGGCAAAGAGTTGATCAGTCATACACGCGGTGTAACAGCCACACGCGCACGGCTCAATGGAAAAGCGTCGTGAGTTGAGAGTTGAGAGTTGCTTCCATCACAATCCATCTGCTAATGAGCCGCGCATGAAAATCGTCGACAATATTTTGCAGCTCATCGGCAACACGCCGCTCATTCGGTTGGGCAAACTCGGCAGCGATGTGAAGGCAACCATTCTGCTCAAGCACGAGGCGATGAACCCGGGCGGATCCGTCAAGGACCGCATCGGGTGGCGCATGATTGCCTGGGCGGAAGAAAAGGGGCTCCTCAAACCGGGCGGCGTCATTATTGAACCGACATCGGGCAACACCGGCGTGGGACTCGCGATGGCCGCCGCTATTAAAGGATACCGCTGCATTTTTGTGCTGCCCGACAAAATCAACGAGGACAAACGTTCGCTATTGCGCGCGTACGGTGCGGAAATTGTCGTCACGCCCATGTGCACGCCCGATTCGCCGCAACATTATGTGAATGTCGCGAAACGGTTGTCGCAAGAAATTCCCGGCGCGTATTGGCCCAATCAATATAATCATCCGGCCAACAAACAGGCGCACATCGAAACCACCGGCCCGGAAATCTGGCGCGACACCGACGGCACGGTCGATGTGTTGGTGGGCGGCATGGGCACGTGCGGCACGTTGTCGGGCACCGCAACTTTTCTGAAAGAAAAAAATCCGAATTTGTATGTCATCTGCACCGATCCCGAAGGGTCGATTTTTTCCGGCGACACCCCGCACGCGTATTTGGTCGAAGGCATCGGCGAGGATTTTCTGCCGCGCAATCTGGAACGCGGACTCATCGACGAATTCATTCGCGTCTCCGACAAAGAATCATTTCACATCGCGCGTCGTCTGGCGCGCGAAGAAGGCATCCTCGCGGGCGGCTCGGCGGGTTCTGCGTTGGCGGGCGCACTGCGCTACGCAATGCGCTTGCAAGAATCGAAAACCATCGTCGTGATTTTGCCCGATAGCGGTCGTGGATATCTCTCGGCGTTTTATTCCGATCAGTGGATGCAACAACGCGGCATGTTCGATTTTCAACCGCAACTCATCACCGTGGGCGCGGTGCTCGATGCGAAACATGAACACAAAAAAATTCCGCCGCTCATCGCGATTGCATCGATCGACAAGGTCTCGCGCGCGATCGAACTCATGCACGAATATAAAATTTCGCAGATCCCCGTGGTCGACGCCGGAAAAAATTTGGGTAGTGTGCAGGAAGACACGCTCATGAAATTATTGTTCGACGGCACCGACATCGCGCATCAGCCCGTTTCCAGCATTATGGGCGCACCGCTGCCGATGGTCGCGATGGAAACCAATGTGACCGAGGCGTATCGATTACTCATGGCCGGCGCGAACGCGATTCTCGTGACCGAGCAACAACAACCGCGTTCCGTGCTCACAAGAATTGATCTCATTAGTTATTGGGCGGCGAATAGGAATTGATTTGTCCTTACGTCCGCATGTCCCGACGTCCTTACGTCAAAAAATAAAACTGACGCCTTCCACTAATAAGGACGTAGGGACACAAGGACGTAAGAACATAAGGACAAAAAATGAAATTCTCCACCAAGGCCATTCACGTCGGACAAAACGCCGATCCCACGACGGGCGCGACGATTCCGCCGATTCATTTATCGACCACGTATACGCAGGCGGGATTGGGTCAGCACAAAGGATTCGAATATAGTCGCGCGCAAAATCCCACCCGCCAGATGTTGGAGACGTGTCTCGCTTCATTAGAAGACGCGCACTTCGCACTCGCGTTTAGTTCCGGCTGCGCGGCGGCGGCGGCGGTGATTCAATTGCTAAAAAGCGGCGATCACGTCGTCGCCACCAGCGAGGTCTACGGCGGATCGTATCGATTGTTCGAACTCGTACTGAAAAATAATGGCATCAATTTTTCGTGGGTACATGGGCATTCGGTCGACGATTTCGCGGCCGCGTTCACACCACACACAAAATTACTCTGGATCGAAACGCCGACCAATCCGCTCATGACGTTGCTCGACATCAAAAAACTCGCGCAGCTCGCAAAGTCGCGCGGGGCCTTGCTCGCCGTCGACAACACGTTTGCCACGCCCTACTTTCAATCACCGCTGGTACTCGGTGCGGATCTCGTCGTGCACAGCACCACGAAATATATTGGCGGTCACAGCGACGTGATCGGCGGCGCGCTCATGTTGAACGATCAGTCGGTGCGCGATCAATTATATTTCATCCAGAAATCGGTGGGCGCGGTGCCGAGTCCGTTCGATTGCTGGCTCACGTTGCGTGGTGTGAAGACCCTCGCGCTGCGCATGGAGCAACACACAAAAAGCGCAACGCGCATTGCACAGTGGCTCACCGAACAACCGCAGATCGAGCGCGTCTATTTTCCCGGGCTCGCGTCGCACACCGGTCATGCGCTGGCAACCCAGCAAATGCGCGGGTTCTCGGGCATGGTGTCGTTCGTATTGCGCGGCGGTCGTCCCGCGGTCGAAAAATTTGTCACGGGTCTGCAATTATTTTCGCTCGCGGAAAGTTTGGGCGGTGTTGAATCGCTCTGCTGCTACCCAACCCTCATGACCCACGCCGCCGTCCCGCCCGCCGAGCGCGAAAAAATCGGCATCGTCGATGGATTGCTGCGTCTGTCCGTCGGCATCGAGGATACGGATGATTTGGTGGAAGACCTGGCACGCGCGTTGAGTCGTGCGTCGTGAGTTGCGCGACACTTACCAATGTACCACATCCGGCAACGACCGATGCATCCCCTCGGTATCCAGACCGTAACCGAAGACATATTTGTCGGGAATCGTGAAGCCGACGTAATCGATGATGCTCCGCAACTCGGGATGCAGTTCTTTGTAGAGTAACGACGCCACCCGCAACTTGGCGGGTTTCTTGGCTTGCAGGTGTTTGAGCAGATAACGCAGCGTGCGCCCCGAATCGACGATATCCTCGACCAGCAGCACATTTTTATTTTCGATCGATTGCGTCAGATCGAATTCGAGTCGCACGACACCCGTCGAACGATCACTTTCATAACTCGCCGCGCGCAGAAAATCGCACGAGAGCGGCCGCCGGATGGCGCGAATCAGATCGGCCATAAAAATAAACGAGCCCTTCAACACCCCGACCACCACGAGTTCGCCGTCGGGCAAATCGTGGGCGATGTCTTTCGCGAGTTCCGTGACGCGCTTGGCAATCTGCGCGGCGGTCACGAGTGTTGTGTATTTGGATTTGGTTGTCATCCGCATCGCTTAGAAAAGTTGCGTCGGGATGGCAAGGGGAATGCAATGTGGGTCGAGGGTGCGATGGGTCGGTGGATCGGCGGGTCGGTGGGTCGATAGTTCGTCTATAATCGGTGTTGTCATCGAAATCATAATCTTCGTCGACACACGCTCCCGGTTTTTCATCGCGCAGAGGGCCGCGACGACGTCATTTCACCAACTTAATGCTGTGGGGACTGCCCCCACACGTTATTCGGCGCGGCACCAGGTAACAAAGTTACCACGTGAAAAAGATACCACGTGACTTTGGAACGTGGTCTTGAACCGCATGGATTGGGCCTTTGCGGCGATCGGCCACGGCGAGACACGAATCACCAACCAACGAATCACGATTTTGCCCACATACGCACACACGCACATACGCACATACGTACATAATTCTTGCATCACGCCGCCCGCATCTATTAGAGAGTGCGCATGCTGCAGCTCATGCGCCGCAAGGCAACGTCTTGGTATGTGTGGGTGCCGTTCGGCATTCTCATCGCCGTCTTTGTTTTTTTCTTCGGCTACACGAAGGCCTCGCGCCATCAATACGCGGGGCAACCGCCGGTGGCCGTGGTAAACGATGTACCGATCAGTCGGGGCGAATTCACGATCGCGTTGAACAACGCCACCGGGTATTACGAGCAACTGTTTAAAGGCAACGTTCCGCCGCAATTTCGGGCGGGTTTGCACGATAGCGTGCTGCAACAACTCATTCAGCACAAATTGCTCGCCCACTACGCGCAAGACCACGGCTTTGCGATTTCCGATGGCGAGCTCGCCACCAAAATTCGCGCGCTCCCATTTTTGCACGACAAAGATACGCCGTTCGATCCGTTGCACTACCGCACCCAGTTTCTGCCCGGCTTTAACGATCGCTATCAGCTGAGTTTCGAGGAATGGCTGCGCTCGCAACTGATTGTTGATCAACTCCGTACGTTCACAGAACTCGCAACCTATACCTCGCCCGCCGAAATCGATGCCGCGCAGGAGCAGGCGGCGTTACATTTCACGTTCGAAATTGTGCGCGTCGACCCGGCGGCACTTTTCGAGCAGAAAAAAATCGCGACATTGGATGATGGCGAAAAAACGGCGCAGACGATTCAGGCCGTGTTCGATAAACCGCAAGCCCGCACGCCATTGCTCGAAACATACGGACTCAAACCGGAAACGATTGGCCCCATCGATGTCACCCAACGGAGCCGCGTACTCGGCGCGGAAGCCACGCTCGAACAATACACCGCACTCTTTGCGCTCACGCCCGAACAGGGTAATTGTGCGGCGCCCGTGAAAACCGGACCGGTCTACATTGTCTGTCGCCTCACCACACGCGCCAGCAACGCCGCGAAAAAAAATCCGCCGGATGAAAATCTCGCCACCACGTATCGCACAAAACTCGTCGACACCGACATGTCGCAGTTGCTCCAATCACTCGTCGCCCAGGCCAAAATCGAACGCCACGGCGAAGAACGAGAAGAGTAGTCACCTCCCCATGATTTTTCCCTGGCAACAAACGCTGCAGACCGCGGGGGCAGAGCTCTACGAGGTCGGCGGGACGATTCGCGATCAGTTGCTCGGCATCGAGAGCAAAGACCGCGATTTTTTGGTGACCCATCTGCCCATGGACAAATTGCGTGCGCTGCTCGCGACGCACGGGCAAGTGAACATGGTCGGCAAATTTTTCGGCGTGGTGAAATTTACGCCGCACGATGAACCAACGCAGACACATGATCTGGCACTCCCGCGCAAAGAAATTTCCACCGGCGTCGGGCATCGCGATTTTACGGTGGAATTCGATCACACGCTGCCCGTGGAAATCGATTTGGCGCGGCGCGATTTCACGATCAACGCAATGGCGCGCCACGTCGTCACTGGCGCACTCATCGATCCGTTCGGCGGTGCGCGGGATTTGCAAACGCGCACCTTGCGCCAAGTTTTCCCGCAGGCCTTCGCCGAAGATCCGTTGCGATTGTTGCGCGCGATTCAATTCGCCGCGCGCTTTGACCTGACAATCGAACCAGACACCGCGGCCGCGTTGCATGAACACGCCGCGCTCATCACCACCATTTCCGCCGAACGCATCATTGAAGAAATCGGCAAACTGTTTCGTGCCCCCATTCCCTCGCGCGGATTTTATCTGATGGCGGAATTGGGATTGCTCCCGCACGTCTTCCCGGAACTCGAGGCGTGCCGCGGCGTGCCGCAAGAGAAACAAAAAAACGACGACGTGTTTCACCACACCATGCGCGTGCTCGACGCCGCGCGACGCGACGAACAGATTTTGCACCGTGGCGATCCCACGCTGCTCTTCGCCGCGCTCTATCACGATGTGGGCAAACCGAAAACGCAACGCTTCGACGACACCGCCGGCCGCCTCACGTTTTTCGGGCATCAGCTGGTGAGCAAACGCATCGCGAAAAAACGACTGGTCGATTTGAAGGTCACGCTGCTCGGCGTCGATCCGAAAACCGTGTGCACATTGGTGGAACATCACATGTTCGAAACGAAGGCCTACTTCACCGACAAGGCGATTCGCCGGTTCGTCAGTAAAGTCGGCGTCGATCTCATCGAGTGGTTGCTCGATTTGCGTTTCGCCGATAATCGCGGCGGCAAATATCCCGACGGCGTGAAAGGTGTCGTGCGATTGCGCCAACGCATCCGCGCCGAACTCGCCAAAGCGCCCGCGTTTGGTCCGAAAGATCTCGTCATTACCGGACACGACCTCATGGCCATCGGCATTCCCGCTGGCCCGCAGATGGGAAAAATTTTGCACGCACTCGTCGAGCTCTGCATCGACGACCCCTCATTGAACGAGCGCGAACGATTATTGGAATTAGCGCCAACAGTGGTTTAGCGCGGCCTTTTTGTTGTGGTTGTTACCGGAAACCGGCGACTGGCGACCGAAAACTCCTTTAGGCTTTTTCATCATACAACCGCAGCGGAACGAGTTCCGCCAGGGCGCACAGATGGCGGTGATCGCGGGTGTACAGCGACACGTTGTGCTGCAATGCAATGGCCGCAATCGTGGCGTCGACCGTGGGCATATTCAGCCCGTGCCGCGTGGCAACACGAAAAATTTCTGCCGCGTGATCATCGGTCGCCGTGGTCGTTGGAAGAAATGGCAAAAGATCGAGCATCCGCGTCGTAGCGGTGAGTTCCTTGGGTTGATGAATGCCTTGCAAAATTTCTTGGCGGATGAGACCGCACAGACAGACGCGATTGCGCCCGCCCAACAACTCCGCCAGCGGATGAGGCCGCCCGGATTTCGCGCGGAAAAAATCGATCCACACCGAGGTATCAACCAAAATCACGGCGATTCTTTCGCATGTGTGCGAGCGTGCCGCGCCAACGGACCGTGCCCTGCAGCCGTTTCACCAGACCTTCCAGCTCCCGCTGCCGCACCAGCTGCTCCAGGGCATAATTCACAATCTCCACTTTCGTGGTCAACCCCGTCGCCTTCCGCGCCGCTTCCAATAATGGTGGATGAATATCGATGAGCGTCTTTGCCATGAGATATATTATTTATCAAAAATGATATACGCGTCAATGAATGATTTGATGATTCTTGCATCCCATCAAGCACGCATGTCATACAGAGATCGCATGCGGACCCAATTGCCAGCCATCGCAGCGTGGTACCATCAACCAGGCTCGCCCGGCACGTCCCCAAAAATCTGCACCACACGCGATGTGTTTCAGGCGCGGCTGGATTCGTAACACAGGGATTGTTCCCGCAGGCATTGGCGTTTGTGCTATCGTGGCGTGTGACCGCGCATGAAACTCGAACTGAAAAAATTTGGTGAGATCCTCAGCTCCCGCCCGGCCGGTCGCGAAGCGGCGCTGGTGGTGCAGGCCTACTTACGACCGGCCACGCCGGCCGAATCGATCGAACTGGATTTCGCCGGCGTGAAGGTCCTCGCCCCATCCTGGGTCGATGAATTTCTCACGGGCATTAAAGCCGCATTTCCCAATCAGATCGTTCTACTACCGAGCACCAACGCCTCGGTTATCGAATCGCTCAAGGTACTGGCAGAATAATCACGCCGGATCATTTTGCTGTTGTCTGTGGAGTTGGGTCGGTGGCTCGATGGGTCGTCTGTAGTCGGTTGTTTCGTAATCCTCATCGCGATCGTAATCTTCATCGACTATTTGGATTTTTCGGCCTCGATTTGAGATTGGGCATCGAGGAATGTTTTGAGTGCGGTCAAATGGTCCCAGCATTCGCCCCCCTGGCAGAATTGATCACCGAGCTGGGATTCGACCCATGCGCGATATTTTATTGCCGCCCTTGCCGAAGGAACGCCCGGTTGCTGCATGCTGTGCCACACGCGTTGCATGGCACCTTGGTCGTTTTTCAAACCGGCCAACAACAACGCTTGCTGCGGATCGCCCGCGTCAAAATTGTTCGTGCCCCTATATAAATAGATCAAAAACGAGCGCTGAATGCCTACGGCAAGAATCAGCTGCGGACTGAAATCATCGCGTGCTACCATCGAATTTCCAGCATAGCCCGATGCCTCGAAACAACTCGGGAGCAATCGTGCCGCTTGGCCATATTCGCCAGCCAAATAGGCCGTGCGGGCCCGCGCGTAAGACGACGCATCGGCGTGACTCATTTAGTTGCGCCATTGCGTGACTTCTTCTGGGCTGCTGCGTTTACATCCGCCCCCAACCAGCGATACCAGTGCTGTAGTTATCGGCAGCGCGCAGAAAAGTTGCTAATTTTTTGAAAAATAATTTTTCACGGATTCCCCGCTCAATAATTTGGCCCACTTACGCTGTGGGGACTGTCCCCACACGTTATTCGGCGCGGCACCAGGTAACAAAGTTACCACGTGCAAAAGATACCACGTGACTTTGGAACGTGGTCTTGAACCGCATGGATTGGGCCTTTGCGGCGATCTGCCTCGGCAAAACACGAAGCACCGACCACGAATCACGATTTTGATTACGATAAAACCGATGACGATCCACCGACTCATCGACCCAAATAAGCCACGACCCTCAGTTTCCCTTCCATACGCACATAGTCATACTTTGGCCCTCGACCTTCCAGCCAATCATGGGGGGAGGCATCCCCTGAACAAAGTTACCACGTGCAAAAGATACCACGTGACTTTGGAACGTGGTCTTGAACCGCATGGATTGGGCCTTTGCGGCGATCTGCCTCGGCAAAACACGAAGCACCGACCACGAATCACGATTTTGA
>Ga0209515_10003555_pt1 | contig 22090 bp, 25 predicted proteins | sample Subgroupgradi54m_FD_187454 | JGI IMG/M metagenome (GOLD analysis project Ga0209515, IMG submission 187454) | Subsurface groundwater microbial communities from S. Glens Falls, New York, USA - GMW60B uncontaminated upgradient, 5.4 m (SPAdes)... ... | reverse complement strand
TCGGCGCGCACATAGCCGAGGTCGCCGCGCGCCGCGCGCTCTTCGGCCGCGCGCCGGGCGCCCTCCGAGATGTAGACGCTCGAGGCGAGCTTGTACGCGAACAGGCGCGACTCGGCGAGGATGCGCTCGGCCATCGCCACGCAGCGATCCACGGCGAAGGGTTTGACCAGGAACGCCGTCAGGCCCGCGGCCCGCATCTGCGCTTGATCGCGGCGCGACTCGCGCGCGGTCAGCATCATGACGGGTACGTCGCGGGTGCGCTGGTCCCGCTTGAGCGCGAGCGTGAGCTCGAAGCCGTCCATGTGCGGCATGTCGTAGTCGGTGATCACGAGGTCGTAGCCGCCCTTCTCCCGGGTGAGCGCCTCCTGCGCTTTGAGGCCGTCGGTAACCAAACCGACCTGGTAGCCGCCTTTCGTGAGAAAGGCCTCGACGAGTTTTCGTATTAGCGGGTCATCGTCGACGACGAGTATCCTAAGCTTCTCCATGATCGTTTCTCCTGTTAGAAACAAAGCCGTCGAGCTGTTTCTATCGCCCGATACTCCGCCTGACATTGGTCACATCTCCCCTTCTCAAAGAGAATAAGTGTGTGAACAATCGGGTTCCAGCGTTCTTGGGGAATCCATTGGTTATCTGATTTGACCCGTCGGTGAACGCCACAATACGGAACCTTAATCGTCTTTAAGTTGTCTTGCAACGCCATGTGTTTTCCTTTCCCGAACAAGTTCGCGCCGGATAATCTGCCAGCAGTAAGTGTGAAGACGGACGGTTTCCGTTATCTTGTAGTGGGGCAGTCCGTGCGGTATAGGCCTACCGCAGTGGTTGCACTGTTTCTCGTCGGAGTTTTGAATCTTGGCGGACATACTTCTACCTCCTGATTCAGTAGATTATTGTCAAACAAGTGAATCGGTCAGTTAGTGCATAGGCATTACCTCTCTGTATGAAATTATCAAGCCCCGATCAATTCTTTCTTCGGGGTTAGCTGTAAATTACGTATAGCAGAGTTCTGTGGCATGGTCAACGATATTACCTAAATCTTAATCGGATGCCGCTGCTGATAAATCCGGTATGTAATAAATATGCCTCTATATCGACCTTCAAACTCCTTTTGAACATTTGACATTAAATCCCTTCTCCTTAATCATATCCATAGTCGTGTTGCTCTTTGAGAGGTTCGATGTTGTTAACCGCATACCGGAGGAGGGAAAAAGAGATGAATTTCATGTCATGGCGCAGATGGTTCGGAACGATCTCGGGCTTGATACTACCAAAAATCGGTCAGACTGGGATCGTTCTGCCCGAAGCGGTTCGAACGGCGTTGAGCGCGCAGAACGGTAACCTTTTCAAAAAGGATCTAGAGGTTCTGGCCACTCGCGAGTATCGGTATACCGATTCGGTTATCTATCTGCTGGCAAAGATGCTGCATCCGTGGCCGGAATTGCAGAAGAGATTCTTGGCCGAAGTGAGCTTTTGCTGCGTGCGGGGACCGGACACGCGTGCTCTTGTGCGCGCATGGATTGGACGTATTGATCCGAGTTGGGGCGTCCCTGCGGCAAAGATCATCCAGCTGAACAGACAAGGTTTTGAACTGTGGGATGATCTGTATCGCCAGTCCACGAAAGAGTGCGCCGGGCGTGGCCTGCCTCTCGTCCTTGTCGCATATGCAACGCTGGTTGGTTTCCGTTGGGCAGTCAGGACATACCAGCAAACCGAACAGGATATATTCATCGTGAGTCATCTCTTAACGGATGATCCGACGATTGACTATTGCGGATACCGGTTGTCGTGGAGACGACACAAGCCGCAGGTGGATTTTCTCAGCAAATCGTTCTCATGGCCCGAGGCTGTTATTATCCTGGAGGATACGGTCAAGGAAGGTATTACGCTCCGTACGGTGAAGGATTATATCGTGGAGCAGAGACCCGATATACGCATCGAAGAGATCATCCTTAATCGGACATCTCCCGGGGTTATGTAACGTCCTCATCGAGAGTTTATGCAAATAAACTCTCAGCCCAGTATCTGGGAAACCGCGAGCAGGATAAGGGCAATCCTGCGATGACCGGTTTCCCGTTTTATTTTGTGGAAATATGAAAACGCGATGCGGATATACGAACGGCATCTCGCTATTCCTTCATTGAGAGCATGGTTCACAAAACAAAAAACTCGTGCTACTATCCCGGCAGAACATTGAGCTATCGGAGGGAGAGATATCATGAACAGGCAGAAACAGGGACGGCTGAAAAGACCGCCCCGTCAGTCAGTCCGGCATGTGCGCAAGATCCTCGGCGCGGTATGGAGCACCCCTTCTGACGAAGCGGCGCAAGACGCGATCCGAGAGATTACGGCCAAGAGGTATGAACTGCATCCCGGCTCTTCCGCCACCAGCGCCGCATTTTATTCCGCGTCTGACGATCAAGGATGGTGTCTCGTCCTTGTGGGTTCAGGCGATATGTTTAACGGAGCGTTTCTGGCCGGATGCGGCATGTGCATACAGCGACATGGGGGCGCTCGGCTTCCGGAATCAGAGAGAACGCAAGCCATGATCAAGTGGGCAGACGGCCGGTGGCAGAAATCCCAGAAGGAAGACCGCAGAACCACCCGACGGCTGCTATTTGCAGAGTTTCAGCGAAACAATTCATAGTTCTATTCCCCAGAGAGGAACCCAACATGAGTAAGCCCGAGACCAATCCGTATGAGGAGCTGGAAATCATCATCACGGTGATTCTAGGTAAAGACCGGCCGAGGAAAAAACGGATCGTCATCGAGATTCGGCCTGATGGCACCACTGCCGTAGGGAAAGAAATTACCAATCTGACAAAGCAAGGCGGGAAATAACTATTGACTCTCAAACCATGAAAGGAGAAAGTCATGACTAGCCGTTGGGATGCTTACCACTTCCTCGCATTTCTAAACTCTAGCGCATGCGTTGAGGATGGAAATGTCCGCCCGCGTACTGACGAAGAACGAGCGCAGGAATCATCACCCTTGAACACGGCCAAACAGTTTGTCTACACGCAAGAGGTAGGATCATAGAAACTTGATAACTTACTAAGGAAAAGAGGTGAGTGCATTGCCGAAAATCGCAGAGGCCTATTTCATCGAAGCTGGAGTAGTGAAACTCCTTTTGGAAGTTCCCAAGGAGGAGGAGATGACGACGCCGACAAACAGATACAGGAGGGATGTGTCCAGACACCATAAGTTTTTGAGGGATCAAGGGAGGAAGAATCGTACGACTGGGAAAACGGGAAAATGTTCGTGAAAGGGTAGATTGATATACCCTAAGGAGGTATCTATGCCGGAGGTAAACGCGATGTTTATCTCCGGCTTCTCATTTGTTACAGGGAAAGAAAAATACCGGCGCAGGCGTTGCAGATAGTGCCGATCAAATTTACATCACCCCCTCCCTCCCTTGAATGCAAAAACAGATCGATATATAATACGGAGCAGAAATAAACAATCGGTCACGGGAGACACGGGAGCGTGTCTTTTTGCGTTTTGAGGGCGGCGCGAAGCGCAAAGAATCATCGCCCGACAACACCATGAAACAAAACCTCTCCTGGCACAACGAAAAACGGCGGGTCAATGACCTGATACCGAATCCCGAGAACCCGAGACGGATGACGGAAAAACAAGCGGAAGAACTTCGCAGGAGCTTGGAGAAGTTCAACCTTGCCGAGGTTCCCGCCATAAACACCGACAACAAGATCGTGGCCGGGCATATGCGGGTGGCGACGCTCCAACTCTTGGGACGCGGCAACGAAGAAATCGACGTGCGGGTGCCCAATAGACTTCTGACAGAAAAGGAATACAAAGAATATCTATTACGCAGCAATCAGAATCGCGGCGAGTTCGACTGGGATTTGCTTGCCAAGAATTTTGAACTGGATGAGCTTTTGAACGCGGGCTTCGACGAGGAACTCGCGTTCATGTTCGACGACGTGACGACGTTGAGCGAAGACGGATTCGACGTCGAGAAAGCCCTGCGGGAGATCAAAGTTCCCGAATCCAAGCCGGGCGAGGTGTATGAATTAGGAAATCACCGTCTCTTGTGTGGCGATGCCCGGAAAGTAGAAGATGTGAAAACACTGATGGGCTGCGAGAAAACGGCATTCATCTTCTGCGATCCTCCCTACAACATCGGACTCGATTACTCAAAGGGCATGGGCACAAATCACAAGTACGGCGGCAAGTATTCAGCATCGAACGACAAACAGAAGCCCGAAGCGTATCGGGCGTTTATTGAGACGAGCGTGAGAAACGCCCTTAGCGTGGCGCAAGAAAATACCCACGTCTTTTACTGGTGCGACGAGAGTTTTATCGGCAAAATGCAGGATATCTACGAATCGAACGGCGTCAACAACAAACGGGTCTGCCTCTGGATCAAGAACAACCAGAATCCGACTCCCCAGATTGCGTTCAACAAGGTATACGAACCCTGCGTCTACGGGACGATAGGAACTCCGTATCTGCGGAAAGACATCAAAAACCTGAACGAGATACTGAATCAAAACATCGAAAGCGGCAACCAAGTCGTTGAGGAAATCCTTGAGATGATCAATCTCTGGGTCGTGAAACGGGACACTGCCCAAGACTACGAGCATCCCACCCAAAAACCCATAACCCTCTGCGAGAAACCCATGAAGCGGTGCACGAAACCCGGGGATATCATATTGGACTTGTTCGGCGGGAGCGGCAGCACCTTGATCGCCGCAGAGCAGCTGAACCGGAAAGCGTACCTCTGCGAAATCGATCCTATTTTCTGCGACGTCATTCGGAGACGCTATGAAGAATTCCAAAAGAGATGATCTACAAACTGGGACAACACATCATAGCGCAGGGTGACTCCGCTGATTCGGAGTTTGTGTCGCGCGTGACAAAGGGCATAGAAATCAGAAGCGTTATCGCCGATCCTCCGTACGGCGTGGCGTACGTCGAGAACAAAAACTGGATTGGTCTTCGAGGACCGAGCATGGAGAAATCCACAAAAGAGCGGAAGAAGATAGCCGGAGATCAATTGCAAACCGACGATGAATACGCCAAGTTCACGGAATTGTGGATCAAAACCCTTGTCCCCCATCTCGCTCCGAAAAACAGCTTTTACATTTTCAACAGCGACGTGATGGCCTGCGCCCTCAGATCAGGCATGAAGCAAGCTGACGTGTACTGCTCGCAATTCATCATTTGGGTCAAGAACTCAATTGTTTTGGGCCGTAAGGATTACAACCCGCAGCACGAACTCATCGCCTACGGCTGGCATGGGACGCACAAGTTTGAAAGGAGTTCGGCGAAAAGCGTCCTATTCTGCCCTAAGCCCGCCAAAGCCAAACTTCATCCCACGATGAAGCCGGTCGCACTCCTGCGAAAACTTATAGCCAACAGTACAAAGGCCGGAGAATGGGTGTGCGATCCGTTTCTCGGATCAGGAAGCACGCTTATTGCTTGCGAGCATTTGAAACGGAGATGTCTTGGGATAGAACTGGACGGGGGATACGTGAAAACCGCGATAGCACGATGGGAGAAATTGACGAGATTGAAGGCGGTTCTCATGGAACCAACGGAAAAACAGGCGACCACAATGAGCCACACGGGGAGATTCCGGGTCGGGCAAGGGATTGCTACGCCTCCTGCGACCAGAACGAAAAAGGGCGGGAAAATCTAATCAATCGCGTTTTATTTCGAACATGGGAACCAACAACGGCAATCACGGCGTGAAGGGCCGGAGCGGCAGAAAAGGAGCGGGCACCGAATGGAACAACTCGCAGATTCTGCATGAGATGTTCTTCACCGATCAAGGCAGAAACGAGACCCTCGACAAGCTCAAGACCGGTAAATACTCTTTGAAAGACGTGTTCGTATCAAAAGCGTACTCGGGCAACGAGCGATTTCTCCTGGCTATCTTCAACAAGAACTTCCCGGATGCGGCGTTGAAGGATGTGGGTATCGGACCAGAGAGTGCGATAGCTGACGCGTCCGGGCCGGAAAAAGTAAAGACCATCAATGACGTGCTGGCGCTCCTTGAAGACACCATCAAGCGGGTTCGAGCGGAACCCATGACCTTGGATCAAGCCAACAGCCTGGGCCGCTTGGCGAACACGGCCATCAAGGCGATTGAAGTCGGCGAGCTGAAGGACAAACTGGATCTCCTGAACAGCGTCATTCAGGACAGGAAATCAAGAATGAAAAAATAACATGGCGACCAGAGAAATCATGAAAATAGCGCCCACCCTGTCCGCAGAGGAACGCTACAAGCTGCTCGTCCCTGATTTCCACCGGGAAGTCATGGGAGAAAAACCTTTGATTTCGGAATCGGAACGGAAAGCGATCATCAAATTCGACAACAGGGCCGTCTGGGAAGAATACACCCACAGCATTTGCATGTTTCAGTGGGCCCACACGCTCTGGCCAAAGGACATTGAGGCGGAGAGATTGCGCCTGCTCGCGTGCTCGTTGTTTCTGAGCCACGCGTTCGAGAGAGTTCTTTTGGACGGCGACCAACCGGTCCTCAAGGAAACAAGGGCTGGACAGTTCGAAAAGCTTAAGGAATACGTCGCCCTGTTTGAACGGCAATCCGTTGAATTCTACTGCTACCAGGAAGCGATCAATACCATTGAATTGGAGTTGTACGGTGTTCCTTTATTCAATGAAGAAAAGAAGGATCAGATAGCGAGCTGCTATGAGACGACGGATCAGTTCATTGAACACTACAACGAAACCATCCGCTGGATGTGCGAGAATGAGGTGACAAAAAGATATTTCAAACCCATTGTACACGACATGAATAGCTTTCTTGTGAAAAAGCCCGTTCCCGATGCAAACCTTGTCGAGCACATGGTGAATGACATACGGCAGATTGCCGAATCGGAGACGAGGATGCTGGGGAGGTGAAAAACTGATCTGTTCGATGACGCGCACCCTCGTGACGACGTATAGTCCCCGCAAAACAAAATCTGACATCAATCTCTAATAAACTATGGCGACTATCCCCTCGGATATAGTAGCACATGATTAAGTCTTGTGCTACAATCAGGGATATGTGGAAATTCATAAGAAGATGGTGGTTTCTTCAGCGATTAGAATACCAGATAAATCTTCATACTTCAAAACAAAGGATGGCTGAAATATTGCAGGGAAGAACAATTCTTTCCACTAAAGAGTTTTTTATAGAAGGAACGAAAGAGTATCCAGGAATTATAAAAAGACCATTGGGAAAATATTTTTCTTGGATTTTATTCTGGCGATGGTGTGAACGTGAGGAAAGATTTAAGATAAGAGCATATGAATATATGAAATTTTTTAATCACTGGGTAGAAAAGGGATACATAATTTATGCCAAAGAAGTAAAACCGGATGGGAGTGTTGTTGAAACAAATATACCGAACCTCACTTCTAAAGGTGAAGATGCTCATGGATTTTTCGGATTATTCGAACTTCTCTTAGAGAGATATTCTTTGACATGGAAAGCTACTGCAAAAATTGTAGCTTTTGCAATTACCACATTAGTGGCGTTAGCGGGAACTGGCATAGCAACATACTACTTTACAAATGTAATCAGGCACTCTGTATTCCACCTGCCCTACCTATGAAATCCTTTCTCAAAGTCCTTAAACTCGCCGCCCAGCCCTTGCCATCAAAGCGTCGAAAATCGCGTCATCCTTCCGGCGGTTATAGCGGTAAGAAAACTCGTTCACATAGGATTGCAAGTGCTTCGGCGAAACGGCGTGGTAAGTCCCGTCAATCGAGCGTTTAAGCTGGCTCCAAAAACCCTCAATGTTATTCGTATGAACATCACCTCTTACATATTCCCCGCGACCATGATTGACCGCTTTATGCTCAAAACCTATCTTCGGAAGATTGCGATACATCATAAACTCGTCGCTCATGACTTTCGTTCCGCTCACCAATGTTCGCTGAATGATCGGTACGACCTTGCGAGCGCGAATCTTAGTAACAACGGCACGAACCTTGCCGCCGCGCTGGGCAATGCCAAAGACGGAAGTTTTGTTTTCCGAGCCGCGTCCGCGCTTCCCGCCTTTCATTTTTCCCCGATGTAAGTTTCGTTAATCTCGACAGTTCCCGAAAGCGAAAGGTTATGTTCCGCGAACAATTTGCGGATTTGGGAAGCAATGCGCCACGCGCACTTGTAGGTTACTTTCAACTGCCGTTGCAGTTCTTTCGCCGATACGCCGTTCTTGGAACTGGAGAAAAGATACAGGGCGTAAAACCACTTATACAAATCGGTGTCCGACTTCTCAAAGATCGTGTCTTTCTTCGGGGAAAGCTGATGTGCGCCGCACTCGCAGACAAAGTGAGAGCTTTTGCCCTGCCGATGGTACTTATTGACCTTTCCGCACTTCGGGCATTCCGGCTTTCCGAACCTTTGACCAAACAGCCACACGAGGCACGCTTGGTTGTTTCCGAACCGACTGTTAAACTCCATTATGTTTGTCATACCAGTAAGCATAGTCGAATGTTTACTATACGTCAAGGGATGATCTGTGCATAACTATATGACAGGGGATAGTCGCCTAAACTATTGATTTCCTTGGTTAATTAAACACTACCATGTCGGGTTTTGTTTTGCGCTTACTATATGTCATTCGATATTATCCGATAGATGAGAAGTGAGTGATGGTAGTGAACCGTTGTTTATGTTAAAGTCTTCTTATAGAAGAGGTAATCTTTGATATGGACAAAAGAGCTCAATTTTTTAAGGTATATGCAAATTTGCCACAGGCTTTGCGAAACGAGGTTGTTGCCGTTGTTCGGGGCGAGCCTTATACATGGCAATCAGCAAAATTGGAAATCGAGCAAGATACCGTAATAGGAAAAGAAATAATCGAGCTATTAACGCGGCTTAAAATTCTACAATGAACGAAGATACAAAAAATCCAATTGAGGAAATAATTGCCGACCCCGACCTTCTAGAAGACCTCAAGAAGATTGTTCTTGAACGTGTGAATGTAATGCCCGACACATTAAGAATTGCGGTGGGATCCGAAGAACTTACAAAAGAGGATGTTGCACGGCATGTGCAGGATGAAGATGAGGTTGGAAAGCAGGTGATGGAAATGGAGTGGGAATTTCTTCGAGATCTTGCAAGTGGAGCGATATATGCCCATGATTAGATCAGTACTCCTCACTCGTCCCGAGCATGATCCTGTTACCAAGTATCTCTGCATATGGAGCGAAGAGATCATTCCTCTTGCAAAAAGCAAGGGCATGAAAGTGTACGATCTGAAAGGAAAGAAAGCTAAGAGGTCAGAATTTGAAAGCTATACGCGTGCGAATCAACCCGCCCTCTTTTTTATGAATGGCCATGGGGATGCTAATGTGATTACCGGTCATGACAATGAGCCGATAGTCGATGATAGTACTTATCTGAAAGATGGGGTTGTTTATGCGAGAAGTTGTGATGCCGGACGTTCACTTGGGCAGCATTTAGTTAATAACGGCGCAAGGTCATTCATCGGCTATCGGAGAAAATTTATTTTTGGGCATATGCCCGAAAAAATGACAAAACCACTCAAAGATCCTATTGCTCGCCTTTTTCTCAAGCCATCAAATTTGATACCATCGACTCTGATTAAGGGGAATACGGCAGACGAGGCACATAATCGATCAAAAAGAGAAATGTATAAAAGTTTTCGAAGGATGATTTCGAGTGCGGCATCAATAGAAGAAAAATATGCAGCGCGGTGGCTTTGGAACAACATATCTAGTCAGGTGCTTCTCGGGGACTCGCAGGCAAAACTATAGAAGCTAACACAGGTATAGCCGCCGCAAAACAAAACCTGACATTGGAGTGTTAATGAGCGAAGTAAACCAAGGGCTTATCAAAGGGTGGTATCTGATTTTATTTTCCACTTGCTATAGCTCTATCGACTAATAGAATTTATCGGAATAGTCTCAGTACCGCACCCCAGTCGCAATCGTGTTAATCCGGCGAGCTTCGGGCTTTTATATGCAATCTGACTAAATCCTCGATACGGATTTGTCAGAGGGTAAAACAAAATTCCCTACTTAAAAAGCCTGTCCCACAGCGATTCCGTAGCCCAACCTATGACCAATATGATTAAGAATTCTAACATCGGTTTCAGTTGCTGAAAATTATCGTTTTTCCCGAGGGTGAAACATTTTCGCAGTTGACCGCCTGCCGCGAGATTTTAGTGATGCCCCGGCAGCTTGTAAGTGTTACGGCGTTTTCGTATTTCTGAGGCGGCGCTAACACGTTTCTCACTGGATCGTTGTGTTCATCGAACTCATAACCCAGTCCTCTTACGCATTCCTGGCGAAGCCACCATGAGCCCGTCGTCGCTCTGCATTCGGAGATTCTACTATCAGAATATTTGATACCCGTCCTAATGCTAAGAATTACCGGCTGTTGACCGGCAGGAATGTTGATTCCGTTTTCATCAGCGTCTTCAAATTTAATTTCGCCGGTTCCGCACACAACGGTACCGCTCTGCTGATCATAGTCACAAGGATTAGGATCAGTCTTAATCTTTATAGGAAGATCAGCCTTAGTCGCTCCAAATTGCGCGCTGCCCACCATCACGCGCAGATTTCGTATTTGTTTCATAAAATCTGGATTGACGGTGAGGCCTATTTTTTTTAATAGGATATCTTCATTTGAAGATGCGGTAAGGACAAAATCCCCAATCAGCACGTCCGTCATTCCATACCGGACGCTTTCATTTTCATTTGTTCCTTTGCTGCTCACGATTACGCGAGTGATGGGGTTCAATACTGCATTTGATGGTGCAATTGTAACTGTCGCTGTTGAGTTTTGAATTACGGGCGGCGCACTAGCCGTCGTTGGAGAAGGGATGGATGGTTGCGGTTCCCAAGCCCACATCCTCATATTCCAAACACAGTCAGGGCAGTTGGTAGGTTTTGGAGGAATAACGGATTTTGAACTATTAGCGGCATTGCTCGCAGTGCTTGACGTTGTTTGTGCGTTGCTCTGAGCCTGAATTGCTTGTACTGCTATGCCAATTGCTGAATTGGCAAATGTTAGCGCTCGCTGTTTCTCCTCTTGGCCAGCTGCGGGATTACTCTGGATAGAAACAAGGAGCGAAAGCGCTAATTGCAGTACGAGCACAATAGATGCTAAATTCATATTTTTTAAGAAATTATTTTTGTACTGCCTTGAAATACAAAGCTCCCGACCCCTTTCATTTTTAAATTTGTAACTTTTAGTATTCTGTTACTGGCTGTAAATCGTGCAATTGCCGTATTGGTCGCAGTTAAAAGTATAAACAGAAGATCCGCCGCTCTCGTCATACAATGTGCCGCCGTATCCGGACGGATCCGCTTGAAATCTAAGGTAAGTTTGGCTCACCGGAGAGTAGATCTTTCCAGACGCGTTTCCGAGAAGCGCATTGTATTGATTGATGAGTGGAGTTAAATGTCTGACTGCTTCCGCTCTACGCCCGACGCAAGACCTCTCGCTGCTGCCTGCACAATTATCATCGTATTGTTGTTGCCAACGATCAATTTGAGTTTTCAAATCTGTTAATGTTTTTTGCCTTGTAGCAATTTGTTGCGAAAGCAAGGTTTTTAACTCATTCAGTTCCTGCTGCTCCTTGGCTACTCTCTCTTCAAGAGCTGATTTTCTATTGGCTACAAAAGTTTTCATGAGTACCTCCACCTGGCTATTGCTCGTTTCATATTGTCGGTAATAATCGTTGTATTCTCCGTTGAGAGAAGAAAAATCTTCGACAGTCGGCAAAATCCCCAAACCGAGATACGACGACAATTTACTCACTCGTTGGGTTTCGATTTCAACTAATTTTTCCGAGATCGATCCGAGTTTATTGTTTTCTCCGAGGAGTTGTTGCCCCGAAGACTGTACGGCTGGATCGCTCGGATATTTGTCTAGCGTGTTTTGTATGACAGGAATGAAATCAGTGGTTTCTTGAACCGCCTTATTGAAGGTATCGATTCTTTGCCTCGCTTCTGCAATTAACTGGGATAATTCCTGATCATAGTTCGGGCGTTGTTTGGGTATTTCTTGTGCTACGGTCGGCTTTGGTTGTTCCTGAATCGTTTTGACAGATGGGGTACTGACTTTTCTATTTTTTAAATCCTCAACCTCTTTTTTGAGTTTTTCGATTTCCGCCGATTGGATGTCGCCATTTTTATCAGGGGTTGATTTTTCCGGCCGTTGAACAATTTGAGGAGATGGTTGATTAGGCGGAAGCTGAACGGTTGCAACTTGAGGAGTTAATTGGCTATGCGGGATTGGTGAGGAAATAATACCGATAGCGGCTATTGTTGAAACTATTCCGGACACGACTTTTACAAAAACTGCATGAAAAAAGTTGAACATTAGAATTTTATTTCTGTGGCCGGAAACACAAAGCTCCCAGCCAGCGACAGTCTTACGACTGCCCACGTACCTTTCGGCACGTGACCTTCGCAGGAGCTCTGACTAGGAGCTTTTTACTGCGAAGGTTTTTGAGCCATGCCACGCATTGCTGCGCGGTTTAGGCTATGCAATCTGATATTCAGTTGTTGCTTTCATTATAGAGGTGGTTTAAGCTAAAAATCAACTATGAAAAACAATCTCATAAAATTACTGGAGGAGGGAGTAAGAATAACGAGAGAAGCAAACGAAGGAGATATTTTGTACTTTGAAGGGGGCCCCGTAGCTGCTTTAGGCGACCTTTTTAGGAGATATAACCTATGGAGAATAGAAGCTCTCGAGCTTTTGGCAAAACACGGAATACCCAATTATTTATTTATCGAGGGTGATGGCGTACCGAAGTTAAAGGGTGGTTTGGCATACGGCGATCCGGAAAGCAGACAATTTAGAGAATTGCTTAAAAATATCCACAACGAAACCAAGAAAAAATTAGGGTACTTGAGAAAAATTAAGGGGATGATGGATGAAAAGATAAACGAAATACCGTCTTCTTACGATAAAAATCTTCTAAACTCAATACATCTTGTTGCTGTCTCTCTTGAACCAAAGAGTGTGATATTTCTGGTGCTTGATGAACGGTTTGAAATACCTATAAGATGTGCCGTGAATAATAACAATGGAAGCCCCGCATATATAAAAAAATTGTATAACATTGCCTACCCTTTGGATGTTCCAGATAAAAAAGTCGGCTATAACAAATCTTTAGCTGACAATATTAACAATGGACTGTTTAGGAAAAGGCAGGTGGCAAAATATATGAGAACGAACAGATTCAAGAAGCCTACCCTTGTCAAAAAATCAGAAGATGGCGAGTCGTTGGTCTTGAAAAATGACATACCGGTGCAAACCGCACTTATCAAAAATCTTGTCCCTCTACAATATCAATCTTTGTATATAGACAAAACCAAATAGCATCAGAATATCATCCGAATTACTAATTAGTCGTATGAAAAAAACCGCTTAAAATAAGCGGTTTTTTGTTTCGTCTCCGACTGGTCGGAGAGATACGATAATTTCAGATTAAACAGTCACGGGAGCTGACATCCGCCTATTTCACTCCCGTGGGTAGGCGGATGTTAGTTGTAACAGCTTCAATCACAATCATGAACGCAGAAGAATTCAAGCAACAATTAAAAAAGATAGATGTCGATTTTGCCCTGTTCATCGGCAAGATTGATTTGCAATGCCCTTTTTCCGACCATCCCGGCCTGCCCTACGGCAAACATCCCAACTTTATCATCGGCGAGCAGACGGGCTTCGGCGAATGCGTGGCATGCCGCAAGAAAGCAGGATTCGAAGCAGTGCTCGCGGCGTGGCGCGAGAGAAAGAACGCGGCGCAAGCGGAAAACATCCAACGCGATTCGCTGCGTCAGGAGCATGCTTCTTTCAAATTGCAACTCATCAAGGCCGGAGACATCCTCAAAAAAGAGTTCCCGGAGGAGGAGTGGCTGGTTGAGGACCTCATCTCACTGCCGTCCGTCAACGCCCTTTCGGGAATGCCCGGCCATGGCAAGACGTTCGTCACGATCCATATCGCTATGTGCGTGGCGAGAGGATTGCCGGTCTTCGGAAAATTCCCGAGCCGTCAGGCTCCCGTACTGATCATCAGTGAAGAGGATTATCCGAATCATCTTCAGGGCCGCTTCCAGTCGCTCGGCCTTACGGAGCACGATCAAATTACATATCTTTCCCAAGCTGGCTTCAAATGCGACATCGAGGATCACGTCAATCAAATCATCGATATCGTGCATGAGAAAAGATTCAAGCTGGTCATCATCGACAGCCTCAGGCGCGTCCACGATCAGGACGAAAACGATTCCCGCGGGATGGCGAGAGTCTCGGACGGACTCAAGAGAATCGCCAAGGAAGGAGTTGCGGTCTTGTATATCCACCACCATCGGAAACCGGAGGGTTACGGGCCGAACAACCCGACCGTGAGCTTGCGCGGCTCAACCGAAATCCAGGCGGCCGTGGAAAACCATTTTTCGCTTGAGAAAAAGGATGGCGAGGACATACTCGTCTTCCGCCAGTCGAAATCCCGCAACGCGGAAGCCCTGAAGCCGTTTGAAGTCAAAATTCTGACGGAACTCATTTTCAGCGCCAAGAAGAACAAGGAAGAAACAAAGGTTGTCGGATTCGAATACGTCGGAGAGCACGATGAAAAGAAAAGGAAGTCGGAGGAGGCGCGCGTGGAAATCGTGGCATTCTTGACAAGTGAGGGAATGAAAAGCCGTCAGCAGATCCACGAAGCCCTCAAACCGGCAGGATACGGCCAGAAGGCTATTGACACCGCGATCCGTGAAGCTGAAGCCGCCAAGGAGATCGAGTTTGTTCCGAAGGATGAATTGCCGCCCAACTCGCCTTATATTCGCCAACGTCATTACCGATTCAAGGGGAACCCGGTCGAGCCCTCTGTGTCTTCTCAAGAAGGCGAATCGAACGTCGCAATTTCGCACCCCCTATAGGGGGTGAAAAACTGCGACACTCAGAAATGCAGGAAAGCGCCCAAAACATCGACCCCCTCGCCGACCGGCTGGCCCTCGCCGTCTCCCTCCTCCTCCCCAAAATCATCCTGCGCGAACTCGAACAAGAGACGACTTGTCGACAGCCGACCCCACAGCAAGCCCCGTAACGGTTCTCTGGCTATCCGGCGAACTGGATGTCCCCCGCCGTTGCGGCATCCTCTCCCTGGGCTCAAAGGCCGGGATTCAATCAAGAATCAGCCCAATCAACAAAACACAACAAACAAAACATGAATAACAAAACAATAAACGAAGAAAGCTCCTCAAGCGTGAAACTCATGGAGCTTTCAGCGGAACGGATCGCTCCGTTCCTGCCCACCGAATTATCGCAAAGATACGCCGAGAATGCAATGCGAAAACAACAGCGCCTCCGGGCCGTGGCCTACGGGCGCGTCAGTACGCAGGAGCAGGCGCAACAGAAAACCTCGATTCCGTCTCAAATCGAAGCGTCAAAGCGGATCAGTGATGATAAGGGATGGGAGTTCAGAGGTGAATATACAGATGAGGGCGTAAGCGGACATCTCACGGAGGAACGGCACGGCCTCCAATCAATGCTTCGGGACGGGAGGGAGCATAAGTTCGACATCATCATCGTGAAGGACTATGACCGCTTCGCCCGAAACAAGGACGCGGCGGCCATCATCCGGCAGGAGCTCAAAGGGCTTGGTATTCAGGTCTATGCGATTAACACGCCGGTCGAGCCCAGGCCGGTATCAGAGTACGATCCGGACGCGGACGACATGGGCACGATGGTGGAAACGATCTCCGACATGAAGTCGGATCTCGAGCGCAAGCAGATCATCCGCCGCATGAAGGACGGCAAGATGGGCAAAGCAAAAACCGGGAAAATACCGAACAAAGTCCCGTACGGGTATCGGGTGATTCGCACCCTTGAAGGGGCAAAGATCAAACGCGAGATCGTGGTCGTCGAGGAAGAAGCCGCGCGGGTGCGCTTCATATTCGCCGAATACGCTCGTGGCATCGGAGACCGGAAGATCGTGGTTGAAATGAACAAAAAGGGATGGCGCGGTCCGACAGGAGGGCTTTGGACCACATCCGCCGTGCGCTACATCCTTGCGAATCCGACCTATACCGGCAAGGTGTGGTGGGGCTGGCGGCACGCGGACTACGCAAAGACGAAAGAAATGCGGCGGCGCGGGAAACTGGGATACATCGGTCCCGGCGACCATGCGCCGATCGTTGACGTTCCCCTGTTCAGCCTCGTGCAGCAGATACGGGCGAGTCGGGTAACAACCGGCAAGGGCGGGGTTGAACGATCCTTCGGACTCCTCACCGGAATAGCGAAATGCATCAGATGCGGAAGCGGGAGCGGCTACCAAAAAAGGTTTCATTCGCGCTCCAAGAAGCATCCCGGGTGGAATGACACGATCACCTACGAGTACATCTGCACGGGCTACAAATACAAGGGCATCTGTTCGCACTCGAAGGCGCCGTCCTTGACCACGTAAAGAATCTGTACGCGCACCCGAAGGTGCAGGAAAGGATTTGCTATGACGGCAAGAATCAGGAAGAAAGCGATCGAGAAAAGGAGGTCATGCGGCTCACGCGGGAGATCGAAGCCGAGCAAACGAAACTCCTCCGCCAGCACGAGGCCTACGAACGGGGCATCAACTCGCTTGAAACATATCAGGCGAATATCGGGCGGATTCGGGCAGAAACGGCCAAAAGCCGCATGGAGCAGGATGGTTTGCAGTCACTTCAACACCTGACCTCACAGAAAGCGGCTGCCATAGGGAAATTAGTGGCTTCTTTCAGGGACTTTGATACCCTCTGGAACGCGATGGAATTGGACGAGCGGAAGATGATTTTACGCAGTATTATCAAGGAAATACGGGCTGGAAACGAGAAGGTGGAGATAGACTTTATTCTTTAATGCTTCCCATCTCCATGACACTTCTTATACTTGATCGGCTGTCCGTTTTCTCTCTTCGCTCCGCACGGGCAAGGGTCGTTGCGGCCGACTTTCGAGGGGTTAGCGGCTGGGACATGGCCATGAGGATTTTGCTGTTTCGCGGCATAAACCGCGCGATCCCCCGTCTGCGGCTGACTGTTGGCAAATTTAAAGATATTCATGCATATCCAGGCATTGTAATTCGCCCAAAAACTCTGAAAGAGAGTGTGGGCTTCATGACGATATTCAACAATCGGATCTTTCTGGCCGTAGGCGCGCAGGCGCACCGATTCGCTCAATGCTTCCAGATCATCAAGCTGATTCATCCACAGCAAATCCAAAATGCTTAACAGCCGGTTTCTGGACAGCGGATCAGCCGCGGCTTCAGCGCTCCGTTTTTTCAAAAGCGCGATCAGATTTTCCAGAGGAGGATCTTCGGGATACGGATTTTCTTTGTTTATGATGCCCAGTTCTTCAAATGTTTTTTTGAGGTCGGCTTCCGGACTTTCCTGCCCGGGCCAGAGCAAAGATTTTTCCAAATATCCTTTGCCGGCTTCGAAGATCAAAGTGGCGACGTCTTCCTTATTCATGGTTTCAAGGATTTCCTGCCGGCGCCGGTAAATGCTGCTCCGCTGTTTATTCAACACATCATCGTATTCCAAGAGGCGTTTGCGCATATCGAAGTTGAACCCTTCGACTTTGGCCTGGGCCTGGGCTATCACTTTGGAAAGGAAATTCGCCTGGATCGGCTGGTCTTCCGGCAGCTGAAACGTTTCCATCATATTCTTGATTTTGTCGCCGCCGAAAATCCGCAGCAGATCGTCTTCCAGAGAAAGAAAAAACTGCGCCGAGCCCGGATCGCCCTGCCGGCCGGCCCGGCCCCGTAGCTGATTGTCGATCCGGCGCGCTTCGTGCCGTTCGGTGCCGATAACATGCAGTCCGCCGGATTCTTTTACCGCGTTCGCTTCTCCGGCATCGGGTGGATTGCCGCCCAGAATGATGTCGACGCCGCGTCCGGCGACATTGGTGGCAACCGTGACCGCATTCAGCCGCCCGGCCTGGGCAATAATGGCACCTTCGTGCTCGTTATTTTTCGCGTTCAAAATCTCATGGGCGATCCCGGCTTGCCGGAGTTTCTCGGAAATAAATTCGTTTTTGTGAATCGAGGTGGTGCCGACCAGAATCGGCTGGCCGTGCGCCGAGCGCTCTGCGATATCCCGGATCACCGCCTGCCATCTGGCATCGGCGGTTTTATAAATGACATCGGGCAGATCGCTCCGGACAAGCGGTTTGTTAGTCGGAATGCTCATCACCTCCAAATTGTACACCTTATGAAATTCTTCAGCGGAGGTCTGGGCGGTGCCGGTCATGCCGGCGATCTTTGCGTAGAGCCGGAAATAATTCTGGATGGAAATTTTCGCATAGGTCCGCGACTCCTCTTTCACCAACACTCCTTCCTTGGCTTCAATCGCCTGATGGAGTCCGCCGCTGTAGCGCCGGCCCTGCAGCATCCTGCCGGTGAATTCGTCAACGATGATTATTTCACCGTTCTTCACCACATAGTCCTTGTCGCGCCGGAACAAGGTCTTTGCCTTCAAACTTTCTTCGAGATAATGAACCAAGCGAATATGTTCCGGAGCATACAGATTCTGCACGCCGAGCATTGTTTCCACTTTTTCAATGCCGTGTTCCGTGATATTCACCGTCCTGAATTTTTCGTCAACCGCATAATCGCTTTCCGGTTCGAGCCGATCGGCAACTCGGGAAAAAGTTTTATAAAAGTCGCTTGACTCGGCGTCGGGCGCTGAAATAATAAGCGGCGTCCGGGCTTCGTCAATGAGAATGCTGTCAACTTCGTCAATGATCGCAAAGTGGAGGTTTCGCTCGGACGCTCCGCCTATCTCGGGAGTGGGAGTCCCGATCCCCGACCGGCGTCGGGACTGAACCTGATCTTCCGGGCTGTACGCCAGATTGTCGCGCAGATAATCAAAACCGAATTCGTGATTGGTGCCGTAGGTGATGTCCGCGGCATAGGCCTCGCGCCTGGAAACCGGCTGCAAGAATTCCTGCTGGACAAGAAAGCTGCCGGTGGTGTCGCGTTCCTTGTCCAGCAACGCGGACTCCCCCGACGCAGAACTACGCGGACCGGACGCGGACAAACGCGGACTGTTTCCAGCGTCTGTCTGCGTTTGTTCTGCGTTGATCTGCGTGTATGAAGGATCATACAGAAACGCCGCTTGAGGCACCAAACAAGCCGAACGCATTCCGAGCGCCAAATAAATTTGTCCCATCCAGACCGCATCGCGCCGCGCCAGATATTCGTTCACGGTGACGATGTGCACTCCTTGACCGTTGAGCGCGTTGAGATACGCCGGCGCCACCGCCGCCAAGGTTTTTCCTTCGCCGGTAACCATCTCGGCCACGGCGCCGCGGTGAATCACAATGCCGGCCATCAACTGAACATCGAATGGCCGCTGGCCGAGCGTGCGCTTGGCCACTTCCCGGACAGCCGCAAAAACCTCGGTCAATATATCATCGAGAGTTTCGCCTTTCGCGAGACGCTCTTTGAACTCTTGAGTCAGCGTCCGAAGCTCCTCGTCCGAACTTCCCGCGTACTTCTCTTCGAGAGCGTTAATTTCACTGATTATCGGCCGGAGAGAATTTATGGAGCGCTCATTTGAATCGCCGAAAATTTTCTTTAAGAATGACATCTGTTATGAAAGCCGGACGCCTTTCTGGACTTGAAGATCTCCGCGGCGCGCCTTGGTTACTACTCTCTCTTTGAAATGAACAATCTCCCGTCTTAATTCATCTTTCATCGCATCAATGGCGCTTCTCGCGTTTTCGCCATTCGCTTCGGCGCGCAGAAGCCGTTTGCCGAATCTCAAATTCGCTTCAGCGCGAAACACCAATCCTTTCTGATGATGCTTGGTGGTTCGGGAGATCTCCAAAAAAATATCCGATTCGCCTTTTTCTTCCAACTTCCCGATCAATCCTCCAAGCGGTTGAAGCTTTTTTTCGATATACAATGTAAGCGCCGGCGTCACATCAAGTTTGATTCCCTCTATGGTAATCTTCATTGATGTTAGCTTACCAAACTCACAGAAATTTGCCAACAAAAAATCATTTGAAATGGTATGGCAAAAAAGAACCCGCCCTCGCCGATAGTGGCGGGGGCGGGAAAAAGCATTTCAGCTTTTTTATCTCGACTTCTTTTTAGCCTTTTTCTTTTTTGCCATTTGTATAGAATAAATATGAATGGGCTCTCGACCTTTGTATACTCGTTTTTTGAATCGAGATCTTTGCGCCCAATGAAAACTATTCAAAAAATTTCTCCGATAATCTATCCTTGAATAGTATAACAAAAAAGATTTTTGAAATTTTCAAAAAACTGTGCATAACTCCGCTTCGGACATTTCCCTTTCGGGAACCGCGATAAAATTTCTCTCCTTCGACAAGCTCAGGACACTGAGTTTAATCGAAGTGCGGCGGAAATTTTTCGCTGCCGCTCGGCGCCAAAAATTTTGTTGCACAAAATACCAATCTTTTGGCGCCTGCGCGAGCTTCCCGAAAGGGAAAGTCCTGAAACTCCGCGTAAAAAACTTTCCACCTGGATAAAAACTATACTCGGATAATTTCTTCTTCAAGAATAATGCCGAACCTCTGATTCACCGTATCTTTGGCAAGCGTAATAAGATTCTCCACATCTTTGGCGCTGGCCTGCAAAACATTGACGATGAAATTCGTATGCCGCGGAGAAATCATGGCGCCGCCGCAACTCACCCCTTTCAAGCCGGCCTCGGCAATCAAGTATGCAGTCGGTATAACCGGAAAAGGATCAATTTTCATCACGCTTTTTAGGCGCGACAAATGTATGTCCGGAACTTGCCGTACATCCACATTCTTGAAGATGCTGCCGATGTTCGGATATTCCAAAGGATGACGCGCGTGGCGATACGCAATTTTATCTTTCACCGCTTTTTCAATCGCGGCCTTGTCGCCTTGTTTCAAAGCAAGAACGGCTGAAAGAATAATTTCTTTGCCGGGCACCTTTTTAAAAATACTTGAGCGGTATTCAAAATCACACTCGGGCGCGCTCCGTTCAATTTCCTCGAGCGTTTCCGTATCCAGGCTGCGGACCCTCCGTATGACATCTTTTATCTCGCCGCCGAAGGCGCCGGCATTGCCGCGAATCGCTCCGCCCACTGTTCCCGGCAACCCGCCCGCCCATTCCAAACCGCTCAAACTATGCTCGATCAGAAAATCCAAAAGCTCCGCTATCGCTGCTCCGGCTCCGACTGACACTTCTTCGTTCGAAAGCTTCCTTATAAAATTGAAATTCGGTTTCACAACCAAACCCCCGAAACCTCGATCATCTATCAAAAGATTGGTGCCTCCTCCCAGCACAAAAAATTCCAGATTTTTCTGTTTGATTTCCTGAACCGCCTTTACCAATTCATCAACCGTGTCGGCCGCAAAAAAATAGCGGGCCGGCCCCCCGATTTTGTAACTCGCGAGTCCGGCAAGTAAAATATTTTCTTGAAACATCTTACAGAAATCTCGAAATCCTAATCTCTAAATCCTACGTCTGGCAGCGAGGCGATGCAAGAATGAAATTTTTGTGATCGCCGAGCGAACCAGACGATGAAGCGAAGCTTCATTAACAAACTCTAAACTCCAATTTCTAAATTCCAAACTGTTTAACATTTGTGATTTTGATAATTGGGATTTGTTTAGAAATTAGGATTTAGAAATTAGAGATTTATACGATGGAGCGGCCGAGGTGACCTCCCTTCTGTTTGTTTGAATGAGTGCGCTACGACCGCTCCAGAATCATCATAAATTATTATTTCTGAAAGTTCAAAGCACAAATACTGCTGGCTTATCTTGAAAAGCTCTCAAGGATCAAGCAAGCTTAACATCATTTTGCTATCCTGGTTTACGTACGATCGTTATTAAGGATAGCAAAAACTTCTTTCCACTATACAGATAGAAGTAACTTTTAGATGACCCAGCGGAACGAGACGTACGAAAGACAATCCGGCAGGAAACACACAAAAACCAAAGCCCCGACCGAAGTCGGGGCCAGGCCAAACAGAACAAAGGGTATTCCTCAATCGATATCGTCGTTAAGGCATACTCACACTCATTCGGAAAGAATGATAGCAAATTTTGTTCAATCCGTCAATCCCCACACCTAACAGGGATCAATATTTCTTCGAAGTCGAC
>Ga0209515_10003554_pt1 | contig 22091 bp, 20 predicted proteins | sample Subgroupgradi54m_FD_187454 | JGI IMG/M metagenome (GOLD analysis project Ga0209515, IMG submission 187454) | Subsurface groundwater microbial communities from S. Glens Falls, New York, USA - GMW60B uncontaminated upgradient, 5.4 m (SPAdes)... ... | reverse complement strand
GCTGCTGTCAGCTGGACTTTGGAATCTTCACCTTCAAGGACAAACAGTTTGAGGCAAGAAAGAGCTTGTTTCAAGGTGTTTGTGTTCGAGGGGTATATGGCAACAGGCTTTTTTTTGTTTCTTGGGCACTCCCATCCAGGAGCATGGCTCTGGCAAATGAGGATCGAAACCGTGAGCACTACCGGTGAAGTTGTTTCGTGCGTGTATCCGAACCAGCCGCTGTCACCATCCCCGACGAACTGTTCGTGGATTTCGAGTGTTCGGTATGAGGAGGGCATGTATGAAGACGGTACATACCTTTCGGGAGAAGAATATCTTCACAATGATGGAAGTCGTCTGATCTTGTTCCAGCCCAGAGGACCACTGTTTATGGCTAGGGCTGTTCTGATCACGATCGGTTTTCAGCGGGGAGTCGTTCAAGCAAGACAAGCGGTGCTCTTCTTTGACTGGTATGCGCCAGATCCTTTAGCGACGAGAGTGGTTGATGTCGATTTTGGACCTTTTGTCGAAGTAAGAGGCCCCATGCGTGAAGCGTACTTTGAGAGACGCCGTCCATTACACAGAACAGAGCTTTTTAGTGTAGATATCCGTGTTGATGGTGAACCATTTTCCTTTGCGGTGCTCGATGAATCAGGGCATTGCCGAGAGAACGTCGAGTACGTGAGGGTTAATAATCGAGTGGGGGATCACTGGGAACCAGCTTCTCATGAGCTCCTGTTAGAGCCTGTGACCAGTCGTGCACCCCGCTGCTTTATCCACGTGCTAGGCTCGCTCTGTCCACCTGGTCGAGCTCTCAACCGCCTGACTGGCAGATGCGGCGAACGCAGTCCTTCTTAGTTCTACTAATCGCCCCTTTCCTGCCTCCCGCGGAGAGAAAAAACGATCTATCGTTTGCCTTCTTCTCTCCGCCGCCTTCATTCATCGCTGATCGTTAGATCGGCACTGGATGCATGTGATTTTTCCACAGGTTAGGCTTGACAGAGACGGCCATTTCATGGAACGGAGTAGAGAGGTGACGGTAGGAGCGTGGACGAACATCATCTCCATCCTCCTGCCGTTCACATGAGTGTGTTCACGATGCAGGAGAAGAGAGTTTTGTCATGAAAAAGCTCCTGATGCTCTTTGTCGCTCTGCTGATTTTGTTCGTTCCGAGTTGTGCGTCTCTTGTACGTGAGCCTCCGGATAGAGCCGAGAACGATTCAGGTGTCACCTTTCTTGCAGATGAACACTTCCCACGTCTTGCTCTTCCTCCGACGCACATCGTGCCCGTTGTATTGCGGGTGGTTTCGAGAGCCATTCCTCGATGGATCCTGCCAACAGATGGTCAACATCTTCAGATGATCGCCTGGTCCTTCACAGTACATGGTGGTGACATCCAGATGCCCTCGATCTCCTTCGAACTCACAAGCCTGACGGGTCGAGTGGCGGATGAACGTGGCGTGTCGCGATTTCGTCACTTCACCCTCTGGGATCTTGATGCTCGTCGGATTCTGGCGGGCCCTCTTGAGCCGCATTCACCCTTGGATGGACACGGCACGGGCCGTTTGATCTTTGCCCCTTCCCTCATGCTTCGGGATCAAGAAACTGTTCTTTTGGGGATTACGATGGATACAGATGTGTCAGAAGCTCCAGAGTACGCGAGCGTTGACCATCTTTATCGTGTCACGATTGGCGACGGATCTTTCCTTCTTGATCCGGGTTCTATCCGTGCGGTGGATGGTCGCGTTGTGTCTGTCGTGAGTAACAGCCCTCTTGTTCGAGATTTACACATCATGCCCGTCGGCCACCCGGTGGTTCAGCCGCTCGACGCTGATCAAGACCTGATCTCGGATGCAGACCGTATCTTTCTGCATTGGCGTCTCCGCAGTTCTGGAGCTCCACTCACCCTCAAGCGATTCGTGACCTCGTATAGCTTTGAAGATGGTCGACCTGGCCTTGTTCCTCTTACGCTCACCTTTCAGCATGAACGTGATGGCAATCCTTTGCTTGGCAGCGAAGCATCTATCGAGCCTGCGTCGTCTCCTCTGACGGATGAGCAAGCGACGAGTGTTCGTTTTATGCCGGAGATGTTTGTGGGAAGTGACTGGGTAGACTTCGTTGTTCGTGGACAGGTTACAAGCCCTGTCTTCTCGGGAGCGCGGCTCACCTTCTCGATGAGTTTGGCACCGTTTACAGAGACTGCGGGTCGTCTCACCTCCTTCGAACGACGTGCTTCGGGCCTGTTTGGCCCGCATATCTGGACGAGTCGATATGAGACATGTCCCGTTATTGGGCCGGATCTGTTGCTTGCGCATGGTTACGTTGAATCCGGCGTGTTCGTCTGGTCGCCTCTGACCGACGGGTTTCACGACGATATTCCCTGTGGCTCGCCCGATTGGTACGGAGCGCTGTTTCGTGACGCCGATCGTGTACGTATGACAAACACGCTGATTGCTCCTTAACGACTTCCGCTTTCTGCGGAGAAAGAAAAACGACGACTCGTGTCATCGCTCATCTCTCTCCGCTCTTTTTTATGCCGTCGTTTTACGATCACCCATTCCAAACTCCTCTACAGCTACATCGAGCTGTTCCCGGCGATCGATCTCTGCGAGTTCCAGGATCGTTTTAGAAATCCCGTTCGGATTGGACACCTGTTCAAAGGTAAAATGGAGTTTTTCGCCGGCTGTTTGTACTTCTACATCGCCATAATTAAACATAGTGGCCCAGAATCCATTGATAGATGCCGTCACATCTTGTACACGATACAAGCGTAATTCGGACATGGTTCGATGAAAGAGTCCTGATTGCTCGATGTTAATGATGCGCCGTGAGGTGAGGATCCAAGCATCGAGATAATAGTCCATGAAATATTGAAACAGAAAAAGCCACGCAAACAGAAAAAAGATAGAACCGACGAGTACAATGGGTACAAACGTGGATGGATCTTGTGGAAGTTCGGGGCGAAATGTCTGGATGTACCAGCCAGCGGCGAGGGGTGAAGCAAGTAACACAAGCATGACGATCGTGAGGGGCAAGATGACGATAGGATGTCGACGCAGTAAAAGCACCAAGGTTTCTCCAGGCACGGGGTTTGGAAGGTGGCTTAGGTCTATCATAAGGTGAAGAACGTGCTGAACATTGGACTTATATCGAGATTCTGCGACCAATCAACCTGCAAGAGGTAGATCCAGGTGGAGACAAGAACGAGTGCTGCGACCCCAAGAAACAAGAACGTGCTGAAATATGTCGTGGTGTTCGCGACGCTGTATCGAATGTAGGTAAAGAGCGTGACAAGAGCAAGCAGGGCAAAGAGCGTGAGCATGCCAAGCCAAGCCAGCAAAAGCCAAGAAAAAGGGATCATACTCCTATTGTACTCTGTCGTTCCGGTGGGTGAAAGCCGAGGTGTGTATAGGCGGCTTCTGTGGCGATGCGACCGCGAGGGGTACGAGCAAGAAACCCTTCTTGCAAAAGAAAGGGTTCGATCACCTCTTCGAGGGTCTCTACGTCTTCCGCGGTTGCGGCGGCAAGGGTTGTGAGTCCGACAGGGCCTCCACGGAACTTTTCTACCAGCGTTTGCAGGGTCCGGCGATCTGCTTTATCGAGTCCACGAGTATCAATGTCGAGCGCTTTGAGGGCGATTTCGACGAGTTCGGCCGTGAGGAGTCCATTGTTCATGACTTGGGCGTAATCACGTACACGTTTCAAAAGACGGTTGCCGATACGCGGCGTTCGTCGAGCGCGTGTCGAGATGATGTCGAGGGCGTTTTTGGGGACGTCGAGTTGGAGAAGGCGCGCGCTACGATCAAGAATCTTAGCCATTTCTTCTGGGGTATAAAAATCGAGATGATACGTCACGCCAAACCGATCACGTAGTGGCGAGGAAAGTAAGGAGAGTCGAGTGGTGGCGCCAATGAGGGTAAATCGCTTAAGGTCGAGTCGCAGCGTGCGTGCCGTTGGGCCTTTACCGATGACAATATCGAGAGCGTAGTCCTCCATTGCGGGATAGAGGACCTCCTCGATCGAACGATTCATCCGATGGATTTCATCAATAAACAAAATATCACCGTCGCCCAAGTTGGTGAGGATGGCCGCTAAATCCCCAACACGTTCTAGGGCTGGCCCACTCGTGATTCTGATGTGTGCTCCCATTTCGGCGCTGACGACATGTGCAAGGGACGTCTTGCCAAGACCAGGTGGTCCATAGAGCAAGATATGCTCGCAGGCCTCAGAACGTCCTTTTGCGGCGGCAAGGAAAATCCGCAAGTTCTCTTTTACTTTTTCTTGTCCCAAAAACTCGTCGAGGCATTTGGGGCGCAATGCCACATCAAATCCGCTATCAATTTCTTGAGCTTCGGCGGCCACGAGACGTGGTTCATCTGCCTGGATGTCAACAAAAAAGTCGTCCATAACATTACATGATACACGTGTTCGAATTTTGTTCGTAGCGGCGCCTTGCAATGACACGCCAATTCAGGGCTTGCGACTCATCGTTTGTCCAGTCCTGCTTGCTATGCATGCCGATCTGGATGATGTCTAAGGCAGGATGCGTCCACAGTGTTCTCCATTCATCTGGTTGCATGAAGTGAACATAACGTAGCGCCTGGCCATCTGGTCCATGCCACGGCATCCAGTAGTCACCGGGCTCTCCCTCTTTGATGGCGATTACTTCGTTTCCATGTGGATTGTGTAACCAGGATGTTGCAAGAATAATCCCACCGGGTTTTGTGATGCGAATCAATTCTGCAACGGACGTGAGGCGGCTCTCTTGAGTGGGAATGTGATGCAAAACGGCAAGACAGACGGTACCATCAACGATCTGATTGGGGAGAGGAATGGTCGGCAAAGAACCCGGAACGAGGAAACGTGGGGGTGAGGTGGGGTTGTTTGCGATCATTCGGAGCGTGTCCGAAGGCTCGATCCCAATATAGTTCACCCCTTCTGGCAGGATTTTTGCCAATCTTCCATTACCTGCGCCTACGTCGACAATCGTCATTCCGGCTTTGATGTAGCTGGAAACAAACTCCTGTTCCGGTAATATTTTGCCTCGTGTTGTCGCAAACCAATCACCTTGTTTTTCGTAAAAATCACGGACACTTTGTGAAAGTTGCTTGGCAAGTTCTTTATTCATGGTAGGCTTCCCACATTCCATCATGTCTCATCAGCAACGTCCACCGGCACGCATCGTAGCAGCGATTATTCTCGATGTACTCGCGCACCCAGCGCCTTCACAAAAGGTGATAGAGACGGCTATTCGAGCCCATGTTCAGAAGACGCCTTTTCAATTTCCTACGATCGCGAGCCTGGTCAAGGCCTATCGTATTGTGATAAAAACGCGGCCGCGTCATCTTGGTGTTGAACGACTTTTACGCTGTAAAACAGTCCGTACGGATTCTGGTGTTGCGCCGATCACGCTCCTAACGAAGCCGTACGCGTGCCCTGGAAAATGCGTCTACTGTCCCACAGAAGCACGGATGCCAAAAAGCTATGTGGCAAGTGAACCAGCCGCCGCACGAGCGCTCTCTCTCAAGTTTGATCCGTATAATCAAGTCGTGCAGCGCGTCCAAGCGTTGGAGCGGAACGGTCACGATGCAAAAAAGATTGAGCTGATCATCAAAGGAGGTACGTGGTCGGCGTATCCGTGGGCGTATCGCAAGTGGTTTGTAAAACGGTGTTTTGATGCGGCAAACCATCTGGGTCTTGCACAACGTAAGCCGCGATACGGTTCGCTCGTGACCTCTCAAAAAGCGAACGAATCAGCGACGTATCGGATGATTGGGATCACGATCGAAACGAGGCCAGACTGGATCACGCCCAAGGAGATCATCCGTTTACGTGAACTTGGTGTGACGCGCGTTGAGGTTGGGGTGCAGGCGCTTGATGATGAGATTCTTGCCATCACAAAACGTGGTCATACGGTCGAACACACGGTTCAAGCAACAGCACTTCTAAAAGCCGCGGCGTTCAAAACGGATTATCATATTTTGCCGGGTCAACCAGGGGCAACGGTTGCGCGAGACATAGAGATGTTTGATCAGCTCTTTTCTGATGATCGTTTTTGTCCGGACATGATCAAACTGTATCCATGCGTGGTTTTGCCATCAGCGGAATTGGCAGACTGGCACGCAAAAGGTCTCTATACGCCTCTCGAAGGAGAAGAGCTGATTGAAATGATGGTGCGTATGCAATCGGTCATTCCTCGATATTGCCGTGTGTCTCGCCTGATTCGTGACTTCCCTTCGTTTGAAATTTCGGGAGGAAACAAGGTCACCAATCTTCGTGATGTCATCGAAACCCGCATGAAAGAGCGGGGGATTCAGTGTCAGTGTTTGCGGTGTCGGGAGGCCGGGCATCGTCCACCGCTCGCTATAGATACGAAGCTACAGATATTTTCTGATGTCTATCGCAATGCGTTTGGGACGGAATATTTTTTGAGTGTCGAGGATGCGGAGCGGACGACGGTTGTGAGTTTTTTGCGCTTGCGTTTACCTGATCATGAACCGATCATAGATAATCCCCACACAAAAAAAATGGTCCAAGAAGTTGCGCAAGCGTTTCCAGAGTTGAGAAACAGCGCATTTGTTCGTGAACTCCATACCTACGGTCAATCCCTCACATTAGCCGATAGTCGTGAAGGGGCGGTTCAGCATCAGGGTTGGGGCAAGATTCTTATGGCGGAGGCTGAAAAAATTGCGTGTGAACAAGGATATGTAAGTCTCGTCGTTATTAGTGGGATAGGCGTGCGAGCCTATTATCGCAAACGAGGGTTTCGATTGGCGGGGACGTATATGAAGAAGCGGATTGTCTCAAAACCGTGAGCGTGATAAAAAGAGACCGCCCGTGCCCGGGTGGCGGAATTGGTAGACGCACCTGACTTAAGATCAGGCGCCGCAAGGCTTAAGGGTTCGAGTCCCTTCCTGGGCACCATAGACAAAACCATCCGCAAGGGTGGTTTTGTGTTTTGTTGAGCCAATAATTGAATGTGTTGAGATCAAATACACCGTGAGAGACTCGAACTCGGTCACTGAACTTCTCCGTCATCGAGCGCACGAATCCTCTCTCGCAGTAACTCTGAGAATCCACGAATCCTGTAGGCCGGTCTGTGTGCGAGAATGATGATCGAAAGCGGAAATCGATGAGCAAAGACGAGAACGGCCAGTCCAAGTGCAAGCCAGGCAGTACGCCGGTAGCGTTCACGTTCGCCAAAGAGAGAAATCTGGTTCGCGAGGAAGGGTGTGAATCCTTTCGACAGAATCTTGGCCAGGTGATCGCGCTTCTTCTGTCGTCTCCGGCCAAGCATGAAGAGACGGATCTCTCGCGAAGCATGGCATTCGTAGGGGATGTGTTGTTCTTTCAGGAATCCCAAGATCTCCCTGTGAATGTTCCGACATGCCTTGGCGAGCGGGTGTCGGCTCTTGCCGATCGAGACAGTATCCGGTTTGTAGAGACGGATAGTTCGTTCAATTCGTTTTGCGAGATACTTCCCCTTTGTCCGTTCCGTGCCCCGGCCTCTGAGCGTGATCGTCCGGAATCCGTGGTAGATGAGACCGTGTTCCTCAAGCAGAACAAAGCCCACGTAGCGTGGACCGACATGAATAGCGAGCACGCTCCGTGGGACGATAGACAGAGCATACGACGGAGAGTGAAAAGAACCCACCTTGAAAATCATCCATCAGAAATGGGTACGATGACAATGGGTCTAGGCTAAATCTGTTCTTCAACCTCTGTTCCGCCTGCGTGTCTGCAAGAGATCCTGCACTTTTGCAAACTCCTCGATCGAGACCATCGGCTCGTGAAGTCCTCGAACGAATTCATCACGAAAGCGAACGGTTCCGGCATAGAACGGATTGGCGAGCATCTTGTAGAAGGCGCAGCGCTGAATTGGCTTGCCACCGAGACGACCTCGAACAGGTGTACGTACTCCAATCTCCCCGTTCGCAATGACTCTCACACGGTCGATGGGGATCCCTTCCAGTACCAGCTCCCAGACTCTGCGAAGCTGAGGAAACAACACGGGATCAGGAATCATCTTGTACGCCTTGAAGTCGCTCACCCAGCCCATCGGAGGAAGATGGTGCATGCGAAGCCAGACGATGGGAGCCGTGATTCGAAGTTTGTTGGGATCGTACGTGATGTCTGGGATCATATGATTTCATTGTTTCAGGAGAAGTGAGTACGGTAAGAGGGAGGAAGAATTTGAGTTATCAACAAGTCGGAGAAGCAACACGAACTCAGCGATCCTCGGTTAAAGAGGCGATGTGAGATTTGCTGATTGTATTGTCGCAGGACGGCGCTTGATCGTAAGGGGGCCAAAAATCCTCACCGAGCATTCCATTGTCCACAAGCTGTTCGAGAAGGGAATGTTCATACGCGCAAAACAGCCTCGTCTGAGCTTGGCTCATGACGAGGTGTGAAGTTCATGGATTGTCTAACTTCCTGTCGAACTTGATCAATCAAGGCGCACCATCCATTGAACATCGCTACACGGCGATGTTTTGCGTTGGTTGAGCGAAAACCATCGGCTCTGCGTTAACCGTCCATGAGCCCGTTGGGGGGCTTGACGGAGGGTCACTGCCCATCGGCTGCCCCGAGGTCAACATCGCGACCTCGCCAAGCATCGAGCCGCCCGGCGAGGGGGTGGCAGTCCGCGTGCAATGTTTCGTCTAACTATATGAAAACATTGATTAATTTCTGTGGACATGATGCAGTGCTATTGACATCGTGGGTAGGCTACGATAGCGCCGAGCTCAGTTTTGGGCAGAGATCTCGATCAGGAGCGTGTTGAATCACAATGGAACTGGTCGCGTCACACCAGAGGGAATTCCCCATGTCTGTTATCACCCTAAAAGTCATCCTTCTGACGCTGTGCATATTGGGTTTTGGAATTGGCTGTACGCCTGACAGAGACCCACCCGCTTTGCCACAAGATCGCCCCAATACCCTGGATGTACCTATTATTTCGCGAAGCGGTCCCTTGGGTATGGGGATTGACCGGTCGATCAATACTCCACTCACCGCGAGAGGCAAGTGTATTGATCTTATTGGCTCTTGCATTAACACTACTGATGAAACTCAGGATCACTGTATCAATCAGCTTCGCAGATGCCAATCCTCCCACCCCTGGGATGAGTCGGTCTCCTGTTGTCCGAGTGCATGTATTGATACTTACCTGCGTGAACGTGGCAACGGAGTCGATCCTAGACAAGCTGACGACACAGCCTTCTATCAGCGCGGTTGCTACCCCGGAGTTGACCAAATGATTCGAGGTGAGCCATGGCGCTGAGAACTCATTTCTTTCAGTTCATCGTTCTTCTGGTCTCTGTACTTTATGTCAGCTCCGCCGTTTTGTTTGACGAGGATGGTGAGTTCGGCTATTCTTCCGGCACTTGGTTGTGTGGCGCTTGGGTAGACGGAACTGCCGGCGTAGCTCAGTTGGTAGAGCAACGGTTTTGTAAACCGTAGGTCGTCGGTTCAAATCCGACCGCCGGCTCCATTTTCCCTTCCCATTCCCGTTTTATCTGATGTTTTAACGCTTATATGTCCCAGGATAATCTCATCAAAATGCAGTGCACGCAGTGTGGTAAAACCAATTACCACTCACGAAAGAACAAGAAAACCATCAAGGTTCGTTTAGAGCTGAAGAAGTTTTGTAAGACCTGCAAGGGTCCTGTGACCCACAAAGAAAGCAAATAAGTCGTGAAACGCGGAACGTACAACGTGAAGCGTTAAAAAAAGACGGATGGGGTGTCCGTCTTTTTTGTTTGAGGTGCGCCAAGTACAATCCTGTGTATGTTTTATGTATAACTTCTTTCTTGATCTGTGGAAACGCGTTGGATGGGTTGGGTTCATCGCCGTTGTCGTGAGCGCATGTCTCATGACGATGGAAATGGTAGCAGGGCGTTTGCTCGCGCCATTTGTGGGGGTCTCAATTGTGCCATGGGCAAGCGTTATTGCTATGGTTTTCGTTTCCATGGCGGGAGGATACGGCATCGTGGGCATCGTGATGCAACGGGGATTCTCTCTTCGAACGATGGGAGGAGGCCTTTTGATCGCCGCGATATGGATTGGAAACATGAACCTCCTTGCCTCTTGGATGGGAACGTCTCTTGCCGCCTCTTCTTTCTCGCTTGGTTGGATTGCGTTGATATTGGGCGCGACTCTGCTATGTGTTCCAACTTTTCTTTTGGCGGCCGTACATCCTGTTTTGATCGCGTATCTTGTGCAAGATGTTGCCTCTTTCGGAAAAACCGTGGGTACATTGAACGCTTGCGCCGCGATTGGGAGCATTATCGGCACCTTTGGCACGGGTTTTATTTTGCTGATGTGGTTTTCGCTCCCCGCTGTTCTTGGGGGGGTAGCTGGGCTCTTGTTGGTGGTCGCTATCGGCATGATGCTACGTCGTGTTCCACTGACCGCAAAGGTCGCCCAAGGCTCAACTGAATCTCGTCGCATGAAACCTGCGTATCTTGCGTTTGCCTGGATGACGGGTTTTGTGCTTATGGCAATCGAGGTGGTTGCGGCACGCGCGTTGGCTCCCCAGGTAGGTGTGTCTATTTTTACCTGGACGGCGATTATTGGGGCTGTTCTTTTGGGGATCACCTTAGGTAATGTTTTAGGGGGCATCATTGCGGACAAGGATGACGGCTCTCTCGGTCTTGGACAAGCCATTGCTTGGGCGGGCGTGGCTATTGTTGTTGCCACCTGCTTTGTTGAAGTGGGCGCACCTACACTTGGAGCTGTGAACCTTCCTCTTCCGCTCCGTACAGTTCTCTTTGCGTTGGTTGCCTTTTTGCCGCCAGCACTTATCATCGCTACGATTGGTCCGCAGTTGGTGAGGGTCGCCACTTCTCACGTTGAAGATGTGGGCAAAACGGCAGGAATCTTGTCTGCATGGAATACGTTTGGTGGTCTTGTTGGTGCGCTCACGAGCGGCTTTTGGCTCATCTCTTGGATGGGAACTCGCGTCCTTCTTACCTCCTTGGCTGTGCTCCTTATCCTGGTTGGATGGGGGTGTCTTTGGCCGCAACGTCCTTGGAATACGCGATTAAGCGTTCTTCTTGCAGTCTTTTTTCTCATACAGCTCTTCCTTCCGCGCGCCTGTTTTTTGGAGTCGCATTATTATTGCATCGTCGTCATAAACGATGTGGGTTCGACCAGCCAAAACCCAGGGTATATTTTGCGGCTGGACCATTTAGTACATTCGTATGTTCATCCGCTCCATCCGGAGACCCTTGGATACGGATATGAACAGGTTTACGCACATCTCATCGCTCTACGTCACACACAAAAAGACCCCTTTTCCTCTTTGTTCATTGGTGGTGGCGGGTATGTGTTACCCCGGTATCTTGAGGCGAGTTATCCCTTCGCAAAGAGCGTTGTGGCAGAAATTGATCCAAAGGTGACAGAGACAAGCTATCTTCGCTTTGGATTATCGCGCAACACCACGATCGAAACAGCGAACGTGGATGCGCGGATGTATCTCTCTCGTTCTACCAAAAAGCAACCGTTTGAGTTCGTGTTTGGAGATGCATTCAACGATTTTAGTGTGCCATATCATCTCACGACGGTTGAGTTTCATCGGTTGCTCAAAACGCATATGTCGACGGATGGGGTCTATGCCCTCAATATCATCGATGATGCACGGTATGGCCAGTTTCTTTCGGCAATGGTTCGTACGCTTCAAGTGGTGTGGAAGCAGGTGTACGTCGCTCCAGGGGCGGCGAACTTTGCGCCTGGACGTAACACGATTGTGCTTATTGCAACAGATAAGGAAATCGATCCGATCGCATGGAAGGGAACCATGTCACCTGCAGCTCAAGCAGCACAGATGAACCAAGAAGAATACACACGTCTTACGCAGCTCATCTCACATGAATCCGTGCAGGCTTTTTTGAGAGGACATCCTGTCCCTATTCTGACGGACGCATTCGCTCCGACAGATCGCTATCTAGCCCCTGTGTTTTCTGATGCGTATTAACGGCCATTGTTTTCATGTCTCCTCGGCGCTACTGTTGTCCGCGTATGCTTACTGCCACGGACTTCTATCGTTACATCCAGTGCCCCCATTGGCCGTACTGGGAACGGTTTGGGGATCGGCAAGATCGACGGACGCTCACCGAAGTTGAAGAGCAGCGTCTTGCGGATGGACTTGACCATGAAACACGGATTGTCCAAAAAACATATGGAGATTTTTCTTCTGTTTCCGCGCATACCTCGGAAGATGGTTTTGAGGCGACCTGGAAACTTATGCAACAAGGGGTACCTACCATCTATCAAGGTTGGCTTAGAGAAGGTGATTGGGTGGGGCGTCCAGACATTCTTGAGCGTCACGAAGGTAAAAGTGCGCTTGGTACTTGGCATTACGTGCCGGTCGACGTGAAACGGGCACATGAGGTCAAGAAAGAGCATGTATTTCAACTCATGTTCTACAGCACGCTCCTCGAAAAACTTCAGGGATATTTTCCTCCACATCCAGCTATTTTAAATGGGGATGGTGAGCGGTTAGAGATGAATGCATCAGAGCATATAAAGGAGTTTTGTGAAATCACAACCACGCTCGAACGGATCATTGCTGGCGAACGGCCGGAGCCCGTGTACCGCAAAACATGTGAAGATACTTCGCCCTGGGGAAAGGCCTGTTTTCGGTTGGCAAAAGAGCACGATGATATCGCTCTTTTATTCAACGTTGATGTAAAAAAACTTGTTTTTCTGAGACAGCATGGTGTTCGCACGATTTTCGACGCGGCGGATCTTGACCCGGCTTCTCTCGAGGGCCAAGCGCCTGGGATCACACGAAAGGCCCTTCAAAGCGTGCAACGTCAAGCCCGTTCGCTTGTTGATCAAAGCGTGATCATCAAGAAAGCCTGGGCGCATCAAACAGTTGGACTCGAAATCCACTTCGATATCGAAAGTCATCCGATGACAGACACGGACTATCTCTACGGTTTTTGGATCAAGGATGGGGGGGAGGGGCGGTATCTTTCGTTCCTCGCGGAACGTCCAGAGGAGGAAGAAAAAATGTGGAAAGATTTTCTTGCATGGCTTTCGACACTGCCCCCTGATTACACCATCTATCATTATGCTGCCTACGAAGCAGTACGCCTCAAAACGTTGAGTAAGCGGTATGGGGATATGGATAACTCGTTTTTGAAACACTTTCAAACAAGGCTTGTGGATCTAAAAGAGGGGGCTCGGGAGCATGTGGTGTATCCTCTCTATTTTTATAGTCTCAAAACGATTTGTAAGTTTCTGGGGTTTGCGTGGACAAGTGCCGTGAAAAGTGGAGGGGCGTCCATTGGAGCCTATGAACACTGGATTGCGAGCCAAGATCACACGGTTTTGGACGACATCGTATGCTATAATCGTGATGATGTTCGTGCCACGGCACATCTTCTTGCTTGGCTACATGCCTACGCTCGGCAAGAAGCCGTGTACGCAAAGCCCTACCCATGGGAGCAAAAGGCGTGATAAGGTTGATCTATGCCCCGTTTTTTCGCGGTACGTGTTCTCTTTCTTGGAAGTCTCTTAGGTCTGTTTTTTTGTAGCGGTTTCACGGCGCTTGCTGCCGGAGGTGATGATGCAACAGACGCTCCATCACAAACAGCATCTTCGCAGAACCAACCTGATGGGACCTATGAACGTGCTGTGATCGAGAGTGTCACGACGCAAAATCAAAAAACCACCTCGACGGGCCAACAGGTGCAGGTGTACCACATCCAGTTTTTATCTGGATCTTTAGATGGAAAAGAGCAAGATATTCGTTCTGATGTGGGATCAAATCCGTATGGACTGTCTCCAAAGACGGGAGATAAGGTGGTTGTGTTTATTCAACCAGGACAAGACGGTACGGCAAGTTATTATCTCGAGGGGTTTGATCGACGTGCGGCTATCATAGGGTTATGCGTCCTTTTTGTCCTCATGCTTGTTCTCTTGTCCGGTTGGCAAGGCTTTAAAGTTGCCCTCTCGATTGGCATTTCCATCGCTCTTATCGGCTACGTGCTCATCCCGCTTTTTCTACGGGGGTACAACCCTGTCCCAATCGCGATTTTTTTATCGGGGGTTTTCACGCTCATCTCAACGGGGCTTTCAACCGGATGGAATCGCAAGACGGTTGTAACAGCCATTGGTACGATTGGAGGATCTTTGATTGCCTATCTTGTGTCTTGGGTGTTCGCCGATTGGGCTCACTTGTCTGGTTTAGCCACGGAAGAGGATAGGTTGTTTTTTGATAAAAATCCTCTCTTGAATCCACGAGGATTACTATTTGCGGGGATCATTGTTGCCTCTGCCGGAGTTGTCGAGGACGTGGCTGTTTCCATCGTTTCCGGGATGGCGGAGGTGCGAAAAGCCAACCATCGTTTATCGACGCGGGAGCTGTTTAAAGCGGGGATGGTGATTGGGAATGACCACATGGCTGCGCTTGCAAATACGTTGGTTTATGCGTATGTCGGAGGTTCTTTGTCTAGCCTTCTTCTCTATACCCAGTTTGGTGGATCTTGGTTAAAGTTCATCAACTTTGATTCCGTCGTCGACGAGATTGTCCGTTCCCTTTCAGGAACGATTGGGTTGATATTCACTGTTCCTATTACGGCGCTGTTAGCGGCCTGGGTCATTAAGCGTGAATCTATCGCACGCCTGGAAGCAGAGATCTCTGCTCATGGACACGGCCACCATCACTAAAAGAGAAAACTAAATGAGAAAAACTAAATGAGAAAAGCTTGTCAGAGTGTTTAGGAGTTGATACATTCTGCCAATCGTCGGGCTATAGCGCAGTTGGTAGCGCGCTTCGTTCGGGACGAAGAGGTCGTGGGTTCAAATCCCACTAGCCCGACCAAGCAAGAGCCTCCCCATCGGGAGGTTTTTGCTATAGCGCAGTTGGGAGCGCGCTTCGTGAGGGAGTTGAAGCGAGTGCACGCAGCTTTAACGAGGTCGTGGGTTCAAATCCCACTAGCCCGACCATACAAAGCACTCTCTTGCGAGGGTGTTTTGGTTGTGTTCAGAACATCAAGCATAGTAAGCCTGTTGCCATATATGCTCCAGCCCAAAACGTCACCTTTGGCCAAACCCTAGGTAAAATATTTTTGGCTTAGCTTAGGCTAAAACAAAAATATTTTACCGTCGGCTTTGTCTCAAATTTGCCATTTTGGATCAAGAAGCATATATGGCAACAGGCTTAGTGTCTATTTGATCACAATCTTCTCCTTTGTCGCATCAATATTGACCGCATCACCATCTTTGATCTCGTTCTTTACCATCTTGAGTGCGAGTTCATCTAGAATCAGATCTTGAATGACACGCTTGAGCGGTCGAGCGCCAAAAGATGGGTCATGGCCCTTCTCGGTCAAGAGCTTTTTGGCCTTGTTCGTGAAGGTGAGCGTGATCCGTTTTTGGTGTAATCGCTTAACGACCAGCGCGAGTTGAAGTTCCACAATCTTCGCGAGATCCTCTTTGTCCAAGGTCTGAAACATCACGATCTCATCTACGCGATTGAGAAATTCGGGACGAAAGTGGTCGCGCAAAAGATCCATGACTTTGGTGCGGATCGAGCCGTTATCGAGGCTCTTTGATGCGCCTTCATCCACAAACCCAATCTCACCACGACGTTTGCCGAAGTCAAGAATCATGTCCGAACCAATGTTCGAGGTCATGATGATGATCGTGTTTTTGAAGTTCACGACGCGACCCTTGCCGTCGGTTAATCGTCCATCATCAAGGACCTGTAAGAGCAGATGAAACGCGTCGGGATGAGCCTTCTCGACTTCATCGAGCAACAACACGGCGTATGGCCGTCGACGAATCTTTTCCGTCAGCTGCCCCCCTTCTTCGTAGCCAACGTAGCCAGGAGGGGAGCCGATCATGCGGGCGATGGAGTGCTTCTCCATGTATTCGGACATATCGATGCGAATCATCGCGTCTTCATCGTCAAACATGATGGCGGCCAGTGCGCGCGCAAGTTCCGTTTTGCCAACACCCGTTGGTCCAAGAAACAAAAATGAACCAATGGGACGTTTTTCTTCATTGATGCCGGCACGCGAACGACGGAGCGCATTTGAAACAGCTTCTACGGCCTCTTTTTGTCCAACAACGCGTTCATGCAACTCCTCTTCAAGATGTGCCAAGCGCTCGCCTTCTGATTGCAGCATCCGTTGTACAGGAATCCCCGTCCAGCGAGCCACAACCGCGGCAATATCTTCCTCGGTCACGGCATCTTTTAAAAGACCGCGTTGACCCTGAAGCTCTTTGAGCTGTACGGCTGTTTGTTTTTGTTGTATTTCCAGTGTGGGCAACCGTCCATAGCGAATTTCAGACACGTGTTCCAAGTCGCCGCGTCGTTCGGCGATTTCTGCTTCTATTTTCAGTTTTTCGCCCTCTTTTTTCGCTTTTTGAATGGCATCTATGAGCTCTTTCTCTGCTTTCCAAGAGAGCTCGAGTTGATGAGAGCTTTCACGTATTTCGGCGATGTGCTTCTCGAGCACGTGCAGACGTTCTTTGGATTCCGTGTCTTCTTCTTTTGATAGTGCGCGTTTTTCGATCTCTGATCTCATGAGATCGCGCTTTAATTTATCGAGCTCTTCTGGTAGCGAATCAATCTGCATACGAAGCCCTGAAGCCGCTTCATCGATCAAGTCTACGGCCTTGTCTGGCAAGAAACGATCGCTGATGTAGCGTGTCGAGAGCTTGACCGCTGCAATGATCGCGCTATCCATGATACGGACACCGCTGTGCAGCTCATATTTATCCTTGATCCCACGCAAGATGGCAATCGTGTCTTCTTCTGATGGCTCATGCACGTGCACAGGCTGAAACCGACGGGCAAGCGCCGCGTCTTTCTCGATGTATTTTTGGTATTCCTGGATGGTGGTTGCGCCAACCGCACGGAGCTCTCCACGTGCTAATGCTGGTTTGAGCATGTTTGAAGCATCAAGTGAACCACTATCACCAGACGTCCCGGCACCTACTAATGTGTGTAGTTCATCGATAAACAGGATGATCTTGCCGGCCGATTTCTCCACCTCGCGGATGACGCTCTTAAGACGTTCTTCAAACTCGCCTCGAAACTTTGTGCCGGCCACGAGCGAGCCAATATCAAGGGCGATGACCTCTCTCCCTTTTAAAGATTCGGGCACATCGCCCGCCACAATGCGTTGAGCAAGCCCTTCCACGATGGCTGTTTTTCCTGTTCCGGCTTCTCCAATCAACACGGGATTATTTTTTGTGCGTCGCAAGAGAATCTGCATCACACGACGAATTTCATCGTCACGTCCAACAACAGGATCAAGCTTCTCTTGTCGTGCGAGGGCTGTAAGATTTTTGCCGTACTTTTCTAGGGCTTGATAAGCGCTTTCTGGTTCTGGGCTATCAACTTTTACATTACCACGTACATCTTTTAATGCTTTTAACAGCGCTTCCGTGGTTACGGCGTGTCGTACTAAAAGAGCGGCGATCTCTGCGTGACTGTCTATGAGTCCTAGGAGTAAATGCTCCGTTGAAATGTATTCATCTTTAAATTGTTTGGTGATGCTTTCTGCTTTTTGCAACGCTTTCGCCATTTCTTGCGAAAGATAAAGCTGTCCAAGCCCACCCGTCGAGTGTGTCCGCGGAAGTCGTTCTAGGATCCCTTGCGCTTCTTGTTTGAGTACCGCTGGAGACACGGAAAGTGTATGAAGGACAGCGGGTACCACCCCATCTTCTTGGCTAAGGAGGGCGTAAAATAGATGGATAGGTTCAAGCGATGTTTGTCCATTTTGCAAGGCCAGTTGTTGGGCCATGTTCAAAGCCTCTTGACTCTTAGTTGTAAAATTTTGTGGAAGCATAAAGGAAAAAGGAGGAAGCTTATTTAGCACTCACATGCTTAGACTGCTAAATCCAGTATACAAACGACTAGCGCGTGGGTCAAGATGGTCTTTTATGGTTGTTGATGGATATCTGTGGGTTGATTGATGTCACGATAATGCACTTCTGTGCTGCCTTCGGCGTACTCATTCACGATGTAGGTAGGGAGGCTATCTTGGATGCAGAGGGTGGTTTTGCTCAAGTCCCCCTTCGGGAGGACTTCCGTGTACGTGTAGCGACGACATCCGCTAGGATCGTCTGTGACGTCGAGGATACGTGCAGAATCTGAAACGAGAACTTGGGTAGGACGAGCATGATCTGGAAAGGCGATCTGAAAAAATAACTGCAACTTCTTGCCATCCACGGTATTGCCAATATTTTGCCAGGTGCTGGTATTGGCCCGCATGTAGACCTCGTCGCCCATCGCGAGCACTTCACTATGCATCTGCGGGGTGATCTGGATGGTTCCTCGAAATCCCTGACTTCGATTAAATACAAGCTCGCCTTGCATTGGCGTTTCTTGCCCTTCCGCAGGGGGGAGTTTTAGGGTTGCGTGAAAAGATTTTGCAGAAACAAGATTGCTCATTGCTTGGCGCAAAACAGGTAGCTCAAGTGGTTTTGGTGTGACACTGTCAAAAAATGGTTTTGTATCGACGGGTGGGGGCGTTGGGCGATTTCGCTCCTGTTTTTTTTCAGGGGAGGTTTGAATGATCCCCCGCCAATTTGTGGGTTGATCTGTTTGATAGGACGGCTGTTTACACCCAAACCCAAAAAAAGCGAGTCCAAAAAGCAATCCGAAGGAAGCGAAAGAGCGCATAACAGTTCCATTGTGCCAGTTGAGAGGCGTTCTCGCAAAAGTCCCGCCTGTCTGTTACAACACAACTATGTCAGGAACTCTCTACATGGTTGGAACGCCTATCGGGAACTTAGAAGATATGACGATGCGTGCAATTCGAATCTTGCGATCGGTGGATGCTGTCGCTTGCGAGGATACGCGTGTGAGTAAGCGTCTTTTGAACCACTACACCATCCAGAAACCGCTCATCGCTTGCCACGAACACAGCCACGAAGCCGCTCATGCACGACTTGTTGATCGTTTGCGAACGGGTGCCTCGATTGCCTATATTTCAGATGCAGGCACACCAGGAGTAAATGATCCTGGTGGAAAACTTGTTGCTGCCGCTTTTGCGGCCGGAATCAAGATTGAGACGATTCCAGGACCTTCTGCGCTCACGGCGGCAATTTCTGTGTGTGGTTTTCCGATGGATGAGTTTGTGTACCTTGGGTTTGTTCCTCACAAAAAAGGGCGTGAAACCATGTTCCGTGAGATCGCTGCACGTTCTACGCCGTCGGTCTGCTTTGAATCCACTCATCGTATTCTAAAAACGCTCGGAGCTCTCGCCAAAGCTCTAGATCCACAACGTCTCATCTGTGTTGGTCGCGAGCTCACCAAGCTTCACGAAACCATCTATCGTGGTTCAATTGACGAGGTGCAGAAATCTCTGCAAGCTACCAGTATCAAGGGAGAATTTGTTGTTATTATTGGTCCCGCTTGAGTTATGATCCGCTACATCACCTCATCGATTCCTTACGTGAATGGCGTTCCCCACATAGGGCATGCTCTTGAATGCATCCAGGTTGATGCGTTGCTTCGATATTATCGAGCGCGAGGAGAGACTGTGCGTGGACAATTTGGGAGTGATGATAACAGTTTAAAGAATGTCCGTGCTGCTCAAGCAGCGGGGGAGGAGATCGAAGTCTATGTTGCCCGTCATTCGGAGGCGTTTCGGGATCTGCAACCGCTCTTGAACTTGAGTTTCGACGATTTCATCCGCACGCGTGAAGATCGCCATATTCGCGGGGCACAAAAATTATGGTCGATGATGGATCCGGCGGACATCTATCAAAAAACGTACGAAGGGTTGTATTGCGTGGGATGTGAGGCATTTTATGCAGACGAAGAGGCGCCAAACGGGATGTGTGCCACGCACCAAAAGCCACTTGAACGCATCAAAGAGGAGAATTATTTTTTTCGATTATCTCGTTATCAAGCGAAGCTAGAAGAGCTGGTTGCTTCTGACTGTCTACGGGTCGTTCCACTTTCGCGTAAAAATGAAGCGCTGGGGTTTATTCGGCAAGGTCTTCAAGATTTTAGCATTTCGCGCTCTGTAGCTCGTGCCGAAAGCTGGGGGGTGCCAGTTCCAAGTGATCCCTCGCAGATCATGTATGTATGGGTGGATGCCCTTTCCAACTACATTACCGCTCTTGGATTTGCTGATGGTACGCAAGCCTATCAATCGTTTTGGGAGCAATCAGATGAACGTGTGCATGTGATCGGCAAGGATATCATGCGTTTTCATGTGATCTACTGGCCAGCCTTTTTGCTTTCTGCTGGATTGCCCCTGCCTACAGACGTATTCATCCACGGACATGTGACGGTCGAAGGTCAAAAGATGAGTAAATCATTAGGAAACGTGATCGCTCCTACGGAACTTGTTTCTGAATATGGCGTGGATGCGACGCGATACGCGTTACTGCGTGATCTCTCTTGCGGGGAAGATGGTGATGTTTCACGTACGCGCCTTGATGAAAGATATGCAGAACTTGCAAACGGGCTTGGAAATCTGGTAGGACGCGTGGCGGTCATGGCCAACAAATATTTCCCAGAAGGCGTGTCTGCCGTGCCGTACGCCGCAGACGTTATCGATGCTCGCCTACATGAAGCCATGGCCGACTACGACTTCAAAGCCTATCTTGAGATCGTTTGGTCCGTCGTGAATCTTGCGAACGAGAAGGTGGACAAAGAAGCTCCATTTAAAATGATAAAAACAGATCCAGAAGCAGCAAAGCGGACCTTGAGCGAACTGAAAGCCATGGTGTATTGGCTTGGGAAGGTATTGCAGCCAATACTGCCAAAAACTGGCTCGGAAATCATGCGCCGGTATGTGGGGGCTGTGCCTCTTATGGGCGAGGGGTTGTTTCCACGGAGGGATGCGCAGAAGGCGGAGGGATAGCTTTTTTGTTTCATGCTACACTCAAGCTATATGCTTGCTTCCATTCAGCCGTATCTGCTCGATGTTTTTTTAGGGCTGTTTCTTATCTACTTTACCGTGCTTGGATATCGGCGAGGGTTGGTCCAGACGGTGGGTCAGTTGTTGGGAGCGGTTGCGGGGTTCTGGATCGCCAAAAGATGGGCGTTGCCCCTTTCACATACGGTTCAGCTTTTTGTGCCGTTGAGCGCAGAGCTCGTTCAGGTCGTGGTGTTCATCCTCATCTTCTTTGTAGCGGATCGCGTGGTGAGTTTTCTTTTTTGGATCGTGGATAAGTTTTTCAAAATTGTGACACTCCTGCCGTTTTTATCCACGGTCTATGCGATATTGGGTGCAGTCGTTGGGTTTTTTGATGGGATATTTTTGATTGGATCGCTTTCGTATGTGATCCTTGCCCTCCATTTAAATCCTGCGTGGATGGTGTGGATAGCGGCCTCAAGGATAGGGACGGTTTCACAGATGCTCTTTTATCGTGTTCTTGGAGTGTTGACGTAGGTGTTGAGTATTTGGCTGTATGCTGCCTTTTTTGATCGACACACATTCCCATCTTCATTTTCCTGCATATGGTGAAGATCGTTTAGTGATTCTTGAACGCATGCGTGCTCGTCGTGTTTGGACGATCACGATTGGCACGGCGCTTGAAAACAGTGCAACTGGAATCACTTTTGCTCAATCGCATCAAGATGTTTGGGCAACGGTTGGGTTGCATCCGAGCCATGTGACGTCGGTGCATCTTGATGAACAAGAGGGGAGTGTGCAGGAGCATGATGTCGATCCTGTGAGGTTAAGAGCGCTGGCCCTCTCTTCTCCAAAAGTGGTCGCTATTGGAGAAGCGGGGTTGGATTTTTATCGTTTGGATACGCATCCTGATCCAGATCAAGCAAAACGAGATCAGGAGCGGGTGTTTATGGCACAGCTCGCCGTCGCTCGTTCGCTTGATCTGCCCATCGTTATTCACTGTCGAGACGGACTCACTCGTTTGGCGGAGATTATTCAACAGATGTGGAGTGATGGATGGAAGCCGCGCGCTGTCGTTCATTCGTTTACAGGGACATGGCAAGAGGCGCGACCGCTTGTTGATCTTGGATTGATGATTGCCGTCAACGGCATCGCGACATTCCCACTACGCAAAGGTCAACATCCAGAAAAGGCGATTGATCGTACTATTGAAAAAATCCCCGTCGAACAGCTTTTACTTGAAACAGACGCGCCGTACCTTGCGCCCATCCCATT
>Ga0209515_10003553_pt1 | contig 22111 bp, 22 predicted proteins | sample Subgroupgradi54m_FD_187454 | JGI IMG/M metagenome (GOLD analysis project Ga0209515, IMG submission 187454) | Subsurface groundwater microbial communities from S. Glens Falls, New York, USA - GMW60B uncontaminated upgradient, 5.4 m (SPAdes)... ... | reverse complement strand
GGGAAACTTTCAAAGAATCGAACGTCCGCGCCGCGGAAACCGTAAATCGCTTGGTTGGGATCGCCGATTGCGGTTAAAAAAACGCTGGTAACGCGGGCGGGGCTTGACGTTCGGCGATTTAAATCTACAGCGTCAAGCCCCGCCCCCATCGTCAAAATCCTCAACAACTCATGCTGAACACAATTAATATCCTGATACTCATCCACAAAAATAAACGAATATTTTCGCTGCGTTTCTATTCGAAGTTCTTCATTAGCTTCCAAAAGATTGACCGTCTCTAACAAAAGATCGTCAAAGTCCAACATCCCTTCTTCTCGCAATGTACGATTGTACAAATCGACCTGGGACTTTCGATTATTTAAAATTCCCTCCCCCTTGTGGGGAGGGTTAGGGAGGGGGGTGAATTTCGTCGACTTCCACCGCGAAATTTCTTCCAGCACCTCCTGGCACTCCCTGGCCTTTCGCTCGGGCCACAACCGCCGACTCAAAGATTCAATTTCTTCCGTGGATGCAACTCGAAACTCTTTGGGCAAATCAGTCAACTGAATATATTCACGCAAAAATTCCAAACAAAAACTATGAAACGTCCCGAGCGTCACAACGTCTTTTCCCTCGGGAAAAAGAACCAAAAGCCGCTCGCGCATTTCGTTAGCGGCTTTATTCGTGAAGGTGATCGCCAAAATTTTCTGATCAGAATTGAGTTCTTGCGCGACGTGCGCAATGCGGTAAGTTAAGGTATGCGTCTTGCCAGTTCCTGGACCAGCGACAATCAATAGATGACTGCCTTTGTGAATAATTGCTTGCTGTTGAGAAGAATTAACATCCATCGTGAAGGTGGATCAAAAAAACGTCAACTGCCCTTGCAGAGTTTTTCGTTCTGTCTTCGAAAAAATATGGATCTGACCGTATTCACCGTCGTAGCCGGCGGCGATGTCGACTTTGCCTTCCCGCATCCGGCGAATACCTTCAGCGATCAAATCTCCCGCCACCGCCTGAACGCTGGACAAAGACGCTTCGCGTAAAATAAAAAGCTCATTTCCACATTTATTTAAAAGCTGCCCAAAAACTTCCTGAACCGCGCCGCTTGCCGGGCCCATGTCTTTGGCTTCCGCGATGATTTCCGGCAGCGGAATCAAATTAGTAAACGGCCGCCAGCGTTTCGATTTTTCACCCTCCCCACGATCCGCCAACTCTTCCACGCGGGCCATCACACCAACGGTCACGGACTTTCCGCACACCGGACACAAACCATTATTTTTAATCGTCTCCTGCGGATGCAAACGCGTCTGGCATTCCCGATGGCCGTCATAATGATACTTCCCTTCTTCCGGAAAAAATTCGATCGTTGACTCCAACCCTTTGTCTTTCGGGTCCGACAAAGCGCGATAAATTCCTGTATAAGAAAGCTCAGTATTAAAAAGATTCGCCTCCCGCCCCAGTTTTGGCGGGGAATGGGCGTCGGAATTGGAAACAAGAATATACGGATCGAGTTGCTTCAAACGCCAGTTCATCGGAGGGTCCGAGGAAAGTCCAGTCTCGGCGGCAAAGACGTGTTTGGTCAAATCTCCAAAGCAGTCTTCCATCCGATCAAACCCACCCTTTGATCCCAACGCCGAAAACCACGGCGTCCAGATGTGGGCGGGAATCAGATAGGCGCGAGGATCGGATTCCAAAACAATCTCTAAAAGGTCACGCGAGTCCAATCCCAAAATCGGACGGCCATCGGATCGGATGTTGCCGATTTTCTCGAGGCGTGCTTGAATTTTTGCTCCCGCCTCAAAGCTCGGGGCATAAATCAAATTGTGAACCTTACGGACTTTTTCCAAACGTTTATAAATATTCGAAATCTCAACGGTGAGCATGAAGCGCACCGGCGCGCGGCAGGCGGCGGGAACCTGGGCATCGGTTAACTTCGCGTACTGAGGTTTTAATTTAAAAAGACCTTCTTCGGCGGGTTCAAGTTTTTCTTGGAGCTCGGCAAACCATTTGGGGTGAACAAAATCTCCGGTGCCAACGACCGTGATACCTTTCAACTGCGCCCAGAGATTCAGATGTTCAAGATTCAGCAACGGGCTCGTTGCCCTGGAATAATAAGAATGAATATGAAGATCCGCATAAAAACGCATAAAATTTTATAGCACGAATTTTTCAAAACTGCAATAGGCTTGAGAACTACCCTCCCCCCACCCACCGGCACAACTGGCCGGCAAGGATACCGAAATAAGTTCCGACAATATTTCCCAAAATCGCCAGCAACAATCCAACCGACGCGAAACCGGGCTGGTAGATCTCGGCGACGATCGGCGCGGAGGCGACTCCTCCGATATTTGCTTGACTGGCGACCGCTGCCAGGAATAAGGGAATTTTCTTCCACTTCGAAACTAAAAGCAGAAGTCCCGCGTGAATCAAGACCAAAACAAACCCGGCCGCGATCAGAATCAGCGACGAGCCGATATGCGTAATACTGGCCTTCGCCCCAATCGTGGTTAAAACAAAATAAAGCATAAAATACCCGAGCCGATTCGAGCCCCATTGTTCCAAGCGTTTCACCGATGTGAGCGAAAGTAAAATCCCCAAAAACGTCACAATAACAATTGTCCAGGCGTATGTCGAAATAACACCTTTGATTTCCGGCAAAAGATTTGCAATGGCCGATGCACTCCAAGATCCGACGATGGCAAAAGCCGCAAGGAAAGCAATCCGTTTGAAATCAAAGCGATATTCCTCTTTTGAATTCCCTCCTTTGAATTTATTCATCGGTGAAATCCGGCGACTTAATTCATCTAACACCTCCCGATTCGAATGATTCATCCGGTCATAAAAGTTTTGAAATCCGGCAAAGGCGACCAGGGTTCCCATCCACACGTACGGCACAACGGTGTCGACGATCACCATGGGAAAAAAAACTGAATCCGGTACATTCAAGGCCTCCTTAACCGCGATCATGTTGGCGCTTCCCCCGGTCCAGGACGCCGATAACGCGCCGAACCCCGACCAGGTTTGCGCCCCGATCCAAGGTTTAAACAAAAAATAGACGACGGGCGCGCCCAAAATAATGCCAGCGCTTCCAACAAAGAACATAAAAAGCGCGGGCTTTCCTAATTGAAAGATCGCTTTGATGTCCACGGAAATCAAAAGCAGAAAAAGACTCGCCGGCAACAGATGTGTTGAAATCTTGGCATAAACGGGGCTTTGAGAATCAATCACTCCAAAGGTGGAAAAAAGCATTGGCAGAAAATAAATCCAAAAAACTGCCGGTAGGAAATTAAAATATTTTTTGAAATGCTGATGCGCCGCGAGATACAAAATCAGCGTCTCGAGGAATAGCAGAAAGCCGATCAGAAAGGCTGGATGGTGGATCATAAAATTTTAAGAAAACTTCGTAATAAGAGAACTCGACATTAATTCTCTAACGCCATTTTTATTTTTAACATAAACTTCCGGAAGGAATTCGATTGTGTCTTTGGAGTGTTCAGCAATGATCTTCGCGAGAAATTCCTGCTGGCTTTGATCGTTGGGATTATAAATGGGCTCGCTGCTTAAATCATTCACTAAAAGGACTAGGGGGTTACGTGGAAAGCTGGCCAGCTTAAACAAACGCTTGATCAAAAGATAAAAGAGACTTGGTTTATCTTTAAAAACCTCGATGGAGGTCTTGAACATAATTTTGCCCCACGGTTCGACGATCAGTTTTTGCAATATTCCGTAGGCGGAAGAATATTTGACCAGCCGCTGTTCTCCGGGCTGAATTTTACGGGAATGGTTCGTGATCAGCATTCCGAATTCCGTGTAGTTGAAGGTATTGATCTCGGCGTGGATGTCGAAGGTCAACAGATCAAAGATAAATTTGCCCTGGACGCGGGCGGCTGCCTCTTGGACACAACGATCTAACAAATCTTCGGCAGCCGCCCAGAGAAAATCTTCTTCCCGACGAATAACAGTAATCGCCAAGAGCGTGCATTCCTGATCTTCTCTAAAAGCCTTGTACAGTTGAATCTTCCCATCGGGATGACCAAGGTAATGAATTCGATCAAACACCGGCAAATGTTTAAAAAGATTCGACAACTGAAAATGCGCGTCGATTAAGTTGATGGGTTCGTTGGGCATATCCCCACTCCCGCTTTGACTTTTCTTAAATCATAAATTCCTCGTCGGCTAAGATAAGGATTTCGATCAAAACCGGACTTGATAAAAAACGGCGTATCCAGATCAAAGAAATCAAATCCTCCTAAACCCGACGCCAAGTGAGCCGAGGCCGTCATCGCTAAAGACGTTTCCATCATCCCGCCGATCATGAGTTTAATTCCTGCCGCCTTAGCTAGCGTCGCAATTTCTCGCGAATGAAAAATTCCGGTCTTCATCAATTTAATGTTGATGACATTCACTGTTTTCTCTTTGATCACGCGCAGGCAATCTGAAATCGACCGCACACTTTCATCAGCGCAAATCGGAGTACCTGCGAGCCGCGTTATTTTTTTCAAGCCATCCCAATCATTTTTCGGAACTGGCTGTTCAATAAGCGCGGGACGAACTTTGAAGCGCTGAAGTGTTTTCAAAAATTTTAAAGTCTGATCAGCTGAATAACCTTGATTGGCATCCAAATAAATCTCAGAGCGAGGAGCCAGACGTTTAACCGCCAAAACCCTTTTGACATCCAAATCTTCATCCCGCCCGATTTTTACTTTGAAAGCCCGGAAACCTTGGGCGTAAAATCGCTTCACAGACTCTTGTGTTTCTTCAAGATCACCAATCACAATCGTAATATCCGTCGAGAACGGCCGCGCCTTTGGTCCAAAGAATTTCCACAAAGGGATCTTCCATTGACGCGTTAAGGCATCCAAAAGCGCGGTTTCGATGGCGGCAAGTGCCGCTTTGTTATTAGAAAGCCTTTCATGCCCTTCACCCAAAATCTGCAAATAATTCGAAGCATCGCGCCCGACTAAATTTTCTCCAACGGTCTTAAGATTCTTAATCGTCCCCTCGATTGTCTCGCCGGTGATATGGGTCGCAATCGCCGCCTCGCCAAAACCCTTGGTGCCATCGCTTAGTTGCAGCGTAAACAAAATATTTTCAAGAGAATCGTGCTGACCGAGGGCGGTGCGAAAAGGCTGGATCAAAGGAGCCTTCAACTCTGAGATAGTGGTTTTAATGATGTGGTTGGCTTTTATCATTTTCCAATAAATCGAACCGACATCAATCTCTTAAGAAGAGATCCTTTACGCGAACCTTCGCCTAGCGACAGATCCGACACAACGACCCGGTTTAAAACCCGCAGGCGATCGTGTGGCCACCCGTGCTCTCGATATCCCCACGTCGCGTGAATCGCGTAGGCCCGATCGTCGATCGTTCCTAAAAATAACATGATGTGTCCTTTTAAAGGGAGAATCGTCGCCCCGCCCAGCGTTTGCTTCGAGAGGGTTTCAATTTTTTTCTGTGATGGAAAATTTTGATCGAACTGGCCTAAAAGTTTTCCGACCTTGGCCTGGGCTTGGGAATTCCTCGGCAAAAAGATTCCAACGGTTGAGAAAACTTCCTGCAAAAAAGCCGAGCAGTCCTGCTCGCCGTACATCCCGCCCCATCCGTAAGGCGCGTTCAATAATTCAAAGGCCTGAGTGATCATATTTCGAGCTGTGTAAGACAAGAATCCCTCGTGAACATCTCTTCTTTGCACATAACCTGTCTTAAGCTCGACGCTGCCGTCGTCCTTTCGAAAAGGAATTGTCACCATCGAAATATCTTGATTCATTCGATTCTGAATCGTAAGTCGCGTGCCCATCCGGGCGTAGTCATAAAATTTCCTCAAGTCTTGATCTAAAAAAATATCCGCTTTCGATTTTGTGACAACAAGAAAGTTTTGTGGATTCGAAAAAATTTTCAGCTGTTCCAAAGAAGATAGCCCCACGTTTTGGATGTTGACCCATCCGGCGCTTTCCCGAGAGACAACATACAACCATTTGCCGTCCTTGCTTTGGTTTAACACGACAACCGGCGTTCCACCATCCAAACTACTGTTCTGAATCTCGTCGAAATCAATATCGAAGGGTTTGACATATAATCCTTTTTCCGTTGGCAATAAACGCAGATCAGTGGTGTGAACGATGAGACCGTAGCGCGGTTTGATTTCTACAGGGACACTATCGAGTTTAAGGTTGGATTGGATTGCCTCATAGAAAGACAACTCCCCAGAGGCGCCCCGCCTTAGGCGGGGCGCCTTTCGGCCATCCTCGGTATATAGCTTTCTCTTCCTAAAACTCTCCAGCGTTTCTTTGAACTCTGATTTCAATTTCTCCCCCGTATACGATGGGCCCAACAAAACAATATCTTGAGTCAGTTTAAGTTCGTTCTGAATATTGCGATTGAACTCCGTGATTTCATCGGATTTCAAAATGATTTTATCCGGGGAAGGGTGCCGGCTGATCCAAAAGCCGGCGGTTTTCATTGATCTTTCGGTCGCGGGAAGCAGACTAGGGGCACAATAATATAAAAACTCCTTTTGCGCACAGCCAAAATTAAAAAAGAGAAATATGCCGATGATTCCAAGAGATAGGAAGGATTTATTCATGGATAAAAAATTTTAGGTCTGACCTGACAAACAGGGCAGACCTAAAAAATTAAAAACAGATTATTTTTTACGCGGGGGTAAAAAAAGAAAAGACTTGTTATCGAGGAGCCTTTTTTATCGTCACATTCGTGGCTAAACTCGTCCCCACTTTGTAAATAACGTTGACTTCGTTTCCAATCGCTAGAGAAGCAACTCCTCTTTTGACACTGAAGGTTTTTTCCTTTCCATCGGAATGATCGTAGATGGTAATTTGATTTTTCTTTGGATCCACGGAAGTGATCTTTCCTTTAATAACCCCCCTGTCATTTCTCAAAATAGCAAAACTTGGAGTTGAAAGACAAACTAAAACTCCCAAAACAACTAACAGCATGGTTACCTTTTTCATACCCCGCCTCCCGTCATTTTTTGTCATTTCCTTTGAGAGGAAATGACGAGGCTCACCTTTAAAAAGGCGGCCTTTCAAACATTCTCCAGACCCTTTATTGGTCTTCTCATTTGATCTTCCATTGAAATCTCTAAAGTTGATTAGTGTGGCGTTAAAATAACATGATTTTTTTTCGATTGCAATGAAATTTGAATAAAAATTCATCCGCCTTCGTTCAATGTTCTTACAAGGACATCCCTCAATTTCTCCGACGTCTTCGGGAGTGACGGGAAAATTTATGAAAACTGAACACCGTCTGGGGTTTATCGAAATTCTCAGAAGGGATATCGGGATGTTTGGAAACCGGAAGGCTTAATTGGATCAATCGTTCGATGTTCAGGATATCTTTTCTCTCATCCGGGGCGGCAAAAGAAATAGCATGGCCGGGAGAGCTTGCCCGTCCGGTTCGACCGATCCGATGAACGTAATTTTCCGCCTCGTCGGGAAGATCATAATTAATGACCAGCTCAATTCCCACCACATCAATACCGCGGGCCGCAATGTCGGTGGCAACCAAAATGCGGTACTTCCCCGATTTAAAACCGGCCAACGCCTCTCTTCGCTGGCCGAGGGAACGATCCGAATGGATTTCAGCGGCGCTGTGGCGCATGTCACGGACGGTCCGTACAATTTTGGAGGCGCCAATCTTGGTGCGGCAAAACAACAAGACCGATCCCCGATGAGTGGCCAGCAATTTCTCCAGCAGTTCTTTTTTCCGGTCACGTCTCACGATAAATAATTCATGTGTCACGTTCTTAGCCGCGGTGCCGGAGGGGGCCACCTCGACTTGCACCGGACATTTCATATACTGAGAAGCTATCTTCACAATGGAAGAAGGCATCGTCGCGGAAAAAAGCATGGTCTGTCTATCGGTTGGAACACTGCGCAAAATCCGGTCAATCTGCGGGGCAAAACCCATGTCGAGCATGCGATCCGCCTCATCTAAAACCAGAATATGAACATCCTTGAGATGCACTTTACGCTGTTCCATGAGATCAATCAAACGCCCCGGGGTGGCAATCAGAACACGCGGACCGCGCCCCAGAGCCAAAATCTGCCTGTGGATGGAATCTCCACCGACCATGGCAACGGTCTTGATCCTCAAGGCATAAGCGACTTTCAAGACACTTTCTTCCACCTGAAACGCCAGCTCACGCGTCGGAACCAAAATGAGCGCCCGGCCCTTATTGTCCTGGGCGAGGCGTTGAATCAGAGGAAGAGCAAAGGCAAGCGTTTTGCCAGTGCCGGTTTGCGCGATCCCGATGATATCTTTTCCCTCGAGGGCAATTGGAATCGCCTGATGCTGGATGGGTGTTGCGGTCTTGAATTTCAATTGCGCCAACGTGTCCAAGAGCTGCGGCGCAATTCCTAAACCATAAAAACTTAAATTAGATTCTTTCACAAAATTTTCCTTTCGTTAAATAACATAAACATACTATTGACTGCATAAATGAATCTCCCGCATGATTTGATCCGCAATCTCCTCATAGGAATTTTTTTTCGAATAAACTTGAGGTAAACCAAAAGAAACACTGGCCGGAAAGCGTCTTAAAGATTTAGTACCGGGGGGAAGAACCCGATCCGATCCTTTAAGATACACCGGGACAACCGGAACCCCGCTCTTGACGGCAATCAATGCTGCCCCGGGATGGATTTCTTTTTGGGAAGTCAACCGGGTCCCCTCGGGAAAAAGCACCAGCGGACATCCCCCCTTCAGCCTCTTTAAAGCCTCTTTGATCGCGCCGATATCGGCCGTCTCCCTTTTCACCGGAAATGCCCCCACGCCATTCAAAAAAAAAGCAAACAGTTTATTTTTAAAAAGCGATTCTTTAGCCATATAACTTATGTAACGCGGGAAACACTCACCAATAATCATGGGATCCAGATAACTCAAATGATTACTAGCTAAGATGAAAGCGCCTTTTCGAGGAACATTTTCTTTTCCTTGAACTTTTAAAGGGAAGGATAATGTTCTTAAAATTTTCCAAATGACCCAGGCGATTCCATAAATCATTTTATTTGTTTTTCAAAAACGATTCGCCGAAACGAATCAACTGCTTGGCCTTGGATTGTGAGGCTGCCTCGGCATAGATGCGAACCAGCGGTTCGGTCCCCGACGGACGAAACATGAGCCAGCTTTCATCCTCACAGATCAGTTTCACCCCGTCTAAGTCTTTCATCTGAACCACCTTCTTCCCTAATATACTATCTATTGTTTTAAGACGGTTCAGATCAACGCTGTAGAGACGAGGCAGTGCCTCGTCTCTACTCAATTGCAAATCGAGCCGTTCATAAAAATACCGCCCGAATTCTTTCTCCATCTCAGAAAGAATTTTTTTGATATTCTTTTTCCCGCAGACCATCATTTCTAAAAGAAGCAGCCCGGCCAGAGTTCCGTCGCGTTCCGGGATATAATCGGGCAGGCCCATGCCGCCGGCCTCTTCCCCGCCGGCCACAATGTTTTCGGAAACCATCAAGTCCGAGATATACTTAAATCCGACGGGTGTTTCGTAAAGTTTCAAACCTAATTTTTTAGCGATCTTATCAATCAGAGTGGTCCCGCACAACGTCTTGACCACACCGCCTTTTTTCCCGCGGTTACGTACCAGATGCAGGATCAAAAGCCCCAGAATTTTTTGCGGGTTGATAAACTCTCCACCGGGAGCCACCGCGGCGATACGGTCGGCATCGCCGTCTAAAACCAATCCCAAATCGAATTTCTCTTTTTTCACCCGGCTTAAAATTTCTCCTAAATACTCTTTCACCGGTTCGGGCTTTCCTCCCTCGAAAGAAGGATTGATGTCCGCGCGCATCAAAGACAAACGGACCTTTGTTCCTTTGAGGATCTCGGCCATAAGGCTATCGCCGCTTCCGTGCATCACGTCGGTTAAAACTTTGAATGTGGAATTTTTTATGCGCTTGAGATCAATATAATTCCGGATGAACTTGACATATTCTCTTTTGTAGTCGTGCAGAATGATTTTCTTGTCGTTGTGGGCCATAGAAAAATCTGCCTTTTGAACTTCCGTCCGATAAAAATAATTTTCAACCTTATCGGTGATCACGCGTGTGGCCGCACCACCCTGTGCGGTCTTGATTTTAATCCCGTTGAACCGTCCAGGATTGTGGCTCGCCGTGATCATGATCCCGGCCATACTTTTGGTTTTTAAAACCCCAAAACTTAAAGCCGGAGTCGGAATCGGTGCATCTGAGAGATAGACTTCAATCCCGTTTTGCGCCAGCACGCAACTGACAGTCCGGGCGTACTCATCGGATAAAAACCGGGTATCGTAACCGACCGCCACCCGATGGGGATGTCCGTTCTTGAGTTCGCAATCGCGATTAAGCCATTCACTAATCGCCTGGGCCACGATGGCTACGTTCTTAAAAGTAAAATCTTCCGAAATAACCGCCCGCCAGCCGTCGGTACCAAATTTGATTTTCGTTTGTTCGTTTGCTTCCATTTCATCACTCCCAATATTTTCTCGTATTATCATCGTTTCCCTCCCCCCTGTGGGGAGGGGAATCTAAAATTTCCTCACGAAGATCTATACAACCCATTCTTCTCAATATAATTCCTCACCGCCTCGGGCACAAGATAACGGATACTTTTTCCCTGCTTCACCAATTGACGGATTGAGGACGAAGAAATATCCATCCCCGGCATGACGACGGAATGATGTTTGATACGACCCTGCTTCTTGAAATTTCCCGGGCGGTTCACCACCACGAACTCGGTCATTTTCAAAATCTCTTCAATAGCTTTCCACTTGTGTAATGCCGTGAACGCGTCATAACCAATAATGAAAAATAATTTGGCCTTTGGAAATGTCCGGGCAAAGCGCAAAACGGTATCAATCGAATAGGATTTTCCTTCTTTTTGAGTTTCAAATGCTGAGACGGTAAAATTGGGGTTTCCTTGAATGGCTCCTCGGATGAGATATAAACGTTTGCCGGCCGGCGAAAGCCCGGCAGCGCTTTTGTGCGGGGGAAGATTTGATGGAACAAAAACCACTTGATCCAGTTTCATCTTCTCTAAAACAACCTGGGCCATCCGTAGATGTCCAAGATGAATCGGATCAAAGGTCCCCCCAAGAATTCCTAAACGCTTCACGATCTAATCTGTCCTTTTCCAAACACCAAATATTTATAAGTAGTCAATTCATTTAAGGCCATGGGCCCCCGGGCGTGGAGTTTATCGGTTGAGATCCCGATCTCGGCGCCAAAACCAAATTGATGCCCGTCGGTAAAACGCGTGGAGGCATTCACGTAAAGACAGGCCGAATCAACGGACTGCAAAAATTGTTTCGCTTCTTTTTTATCTTCCGTCACGATACAATCCGAATGATGCGAACCATGTGTATTGATATGGTCAATCGCTTCTTCTAAACGATCGACCACTTTGACCGATAAGATGAGGTCCAGGTATTCGGTATCCCAATCTTTTTCACTCGCGGCCTTAATCGCCTTTTTCACAATCTTTCTAGTTAATGGGCAGCCTCTGATCTCAACCCCAGCCTTTTGCATATCCTCAACGATCACCGGCAAAAACCGCAGCGCCGCGTCTTTATGGATGAGCATGGTCTCCATCGCATTACAAACCCCCGGCTTTTGCACTTTGGCGTTCATGCAAATTTTGTGCGCCATATTTAAATCCGCGTGTTCACTGACATAGGTATGACAGATTCCTTGATAATGTTTAATGACCGGGATCCGTGTATTCTCGGCGACGAAATGGATCAGTTCCTCTCCGCCGCGCGGGATAACGACATCAACGTATTTATCCAGCTTCAACAAAAACCCAAAAGCCCGACGGTCATCCGATGGCAGAAGTTGAATGGCATCTATTGGAATTTCTGTTTTAGAAAGTTCATCACGTAAAATTTTAAAGACCGCTTGATTGGAATACAAAGCCTCGCGTCCGCCTTTCAAGATCGCGGCATTGCCGGATTTCAAACAAAGACCAATAGCGTCGCTTGTCACATTCGGACGGGATTCATAGATGATCGCAACGACCCCAAGGGGAACACGGATCTTTTGAATCCACAAACCATTGGGCCGCTTAAACGATTCCATGACTTGGCCAACCGGGTCTTTGAGTTTGGCGGTATCCGAAAGACAGTTCTTCATTTCGTTGATGATTTTTTCCGTCAAGGTCAGACGATCAATCAAGGCCTTGCTATAGTTTTGACTCTGTGCACCCGCTAAATCTTTTTTGTTTTCTGCCGTCAAATAATCTTGATGACGCACCAAGGCCTGGGCCATCCGCCGGAGGGCATGATTTTTCTTTGAGGTTGGAATCGATGCCAACACCCGGCCCGCCTTTTGAGCGGACTGTGCCATCGATGTTATTGCTTGTTCTGAATTCATTTCTATCCTTTTTTACTTTTGCTATTAACCTCCACCCACTGAATATCTCCAGAATTTCTCAACGGGTGAAGATCATATCCCCTGCCTTCTTTCTCGATGAAAAACGTCCCGATCCGCTCGCCTCTTAAAATCCGCGGCAAAAGATCCGGCGTTTCTCCATGAGCAATGATGCACGGGACATTGGCGTGAGTGGCGAGTTTAACCGCCTCTAACTTAGCGCTCATGCCGCCTTTGGAGATGTGTTTTTTGGTTGTGCCCAAGGAGATCGCTTTGATCTCATCGGTCACATCATGAATCTCATCAAAAACTTTCTTATCGCTCCTCTTTAAATCCATCAACCCTTCCACATCGGAAAGGATGAGAAGCAAATCGGCATGAATCATTCCGGCGACTAACGCCGAAAGCTTGTCATTGTCGCCGAATTTAATTTCATCGGTTGAGATGGTGTCATTTTCGTTGACAATAGGAATAACGCCATGTTCCAAAATTGCTAAAAAAGTATTTCGAGCATTGTTATAACGTAAACGAGCATCAAAATCCTCCCACGTTAAAAGAACCTGGGCGCATTTGGTTTTATTTCTCTTAAACAAATCGCTGTACATCCGCATCAAAATCGCCTGGCCGATCGCGGCGCGGGCCTGCAGGGAGGCTAAATCCGTCGGGCGGGTACGTTCGTTTAACTCCCCCATCCCCAGAACGATCGCGCCCGAGCTGACCAACACCACCTGTATATCCTGACGGTTAATCTGACTGATTTGAGAAACAAGCGACGAAAGCATCGCTCTCTTGGGCTTCATCCGGTAGTTGGCAATCAGACTTGATCCGACTTTGATAACTATTTTTTTGATTTCTCGATTACGGATTCTTGACATAAGAGTTCACCAATAAAACAAACTAGGGTCTCTAAACCTTTTTTCTCGAGGGCGGAAACCGGGAAAATTTTTTCCTGTTTATATTTTCTTTTAAATCTTTTAAGATGTACGGCGGCTGTTTCTAAATCCATTTTGTTGGCCACAACAATTTTGTTTTTAAAAAACAACTCGTCGCTGTAAGATTGCAGTTCAAAATTAATCTTTTCATAATCTTCCAGCGGATCGCGGCCTTCGCTCCCCGACATGTCAATTAAGTGCAGCAAAATTTTGGTGCGCTCGGCGTGCTTCAGGAAACGATCGCCCAATCCTCGTCCAGCGTGAGCCCCTTCAATCAACCCCGGAAGATCTGCCATGACAAAATTTGTGGCGAGGCCCGCTGAATCGCTGAAATCCTCAACTTGAACGATTCCCAAAATCGGTTGTTTGGTCGTGAAAGGATAATTGGCGATTTTAGATTTCACGTGGGAAATACTGGAAATCAAGGTAGATTTTCCGGCATTGGGAAATCCAACAATGCCCACATCGGCAATCACTTTGAGTTCAAGGAGAATTGTTCTTTCTTCCCCTAGACCCGGCGGGGTGGGGGTCTGCCTGTGGGCGTTACCGCGTCCGCCCAAGCCGCCTTTGGCCACCACAACCGACTGCCCATCGGCGGTTAAATCTTTGATTAAGAGTTTTGTCTTCTCATCCCGGATGATCGTTCCTGTCGGGACTTTTAAGATACAATCAACGCCCGTTTTTCCCTTTTTACCTTTGCTGCTGGCATGGCCGCCACGCTGGGCTTGATAATGCTGCTTGAAACGATAATCGAGTAAAGTTTGAATTCCTTGACTGGCTACAAAAACAACATCGCCGCCATTACCCCCATCACCTCCGTCGGGCCGTGGGTAACGGGTAAATTTATCCGAATAAAAACTTTCGCAACCTTTGCCGCCGTCGCCGGCTTTCACAAAAATCCGGGCGCTATCGACAAAGATCATGGGTATTAGGCCTTGGCATTTGCGGCATTAATTTTTGTAATACGGAGGGCGGTGAGTTTTTGACGATGACCTTTTTTCCAGGCTGAGGTTTTACGGCGTCTGTATTTATAAGAAATGACTTTTTCTCCTAAATGCTGACGGAGAATTTCGGCGGCAACCGTTACGTCGCTAAGATAAGGACGTCCAACGCGAATATCATTCCCATCGGTAAAAAGCAGGACTTTATCTAACGTAACGCTTTCTTTCTTTTCTCCCTCCAGAAGCTGCGATTCGATCACATCTCCCTCGGAAATTTTATACTGAATAGAACCTAGTTGAACTATGGCAAACATGTTGCTCCTCCTTACATTTAGTTTCTAAAAAATCAATCAATCTTCACCCGCCCCCGCCCGTCGCAGTAGGGACAATTGGTGAACGAAATCGATTCAATCGTTTTCCCGGTGCGTTCCCGGGTCATTTCGACCAACCCCAAATTCGAAATCCGGTTGACTTCTGTTTTGGCATGATCATGCGTCAGGGCGGCCTGCAGGGTCTCCAGGACTTTGCGCTTATGCATGTCCTTCATCATGTCAATAAAATCGATGACAATGATACCACCTAAATCCCTTAAACGCAACTGCCGAGCGATCTCGGGCGCGGCCTCCATGTTCACCATAAACGCGGCTTCCTCTGGAGCTGCTTTCGTGCGGAACTTACCGCTGTTGACATCCACCACCGTCAAACCTTCGGTGGGTTCAATCACGACATAAGCACCGCTTTTCAAAGACACCCGGACGTCATAAATCTTGTTCAATTCATGCGCAACATTTTTGGCATCAAAAAGCGGGACATTCCCTTTGTATAAATGAATTTTGTTAACCATATGACGGCCGATCAGCGTGTGAACGAATTTACGCATTTTCAAAAAATCTTCTTCGGAGTCAATGATGAGCCGCTCAACTTTTTCCGTCAAAAAATCTCGGACGATCTTCCAGATCAAATCGTATTCCTTATAAACGAGTGCCGGGGCCTTTTTTTCGTCGGAGAGCCGTTTGATCCTCTGCCAGATGGTCCACAAAAATTTCGCATCCCGAACAAGTTCGCGTTTACCCTGTTGCAACGACGCCGTACGGACGATGAATCCGCCGGTTTTCGCAAAAGTAAATTCTTTGAGAACATCTTTCAAACGCTGACGTTCCTCCGGGCTTTCAATTTTTTTGGAAACCCCCACCTGCTGGTCATAAGGCATGTAGACGACAAATCGGCCGGCCAGGGTAAGGTGAGTGGTGAGACGCGCCCCTTTGTTAGCGAACGGTTCTTTGACGACCTGCACCAAGACTTCTTGACCCGAAGTAAGGCCGGGCGGTTTACTCCCGGGCTTTTCTTTTTTTCGTTCAGGTTTCTTAAATATTTTATTGATCAAAGCCCTGGGACCGGTCGTGATTTCATCCTCGAGCAAAGGATTAATAGCATCCGTTAAATAAAGGAAACCGTTTTTCCCCTGCCCGATATCCACAAAAGCCCCGTTGATCGAAGGCAGAATCGATTCCACCTTTCCTTTATAAATATTTCCCAGAATAGATTGATGACGGTCGACTTCAATATAAAAGTCATCCAATTTGCCGTCCTCAATGATGGCGACTCTTCGTTCTCCCTGCTGAATATGAATAAGAATTTCTTTGGACACTTTAAACTCCTGCCTTGTTTGTATGATTTTCCCTATCTGTCATTCTGAGCCCGAAGGGCGAAGAATCTTAAAATGCATAAGATTCTTCGTCGCAAAAAAAGCTCCTCAGAACGACCTTACTTCACCGAAGGATTGTTGGGGGTAATGATATGCGGTGTTAAGAAAATCAACATTTCCGTCTTGGTCGTAGTTTGGTTTGATTTCTGAAATACCTTTCCGACAAGCGGAATATCTCCCAGAAAGGGCACTCTCTTTTTGGTATCATCTGTTTTATTTTTGATCAAACCAGCAATGACCAACGTCTCTCCATCTTTAATCATAACATTGGTGATGGCTGATTCTGCGCTCAAACGGGGTAACTGTGTGTTTTCCACCGTCACATAATCCAAGATATCCGTTACCGTCGGCGCGATCTCCAAGGTAATAAAACCTGCACTGTTCACATGAGGAGTCACATCAAAAATAATCCCGATATCCTTGTATTCCCAACCAGAGACCTGTAGTCTGGCCTGCTGTTCATTATACGTATACGTCGGAATTGGGTACTGGCTGCCGACTTTAATATCGGCCTTCTGATTGTCGAGGGTGACAATTCTCGGGTTGGACAGAATGTTTGTATTCGTTCTTGTTTTTAAGAATTCCAGGACGGCCTGCAACTGCGCGAAGTTAAGCGTTCCATAAGAAAACTCCGTTGCAGGAGGTAATGGAAATTGATAAGGAATCTTATCGGAAATATTACTCGTAGTAAATGGAAAGATCATCGGCTTTTTGGCTCCGCCGAGGGTGACCTGGGCCGTCCAGTCGACCCCAAGGTTTTCTTTGTTGGTTAAAGTGGTTTCAATAATTTTTGCCTCAATGAGAACTTGAGGGGTGGTTGTATCCAACTGCGCAATAACTGTGCCCATTAACTCCACATTGGCAGGCGTGTCGCGCAAAATCAAGGTGTTGGTTCTTTCATCATAATTGATCGTGCCGCGCGATGTCTTCATTTTTTCGATGGATGAAATGATCGTTGAGGCTTTGGCGTAATTAAGAACAAACGTTTTGGTCGTTAAAGGTTCTTGCTCAGACAAAAGCTGCGCGTCTTCCCGGCGTTTTTTTAAATTTTCAATGGTGGTGACGGTAATAATATTGTCTCTCTGATCATAACTATATCCATACGTCGAAAGAATAACATCCAATGCCCGCTGCCACGGGACATGATCCAGTTGAATGGTGACGACCCCTGTAACCTCAGGGCCGGCGACAATATTCACGCCGCTTTTGTAAGCAAGGATTCTTAAAACATTCCGAATGTCTGCTTCCCGAAAATCCAGACTGACCGTCCCATCGTCTTGTGAATTGCTCAGTTCGGTCTTCGAGGATTCTACGACGGTCGCATTCATCATAGCTTGCGGCAAAGGGGAATCGTCTGCATAAGCGCAGGGGAAAGCAATCACAGCAGCAAACACAGCCATGGCAATTTTCTTAACCATCCTCTAATCCTCCTTTTTTATTTTAAGCACAAAACTTTGCTGCCCTTTGATCAGAAAAACCTTGTCCTGTTCAATTTTATCGACGATAAAAAGACCGAACTTATCCTTGGGTTTGACAATCGTATTATTGATAATGGCCAAATTTTCTCCGTCTTTTCCGGATATAATTCCCGCCAGAGTCAAATCAGAAATCTGAACATCCGAGTCATAGTTCATAACAACACCGGCCGGCGTCACCAGATTCCAGAAGGGATCCCGCTTACCATGATCATCATAAACAAAATCTCTTCCCTTCTCTTGTGCCCAAAGAGTGGGAGAAAAAATCAATAGACTGAAGATAATAAAAAATTTCATGAACCCTTGGGATTTTCCGATTTTTCTATTTTATCCAGGAGAATGGTTTTGATCATCAATCTAACGGTATGCTGCGTCGGGTCTTTCGCATTAGACTCGATCGTTAAGGCGGCAATACTCTTATAAACGTTATCTTTCTCAAGCTGATCGACAAAACGGCCGATGTCGTGATAACCCCCGTGTACTTCGACTGAAATAGGAAAGGCATAATATTGTTCTTCGAGGTCTTTTTGTAGGACTTCCTGCATTCCTTTTCCGGGAATCATCTGGTCAATCTTAATTTTATTCTGATACGCTATACGGGAAATGCCGTCTAAAACTTCTTCTTTGGAAGGAATCTTATAGCCGCCTTTTTGCAGTTGTTCTTTCAAACGGGTTATCTGCGCCTTATAGACATCATTTTTCTGAATGTTATTTTTCGTTTCCACGATATCCTGTTTAAGAAGAGTCACCTGGGGATTTAAGACATTTAAAGTATCCATCTGCCGCTTCATGATAAAAAAATAATCCAACAAAAAAACAATTAACAAAAAAATACCAACGACGCAATAGACATTATTCTCAAAAAATTTTTGAATAAAAGAAGAATTTTGTTCCGAATTTTTCATTGGAATTTAGCCATGATGGAAAAATCGGCAATCTCAACCGATTCTATTTTTCTTCTTTGAATAGGACCGACTTCCATACTCTTTAAATGTTTTACAAATTCCTTTTTATCTTTTAACTTTGATGCCAGATCGACGACACCCATCATTTCATCGCTGCCCTTCGAAACCGCGCTTCCATTGATGGTGAACATCCCCTGCTCTAAAGATATTTTGCCAAGCCATACTCCTCGAGGCATACTGTCACTGATATCGTTGAGTTTGGGAGCCCAGAGAATTTTGGGAGCGCTCGTCATTTTCTCGATAGCGCTTTTCTTCCCCTGCAAAATACGCAACTCTTTGGCAATGGCATCCGTCTGTTGTTTATACGGCAACAAACCTTCCATTTGCCCATCCAGTGTTTTCTTTTCCACCGATCTTTGAGAAATCATAAACCATAAACCCAAGTGAGTAAGAATCAGCAGACAAATTAATCCGCCGACCAGGCCAACCATGACTTCCATAGGAAGATTCATGGCCGCCAAGGGATTAACGGCTCTGCTGCGTTTTTTTCTTAAATTTTCAGGGACGAGATTAATGTTAATCATATCGAGACAAGGCTAAACCCAAAGCGACCCCCAAGCGGCCGGCGTATTCATTCATCTCTTGCGCCGAGGCACCCTCCGCTAATTTCAAAGAGGCGATCGGATTCCATTGTTCAATCTTCACATCCAAATTTTTGGCAAAGAAGTCATTCATTCCCTCTAACATGGAAGTGCCGCCGGTTAAAAATAATTTCGAAATGGATATATTTCGTTCGGTCATGAAATAATCGAAAGAAAGTTTTGTTTCGGAAATAAGATTCAATAAAACAGCATCACAGATATTCAAAATCTCCTGCGCGCGACCCTGGGGATGGCATTTTAATTTTTTAGCTTCCTGCGTACTGATCTCCAAGGCATTGCTTATTCTTCTCGTCAATTCCTGCCCGCTGACAAAAATATCGCGGGTAAATCCAGGTAAACCATCCACCGTGATAATCAGATTACTGACCATTTCTCCTATATCCAAAAGAGCCAAGACGACCGGCGAAGGTTCTTTTTGGGAAGTATCTTGGGGCAAGGCAGAGAAAACATTGGCGATGGCCAAGGCATTAACGCCGATAAAATCAGCGCTCAACCCTAAGTTCGTCAGGAGTTCTATCCGGTCATGGATGATTTCTCGTTTCGCGGCCGCCACTAAAACAGACATCTGTTTTTCTTGTCCCCGAGGATCCAGAATGCACGTGTCGGTATAAATCTGATCCCTGGCAAAAGGGAAATATTTGTCTGCTTCCAAATCAAAGGACTTCCTTAAATCTTCCAGCGGCATTCTCGGCATTTCGATAAAACGGATCAGGGTTCCTTTTCCAAAGACCGCGGTACGCACCGTTCTCGATTCGATATTCAAACGCTTTAAAAGTTTTTTGACCGCACTGGATACATCCACATTTTCGATGGGCTCAACGCCCCAGTTCAAAACGACGAAGGAATTTCCTCTTTTCTCTAACTCAACCAGTTTGCAGGAATCAATGCCAATATCGAGTCCAATGGATGGCTCAATCACCGATTGAGGGATCATTTTTTTAATGAGGGATAAATAGGTGTCTAATAATTGGGACATAAGAATTCTGGCTAATATAAAATTATTGTAGCAGAATTTTTTCAGTTAAGGGGAATTCATAAATAATTTCTTTGTTGACATCTTTTGGCGGATTTTTCTGTTTCATTTTCTTATCGACAATGTTTTCAGCCGGGAGATTAAGGCTTTGTTTATTCTCAACTGCAGGCGCTTTTTCTGTCTCAATTGGTGTTGGATTTTGGGCATGACCACCATTGCTTCGGACGGAGGTATCGGTTGAGATTTTTAAAGTAACCATATTAGTTAACCAAAGAAAAACAATAAAAATTATTCCGACTCCCATCCCCATCAGAAAAAATTTTTTCTTATTGGTCTTTTGATTTAGCACTAGAATCCTCCTTCCTGCCAGACAATTTTATCGGTGATATCATTGGTGAAGGCAATGTATTTTTGCATACTGGGAAAATACGGCGGAGATTTTCCAATCAGCATCCTTCCATCGTAAACAAAATTACGTCCGAATCCTGTCAGCAACTGTCCGGTAGAACCGCTGAAAGTTCCCATGGCCCCGTAATAATTACTAATGATCCCTCCTAAAAGAGTGACTGTTCCTCGAGGAGAACCACTATTGTAATTATCCGCCGTAAAAACTCCATTGGTAGACATGAGTGTCGCGTGAACATTAAGATCATTAGGAGCGGTTGTCGCTATACGAACATTCCCACTCCAAGAAACAATTCCTAATAAATTTTTTGTCCCAGAAGCGCTGGGGGCAACGTAACCCGGCGTCCCCGGTGTTCCGGTGCCGGGGGAATAATCAGAATATTTGATGTGATTACTAATAATAACATCGCTTTCGCTTGAGATTGTTAATTCGGTTTGATTTTGAATGGTTCCACCTAAAGACGTGATACTGCCATCGGCATAAACAATGGTCCCAATTTTATCCACTCCATCTGGAACGCCGCTATAAACCTGAGGCGATCCGCCATTGGTCACCACGGTCGTTTGATTATTCGTCCGATCGACCGTAATGGCCTTGGTCGTCGCGCCTTGGGTGATTGTATAAACAGCGTTACTATTACTAACACTCATATCCAAGGTGCTGTTTCCATTAACATAGATCCCTCCGGTTAAATTATTACTGCTATTGGCAATAAAAATTCCATTCCCCGGGGTGGTATCTCCCGCCCGTGCCTCGTTGATCAAATCCTGTTTCTGAACCGAGGTCGCCATCGCAATAGCGCTAACCCCTCGGGTGAATCCGGCATTAAAAGTTGGAACATCTCGCGGGGCATTATTGTCGGCGTTTACAAGAATCGGGGAACCGTTATTATAAAATCGGGCATCCGCATACTGCTGAGTAACAATCCCATCAAATGTTCCGCTGGGATTGAAAGCAATGCTGACTCGTTCATTGGTGTGCACAGGACCGGAAAAATTCGTTTTACTGGTAAACCAAACAGTGGTTCCATTGGGCAAGGTATGGTGGTTGGTCAAAAGGGCAAACTTTGCGAAATTGTCCCGCTGCACTTGGACGGTAAAATCCCCGCTCAAAAGAATCTTTCTGGAAACTCCATTGACCGTGCCGGTTCCCCGAACACTGAAATAGTAAGGAAAATCCCATTTGTCCGTCCCATTGGCCGCGGGATTCTTTTTGACCGTGATCACAATATCATACTGATAGGTGCCGCTCCCAAAATTCGTTGCCGCAAGACTGTAACGCGCTTCACTCCCATTGAGGGTCAATTGCGCGACATTATTATTTTTGACGTACTTTACCAGAAATCCCAATCCATCGGTACTGGCAACATAACTTTGTGCATCATTAATGACAACCTGCGGTGCTGCATTGTTGATGGTGGAAAGCATATAAGTATTGATGAGGGTATTAAGCTGCTTCAGTGCCGTTTCATCCCCTGCTTCGGCCACATAAAATGCCTGGGCCGACCTCTTTTCTCTCTCCACCATATTCTTTTCATGAATTGTTCTTAATACAAAAATACTACTCAAAATTAAAAAAACCGTCATCGTCAGGAGGGTGAATATTAAAGCAATTCCTTTTTTGTTATGGTTAGTCATCACACAACTCCTTTTTGTCAACCTCGATTTCGGAAATAAACTTTAAAACTGGTTGATAATGTCAAAATTCTATTCAAAGCTGAATTACGCTTTCCGGTGATGGTGACTGTAAGAACATTTTT
>Ga0209515_10003552_pt1 | contig 22112 bp, 19 predicted proteins | sample Subgroupgradi54m_FD_187454 | JGI IMG/M metagenome (GOLD analysis project Ga0209515, IMG submission 187454) | Subsurface groundwater microbial communities from S. Glens Falls, New York, USA - GMW60B uncontaminated upgradient, 5.4 m (SPAdes)... ... | reverse complement strand
TTCAACCAGGTCTTTTCCATCGTTCTTCCAGTCCATGATCGGTGCGCGATTCTGACGGATCGCTGACGGCGCCCGTATCAGGGGATTCGATAGCGGCCTAGAGGTGCGCACCCATCTTTCGCAGAGTGAAAACAGGGGGCTCGCAGGGCCATCAAATTGGCGCGCCAGTCGCATCCGCGACAGCGCAGGGTTAACGCGTTGTTGACGGGCGACACGGGGCGCCGTATCGTTGCCAAAATTGGTAAGGCCGCTTTACCAGTTTCAGACCCGAACTTGTCTATGCCACTTCAGACCATCGCCCCGCGCCGCCTCTACCGGCAGATTGCCGACCAGCTTCGATCGCTGATCGAACGCGGCGAGTTTCCGGTCGGCTCGCGCCTGCCGCCCGAGCGCGACCTGGCGGTCCAGCTCGGCGTGTCGCGGCCCTCGGTGCGCGAGGCGCTGATCGCGCTCGAGGTCGAGGGCCTGGTCGAGGTTCGAATGGGCTCGGGCATCTACGTGCTCAAGCCCGAGCCCGGCAGCACGCGCCGCGTCGTCACAGGCGAAGGCCCGCTCGAGACAATACGGGCGCGCCAGATGATCGAAAGCGAGCTCGCCGCAACTGCGGCGCGCACGATGAAGAAGGCGCAGATCGCCGGTCTGCGCGAAGCCATCCGGGTGATGGAAGACGAGTCGTCGGCCGGCCAGATGCCCACCCGCGGCGACCGCCTGTTCCACACCCGCATCGCCGAAGCGTCGGACAACGCGGTGCTGCTGCGGGTCGTGACCGAGCTGTTCGACGAGCGCCACAACCCGCTGTTCGAGCAGCTCGGCAGCCACTTCGAGACCGCGCGCAGCTGGGCCACCGCGATCGCCGAGCACCGCGCCGTGGTCGACGCGATCGCGAGCCATTCGCCCGAGGCGGCACGTGCAGCGATGGCCCACCACCTCGCGAGCTCGCACGACCGCTTCACCGCCAACTGGCCGGCCGAGACGCCGGCGCGGCGTGGTCCGAACCGCAAGACCGCATGAGGCCACGATGTTCAGGCGATCAAGTGACGACTCGGGGGGAGTGGATCCCGGCGTTCGCCGGGATGACAGGTACCCCCCGAGCAGTCATCCCGGCGCACGCCTGGCGCACGCCGGGATCCACCGCACCAACGCAGCATCATGTCCGCCCACATCGAATCCGCTCGCGATCACCTATGTTCCGCAGATCACGCTGTGGCTGCCGCATGCAATGGGGATGCTGAAATGAGTCAACGACTGGCCGGCAAGACCTGCCTCGTCACCGCCGCCGGGCAAGGCATTGGCCGCGCGACCGCCGAGGCCTATGCGCGCGAAGGCGCGAAGGTGATCGCGACCGACATCAACGACGCCGCGCTCGCCGAGCTGTCGCGCATCGCAGGCATCACTGCCGAACACTTGGACGTGACCGACGCAATCGCGGTGAGCCGATTGGTCGGCACGCTGCCGCCGCTGCAGGTGCTGTTCAACGGCGCCGGTTATGTGCACGCCGGCACCATCCTCGACTGCGACGAAGCGGCCTGGGAGTTCTCGTTCAACCTCAACGTGCGGGCAATGTATCGGCTGATCCGCGCCGCGTTGCCGGGCATGCTGGCGCAAGGCGGCGGCTCGATCATCAACATGGCCTCGGTGGCGAGCAGCATCAAGGGCGCGCCGAACCGCTTCGTCTACGGCACGACCAAGGCCGCAGTGATCGGCATGACCAAGTCGATCGCCGCCGACTTCATCACCCGCGGCATCCGCTGCAACGCGATCTGCCCCGGCACGGTGGAGTCGCCGTCGCTGCGCGAGCGCATCGCCGATCAGGCGGCGACGAGCGGCCAATCGGTCGAACAGGTGCAGGCCGCATTCGTCGCACGCCAGCCGATGGGGCGCATCGGCACCACCACCGAAATCGCCGCGCTTGCGGTCTACCTCGCGTCCGACGAATCGGGCTTCACCACGGGCACCGCACAGGTCATCGACGGCGGCTGGTCGAACTGAATCACTACTCCTGCAGGAACCACGAACATGAAACTGATGCGACATGGCGCCAAGGGCGCCGAACGTCCGGCCCTCGTCGATGCGCAGGGCAAGGTGCGCGACCTCTCCGGCCTGCTGCGCGACATCGACGCCACGGCGCTGACCCCGGCGGCGCTGAAGCGGCTGCAGGACGTCGATGTGGCGACGCTGCCCATCGTCGAGTCGCCCGGCCGCGTCGCGCCACCGTGGAGCGGCTGCGCCAAGTTCATCTGCGTCGGCCTGAACTACGCCGACCACGCCGCCGAGTCGGGCGTGCCGGTGCCGAGCGAGCCGGTGCTGTTCATGAAGACGACCAGCGCGCTGATCGGCTGCAACGACCCGGTCGTGCTGCCGCAGGGATCGATCAAGAGTGACTGGGAGGTCGAGCTCGGCGTCGTCATCGGCAGCAAGGCGCGTTACGTCTCCGAGGCCGACGCGCTGTCGTACGTTGCCGGCTACTGCGTCGTCAACGACCTGTCCGAGCGCGAGTACCAGCTCGAACGCGGCGGCCAGTGGGACAAGGGCAAGGGCTGCGACACCTTCGGCCCGGTCGGACCGTGGATGGTCACGCGCGACGAGGTGCCCGACCCGCAGAACCTCGCGATGACACTCGACGTCAACGGCCGGCGCTTCCAGAACGGCAACACGAAGACGATGGTGTTCGGGGTGGCTCATCTCGTGAGCTACATCAGCCGCTTCATGACGCTTTACCCCGGCGACCTGATCAGCACCGGCACGCCGCCGGGCGTCGGCCTGGGCCAGAAGCCGCCGCTGTACCTGAAGCCGGGCGATGAGATGCGCCTGGCCATCGCCGGCCTCGGCGAGCAACGCCAGCGGGTGCACGCCTGGGACCCGGCGCTGATCGATGGGTGATGCCATGAACGCAGCGGTCGACGCCCCGGTCATCCGCATCCACCCGGCCGACGACGTCGTCATCGCGCGCCGCCAGCTGATGACGGGCACGCTGCTGCCGGGCGTTGGCGTGACGGTGAGCGGGCTGATCCCCGCCGGCCACAAGGTGGCGGCGCGGGCCATCGCGGCGGGCGCGCCGGTGCGGCGCTACAACCAGATCATCGGCACTGCCAAGGTCGCGATCGCCGCCGGCCAGCATGTGCACAGCCACAACCTCGAGTTCAGCCACTTCGCGCGCGACTACGCGGTCGGACAGGGCCTGCACCCGACCGAGTACGTGGCGACACCGGCCAGCTTCGACGGCATCGTGCGGCCTGGCGGGCGGGTCGCGACACGCAACTACATCGGCATCCTGACCTCGGTCAACTGCTCGGCGACGGTGGCGCGCGCGATCGCCGACCACTTCCGGCACGACATCCACCCGGAGGCGCTGGCGCCGTACCCGAACGTCGACGGCGTGGTCGCGCTCACTCACGGCGGGGGCTGCGCGACCGACAGCGAAGGCGAGCCGCTGCAGGTGCTGCGCCGCACGCTGGGCGGGTACGCGAGGCACGCCAACTTCGCGGCGATCCTGGTCGTGGGTCTCGGCTGCGAGACGAACCAGATCGACGGGCTGGTCGAACAGGAAGGCCTCGCCGGGCCGACGCTGCACAGCTTCAACATCCAGGACGCCGGCGGCACGACCAAGAGCGTGGCGCGCGGTATCGAGCTGGTGCAATGGCTGCTCGAAGAAGCGAACCGCACGACCCGCCAGCCGGTCAGCGCGAGCCACATCATGGTCGGGCTGCAGTGCGGCGGCTCGGATGGTTATTCGGGCATCAGCGCGAACCCGGCGCTCGGCGCCGCGGTCGACCGGCTGGTGCGCCACGGCGGCACCGCGATCCTGTCCGAAACGCCCGAGATCTATGGCGGCGAACACCTGCTGACGCGGCGCGCCGTATCGCCCGAGGTGGCAGACAAGCTGCTCGCGCGCATCCGCTGGTGGGAGCGTTATTGCGCACGCAACGACGCCGAGATGGACAACAACCCCTCGGCCGGCAACAAGGCGGGCGGCCTCACGACCATCCTCGAGAAGTCGCTCGGTGCGATCGCCAAGAGCGGCACGACCAATCTGGTCGACGTGGTCGAGTACGCCGAAACGGTACGCGCCAAGGGCCTCGTGTTCATGGACACGCCGGGCTACGACCCGGTGTCGGCCACCGGGCAAGTGGCAGGAGGCGCGAACCTGATCTGCTTCACGACCGGGCGCGGCTCGGCCTATGGCTGCGCGCCGGCGCCGTCGCTCAAGCTGTCGACCAACACGGCGCTGTGGCTGCGCCAGGAAGACGACATCGACATCAACTGCGGCGCGATCGTCGACGGCAGCGCGAGCATCGACGAAGTCGGCCAGCGCATCTTCGAGCTGATGCTCGCGACCGCGTCGGGCCGCAAGACCAAGAGCGAGCTGCACGGCTACGGGCAGAACGAGTTCGTGCCGTGGTCGCTGGGCGCGGTGATGTGAGGTGAGCGCGCGATGAAGATCACCGCCGCGCGTGTCATCGTCTGCTGCCCGGGCCGCAACTTCGTCACGCTGAAGATGGAGACCGACGAGGGCTTGACCGGCATCGGCGACGCGACGCTGAACGGCCGCGAACTGTCGGTCGACGCCTACCTCGAAGAACATGTGATCCCGTGCCTGATCGGGCGCGATGCGCATCAGATCGAGGACACCTGGCAGTACCTGTACCGCGGTGCCTACTGGCGGCGTGGGCCGGTGACGATGAGTGCGATCGGCGCGGTCGACACCGCGTTGTGGGACATCAAGGCCAAGGCCGCGCAGCTGCCGCTGTACCAGCTGCTCGGCGGCAAGAGCCGCAGCGGCGTGATGGTGTACGGGCACGCCAACGGGCGCGACATCGAGCACACCGTCGACGAGGTGCTGCGTTACGCCGAGATGGGCTACAAGGCGATCCGTGCGCAAAGCGGTGTGCCGGGCCTGGAGAAGGTCTATGGCGGTGAGAAGCTCGGCTTCGAACATCATCTGCTGCACGACGTGCACCACCGGCTGACGCGGATCGAAGCGGGGCGGCTCGGCAAGTCGCTGGAAGCGTATCGCCTGTTCTGGATGGAAGACCCGACACCGGCCGAGAACCAGGAAGCGTTCAAGCTGATCCGCCAGCACACCGTGACGCCGTTGGCGGTCGGCGAGATCTTCAACACGATCTGGGACTGCCGCGAGCTGATCCAGAACCAGTGGATCGACTACATCCGCGCGACCGTCGTGCATGCGGGCGGCATCACGCACCTGCGCCGGATTGCCGACTTCGCCGCGATGTACCAGGTGCGCACCGGCTGCCACGGCGCCACCGACCTGTCGCCGGTGTGCATGGGCGCGGCGCTTCATTTCGACCTGTGGGTGCCGAACTTCGGCATCCAGGAATACATGCGCCACACCGACGAGACCGACGCGGTGTTTCCGCATGCCTACACCTTTGCCGAGGGCATGCTGTGCCCGGGGGATGTGCCAGGGCATGGTGTCGAGATCGACGAGGCGCTGGCGGCGAAGTACCCGTACCAGCGCGCCTACCTGCCGGTGAATCGGCTGGCGCACGACGGGACCTTGTGGAACTGGTGAACAACAACGCGGGTCATCCCGGCGAAAGCCGGGATCCACTCTCTGCGAAGCGCGCATCGAATGAGAGTGGACCCCGGCGTTCGCCGGGGTGACGGTGCTTCATGAAGCGTTTGCATCCGACCACCCTCGCGGCGCTGCCTCCCGGCATCGCCCGCCCACGCTACGACCGCGATGCGCTGCGTCACGGCATCGTGCACCTGGGGGTCGGCGCGTTCCAGCGCGCCCACCTGGCGATGGCGACCGAAGCCGCGCTACACGCCGGCGGCGACCTGCGCTGGGGCATCGCCGGGGTGTCGCTGCGCCATGCCGACACCCACGCCGCACTGGCGCCGCAGGATGGGCTGTACACGCTCGCCTTGCGCGACACCGACGCGGCCGGCGCCGAGCGCGAACAGCTGCAGGTGATCGGCGCGATGAACCGCTTGCTGGTCGCGCCGGCCGACCCCGCGGCGGTGCTGGCGCGCATCGCCCACCCGGAGACCCGCATCGTCAGCTTGACCGTCACCGAAAAGGGGTATGCCAACACCGACATCGCGCACGACCTGGCGCCCCCCGACGCACCGCGCAGCACGCTCGGCTTCCTGGTGCACGGGCTGCACCGGCGCTTCAAGCGCGAGCCGCGCAAGCCGCTCACGCTGCTGTCGTGCGACAACCTGCCGCACAACGGCAGCCATTCGGCGCTTGCGTACCTGGGGCTGATGGCGGGCTTCGCGACGGTCGACGCGGCAATCGCCAACCGGTCGCTGCACAACTACCTCGACCGCCTGTTGCGCGACGAGATCGCGCCGACCTTGAAGGCGCTGCCCGGGGTCGATCGCGACACCTACCGGCAACGCCTGCTGCAGCGCTTTTCGAACCGCGCCTTGCAGCACGCGACGCGCCAGATCGCGATGGACGGCTCGCAAAAGCTGCCGCAACGCCTGCTCGACACGCTGCGCGAGCGGCTGCCCAGCGGTGCGCCGATCACGCTGCTGGCGCTTGGCGTCGCAGCCTGGATCCATCATCTGCGCGGCATCGACGAAGCCGGCCAGCCGTTCGAAATCCAGGACCCGCTCGCCGATGCGCTGGCGCAGCAGTTGGCGCTGGCAGCGCAGGCCGCGAGCGGCATCACCGATGGAAGCGTCACCGAGCAGCGCCGCATCACGGCGTTCTGCGTCTTCGCGCCGGTGTTCGGCGAGCTCGGCCAGGACCCGCGCTTCGTGCAGGCGGTCGCCGAGCACACGCTGTCGCTACGTGAAACGCGGCGTGCTGGCGACACTCGCGGCGCTGGCGGACTGACGCCGGGCTGGCTCCTTCCCGGCGAGCGCAGGCCCGCTACCGCGCCGGCCTCACTCGATCGCCTTCACCATGTCCTCGACGACCTTCTTCGCGTCGCCGAACACCATCATCGTCTTGTCCATGTAGAACAGCTCGTTGTCCAGGCCGGCATAACCCGCCGCCATCGAGCGCTTGTTGACGATGATGGTCTTGGCCTTGTAGGCCTCGAGGATGGGCATGCCGTAGATCGCCGTGCCCTTGGTCAGCGCGGCGGGGTTCACGACGTCGTTGGCGCCGAGGATGATCGCGACATCGGCCTGGCCGAACTCGCCGTTGATGTCTTCCATCTCGAACACCTGGTCGTACGGCACTTCGGCCTCGGCCAGCAGCACATTCATGTGCCCCGGCATGCGCCCCGCCACCGGGTGGATCGCGTACTTGACGCTGATGCCCTTGTGGGTGAGCTTCTCTGCGAGCTCCTTGACCGCGTGCTGGGCACGTGCCACCGCCAGCCCGTAACCCGGCACGATCACCACCGTCTCGGCGTTGCCGAGGATGAACGCCGCGTCGTCGGCGCTGCCGCTCTTGACCGGGCGCTGCTCGGTCGCGCCCGCCGCCGGGCCGCCGGCCTCGCCGCCGAAGCCGCCCAGGATCACGTTGAAGAACGAGCGGTTCATCGCCTTGCACATGATGTAGCTCAGGATCGCGCCCGATGAACCCACCAGCGAGCCGGCGATGATCAGCATCGAGTTGTTGAGCGAGAAACCGATGCCCGCCGCGGCCCAGCCCGAGTAGCTGTTGAGCATCGACACCACCACCGGCATGTCGGCGCCGCCGATCGGGATGATGATCAGCACGCCCATCACGAAGGCCAGCGCCAGCATCGCGAAGAACGCGGGCCAACTGCCGTTGAACATGAAGACCAGGCCCAGGCCGATGGTCGCCAGACCGAGCACCAGGTTCAGCATGTGCTGCCCGGCGAACTGCACCGGGGCGCCCTTGAAGAGGCGGAACTTGTAGGTGCCCGAGAGCTTGCCGAACGCGATCACCGAGCCGCTGAAGGTGATCGCGCCGATCGCCGCTCCGAGGAACAGCTCGAGCCGATTGCCGGTCGGGATCGGCTCGCCCTTGGCCAGGCCGTGCAGCAGCGCCTCGGGCTCGGCCACTGCCGCCACCGCGATGAACACCGCGGCCAGGCCGATCATGCTGTGGAAGAACGCCACCAGCTCGGGCATCTTGGTCATCTCGACGGTCTTGGCGCGCCAGGCGCCGTAGGCGCCGCCGGCCACCAGGCCGATCAGCACGTAGAGCATGCCGGCCAGATGCCCCTCGGCCATCTTGACGATCAGTGCGCCGGTGGTGACCATCGCGATGGCCATGCCGACCATGCCGAACAGGTTGCCGCGGATCGAGCTGGTGGGGTGCGAGAGGCCCTTCAAGGCCTGGATGAAGCAGACGCTCGCGATGAGGTACAGCAGCGTGACGAGGTTCAGGCTCATGGCTTGGCCCCCGCCTTGTTCTCGAGCGCCGGCTTCTTGTCCTTCTTGCGGAACATCTCGAGCATGCGCCGCGTGACGAGGAAGCCGCCGAAGATGTTGACCGAGGCGAGCGCGACGGCGAGCACGCCCATCGTCTTGCCAAGGCCCGTGTCGGTCATCGCGGCGGCGAGCATCGCGCCGACGATGACGATCGCCGAGATGGCGTTCGTCACCGCCATCAGCGGCGTGTGCAGCGCCGGCGTGACGGTCCACACCACGTGGTAGCCGACGTAGATCGCCAGCACGAAGATGATCAGGTTGATGATGGTCGGACTGACGGCATCCATGGGTCGTTCTCCTAGAGCTTGCGTATTTCTTTGATGGCGTTGCGCTCGTCGAGCAACACCAGCTTGGGCTTGTGGCTGCGCGCCTCGTCCTCGTTCATCGGCGCGTAGGTGCAGATGATCAGCAGGTCGCCGACATGCGCCTTGCGCGCCGCTGCACCGTTGAGCGAGATCGCACCCGAGCCGCGCGGCTTCTTGATGATGTAGGTCGAGAAGCGCTCGCCGTTCTGCACGTTGTACAGGTCGATCTGCTCGTACTCGTGCATGTCGGCCGCGTCCAGCAGGTCTTCGTCGATGCCGCACGAGCCTTCGTAGTGCAGGTCGGCCTCGGTCACGGTCGCGCGATGGAGCTTCGCGCGCAACATGTTGCGGGTCATTTGCGCTTGACCTCGCCACCCTGCGTCATCAGGCACGCGACAACGATGTCGTCGTCCAGCGGCACGTTGAACGTGCCTTCCTTGGTCAGCACGAGCTTCAGGAAATCGAGCACGTTGCGTGCGTACAGCGCCGAAGCGTCGGCCGCGACGAGCGCCGCCAGATTGGTCTCGCCGATCAGCGTCACACCGTGTTTCTGCACCGTGCGGCCGGCTTCGGTGAGCGGACAGTTGCCGCCGTTGGGTGCGGCCAGGTCGACGATCACCGAGCCGGGTTTCATCGCCTTGACCATCTCCTCGGTCACCAGCACCGGTGCGGGCCGGCCCGGGATCAGCGCAGTCGTGATGACGATGTCGGCCGCGGCCACCCGCTTGGCGACTTCGACCTTCTGGCGCTCGAGCCAGCTCGGCGGCATCGGCCTCGCGTAGCCGCCGACACCCTCGGCGGCTTCCTTCTCCTCGGCGGTTTCGTAGGGCACGTCGATGAACTTGCCGCCCAGCGATTCGACCTGCTCCTTCACGCTCGGGCGCACGTCGCTCGCTTCGATGACGGCACCGAGCCGCTTGGCGGTCGCGATCGCCTGCAGCCCGGCCACACCGACGCCAAGGATCACGACGCGCGCGGCTTTCACCGTGCCGGCGGCCGTCATCAGCATCGGGAAGAAACGCTGGTACTTGTCGGCCGCCATCATCACCGCCTTGTAGCCGGCGATGTTGGCCTGCGAGCTCAGCACGTCCATGCTTTGGGCGCGGGTGGTGCGCGGCGCGGCTTCGAGGGCGAAGCTCGTGAGGCCGGCGCCGGCCAGGCGGTGCAGGCCGTCGCGGTCGAACGGGTTGAGCATGCCGACCAGGTTGGCGCCGGTCTTCATCAGCTGCAGCTCACTATCGAGCGGCGAGCGCACCTTCAGCACCAGGTCGCAGCCGAATGCGCCGGCCTGGTCGGTGATCTCGGCGCCGACCGCGGCATAGGCCTCGTCGGTGACGCTGGCGCTGAGGCCGGCCCCCGACTGGATGCGCAGCGTATGGCCTTGCGCCTTCAGCTTCTTCGCCGTCTCGGGCGTGACGGACACACGTGTTTCCCCGGCCGCCGTTTCGAGCGGAACCCCTATCAACATGAAAGCCTCCTCGGCGCTGGATTGCTATTGAAACCTGGTGTGGCGGCGGGACCGGTCTCGCCCGCGACACTGGAGCGCCGGCGCGGCCTGATGGGCTGGCGCCGGGCTTGAATGGGACGCAGCTTACACAAACTGTCGCGCCTCCTCGTTCCGAAGGGTGGTGAATGGGTGTGCTCACCTTAGGATGGCGACATGCGCAAACGCTGGAAACCAAGCGTCACCGTCGCCGCGCTCATCGAGCGCGACGGCTCCTATCTGCTGGTCGAAGAGCAGACCCCCGAGGGCCTGAAGCTGAACAACCCGGCCGGGCATCTCGACCCGGGCGAGTCACCGCAGGAAGGCGCGGTGCGCGAGGCGCTGGAGGAAACGGCGCGGCTGTTCACGCCGGATCGGCTGGTCGGCATCTACCTGGCGCGTTTCCAGCGGCCTTCGAAAGGCGAAGACGTGACCTACCTGCGCTTCGCGTTCGGCGGCAGCGCCGGCGAAGCCAACCCGGCACGCGCGCTCGACCATGGCATCGTGCGAACCCTGTGGATGACGCTGCCCGAGCTGCGCGCCTGCCGCGAGCGGCATCGCAGCGCGCTGGTGCTGCGCTGTATCGAAGACTTCGCGGCCGGCCGGTCGCATCCGCTGGACTTGGTGGTCAGCGATCCGAGCCTTTACACCCCGGAAATCAAACGCTAGAGGCCAGCGAAGCTTGCTAAGCTGGCCGGCATGCGGATTTCGGAACTGTCCCGGCGCACCGGCGTGTCGACACACCGGCTGCGCCGCTACGAGTCGGACGGCCTGCTGCGCGCCGAGCGCAGCGACGCCGGGTACCGCGATTTCAGCGAGCATGCGGTGCGCGAGGTGACCTTCATCTCGATGGGCCGCGACCTCGGCTTCTCGTTGAAGGCACTGGCCGAAACGCTGCCGCGTTATCGCGCCGGCAGCCTGACGATCGATCAGATGATCTTCGAGCTGCAGCGGCGCATCGCCGAGGTCGACGCGCAAATCGCGGCGCAGCGCGCCTTGCGCCAGCGCCTGGTGTCGCACATCGGCTGGTTTCGAAAGCGCCAGCGCAAGGCGGCCCAAACCTCATCCAAACCGAAGGCAAAACGATGAACCTCCCCACGCCCTTGTTCGAGCGGGTCAGCCGCGCCGTGCTCGCGATGCCGGTCGCGCAGGCCCTGCAACTGCAGTTTCGCCGCGTCGAAGCCGGCCGGGTCGACATCGAGCTGCCGATCGCCGAGACCTTCAGCTTTCGCCCCGGCCAGCTGCAGGCGACCGCGATCTTCGCGGCGGCCGACTTCGCCGCCGTGTCGGCCGCCGGCACGCTGCTGCCCGATGGCTGGGTCAACGCGACCATCGACGCGACGATCAAGCTGCTTCTCACTGAGCGTCCGCGATGAACCACAGCCAAGCCCCCGCCGGTTACGCCCCTTATGTGCGCCGCAGCCCGCTGACCGACCCGTGGGAGCCCTTGTTCGAATGCCGCCTCGGCGACAACGCCCGGCTTGCGCTGCAGGTGCGCGAAGCGCACTGCAACTCACGCGGCTTCGCCCACGGCGGGCTGATCACCGCGCTGGCCGACAACGCAATGGGCATCTCGGCGGTGCTGCGTGCGCGCGCAGGCGGCGCCGGCGAGGCCGGCGCGGTGACGGTGAGCATCACGACCGACTTCATCGACAGTGGCAAGGTCGGCGACTGGCTCGAATTCCACGCCACGGTGCTGAAGACCGGCCGCACGCTCGCCTTCGCCGAATGCCATGTCAAATGCGGCGAACGTGTCATCGCACGTTGCAGCGCGACCTTTCGAATCGTCTGAAAAGGATGGCCCTCCTAAAATCGAGGCATGTCCAAACAACGGGTGGTGGTGGGTCTGAGCGGCGGTGTCGATTCGGCGGTGTCGGCACATCTGCTCAAGCAACAGGGCCACGAGGTGGTCGCCATCTTCATGAAGAACTGGGAGGACGATGACGACGACGAATACTGCTCGTCGCGCCAGGACTTCCTCGATGCGGCCAGCGTGGCCGACGTGCTCGGCATCGAGATCGAGCATGTGAACTTCGCCGCCGACTACAAGGACCGCGTGTTCGCCGAGTTCCTGCGCGAATACCAGGCCGGCCGCACGCCCAACCCGGACGTGCTGTGCAACGCCGAGATCAAGTTCAAGGCCTTCCTCGACCACGCGCTGCGCCTGGGCGCCGAGAAGATCGCGACCGGCCACTACGCCCGTGTTCGCCGGGTACCGGCGATCACGGGCATGGCCGATGGCCGTCATGACGAATCGAGCGCTCGCGCGCTCGATGGCGCCCGTGTTCGCGAAACCGGCGGCCGCTTCGAGCTGTTGAAGGGCCTGGACCCGCTGAAGGACCAGAGTTATTTCCTGCACCGCCTGACGCAGGCCCAGCTGGCGAAGACGCTGTTCCCGGTCGGCGAGCTGCCCAAGACCGAGGTGCGCCGCATCGCCGCCGAGATCGGCCTGCCGAACGCGAAGAAGAAGGACTCGACCGGCATCTGCTTCATCGGCGAGCGGCCGTTCCGCGAGTTCCTCAAGCGCTACCTGGCGAACCAGCCAGGGCCGATCAAGGACGACCGCGGCCGTGTCATCGGCGAGCATGTGGGCCTGAGCTTCTACACGCTGGGCCAGCGCAAGGGCATCGGCATCGGCGGCCTGAAGGAAAGCCGCAGCACCAAGGGCGGCAACGACCATGCGCCGTGGTTCGTCGCGCGCAAGGACATGGCGGCGAATGTGCTCTATGTCGTGCAGGGGCACGACCATCCGTGGTTGTTGTCGCATGCACTCGTGGCCGACGATGCAAGCTGGGTCGCGGGCGAACCGCCGCGCGTCGCGGCCATCGCTGCCAAGACACGCTACCGCCAAGCGGATTCGGGTTGCGAGGTCGCCCCGGGCGCCGGCGACGCCTTCCAGCTGCGCTTCGCGCACTCGCAGTGGGCGGTGACGCCCGGCCAGTCGGCAGTGCTGTACGACGGCGAGGTCTGCCTCGGCGGGGGGGTGATCGCGTCGGCGCAGGCGTAAGCATCGCCTGTCGTCCCGACGAAAGTCGGGACCCACTGTTGCGCGCTTGCTCGGTGGTTGTTCGCTGCTCGGCAGAGCCCCCGGGTCTCGGCCCGCATGCCGAGTAACTTTGGTGTCCGCATGACTTCGCTGCGCGAAGTGAGCGGCCCCCCGCTGCGCGAGCTTCTGCTGGCCTTAAGCGCGACAGCCAAATCGTGTTGGGCTCTTTTCTTTTGGTGACTTTTCTTTTGAGCCAGCAAAAGAAAAGTTACCCGGCAGGCGGGCCGGAACCCGCGGGCTGTACCGAGCAGCGAACAACCACCGAGCAAGCGCGCAACGGTGGATCCCGACTTCCGTCGGGATGACGCGGAGCACCAAGCGTGAACCACGTCATGCCCGCCGTGTAACTCCCGCTCAATTGTGCGCAGCTCGCGCCGATACCAGTCGCGATGGCAGGGCATTGCCGCCTCGCCGCGTCTGCGCGTTCGGATCGCCACACCCCATGCCCCTGGCCGACGTCCCACTGCTGAGTTCCGCCGTGCGCTGGCTGCGCGGCTCGATCGGGGCACGCATCGTGGCGCTGTTTCTCGGCCTGCTGCTGGTCGTGCAAGTGGCCAGCTTCACCGCGTTGCGCGCAAGCCTGACCCGCCATGCCCACAGCACGCTGCCTGACCGGCTCGGGGTCGGCAGCCGGGTGCTGCACAGCCTGCTCGAGCGCCAGGCGCAGACCCTGGTCGAAGGTGCGCACCTGCTCGCCGCCGACCACAACTTTCGCCAAGCGGTGGCCGCCAACGACACCGACGCCATGGTCTCCGTGCTGGCGCGCCACGGCAGCCGCATCGGCGCGACCCAGAGCGCCCTGCTCGGCACCGATTTCGAGCTGCGCGCCGCCACCGGCAGCGATCGCAACGAACTGTCGGCGATGGCCGCCCGCATGGCCTCCGGGGCACTCGTCACCGGTCGCGCCAGCGAGATCGCACTGCTCGACGAGCGGCCGCACCAGGTGGTGCTGGTGCCGATGAAGGCGCCGGCCACCTCGGGCTGGGTGCTGATGAGCTTCCCGCTCGAAGCGCGCCTGGCGAGCGACATGCAAAGTCTGGCCGCGCTCAACATCACGCTGCTGTCGCGGCCCCAGTCGGACCATGCCTGGACCGCGACACTGTCGAGCCTGACGCCGGCGCAGACCCAGGGCCTGGTCTGGCATCCATGGCATGAAGGACGCGGGCCGAGCGCGGCGCCGGCCACGGTCGCGCTGCATGGCGAAGAGTTCGAGGCGCTGGCGGTCGAGCTCGGCTCGGCGACGCGCCACGCCGACAGCGGCGCGGTGCTGGCCGTGCTCTCGCTGTCGGTCGACGAAGCGGTGCGCCTGCCGGGCGACCTGCAGATCGCGCTGCTCGCGATCACGCTGCTCGGCTTCGGCGCCTTCATGATCGGCAGCGTGATCACCGCGCGGCGCGTCACCACGCCGCTGCGCAACCTGGCGGCCGCCGCCGACCGCCTGGGCGCCGGCGACTACAGCACGCCGGTGCGCGGGCTGCGCCGCGACGACGAGCTCGGCCACCTGGCAACCGCCTTCGAACAGATGCGGGTCAGCGTGGCCGACAAGCAGGAACAGATCCTCAAGCTCGCGTACTGGGACAGCCTGACCGGCTTGCCGAATCGGGCCCAGTTCCGCGACGCGGTGCACGAGGCGATTCATGCCGCGCAGTCGCACAGCGTCCCCGGCGCGGCGGTGTCGGTGATCATGATCGACCTGGATCGCTTCAAGCATGTCAACGACGTGCTCGGCTACCGCTTCGGCGACCTGCTGCTGACCCGCGTGGCCGAGCGGCTGAGCCACCAGTCGGTGCGCGGCGGCGACCTGGTGGCGCGCCTCGGCGGCGACGAGTTCGCGGTGCTGCTGCGCGACGGCGATGCCGAGCTGGCGCGGGTCGTCGCGACCCGCATCGAACGGGCTTTCGATGCGCCGCTGACGCTCGAGGAACACACCGTCGACATGGGCGCGGGCATTGGCCTGGCCTGCTGGCCGCAGCACGCCGGCGACGCCGACTTGCTGCTCAACCGCGCCGAGATCGCGATGTATGGCGCCAAGCGCCGCACCACCGGCGCGCTGATGTACGACCCGGCGATCGACGCCGCGAGTGCGCAGACGCTGTCGCTGCTGACCGAGCTGCGCCATGCGGTGGTCTCGGGCCAGCTGCGCCTGTACCTGCAGCCCAAGCTCGCGCTCGACAGCGGTCTCGTGGTCGGCGCCGAAGCGCTGGTGCGCTGGCTGCACCCGCAGCGCGGCCTGGTGCCGCCGATGCAGTTCATTCCGTTCGCCGAGCAGACCGGCTTCATCCGCACGTTGACGCTGTGGGTGTTCGAGGAAGCCGCGCGCCATTGGCAGATGCTGCACGCCGAAGGCATGAAGCTGACGCTGTCGGTCAACCTGTCGACGCGCGACCTGCTCGACCCCGAGCTGCCGCACAAGTTCGACGCGCTGCTGCAGAAGCACCACGTGCCGGCCGAGGCGTTCTGCCTCGAGATCACCGAGAGCTCGATCATGGACGACCCGCAGCGCGCCCAGGCCACGCTCGACCGCCTGAGCACACTCGGCTTCAAGCTGTCGATCGACGACTTCGGCACCGGTTATTCGTCGCTGGCCTACCTGAAGCGCCTGCCGGTCGACGAGCTGAAGATCGACAAGAGTTTCGTGATCAGCATGGAGACCGACGCCGACGACGCCGCGATCGTGCGCTCGACGATCGACCTGGCGCACAACCTCGGTTTGAGCGTGGTCGCCGAAGGAGTCGAAAACGCCGCCGTCTGGGACATGCTGCGCGGCCTGAGCTGCGACCAGGCGCAGGGCTTCCACATGGGCCGCCCGATGGTCGCCACCGACTTCGCCAAGTGGTCGGCCGGCTGGCTGGCGCAGCGCCGCCCGCCCGAGGCCCAGCACGCCCCGGTGTTGCATTGAATCCGCGCCGCTGGCGCTGCGATGCCGATTGCGGCTAGGCTTCGTCCATGTACCTGCCGACTCACTTCGAAGAATGCCGCCCTGACGTGCTGCACCGGCTGCTGCACGAACATCCGCTCGGCCTGCTCGTGACCCAGGGCGACGGCGGATTGGACGCGAATCCGATCCCGTTCCTGCTCGACCCCGAGCGCGGCCCCCACGGCACGCTGCGCGGCCATGTCGCGCGCGCCAACCCGGTCTGGCGCGAGGCGCGCACCGATGTCGCGAGCCTGGTCGTGTTCCAGGGCCCGCAGGCCTACGTGAGCCCGGCCTGGTACGCGAGCAAGGCCGAGACCGGCAAGGTCGTGCCGACCTGGAACTACGTGATGGTGCAGGCACGCGGCAGGCTCGTCGTCAGGGACGATGCGGCCTGGCTGCGCCGCCTGGTCGGCGAGCTCACGGCGCGCCACGAATCGGCACGGCCGGTGGCCTGGCAGGTCGACGATGCGCCGGCCGACTACATCGATGCGATGCTGCGCGCCATCGTCGGCATCGAGATCGAGCTGAGCGCGTTGACCGGCAAGTGGAAGGTAAGCCAGAACCGCTCGGCCGCCGACCGCGACGGCGTGGCGCGCGGCCTCGCCGCCGCGCCGCCGGCGCCGGACGACGCACACGCGATGGCGGCGCTGGTGGCGGGCGCTGTCCAGGGCTGACATCGCGCATGCGTTACCGTCGCAAACCTTCAGTTGGCGGCCCGGCGTCCGAAATGTCGGTTTGACAGTTTTCCTCTCGAACAGGGTTGAGCACCATGCATCATTTCGCGACCCCGGCCGGCCGGCGACTCGTTGCCGCGCTGGCGGCCTGCCTCGCCTGCGTGCTGGCCGGGTCGCTGGCGCCGCCGGCGGCGCGCGCCGAGCCGCTGCAGCGCCTGCGCATCGTCGGCGGCCTGGCCGGCTTGAACCAGTTCACCCGCCAGGAAGAGCCGTTCTGGACCCGCGAGCTCGTGCGCCTGTCGGGCGGGCGCTACAGCGCCGAGATCGTGCCCTTCGACCGGGCCGGCATCCGCGGCCAGGAAATGCTGCGCCTGATGCAGCTCGGCGTGGTGCCGTTCGGCACCATGCTGCTGTCGGTCACCTCGGGCCAGGAGCCGGTGTTCGGCGCGCCCGACCTGGTCGGCCTGAACCCCGACATGAAGACGCTGCGCCGCAGCGTCGGCGCCTTCCGCCCCTACCTCGAGAAGACGTTGCGCGAGCGTTATGGCATCGAGCTGCTGGCGGTCTACGTGTACCCGGCCCAGGTGACCTTCTGCACCAAGCCGCTCGCCAGCCTGGTCGACATGGCCGGGCGGCGCACCCGCACCTCGAGCCCGTCGCAGGCCGACTTCGTCGAGGCGCTCGGCGGAGTGCCGGTGCAGACCGGCTTCGCCGACATCATGGCCAACCTGAAGAGCGGCAACATCGAATGCGCCATCACCGGCACGATGTCGGGCAACACGATCGGCCTGGCCGACGGCACCAGCCACATCCACACCATGGCAATCAACTGGGGGGTCTCGGTGTTCGGCGCCCACAGCGCCACCTGGGCCGCGCTGCCGGCCGACCTGAAGGCCTTGCTGCGCCAGGAACTGCCCAAGCTCGAGCAGGCGGTGTGGGCCGAGTCCGAGCGCGAGACCGGCGAGGGCATCGCCTGCAACACCGGCGCCGCCGGCTGCAGCGCCGGCCGGCGCGGCCACATGACCGAGGTGCGCGGCTCGCCGGCCGACGACAAGCGGCGGCGCGAGATCTTCGTCTCGACGGTGCTCGCGCGCTGGGTCCAGCGCTGCGGCGCGCACTGCGCCGAGGTGTGGAACCAGACCATCGGCCCGGTCTCCGGCTTCGAGGCGCATGCGCGTTGACGTGATGACAACCGGGATGGCTCTGCCGCGCCGCGTCCAGGTCATCATCTGGGGGGTCGTGGCCCTGTTCGTCGCCGCCGTGGCGCTGGCCGCGAACGGCCTGATCGAACGCGGCCGGCGCGACGCGATCGCCGAGAACGAAGCGCGCGCCGCCCGCTTCGTGAGCGGCGCCGAAGCGACACTGAACCGCACCCTGCTCGGCGTCGACGTGCTGCTGGCCGGCATGGAAACCGTGCTCAAGCCGGCGACCCGCAGCGACGCCAGCATCGACGGCCCGGCCGCCAGCCAGCTGCTGTTCGACCTGAGCAGCCGCAATCTGCTGGTGCGCGACGTGGCGGTGCTGGCCGAAGACGGCAGCGTGCTGGCCGCTGCCGAGCCGAACAGCCGGCGCCTCGGCGTGGCGCTGCCGCCGGGCTTTGCCAAGGAAGTGCTGAGCCAGGGCGCGCCGCTGCTTGCCATCAGCGCGCCGGCCGTCAACTTCTCGACCGCGGAACGGGTGATGTACTTTGCGCGCCCGTTCAAGCACGGCGAGCACGGCCGCGCTCTGGTGGTGGCCGAAGTGCCGGTGTCGCTGCTGGCCACCATCCTCGCGCAGGCGATGGAAATCCGCGGCCTGGCCGTCACGCTCGAACGCGACGACGGCCAGCTGCTGACCAGCGTGCCGCCCAACGACCTGGCGGTCGGTCGGCGCCTGAACCCGCCGCTGTCCGCCACCACCGCCACCGGCACCGCGACGCTGGCGCCGAGCCGGCTCGGCGGCGTGGCGGCGATCGTCGTCGCGCGCCCGACGCTGTACCGCACGGTGCTGATCGCCGGCAGCATTCCCCTCGACGAAGCGCTGGCCGAATGGGCGCAGGACCGCGCCGACCTGATCAAGGTGGCGGCCGCCTTCATCGTCATGCTGCTCGTCGCCGGGGCGGCGAGCCACTGGTTCATGGCCAAGCTGGCGCGCGCGCGCGGCGAGGTGCAGCGCGCCAAGGCGATGCTCGAGCAGGCCCTGGCCTCGATGGGCGACGGCTTCCTGCTCTGCGACGCGCAGGACCGGGTGGTGGTGTGGAACCGGCGCTACCTCGAGCTGTATCCGTGGCTCAGCGACATCATCCGCCCGGGGGTGCCGTTTCGCGACCTGGTCGAAACGGCGGCGCGCAAGCTGGTTGTCGGCAGCGATGCCGATCGCCGGGCCTGGACCGAGCGGCGCCTTGCGATCCATGCCAGCGGCAACGGCATGTTCGAGCAGGAAATCGGCAACGGCATGGTGATCCATGCGATCGAGCGCCGCACGCCCGACAACGGCGTGGTCGGCGTCACGCGCGACATCACCGCGGCCGAGCGCGAGCTGTCGCGCGCCAAGGTCGCCGCCGAAGCGGCCAACGAGTCGAAGTCGCAGTTCCTGGCCGCGATGAGCCACGAGATCCGCACCCCGCTGAACGGCGTGCTGGGCATGAACGGGCTGCTGCTCAACACCGCGCTGACCCACGAGCAGCGCCGTTATGCCGAGCTGATGCGCAGCTCGGGGCAGAGCCTGCTCGCGGTCATCAACGACATCCTCGACCTCGCCAAGATCGAGGCCGGCCGGATGGAGCTCGAGATCGTCGAGTTCGACCCGACCACGACCGTCGAAGAGGTGGTGACGCTGCTGTCGGTGCGGGCCCAGGCCAAGGGGCTGACACTCGGCGTGACGATGGCGCCCGACATGCCGCCGGCGCTGCAGGGCGACCCGAGCCGCCTGCGCCAGGTGCTGTTCAACCTGATCGGCAACGCGCTCAAGTTCACCGAGGTCGGCAGCGTCGAAGTCGACGTCGGCTACGAGCATCTGCCCGACGAACGCATCGCGCTGGCGATCTCGGTCAGCGACAGCGGCATCGGCATCGCGCCCGACGCGCTGCCCAAGCTGTTCGACCGCTTCACCCAGGCCGACAGCACGACCGCGCGGCGCTACGGCGGCAGCGGCCTCGGCCTCGCGATCAGCCGCGAGATCGTCGACCTGATGGGCGGCAGCATCAAGGTCGACAGCCGGGTGGGCATCGGCAGCACGTTCCGGGTCGTGATCCCGATGGCCTGTGGCGACTCGGCGCGCCTGGCCGAAGCCAACTCCGAGCTCGGCGCGCTGCCGGGCGCGGGCAGCAGCAACCTGCGCATCCTGGTGGCCGAGGACAACGGCGTGAACCAGATCCTCATCAAGGCGATCCTCGACCAGATGGGCCACTTCAGCGACATCGTGGCGAACGGCATCGAGGCGGTGCGCCAGGTCCAGGCGGCGCACTACGACCTGGTGCTGATGGACATCCAGATGCCCGAGATGGACGGCGAGGCCGCGACCCGCGCGATCCGCTCGCTGGCGAACCGGGTGGCGGCGATCCCGATCGTCGCGATGACCGCGAACGCGATGGTCGAGCACCGCGAAGCGTATCTGGCGTCGGGGATGGACGACTACGTGTCCAAGCCGATCAACTCGCGCCAGTTGGCGGCGGCGATTGCGAGGGTGGCAGGGTGACCCGAGACCGTGGATACCGGCGTTCGCCGGTATGACGACTCTCCCCCACCGCGTCATCCCGGCGAACGCCGGGATCCACTCTCGCAGGCGCCATCCACTCAGACCTGCAACAACCGATCCACCACTTCCAGCAGCCGCTCCGCCGTCACCGGCTTCACCAGGTGCTCGTCGAAGCGCATCGCGAGCGCCCGCGCGCGGTCCGGCTGGCGGCCGTAGCCGGTGATGGCGACCAGGCGCAGCCCCGCGCAGCGTGGGTCGCCGCGCATGCGCGCCGCCAGCTGGTAGCCGTCCATGCCGGGCAGGCCGATGTCGAGCAGCGCCAGCTCGGGCACCACGCCGTTCAGCGCCTGCAGCGCGCCGGCCGCGTCGCTGGCGGCCTGCACCTGGTGGCCGGCGTCGTGCAGCAGCGCACTCAGCATCTCGAGCGCATCGTGGTTGTCGTCGACCACCAGGATGCGCGCGCTGCGCCGCGTCGCGCCGCTCGGCCCGGCCGGCTGCACCGGCGCGACCGCCGTCGCCAGGTCGGCGGCCGGCAGGCGCACGACGAAGCGGCTGCCGCAGCCGGGGCCGTCGCTGTGCGCGCTGACGCTGCCGCGATGCAGCTCGACCAGCGTCTTGACGATCGCCAGGCCCAGCCCGAGCCCGCCGGAACGCCGGTCGATGTTCTGCTCGCCCTGCAAAAACAGGTCGAACACACGCGGCAGCAACTCGGCCGAAATGCCGCTGCCGCTGTCTTCGACGACCAGCTCGACCGTGTCGGCGTCCTGGCGCAGGCTGAGCGCGATGCGGCCGTCGGGCGGGCTGAACTTGACCGCGTTGGTCAGCAGATTGCACAGCACCTGCGCCAGCCGCACCGCGTCGCCCGAGACGTGCGGCGGCGCGTCGGGCAGCACCAGCTCGATGGCCAGTGCGCGCTTCTCGAGCAGCGGCTGGGTCAGCTCCAGCGCGGTGGCGACCACCGCCTTCATGTCGACCCGCTCGCTCTCGAGCTGCAGCTTGCCCTTGGCGATGCGCGACACGTCGAGCAGGTCGTCGACCAGCCGCAGCAGGTGCGCGACCTGGCGCTCGATGATGCGGCGCTCGACCTCGGTCGCGCTGTCGTTGCGCCGCTTCATCAGGTGCAGCGCGGTGACGATCGGCGCGAGCGGGTTGCGCAGCTCGTGCCCGAGCATGGCCAGGAACTCGTCCTTCGCGCGGTTCGCCTTTTCGGACTGGCGGCGCGCCGACTCGGCCTCGGCATACAGGCGTGCGTTGTCGAGCGCCAGCGCGGCGCGCTGCGCCAGCTCGACCAGCATCGAGCAGTCGTCGTCGGTGAAGCGGCGCCCCGATTCGGCCTGCAGCGTCGCCAGCGCGCCGAGGCGCCGCCCGCGCGCCACCAGCGGCACGACGAAGTAGGCGCGCATGCCGATCGCAGTGGCGAACTCGTGCAGCTCGGGGTCGCGGATCGCTTCGATCTCGGCCGGCGAGTCGAGGTGCGCCAGGTGCGAACGACCGGTCGCGACGCACCACGCCATCGAGCCGGGGGTGCCGGGCGAGGCCTGCAGGCGCTGAACCAGCTCGCGGCCGATGCGCGAACGCTCGGGGTCGGCGTGATGGGTCAGCGCGCGCTGCAGGTTGCCGTCAGCGTCGAGCAGGTCGACGCGGGCCCAGTCGGCGATGCCCGGCACGACGATCGACAGATCGG
>Ga0209515_10003551_pt1 | contig 22114 bp, 24 predicted proteins | sample Subgroupgradi54m_FD_187454 | JGI IMG/M metagenome (GOLD analysis project Ga0209515, IMG submission 187454) | Subsurface groundwater microbial communities from S. Glens Falls, New York, USA - GMW60B uncontaminated upgradient, 5.4 m (SPAdes)... ... | reverse complement strand
GGTTGCGGCATCCGCATACCGGCCGGTATGAATTTCTATTGCCGGTACACCGGTTTTGGCCGCCGCCTCGATCTGATCCGGGTCGGCATCGACGAACAGGGATACCCGCACGCCGGCATCCGCCAGCCGGACACAGCTGGCGGTGATTTTTTTGAACCCGCCGACCACGTCCAGGCCACCTTCGGTGGTCAGCTCCTGACGCCGCTCGGGAACCAGGCAGCAGTCTTGCGGGCGCAGGCGGCAGGCAAACGCCACGATATCGTCGGTCACCGCCATTTCGAGATTCATGCGGGTTTGAAGGAGATGACGCAGCATCTCGACGTCCCGGTCCTGGATATGGCGGCGATCTTCACGCAAATGCAGCGTGATGGCATCGGCACCGGCCTGCTCGGCCTCCCGGGCCGCCTGGATGGGATCGGGATAACGCGTGCCACGCGCCTGGCGCAGGGTGGCCACGTGGTCGATATTAACACCCAGCTTTATCAATGCTCGTCTCCACAATAGTTTCCAGAGCGGGTGGCGCGACAACACGACGGAACAGCTTGCGGCTGTGCAGCGGCTGGTCACCCAGGTGCCGCGCCAACGCCGCACGCATCAGCGCCTTGGCATCGCGCAAGGCGGCCGGGTCGCCTAGCGATTCCCGCATCAGGGCCAGCAGACTCGCTCCGCGTATTCGAATCCCCTCTGTCGGGCGGTTCAGCTCGGGATGTATCAAGCGCCGGGGGCCACGATCAACGGTATAATCATAAATGGCTTGCGCTTCAATGGGTGTATTGTCGGCAACATCGCGATCCAGCACCAGACCGTATCCCAGCTCGCGCAGCAGGTACTTTTCAAAAATGCGCAACACTGCCTCGTTGGTGGTGTCCCGGTGCAGACGTTGCAAGGCATCCTGGTATGCCTCGAACAGCGCATCATGGGGATCATGGCGATGCAACAAACGCAATAACACCTCGTTCATGTAAAAGCCGCAATACAATGCCTGAGCGATGAGCGCGGTATCGGGGCCATCCTGCTCGGCGCCGGTGAGTACTGCTAGCTCACCCTTTCCGCTCCAGCCGATCAGCAGACGCTGGAAAGGCTTGAGGGTGCCGCGCAAGCGACTGCTCGCGCGCCGTGCGCCCTTGGCGATCAACCCAATGCGCCCGTGATGCGCCGTGAAAACTTCAAGCAACAAACTTGTCTCGCTGTAGTCGCGGTGATGCAGTACATAGGCGGGCTGTTGGTGAATGCGCATCGATCAGTTCTCGTCAGAGTAACCCAGACTGCGCAGCAGTCTCTCGTTGTCGGACCAGCCCTCGCGAACTTTCACCCACAGATTAAGATGAACCTTCCTGGCGAACAGTTTTTGCATCGCCAGACGCGCGCGGGTTCCGACGGTCTTTAGGCGTTGGCCATCTTTTCCGATCAGGATCGGTTTCTGTCCTTCTCTCTCCACCCAGATCGTTGCCTCGACGTGCAGCGTGCCCTTGGCGCGCTTGAACTGTTCGATGCTGACAGCCGTGGCATAGGGCACTTCCTGCTGGAAGCTGCGAAATATCTGTTCGCGGACGAGCTCCGCCGCGAGAAAGCGTTCGCCGCGGTCCGTGATCTGATCCGCCGGGTACAACGGCGGCTGTTCCGGCAGATATTTGAGAATGGTTTTTTCCAGATCGTCCACATTGGTGCCGGTGCGCGCGGAAACCGGAACGATATCGGCAAACACCATCTTGCGACCCGATTGCTCCATCAGCGGCAGCAGACGGCCACGATCCTTGAGTTGGTCCAGCTTGTTGATCGCTAGGATCACCGGAACATCCTGTTTGGCCAGCAACTGCAAAGGATACTCGTCCTCCTTGGTCCATCCGCTCGCCGCAATCAGCAGGACGATGCAATCCACGCCTTGCAGGCTTGTCCCGGCGACACGGTTCAGGTGACGATTCATCATGCCTTTATTATCCGTGTGCAAACCGGGCGTATCCACATAGATTGCCTGAACGTGCCCAGTGGTCTTGATGCCCAGCAGCCGGTGGCGGGTGGTCTGGGCGCGCGCCGAGGTAATACTGATCTTCTGGCCGACCAGACAGTTCAAGAGCGTGGATTTTCCGACGTTGGGGCGCCCGGCGAGGGTCACGAGTCCGCAACGCGTGATGGAGTCAGTCATCAGCGGTGAAAAAGCAGGTCCAGGGCCCGTGCGGCGGCTTCCTGCTCGGCGTGGCGCCGGCTGCTGCCCCGACCTTGCACGGAAGTATCGAGTCCGGTTACCTGGCACTCCACCACGAAATTCTGGTTATGCGGTTCGCCGGTGATCTCCCGGACGACGTAGGTAGGCGTTGGCAGGGCGTGCTTTTGCAGATGTTCCTGCAATTGGGTTTTGGGGTCCTTGGGAACTGAATGCGGATCGAGACTTGCCAGCCGCTCGCGGTAAAGATGCAGTATCACGCGCATCACTTCGTCCACCGAACTGTCCTTGCAGATGGCACCGAACACCGCCTCGAGCGAATCCGCCAGGATCGAGTCGCGGTCGTAGCCCCCGCTTTTGAGTTCTCCTTCTCCCAAGCGCAGATAACTTCCGATCCCGATGTCGCGCGCCAGTGCCGCCAATGTGTTTTTATTGACCAGACTGGCGCGTAGCCGCGTCAGCTCGCCTTCAGACAGGGCCGGGTAACGGTTGAAGAGCTCGGAAGAAATAGTGAACCCAAGTACGCTATCGCCCAGAAATTCGAGGCGCTCATAATTTTCCGCGCCTTTACTGCGATGCGTTAAAGCCTGCTCGAGCAATTCGGGCCGCCGGAAGCTGTAGCTCAGCCGGTGGCCAAACTCAACGAGCGTCTTATTCAGAGCCACGGACCTCGACAACGTGATCGAAGCTGAGCAACGCGGAGATATTGAACGCCATCGGCACGACCGCCTCGTACTTGATGCGGATGATTTTAATTTTTCCCTTTGTCTCCACGGTCATGGCCGACAGATCGAAACTGTCGGCGCTGTCGATCTCGAGACGCTTGCGGATGGCCTCTTGAATCGCAGGAATCGTCATCGAACCGGCGTCGGGTTGGCGCGCGAGACTTTCGAGCGCGGTTCTTACCTTAAAATCGTCCATATAGGGCGAGAAAAGTTTGGCGAATAGAAAAAAGAAAAATGCCAGCGTGCCTAATACAAATAACAGGCTCCACATGGTCATGCCTGCCTGGCGTTTAGGGTTTTGCATCATGGTCTCCTTCACCATACCGGTTGAATAGCAATGTCAATTGATCGAATGGCCAATACGACCCCAGACGATACGCTGCCAGAACATCTTGCCCTGATCGGTCATGTCCCAACTGAACCAGATCAGGAACGCCTTGCCCACCAGATTCTGGTCCGGCACGAAACCCCAGTAACGACTATCGTTGCTGTGATCGCGGTTGTCACCCATGACGAAATACTGGCCTTCCGGCACCACGATCTCGGGCAACGGCATGTCCGGACGATTGGTCGTCAGGATGTCATGCTTCACGCCGTCGAGATTCTCCCTCATCCTCAGGGCTTCTCCCTGGGCATCGCTGCCCGAAGCAAAAAAGTAAGGCCGGCCATCGGCTTGGTCCATGGGCGCACCGTTGATATACAGCTTCTTATCCTTATATAGGATATGGTCGCCGGGAATGCCAACCACACGCTTGATGTAGTTGATGGAGGGGTTGCCGGGAAAGCGAAACACCATCACTTCGCCCCGCTTGGGGTGACTGGAATCCATGATCTTACTGTTGATCACGGGTAACCGCACGCCATAGGAAAACTTGTTCACCAGAATGAAGTCGCCGATATAAAGACTGGGAAGCATGGAGCCGGAAGGAATGCGGAACGGTTCTACCAGGAACGAGCGGATCAGGAACACGATCAGAATAACCGGGAAAAAGGCGCGCGCATACTCGACATAAGCCGGCTCCTGGCGTGCCCGGGCCGCTTCTTCGGTCTTCCCCGCCTGGGAAAGCGTCTTGGCCTTGCGCTCGCGGCTCTCCGCCAGCAGTAATCGATCGAGTCCCCAGATCGCGCCGGTACCGACCAGAATCAGCAGCATGATCAGTGCGAAGTCCATGGCGTTATTTCTCATCCACGCGCAGAACGGCGAGAAACGCCTCCTGCGGAATTTCCACGGTGCCCAGTTGTTTCATGCGTTTCTTTCCCTCTTTCTGTTTTTCCAGCAGTTTGCGCTTGCGCGTGGCGTCGCCGCCATAACATTTGGCCGTGACATTCTTGCGCAACGCCTTGACCGTTTCGCGCGCAATGATCTTGGAACCGATGGCCGCCTGGATGGCGACGTCGAACATTTGCCGCGGGATCAGCTCGCGCAGCTTCTTCACCAGTTCCCGGCCACGATACTGGCTATGCTCCTGATGAACAATTACCGACAGGGCGTCCACTTTATCGCCATTAATGAGCACGTCAAGCTTCACCACGTTAGCGACACGAAACTCCTGGAAGTCGTAATCGAGCGATGCGTAACCACGGCTGACTGATTTCAAGCGGTCGAAAAAATCCAGCACCACCTCGGCCAGAGGTAATTCGTAAACCAACATGGCCTGACGGCCGTGATAGGTCATGTCCTTCTGGATGCCGCGTTTCTCCACGCACAATCCGATGACATTGCCCACGTACTCCTGCGGTACAAGGATTGTGGCGCGGATGATGGGCTCGCGTATATCGACGATCTGGGATGGGTCCGGCATTTTCGCCGGATTCTCGACAAGCAGCACTTCATTCGCCGTTACCACCTCGTACACCACGGTCGGCGCGGTGGTGATGAGATTCAGTCCGTATTCGCGCTCAAGCCGCTCCTGAATGATCTCCAGATGCAGCATGCCGAGGAAGCCGCAGCGGAAACCGAATCCGAGAGCCTGCGAAGTTTCCGGCTCGTAATGCAGTGACGCATCATTGAGTTGCAGCTTCGAGAGCGCGTCGCGGAACGCTTCGTACTCGGAAGATTCGATCGGATACATACCGGCGAACACGCGCGGCTTGATTTCCTTGAAGCCGGGGAGCGGTTTGTCGGCGGGACGATCGACGTGCGTGATCGTGTCGCCGACGCGCGCGCTGCGCACGTCCTTGATGCCGGCCATGACATAGCCGACTTCGCCCGGCCCCAGCTCGGTAACGGGTTTGCGCTTGGGGGTGAAGACACCTATCTGCTCGGTTACGTAATCGCGACCGGTGGCCATGAGGCGGATCTTCTCCCGGGGTTTCAAACGCCCGTCCATGACACGCACCAGCGAAACCGTTCCGAGGTAATTGTCAAACCAGGAATCGATGATCAGCGCCTTGAGCGGTGCATTGGTGTCGCCCTTGGGCGTCGGGATATGCCGGACGATCGCCTCCAGAATTTCCGGCACACCTTCGCCGGTCTTCGCGCTCGCGCGGACGGCATCCTGGGCATGAATGCCGATGATATCCTCGATCTCCTGGATTGCCCGCTGCGGGTCGGCGGAAGGAAGATCGATCTTGTTCAGCACCGGCAGAATTTCCAGATTAAGCTCGGAGGCGGTGTAACAGTTGGCCACGGTCTGCGCCTGCACGCCCTGCGACGCATCCACCACCAGCACCGCGCCTTCGCAGGCGGTCAGCGAGCGTGACACTTCGTAGGAGAAATCGACGTGTCCCGGCGTGTCGATCATGTTCAGGCGATACGTCTGGCCGTCGCGCGCCAGGTAGTCGAGCGCAACGCTTTGGGCCTTGATGGTGATGCCGCGTTCGCGTTCGAGGTCCATCGAGTCCAGCACCTGTTCCTGCATCTCGCGCGCCTCCAGCCCTCCGCAGACCTGGATGAAGCGGTCCGCGAGCGTGGATTTGCCGTGGTCGATGTGCGCGATGATCGAGAAATTCCGGATCAGTTCCTGGTTCCAGCTGCTCATGTATATTGCGATGCTCCCGCCGAAATGGCGCCGGCGGAAACCGCCTGTGTCGTGGATACGAAAAAGGCGCCCGAGGCGCCTGGTTTCCTGGTCTCTGTCAAATAGGCTTCAGGGCCGTGGTCGGTTCACATCTGCCCAGCGATGCGTAGCATACCTTATTTCAGGGACAGCATAAATGAGGGATAAAAGCTAACCAGCGGGATTCAGCGCCAGAAACAGCGTCACCATGCCACGTCGCACCCGCAGCACCACGGGTCGATTTGGAGGAGCGTGTTCGAGCAGACGATGGAAGGTGGCTACCTCGCTGACATGTTTGCCATCCACTTCCAGGATGACATCCCCAGGGCGCAAACCGGCGTCGCGCGCCTGGCCATCCTCGACACCGACAACGCTGATGCCATTATCGATCTCGAGATTTTTCCGCTGCGATACCGATATTTCGCTCAACGCAAGGCCGTATCGCGAATGCTTTGCGACGATATCGCGACGGGGTGCCGGCTTGGCAGCGATTTCTTCCTTGAGTTCTCCGACAATCACCACAACGTTTCTTGCCCCCCCGTCGCGTCGGAATACATTAAGACGCGCATAGGTGCCGGGCATCGTGAGGCCCACCTGTGGCGGCAGATCCGTGGACCGGTCAATCGCGCGACCTTCGTACGCCAGCACGATATCGCCCGTGCGCAGATCGGATTTTGCCGCCGGACTGTTGGGGAGTATGTCGGCAATCAACGCGCCGCGCGGCTGGTTCAGGCCATAGGCGCTGGCGAGCGCACGCGATACCTCCTGCAGACTCACCCCGAGCCAACCGCGTCGCACCCGGCCTTCGCTTTTAAGTTGCGCGCCAATCGTGATGGCGGCATCGATCGGAATGGCGAACGACACCCCCATGAAACCGCCGGTGCCACTGTAGATCTGCGAATTAACGCCAACCACTTCGCCTTTGAGATTGAACAACGGCCCGCCTGAGTTGCCGGGGTTGATGGGCACATCCGTCTGGATGAACGAAACATAATTTTCGTTCGGTAACGTCCGGCCTTTGGCGGAGACAATGCCGGCCGTCGCGGAACTGTCGAAACCGAAAGGCGAGCCGATGGCCAACACCCACTCGCCTACCTGAAGTTTATTCGCGTCGCCAATGACCACCGCGGGTAGCGCAGACGCTTCGATCTTGAGCAAGGCCACATCACTGCGGCGGTCCGCTCCCACCAGACGCGCGCTGAGTTCGCGCCGGTCGGCCAGTCGCACCTGGATTTCCCGCGCATTCTCGATCACATGCGCGCAGGTCAGAATGTATCCATCGGGAGAGATGATGAAACCCGACCCCAGCGAACTCTCCTCCGCTTGATCGGGGTTTTCATCAAAGTTACGTGGCGCGAAATGACGGGAGGATTTTTCATCCGTTGCCGCCGATGGCGGAAAACCGGCACGGATGGGGTCCCGCGTGACACTGAGGTTAACGACGGCCATGCCATGCCGGACGACGAGCCGGCTGAAATCCGGAAGCTCGCGTGGCGCCGCTTGCACCGTCAGCGAAAAAAACAGCGGAAAGAAAAGACAGTATCCGTGCCGACGCATCACAGCCGCGAAGCTCACTGTGCCGGCGCCACCGATCCGCCAATGAAGGCAACGGTGGCGGCCGGTACTTCGCCCACCGTCGTAATCTGATAATCGCCCGACTGGGCGCTCATCGCGTGCACGGCGCCCATGCGGCTCGGTCCCTGCATGAAAGGTTTTACGCCCTTTTCCTGTTTCTCGATGAACACCGACACCATGGCCAACCCGTCCGTGTAAACGAGATGTTCAACGGGTTGCTTGCGCATCGGCAGGCGGCGCGTCATGTGCGCGGAGAGCCGGAAACCCCGGGGCAATTGCGCGGCGGCCCAGCCGGGTTTTTCGGAGACGTTCCGGGCGCCGCTGTCTTCCCGGTACCAGGTCATGCTTTTGCCGGTCATGCCGGGCGCGAGCGCGGCGGCGGGAATTTTTATGCCGATGTTGATCTGCGTGAACATGAACTGCTCGAGGACGGTGCCTTGCGTGTCAAGCAGGTCGGCTTTGAGCAACAGGCCGGTATCGGCATCCGCCCATAAATGATAGCCGTAGCGATACTGATCGACCGGCTTGACGATCACGAGCTGCGCCACGCGGCCGGTGATGCGCTCGGTGTTGCCCAGTTTCAGGACGTAATACTCGTCCAGATCCTGCAGACGCTCGGGAAGAATCGCGGGAAAACCTTTTCCCTCCGCCTTGCGGTATTCGACCATGACCGAATTTTTATCCGGCCAGTAGCAGCGGACTTCGTTCGCGTCACGGACGATTTCACGCGGCGCGCCGTTCAACGACACAAGCCGTTCGCGTGACGAATTGTTCTCCACTTTGTGGAATATCTGCATGGCCTCGAGCTGCGCGTCATGCTGGTACACGAAAATTCCTTCGTACTCGAGTTCGCGCGCCGCATGATTGATTTTCATCAGCCACTCGTGCGCGGCATCCGCCGCGATTGCGGAGGAACAGACGAACAAGCCGAGGAAAATGAAGGCAGGACGAACCGGAAAGCGTGAAATCATTTATTGTTATCGTAGCTGACAATCCGAACGTACGGCATCATACCGCCGAGGCCGGAGGTCGAGGCAAACTCGTCATGTTCGACCAGGTAGGCGTTGAGCGCGCTTTCAGTCTCCGGTTCCTTCATGTCCCAGCGCGTGGTGCCGGAGCGGATGAAGTTTTGCGGCGCCGGATTGTTGGCGGCCAACGCCGGTAATGGCGCCGGGGCCGGCTGATGAACCCACTGCACGCCGGTAATGGCAATCGCCGCAACCGAAGCCGCGATCGCCAGCGTCCCAAGAAAACGGGTGACCCGATGGCGCCGGAATGAAACAGCGGTGGACGGTTCGGCTTCGATGCGTCTCGCGACCTGCTCGGCCGCATCCTGCGCGACAACGACATCCACATCCTGGTGCAGCGCCGCACGCAGGAGATGATAGCGCTCCCACGTGCGACGGAGTGCGACATCGTCCTCGAGCGCCGTGAATACGCGACGCTCTTCCAGCTCGTCGAGCTCGTTGTCGACCAGCGCCGACAGTTTCTCTTTCAGGTGTTCATCGTTCATATGGCACTACCTTTCCAGCAATGGCCGCAGTTCCTGATCGATGGCCTCGCGCGCGCGGAAGATGCGCGAACGCACGGTACCGATCGGACAATCCATGACTTCGGCGATTTCCTCGTAACTCATGCCCTCGATCTCGCGCAGCGTGATGGCCGTGCGCAAATCCGGCGGGAGCAGTTCCAGAACCCGGTGCACCGTCGTGGCGATCTCATTGGTCAGCATCTGACGCTCCGGTGTAGCCTGATCGCGCAGCCCCTCGCCGCTTTCCATGAGTTCCGCGCCTTCGATTTCCATGTCCGAGCCGGGTGGCCGCCGGCTCTGCGATTCGAGGTAATTTTTCGCCGTGTTCACGGCGATCCGGTACAGCCAAGTATAGAACGCGCTTTCGCCACGAAACCCTCCGATGGCGCGATAGGCCTTGATAAAGGCTTCCTGCGTCACGTCTTCCACTTCCCGCCGGTCGCGCACGTAGCGCGAAACCAGCTTGGCGACCTTATGCTGGTATTTCCGGACCAGAAGATCGAAGGCGGTCTTGTCGCCTTTCTGCACCCGCACAACCAGCTTCTGGTCAATACTCCGCTCGCTCATGAGGACCTGTCCCCATGGGTTCCGATACGGGGTATTCCGCTCCTAAGAGACCGCCGCAAGGGGTTAAAGTTCGCTGTAAAAGCGCGGAAAAGAGGGTATTTGTTGTTCAATCTTCTGTCCCTGAAAAACGTCGACGCGGTAAAACCAAGCCCGACACGTGTGATAGGATATCGTAAACGCCACAAATGTGCCCTCTCCCCATCGAACGCGCATGAAAATCCCCCAGTCCTCCGATGTCCTGATCATCGGCGGCGGCGCCGCGGGTCTCAGCCTGGCTCTGCGGGTGGCCGACAAGGCGCGGGTAACCATCCTTGCCAAAGCGGCGCTCACGGAGAGCGCCAGTCTCTATGCCCAAGGCGGCGTGGCCGCGGTTCTGAACGGACAGGAAGACACCTTCGACTCGCACATCCAGGACACACTTAATGCCGGGGCCGGCTTGTGTCGCCGCGGCACCGTAGAATTCGTCGTGCGCCAGGGGCCGGAGGCGATTCGCTGGCTGATAGACCGCGGCGTGCCATTCAGCCAGGAGAAGCAAGCGAATGGCGCGATGGAATATCACCTGACGCGCGAAGGCGGCCACAGTCACCGGCGAGTGATACACGCCGAGGACGCTACCGGCCGCGCTGTCGAGACCACGCTCGAATCACTCGTCCGCCGGCATCCGAACATAACGCTGCACGAAAGTCACATCGCCATCGATCTCATCACCAGCCGGAGGCTCGGCCGCACCGGACCCGACCGTTGTCTTGGCGTCTACGCGTTGAACCGGAAATCCGGACACGTCACTACCTACAGCGCCCATTTTGTGGCGCTGGCCACCGGCGGCGCCTGCAAGGCCTACCTATATACCAGCAACCCGGACACCTCGACCGGCGACGGCATCGCCATGGCCTGGCGCGCCGGCTGCCGCGTGGCCAACATGGAGTTCATCCAGTTCCATCCGACCTGTCTGTATCACCCACGCGCCAAGTCATTTCTGATTTCCGAAGCAGTGCGCGGCGAAGGCGGACGTCTGACGCTGCCGAACGGCAAGCCGTTCATGCAGGACCACGACCCGCGCGGCGAACTGGCCTCGCGTGACATCGTCGCGCGCGCCATTGACTACGAAATGAAGCGCGGTGGTCTCGATTACGTCCATCTCGACATCAGCCACAAGCCGGCGGATTTCATCAAAAGCCATTTCCCGACGATCTACGAGCGCTGCAAGGAATACGGCTACGACATCACGCGCGAACCGATACCGGTGGTGCCGGCGGCGCACTATACCGGTGGCGGTGTCATGACCGACCTCTCAGGCCGCGCCGATCTCGATCGGCTCTACGCCGTCGGCGAATGCGCTTATACCGGCCTGCATGGGGCCAATCGCCTGGCCAGCAACTCCCTGCTCGAATGCCTGGTGTTCGCCAAAACCGCGGCAGAGGACATACTCAAAAATCTGCCGGCAGCCGGCCAGTCGCCGGGCGACCTGCCACCCTGGGACGAAAGTCGCGTGACCGACCCCGACGAACAAGTGGTGGTATCACACAACTGGGACGAGCTGCGCCGTGGCATGTGGAGCTATGTCGGCATCGTGCGCACCACCAAGCGCCTGCAGCGCGCCCAGCACCGGGTGGACATGCTCAAAGAGGAAGTCCGGGAGTTCTACAGTAACTTTAAAGTTACGAATGATCTCATTGAATTACGTAACTTATTATTGGTGTCCGAGCTGATCATCCGCTCTGCCCTCGCGCGCAAGGAATCACGCGGGCTGCATTACACGCGCGACTATCCGAAGACGCTTCCGGGGGCTCCCCAGGACACTGTGCTTACGCCGGAGCCCTATGAAGCTTCAGAGCGACGCGCCAACGCCTGAACGGTTCCGGTTCCACGGCATCGGCGGCGATCGCGAGACTGACCGGCCAGCGCCGACTCTCAATTTTTAGGGATAATAGCGTCAGCCAGGGATGAACAAACCGGCTGGTAACCCGGCAGATGTGCCAACCTTCCTTACCCGCGAAGCGCACCGACACTACTTCCTCGCCGTCCATCTCAATCGTCTCGATGGCTGACGGGCCCTGACGCCACGCATGAACACGCAACGACCAGTAAAGACTCATCCCTAACAGTGCCCAGAGTGCCAGCCGGATCAGCCAAAAGACCGGAACTGCTAACAACAACAGCATCCCGCCGAGATGCACGAGCGGCAACACGCCCGCCAGAAAACGAGAAACTTTTATGTTTAAAATCAGATTACTTTCTGATCTTGGATACAATTTGGCTTAACTCTTTTTCGGGTGGATTTTCGCTGCCCTGAACATATGCCCAGAGGATGTTGTCGGGAACCGCCAGCAATTTGTCGAAGGCATCCTGCTCGCCCGGCGTGAGGGACGAATAACCCTGATCGAGGAAATTCTTGAGGACGACATCCAGTTCCAGAAGCCCCCGGCGACAACGCCAACGGAGACGTTCGATCCGGCGATCTTCCGTCATCAGAGGACGCGTTTGGCCAGCGTCATCTTGATATGGCCAATCGCCTTGGCTGGATTAAGGCCCTTGGGACAAGCCTCGGTGCAGTTCATGATGGTGTGGCAGCGGAACAGCTTGTAGGGATCCTCCAGATCATCGAGGCGCTCGCCGGTGGCCTGATCGCGGCTGTCTGCCAGAAACCGCCACGCCTGGAGCAACGCAGCCGGCCCCAGGAACTTATCGGGATTCCACCAGAATGACGGGCAAGCCGTTGTACAACAAGCACAAAGTATGCACTCGTACAGGCCATCCAGTTTGTCGCGCTCCTCGGGAGATTGAAGCCGTTCTATCTCCGGTTCCGGGTCATGATTGATTACCCAGGGCTTCACGGCCCGATATGAGGTGTAAAACTGGGTCAGGTCCACGATCAAATCGCGGATAACCGGTACCCCAGGCAGCGGCCGGAGTTCGATCGGCTGCTTCAAATCCTTAAGCGGCATGATGCAGGCCAGCCCGTTGCGGCCGTTGATATTCATCCCGTCCGAGCCGCACACCCCTTCCCGGCACGAGCGCCGGAATCCGAGACTGTCGTCCTGCTGCTTGAGCAGCACCAGCGCATCCAGCAGCATCACCGCACCGCTGCCGTCGGGCAGTTTATAAGCCTGCATGCGTGGCTTTTTATCGGTTTCGGGGTTGAAGCGATAAATCGAAAATCGCATGCGGTGAGTGTAGCCTTTTGTCTTATCCTGCGAAACATCGGAAAACCCGGTATTTCCTGCTTGAATCTGGCTTGTCTGCCGACCAGTAATCCCGATGTTTCGCGCCTTTGGTCGGGCCAAGGCAGCTCGTCCCCGGAAGCTCGCCAATAATTAACACATCACGCACGGAAGCGGCTCCAACGTGGGCGTTTCCGTGTTTCACTTTAGGAGAGACCATGGAAATCCTGCACGCCTTGATCATCTGGCCGGACAATCTGCTGTTGTCATTGCTGGTCCTGTTTTTCATCGCCGTCCCGATACTCTATGGCGCGCGCCAGGCGATGCACAGCCTGCTGCATGCCATGTTCCGCGCGGTCAGCAACCCGCTGCGCCTGATGTCGCGTTGGCTGTTCAAAACCGCCGAGGTGCTGCGCGAACGCAACAAGCAAGTGCTGCTGTCGCGCGGGCGCGAAGAAGTTTCGCACAGCATCAACAAGGAATTCGACCGCGTCACCAATCTGGTCGAGCGCGACCTGCACGGCTACCCGGCGCTGCAGCGAAAACTCGTGGATGAGATCACGCGCATCGAGGAAGAATTCCAGAAATGCGGCGAGGTGCCACCGCCTCCGCCGGAATGGACCAAGGCCGTGGCTTCCATCGCCAAGATCAAACCCGCCAGCGATGGTCTGGTGGAAAGGATACTGGAAGACATCAGCAACTCCATCGACGAAATCTACGAGAGAGTCATCAAAGAGTACCGTGAATCATCCAAGCAGCGGCATAATATTCTCAAGAACTTCATGCCGTTCTGGCGCTCGGTCGACCGCACTCTGAAAAAGGTCGACAAGGACCTCGGCGGCATGCAACAGAGTGCCGCCAAGATCGACGAGCAGGTGGAGAAGTACAAACAGATCCACGCCAAGAGCGAGAATGCCGAACACTCCCTTACATCCTCGTCAACAATCCTGTTCGTGATTTCTCTGCTGGCGATCATGATCGCCGCGGGCGGCGCGTTCGTGAACTTCTGGCTCATCGAGCGTCCGATGTCCGCCATGGTCGGCGGTTCCGAATATATCGTCGGCGACATCCAGGCATCGTATCTGGCGGCGATGGTGATCATCTTGTTCGAAACGCTGATGGGCCTGTTCCTGATGGAGTCGCTCGGATACACCCACCTGTTCCCGCTGAACAACATCAACAACCGCATGCGCCGCTGGCTGGTGTGGATATCCTTTAGTATTTTGCTGATCCTCGCTGGCGTTGAAGTAGCGCTGGCGGTCATGCGTGACATGATCATCTCGGCCGACATCGCCCTGAAACAGGAGCTCGCCGGTAGCGTTGCCGTCGGAGCGGCAGCGGCCAATGCCTGGGCGCTCGATATTCCCAAGGCGGCCCAGATGATCCTCGGTTTCACCCTGCCCTTCGCGCTGGCCTTCGTGGCCATTCCTTTGGAATACCTGATCCACTCCGGGCGCACAGTCTTCGGCGTGCTGCTGGTGCTGGGCATCCGTGGTTTGGCTTTCGCCATGCGTTTCATTTCCACCATGGTTCACCAGATCGGCAAAGGCACGGGGTATCTTTATGATGCGATCATCTTCCTGCCGCTGATTATCGAACGCGCGGTACTGAATCGCAGTCCACACCGGACTGCCCTGCCTCCGGGCAGCTCGGGCGGCATGGCCGCTCTATCCAAGCATGGGGAGCACGTGCTGTGAGGCGGTACTTTTGGATTGTTCCGCTTCTGGCGCTAAGCCTGTTCGCCACTTCCTGCGCCGACCCGCGCAGCCACACGCAAGCGGTCTATATGCTGGTAGACACTTCGGGCACCTACTCGCAGGAACTCGACAAGGCGCAGCGCGTCGTGAGTTACATGCTCGGCACCCTCAAAGCCGGTGATTCGCTGGCCGTGGCGCGGGTCAAGAGCCGCAGTTTCTCCGAGAAGGACATCATTGCGAAAATGACTCTGGGCAAGGACCCCATGCAGGTGAACAACCAGAAGCGCGAATTCGCCGAAAAGATCGGCGTCTTCAAGGCCGACCTCAAGAAAGGCAGCGCCTATACCGACATCACCGGCGGTATCATCCAGGCATCGGAATTCCTGAATGAGACCGGTGCCGCCCAGAAAACCATTCTGATTTTCTCCGACATGCAGGAAGAGCTGGACTATAAAACGGTGCGGGATTTTCCCATCAACCTGCAGGGCATCCGCATCATCGCGCTGAACGTCACCAAGCTCACCACCGACAACGTCGACCCGCGCCGTTACATGGGACGTTTGGAATGGTGGGAGAAGCGCGCCCGCGATGCTGGAGCTTCAGACTGGAAGGTGGTGAATGATCTGGAACATCTGGAGCGCATCTTCAAGGGGCGGGGTTAGTTATACGTAGTAACTGGCTCTGACACAATTCATTTTCTATTTAATCGGGTTGTTTCCCGTCTGAATAGTTTGAACTTGAATTCGTAATTATTTACGTCCGATCTGAACTACCGCTAAGCTTTCTCCTAGCTTACTAATAGCCAGATTACGACCATCCGGTGAAACACCAAGGGACACCTCGCTACCAGTTGATATGCAGGTTTTTTCTTTGCTAGCAAGGTCGTAGTGCCAGAGACACCGCCTCTTGACTCTCTTATCGTCATCATCTCCTGTGTAATAAATAACTTTTCCGTCGGGCGAGAGATCGTAGGCCGTAGACACGTCGGGATCGCCGGAAATTGCTGGCTCACACTTCAAAATTTTATCTTCCAACGCGCACCGTCGCAGTTGTGTGAGCATTCTTGAAGGCCCAATCTGCGTATACTCAACGACGTATACACGACCAGCGCTGTCAGTTTTGAGTATCCCAAACTTAGACGGTACGTTCTTTAGTATTTCAAGCGGTTTAGTCCGATCTCCAGAGCGGTCTATCGCAAGTACCCGTTCACTGCGATTGTTCTTTGGATCGCTTTGATAACTGAGCAGCACTCCCGAGGAATCACCGAGCCATTTTGCCTCGAACCCATTCAAGGAAAGCTCACGCTTGAGCCAAAAAATATTCCAGGCGGGTTCGCTTGTCTTAACGCTTACAAGATCAACCTTTCCGTAAAAAAAGATTTTTGTTCCATCAGGCGACCATTCGCCCAAAGGGCTGTAGAATGGGTCCTTGAAACGGACGAAATCTTCTTTCATCCCCAAGAAAATGTTGTAGCGTCCTAGAACTACCTCTTTGCCTTGAGGGGACCTTTTGTAGATCAGCCATTGGCCATCTGGACTGCAATTTATGATCTCACCTGCTCCCGGTAATTTCCGCAAACGCCATACCTTGCGAGACTGAATATCCGCTAAATACCAGCCATGCTCGGGCGGTACCTTCTCGCCGGGATCATAATCGTAATGGCCATAATGGAATCTCAGCAGTCGAGAACCACACCACGCAGCACCTGTTAATGAACCTTTATTAATATCAGTGTCAGCTCGCGTAATCAGAAGTACATCTGGCTGTTCGGGATAAACCACCACTCGATACAAATCTGTTCGTTTGAACAAGCGATCAAGGGACGTTACCAAACTATCTGTTTTGTTGATGGCGGCAACTGTTGTTGGAACAGAGTCTCCGGCCGAAGCGATTTCACTGCATACCAGTATCACGAAAATAGCCAAAGCTTTGCAAAATATGTTCTTCACACTGCTGAATGGAAACACGGTCATTAGTAAACTCTTTCTTTCGGCGGGAACGTCTCAACACTCAACGGCTTCATCCGCACCGGTTTGTAATCAAGCTTGTTGCCTTCGCGGCTATAAAGGGTGTGCTTGAGCCAATTGCGGTCGTCGCGCTTCGGATAATCGAGCCGTGAATGTGCGCCGCGAGATTCGTGGCGTGCGGCGGCGGAGTGGACCGTGGCGAGCGCGATGTCCATCAGGTTTTCCAGTTCCAGTGCTTCGATGCGCGCAGTATTGAATATCTTGCTGTGATCGCGCAGCGTGGCGCGCTGCAATCGCTCGACGAGTTTTGTGACTTTTTTAATTCCCTCGTCCAGCAATTCCTGCTTGCGGAACACGCCACATTGTTCTTCCATCGTGAGGCGGAGTTCGTCGCACAGTTTATCTACCGATTCGCCATCGCCCTGTTTATCCCAGCGAGTCAGGCGCGCCATGGCGCGATCCACCGCTGCTTCCGCCATCGGCCGGTGGCGGCGGTTTTCCTTGAGGTATTCGAGCATGTGATTGCCGGCGGCACGGCCGAATACGATGATATCGAGCAGCGAATTGCCGCCGAGACGATTAGCGCCGTGCACCGACACACAGGCACATTCGCCCACGGCATACAGGCCCGGTACTTCCTCTTCCGGCCCGGTATGCACCGGCGCCACCACCTGTCCGAAGCGGTTGGTGGGAATGCCGCCCATGGTGTAGTGCGCCGTGGGATAGACCGGGATCGGCTTTTCGATCGGATCGACGTGGGCAAAACGGATCGCCGATTCATGGATGCCAGGAAGGCGTTTCATGATGGTTTCTGCGCCGAGGTGATCGAGTTTTAGTAGCACGTGGTCCTTCTTCGGCCCGCAACCGCGCCCGGCGTGGACTTCCTCATAAATCGCGCGGCTGACCACGTCGCGGCTCGCCAGATCCTTGGCTTTCGGCGCATAACGCTCCATGAAGCGTTCGCCTTCGCTATTAATAAGGTATCCACCCTCGCCGCGCGCGGCTTCGGTAATGAGAATGCCGATACCGGCGATGCCGGTCGGATGAAACTGCACGAACTCCATGTCCTGCAACGGAATGCCAGCGCGCAAGGCCATGGCCATGCCGTCGCCGGTATTGATCATGGCGTTGGTCGTGGTGCGGTACAGGCGCGCCACGCCACCCGTGGCGATTAACGTTGTCTTGGCCTCGATGATAAGCGGCTCACCGGTTTCGATTTCGATCGCGAGCGCGCCGAGCGCATAACCGTCCTTGTCCATTAACAGGTCGATGACGAAGAACTCGTCGAAGAAATGCGTACGCGCTTTCAGATTCTGCTGATACAGCGCGTGCAACATCGCATGGCCGGTGCGGTCAGCGGCGGGACAGGTGCGCATCGCTTGCTCGCCGCCGTAGTTCAGGCTTTGGCCGCCGAAGGCGCGCTGATAAATGCGGCCGTTTTCCAGGCGCGAGAACGGCACGCCGTAATGCTCAAGCTCGATGACCAAATTCGCCGCGGCGCGGCACATGTACTCGATCGCGTCCTGGTCGCCGAGGTAGTCGCTGCCCTTCACGGTGTCGTACATGTGAAAGTGCCAGTTGTCCGGTTGCGTATTGCCGAGCGCCGCGTTGATGCCGCCCTGGGCCGCGACGGTGTGCGAGCGCGTGGGAAATACCTTGGACACGACGGCGACATGCGCCTCGCCCTGCGCCAGTTGCAGCGCGGCGCGCAGCCCACCTCCGCCAGCGCCGATCACCAGACAATCGAAACGACGGCGGGCGATGTTTTTCATGGTGCCGCCATCATTAATATCTCGGCCGCCCATAGCGCCAGAGCGAGCAGGCCCAGTGCCGTCAGCAAGGTGACGCTGAAACGCAGCCACAGCGGATGCAGATAGTCGAGATAGATGCTGCGCATGCCAACCCAGGCATGGATCAGAACGCTGGCCATGAACAAAGCCCAGGCGATGCGTACATAGCCCGTGGCAAACCACGCTTTCCACATAGTGTAATCACGGACGGGTGACAGGCTGAGATGCACGATGGCGTAAATAACAAAACCGCCCATGTACAGCGAGGTCACGCGTTGCAGCAGCCATTCCGCGACACCGGTGTGTGCACTCCCTGCGGAGCGTACGCGGCTCACAGGCAGACTCCGGTTAATGCCACAACCGTCAGCGAAGCGGCGAAGGCGATCCAGGCGTTGCGGCGCGCGGCGGGTTTGCTGTCACCAATACCGATATCCAGCAGCAGATGCCGAACGCCGGAAAAGAAGTGCTGGGCGAATACCCACACGATCACCAGTACAACAAGTCGGCCAACGAGGGTGCCTACCTGGGCGGCGATCCTGGCATAGGCCTCGGGGTCGTGCAGTGAGCGCTGCAATATATATATTGCGATCGGCAGCAGCAGCACCAGGAATGCGCCGGTGGCGCGATGCAGGATAGACAGGATTCCGCCCACGGGCAGGCGGATTTTGAATAGATTGAGGTATACCGGGCGTTTATTGTTCTTTCCCATGACTGTCAAAAGTCACCCATCCTTAATTGTTTGCACTCTACGCCATAACACCAAGAGAAGGAATTTCAAGATAGCCATAGTGTAAACCGGCCACCGGCGGCGTCCATTCGTTTCGTACCGACCGGGACGCCGTGCATGCCATCCCTGGCGAGACGCTCGCCGGACGCATGCACGTTAAGTGCATGCGTCACAGCTCCGGCTCGCCCCGCAAGGCGAGTTTCCGCTATCATGCGTATCCCGGTGAGTATTGTAGGGTGGGCATTGCCCACCATTGAACATATATCGAATCCACAGGTGGTGGGCGATGCCCACCCTACATTTTTGAGACAGTTTCCACTTCCGCTATGATTTAGCTCCGGACAACATTCAGATGGTAATAATGCCGTGAACGAAACGTGGAAATCCTTTATCCAGAATCAGGGCGCTGTCCTGGAAGGCAATCGCGTGCAGCACTTCGGTCATCCGGTCGAGGAACGCCGCGCCGCTGCCGGGGGCAATGTCCTCGCTGATCTCTCGGATTTCTCGCTGATCCGGGCGCGCGGCGATGACACGCAGAATTTCCTCAATGGCCAGCTGAGCAACGACATACGCCAACTCGACGCAACACACAGCCAGCTCGCCTCCTGGTGCAGTCCCAAGGGACGGATGCTGGCCATCTTCCGGCTGTTCCGGCGCGGTAACGACACCCTGCTGCAATTACCCGCGGCGTTGCTCGAGAACACGCTCAAGCGCCTGCGTATGTTCGTGATGCGCGCCAAAGTGACACTGGAAAACGTGGATGCTGAGCTGGTTAGCATCGGATTATCGGGTCCGGATGCCAAAAAGATTCTCACGGAGGTGGCGGGTTTTGCTCCCAGCGGGGATAACGGCTGCGAAACCCGCGAAGATGTAACTATTATGAATCTGTCTGGCCCGCATCCGCGCTATGAAATCATCGCGCCAACGGCCGCGGTGGAAATACTATGGGAAAGCCTCAAGTCCAAGGCGACGCTGGTCGGTCCGGCAGTGTGGGCCTGGCTCGACATCATGGCGGGAATCCCCGGTATTCATCCCGAAACCAACGAGGAATTCGTGCCGCAGATGGCCAACCTCGAAATCGTCGGCGGCGTCAATTTCAAGAAAGGCTGCTACCCGGGACAGGAAATCGTGGCGCGCATGCAATACCTCGGCAAGCTCAAACAACGCATGTACCGCGCACATTTCGCCGGCGAAGTCGCGCCGCGTCCAGGCGACGCGATTTATGCGCCTGACTTTCCCGGTCAGTCCGCCGGCACGGTCGTGGAAGCGCAACCGTCGCCGAACGGCGGTTACGACCTGCTCGCCGTGATCCAGATCAGCAGCGCCGAGGCGGGCGAGCTCCATCTCGGGAGCGAAACCGGTCCGCAACTTATGCTCCAATCCCTGCCCTACTCTCTTCCTGCCAGCAGCTGAAACGGAATAAATACTTTCCGCTTCCCGTCATGCGGTTTGTCTTACATGCGCTACGCTTGTCTGGGGGTGATGCTTGTGTTTGAATGTTTTTGCACAAGTCACAATATAAGCGAATTCTAATAAACTGCGTCGAGTCTTAAAGCAGAAAACCAAGTGACCAAGGAGACAGAACGGATAGCATGACACCGAACCCTCGCATTTCTTACCCAACCGATGTCAGAAGTAAACCGGCGTATCGACACAAAGAGCGTTCTATGGAGGAACAACTATGAGTGATACAGGTTTTTTCCGAAAATTGCCGAGCGCCATTCCCGGCTTGGCCCTGATCATCATCACTTTGGTGCTTATCCGCGGTTACCCCGGGATGGACATCGGCGGCTTCAAGGGGATCGAAGCGTGGATGGGTGCGCAGGTGCTGTTCGATCAGAAGGGATGGTTGATCAAGGTGCTGCATTTGAACTACATCCTTCTGGGCATTATCTGTGGATTGCTTTACCGCAACCTGATCTTCGGCGGGGAAATTCCGGCGATCTTCAGCGATGGATTCAAGCTCTCCCGCCTCATGATCAAGACCGGCATTATCCTGCTCGGCTCGCTCTACACCGTGCAGGCCATTGTGCAACTGGGCGCCTTCGCCATTTTTCTGATCGGCGGCTTCGTGCTCCTGACCATCGCGATGGTGTTGTGGCTGGGCAAGGTATTCGGGATTGACCGTTCCATGACGGGTGTACTGGCGAATGCGCTCAGCATTTGCGGCGTCAGCGCGGCGGTGGCCACGGCCCCGGCGGTGGAAGGCAAGGCATCACAGGTCGCCTATGCCATCGCCACCATTCTGGGCTTTGGCGTCCTGACCATGTTCATCAGCCCCTTCATCGGCCACGCACTGGGTCTGACCGACCTGCAATACGGCGCCTGGATCGGTACCGGTATTCTGAACTCCGGTCAGGTGCTCGCCGGGGCGCTGGCATTCAACCCCAAAGTGGAACCGGGTTCGGCGGTGTCGGTCGCGGAAATCTGGAACATCATGCGCGTGATCTCCATCCCCTTCGCCGTGTTCATCGTGACGGTGTGGTACTGGACCGGCAAGGAAGCGCAAGAGAGCAAGACTGCACGCAAAGGCCTGGGGACGCTATTGGTGGAAAAGTTTCCGGTGTTTGTGATCGGCTTCATGGTTGTGGTATTGCTCACGAGCCTTGGCGCTTTCGGCGATGTCGGCCTCAAAGGCGGACCTCCGGCCTCCGAGACCATCAAGATGCTGCGTAACTGGATGCAGTGGATCTTCGGCTTCGGCCTCGTGGGACTTGGCGGGTACATCAGCTTCCGGGAACTCAGTCAAGCCGGTGGCGCACCGCTCAAGATCGGAATCATCGTGGGCGCGACCAAATACATTCTGGCGCTGATTGTGGTCCTGATTATCAAGGACTACCTGGTATCCATTTAACACCTGAGGAGAAACGAATATGGCTAAAACAGGAAGTGAGACAGTCGGCGCCGCAGGTGAAAAAAGTAAAATGACGCTGTTCAAGGACGACCGTGCCGAGGATATCGGTGCGATCGTGTTGGCGACAATTGTCATCGCCATCATCTTGCTGATGACCATGGGCAAAACGACCAGCCCACCCGCGCCAGCCCCGGCGAGCCCTCCGGCCGTCACGGCCCCGGCGGCTCCCGTGACAAAATAGCCGAACCGACAGCTAGCGGTGACGCATATTGTCGTGGCAATCGACGGTTCAGCGGCCTCGCAAGAGGCCCTGAACCAGGCTGCCAATATCGCCCGTCAGAGTCATGCCGATCTGACGGG
>Ga0209515_10003549_pt1 | contig 22130 bp, 17 predicted proteins | sample Subgroupgradi54m_FD_187454 | JGI IMG/M metagenome (GOLD analysis project Ga0209515, IMG submission 187454) | Subsurface groundwater microbial communities from S. Glens Falls, New York, USA - GMW60B uncontaminated upgradient, 5.4 m (SPAdes)... ... | reverse complement strand
TCAAAAAAACGACCAATTCGAAAAAACGGCTCAAGGCCAATGGAAACTGATACGCCCGGGCGGAGATAGCCAAACTGCTTATCTGACATCGTCGTTTATGGACCTTGACCAGTACGTTGGTAAAAAAGTCAAAGTTTACGGCGAAACATTAGGTTCAGACAAAGTAGGATGGTTAATGGATGTTGCCAGAGTTGAAGTTAAGTAAATTAAATTTTCTGCTCCATGATTAAATTTGACAAAATCACCAAGAAATTTCCTTCCGGTCAGCTTGCGCTAGCCGATATAGACGTTGATATCCAAAAAGGCGAGTTTGTTTTTGTGGTCGGCTCATCTGGCGCGGGCAAATCAACCTTGTTGAAAATAATAACCCGCGAAGTCGAACCCACCACAGGCAAAATTTATTTCAATGGTGAGGATATTCTAAAGATACCTAGCCACAAACTGCCGATTTTAAGGAGAAGAATTGGCACTGTATTTCAGGATTTTAAACTGCTTCCAACCCGTACGGTTTTTGAAAACGTTGCGATGCCGCTTGAAGTTGTTTCCAGAAAAGAAGCAGAAATTGAAAGGGAAGTTGCCAGCATTTTAGAAAAAGTTGGTTTACTGGAAAAGGCAAGTAGTTTCCCGGCTCAACTTTCGGGAGGAGAAATTCAAAGAACTGCAATTGCTCGCGCTATTATTTCCAAACCGGATGTGTTGCTCGCAGACGAACCAACAGGTGATCTAGACCCCAAAACTGCTCTGGCTGTTGTCGAACTTTTGGAGAAAATAAACGATGATCATAAAACCATAGTTATTGTGGCGACACACAATTCACAAATAGTTGATCATTTCAAAAAAAGAGTTTTAATATTAGAGCATGGCAAACTAATAAAAGACGAAAAACAAGGTAAATATGCGACAAGCTAATAGAACATTTAAAGTTATGCGCCGAAGTCCGTATCAAGCGCTCGCGGCAACAATGGCTATGACGCTCACATTTTTTGTTTCGTCAATTTTTATAGTTCTAATTATCGGCGGTCAAATTGTTCTAAATTACATCGAACAAAGGCCGCAGGTTATTGCCTTTTTTAAAGACAATACTTCTCAGAATAAAATAGACGAAATAATCACTAATGTCAAAAACACCGGTTTTACTAAAGACATTAAGTTCGTTTCCAAAGAAGAGGCGCTGGCTATCTACAGGGAACGCAACAAGGATGAACCGCTTTTATTGGAATCAGTTTCCGCCGACTTTCTCCCTGCCTCAATAGATATTTCCGTTAAGCGCGCACAGGACATTGCGGAAGTAACAAAAGTTGTCAAAAACCAAAAAGAAGTCGAACGCGTCATAACCCCAGAAAATTTAGTTGCTCAATTAGTTAAGTGGACTAAAACTCTACGTACAGGAGGCATTATTTTTGTAACCACCTTAATGGCCATATCCTTTTTTATTATTATAATGGTCGTCGGAATGCGCATTGCATTGCGGCGGGAAGAAATCAACATAATGAATCTGGTCGGTGCCACCAAGTGGTATATTGCCAGACCGTTTTTCTTAGAAGGTGCTCTTTATGGAATAATTGGCTCGTCAATCGCCATTTTATTCATCTATGCTCTTCTCCTCTTCTATTCTCCTAATATCCAGAACTTCCTTGGCCCTATTCAGGTTTTTCCTATTAAACCAATCTTCTTTCTTATCCTCTGGGCCGCGGAAGCCGTTGTTGCCTCCGCTATCGGTATTGTCGGAGCGTTTATCGCACTTTATAGGTATTTGAAGATTAAATGAGAAAATATCTCGCTCTTATACTTCTGTCATTTCCTCTATTCTTTTTCACCTTAAAACCTGTTGGCGCAACAACACTTGATGACTGTAGTCAAGATCCAATACCATCAGACAAAGCCGCGGATTGTATCGATATAATCAGCAAAAAAGTAAGCGATCTTTCAAACCAAAAAAAAACTTTAGCCAACCAAATTGCCCACTTCGACAGTCAAATCCAATTAACGCAATTAAAAATAATAGATGCACAAACAACCATAGATAAACTCGAAAAAGAGATTGGCGTTTTAGGCTTTAGAATTGGCTACATTAACGACTCAGTAGGCAGATTAGAAGGACTACTAAAAGAAAGAATTATAGCAACCTACCAGCAAGGTTTTGTCTCGAATCTCGAAATTTTGGTGACCAGTCGCGATTTTTCGGATTTAATACTTAGAACCCAGTATCTAAAGCAAGTTCAGGAAAACGATAAAAAAATTCTCGCAAACTTGCAGCAAACCAAAGCAAATTATGGTTCTCAGAAAGACGAAAGGGAACAAAAACAAGCAGCAATCGAAGACAATAAGAAAAAGCTCGAAGTATTAAAAACTAATCTTGATTCCGAAAAAACACAAAAACAGGCGCTTTTGGTAGCTACAAAAAATGATGAGTCTAGGTATCAAAGATTACTTGCTCAGGCGCAAGCTGAAATTGCGGTTTCTTTCGGTGGAGGAACCGAAACCAGTATTCGCGATGTAAAAGCTGGTGATTCAATCGGAAACGTAATTAGTGGAAGATCAGGGTGTTCAACAGGCACACACTTACATTTTGAAGTTCATAAAAACGGCACTATAGATGATCCTAATAATTATCTCTCTTCTACGTCTTTTGACTACCCGTTTGGTCAATCCGATTCTGGAAGTATTAATCCACACGGTTCGCTGCCTTGGCCAATCTCCGGGTCGATTCACATAAGTCAGGGTTACGGCATGACGCCTTATGCCTCCTCTGGAGCATATAATGGCAGACCTCACTTTGGAATAGATATGTATTCAGACTCCTCAACCGTTAAAACCGTCAAAGATGGAAAACTTTATGGTGGTTCATATCTAGGTTGCAGTTACGGACCACTAGTTTACGCAAAGGTAATACACGACGACGGCACAGAAACGTTATATCTTCACATGATCCCTCACTAAATTGACAAAGTCTTAAAAAATCTTTAACTTAAAATCATAAGCGCAAAAATGATTTTTAAAATCATTGCGATTTTAAAAACATTTCTTTTTCTATCTCCACACGAACCAAGATGCCTATTACATTGCCGGTTTTGGTACAATTCTCATTGCGTCATCAGTCATTTTCTATTTTATGGCTCGGAGAAAAACAAAAACACAAGATAACAATGAGTAAGACATTCATAACTAATAGTAAAAAAGAAACACAAAAACTTGCCCGCGATTTTGCAAAAACCATAAAAGCCGGAGATGTTATTGCACTGTTTGGGGATTTAGGCTCAGGCAAAACCACTTTCGCCCAGGGATTAGCAAGCGGGTTGGGAATTAAAAAAAAGGTCATGTCTCCAACTTTTATTTTTATGCGCTCTTACCCTATTGTTCTTCATAAAATACCAGTCACTTTACATCATTTAGATCTTTACCGCGGACAAGACGAAAAAGATTTTAAATCCTTAGGTTTAAATGAAATATTTACGCAAGACTCCATTGTTGTCTTAGAATGGGCAGACAGAATAAAAAGAATTCTGCCAAAAAAAAGAATAGATATATTTTTTGAAATCAAAAATGAACAAAAGCGAAAAATTAAAATCCAGACAAATTGATAAAGCAGCCGAAATCTTAAAATCAGGCGGAGTAGTCATTTTCCCTACTGATACTGTCTATGGAATTGGTACGATTTATGACAATGTTCATGCAGTCAACAAAATTTACCGGATAAAGCAAACTCCAAAAACACAAAAATTCCCGATTCTAATCGCTGACATAAATCAAATAAAAGATTTGGTAATTATAAACGATGTCGCAAAATCTTTAATCAAAAAATATTGGCCAGGCGCACTCACAATTCTTGTTAATCTAAAAAACAAAGATGTGAAAATTGGCATCAGAATGCCAAACTCGCAAATTGTCAACTCTTTAATCGCTAAAGTCGGCAAACCGATTATTGGAACATCCGCAAACATTCATGGCCAAAAAACTCCAACAGCATTAAATGAGCTAGACCCAAAAATAATTAAAATGGCTGATTTTACAATTGAAGAGGAGTACGGTGAAAAAATCGAATCAACAGTTGTAGACACTACAGTCAGCCCACCAAAAATTTTAAGACAAGGGGCAATTAAAGTAGATTCCATTAAAAGTCTCACCTTAAAAATAGATACAACACAAATGCAGTCAACTCAAATCACATTAGTAGATGAATCAACAAAAAAAGCAAAAACATTAGTATCAACCCAAACGAAAGGATCGCAAGTTTTATTACCAATGATTGTAAAAATTTTAAAAGAAAACAAAAAAAGTTTTTTAGATTTAACCGCGATAGAAGTTAACCCAGGTCCTGGTTCATTTACCGGTACACGTGTTGGAGTAACAGTCGCGAACGCTCTTGGTTATGCCCTGGATTTACCAGTCAACGGCAAAAAAGGTAAAATTGTAGAACCAGTGTATGAAAAAAGTAAATTTGATTGAACAAAACTTATCATGAGTAATATCCTAGCAACCGGGGGTGCTGGCTTTATCGGTACCCATGTCGTCAATGATTTAATTACCAAAGGACACAGCGTTACTGTCTTAGATAATCTTTCGCTCGGAATAAAAGAAAATATAAATCCAAAAGCCAATTTGATAGTTGGCGATATCCGTGATTCCGAGGCTGTTACAAAATCACTTAAAAATATCGATGTCGTAATTCATATGGCAGGCTTAATTGTTGTTCCGGATTCAGTCAAAGATCCGATACTCTATAGTCAGAATAATGTCATGGGTACTCTAAATCTTCTAGACTGTATGCGTAAAGTTAATGTTAAGAAATTTATTTTTTCCTCCAGCGCCTGCGTTTACGGAACCCCGGAAAAATTACCAATTACAGAAGACGAAACTATAAAACCTGACAATCCATATGGTGCAAGCAAAGCGGCAGTCGAAACTTTTCTGCAAACATTTAACGTTAACTATGGTATAGACGCAATAATCCTTCGTTATTTTAATCCATATGGTCCTGGCGAAATGCACAAGCCGGAAACACACGCAATTCCAAATTTTATCAAAGCAGCCCTTAATAAGAAACCAATTCCGCTTTACTGGAATGGAGAACAAATCCGCGATTTTATTTATATAGACGACCTAGTCAAAGCCCACGTAGACGTTCTGGATCTCAAGGGTTATCAAATTTTTAATGTAGGTACAGAGAACGGTATAAAAGTCAAAGATGTTGTCGACAAAATCTTTAAAATCTTAGGTTACGAAGTCCCCATTAAAAATTCAGGCAAAAGGGCAGGGGATGTAGAGGCAAATTACGCCTCCAGCTCCAAAATCCAAAAAGTAATTGGTTGGAAAGCAGAAACAAGCTTAGATGAAGGCTTGCGCAAAACCATCGACTTCTACAAAAATCTTTAAGCTGGCTGATTGGGAGCTTATTTTAAAAATCAATTATATGCGGAAGCAAAAGGTCGTTAAGAGTGAATAACTCCATTCAAAAGGAATTTATTGAAGCTGAACTATCATGCCCTTGACTAATAGACAAATTTGTTGTTAGTTAGTTGGTTAGTGAACGAATGACTAAACTTTCTTCAAAATACAAAATATCAAGCATATTGACAACCTATAATATAAAACTATATAATAAGAGCTGTAATATTTTTTAAACACCTGCCCTAAAGTCTGCCCACTTAGTCTCAAAGTAATTTGAGCATTATTACTGCACCTAAAAATCATGATCAGCGTCGTTGTACCAACCCTTAACGAGCAGGAAAATATTAAGGAACTTCTCCTGTCAATACATAACGCCTTTAACTCTAAATCACAAGACTATGAGGTTATTGTCGTTGACGATCATTCAACTGATAATACTTGGGAAATCCTGAGTGGGCTTGTAAGACAATTCCCACTGAGAATTTTCAAAAAGGAGGGCAAAAAAGGGAAGGCATATTCACTAGTCGAGGGCTTTGCAAAAGCAAGCGGAGATACTCTTGCGTTTATAGATGCTGACTTGCAGTATCCGCCGGAAGCCATTTCTACAATAATCTCGTCAATGAAGACAAGCAATATTGACGTGGTTGTTGGAAACCGCAAAAAACATAAAAGTTCAAAAATAAGACGCATGCTTTCCAAAACTTTTCGATATGGATTTGGAAAAGTTTTGTTTGGGCTTTCCTGTGATATTCAATCCGGACTTAAAGTTTTTAGGCGCGAAGTATGGGAGACAGTGAAATTTAAGCCGAGATCAGCGTGGTCTTTTGATTTGGATTTTTTAGTTCGGGCCAAGAAAGCGGGGTTTGTAATTAGTAGCTTTGATATCTTCTTTGAAAGAAGGCACGCAGGCAAATCAAGTATTAGTGTTCTTGCAAACGGTTTTGAGCTTGCTAAAAACGCATTAATTTTAAGGACAAACAAAATCCACCCTCAGCATATTCCAGCTAAGAATAACTCTTCCATGGCCGGGGCGGGTGTAGGTTTTGAAGGGCAAAAATACACAACACATACGACTTTACACCATAGCAAGTCCGCAATCATAAATTTTACGTTCTGGCAAAAAGCTTTCTTATTATTTACTTTTGCACTTATTGCTTATGGTTTATATAAAACAGCACTTTTTACGGCAATTTTGCTAGTCGGAATTCTTAGTCTTGTTTACTTTTTAGATACAATTTTTAATTTGTTTTTGGTACTTAACAGCTTGCGAAAACCTCCGGAAATTAAGTTTAAGATAGAAGACCTTTCGGCAATACAAGACGAAAAGTTACCCATCTATTCTATTTTGTGTCCCCTTTATAAGGAAGCACATGTGCTTCCTGGTTTCTTGAAAGCGATTGAAGCGCTTGACTGGCCAAAAAAGAAGCTTGATGTTCTCTTGCTTTTGGAAGAAGACGATATTGAAAGTCTCCAAAAAATTAAACAATTAGAGCTACCTTCTTGGGTGAGAACAATTATAGTTCCCCGTAGCGCACCAAAAACAAAACCCAAAGCTTGCAATTATGGTTTGGGATTTGCAAAGGGAGAGTATATCGTCATATATGACGCAGAGGATATTCCTGATACACAACAACTTAAAAAGGCTTATTTAGCGTTTTCTCGTATTCCTCGTGAAATTGCTTGTTTGCAGGCAAAACTTAATTACTACAATTCTGATCAGAACCTGCTAACCCGTTTATTTACTGCAGAATATTCCCTTTGGTTCGATGTTACCCTCACTGGCCTACAGTCCCTCGGTACGTCAATACCGCTTGGAGGAACAAGTAACCACTTCCGAACAGCAGACCTTAAATTACTTGAAGGTTGGGACCCATTTAACGTAACTGAAGATGCTGATTTAGGTGTTCGTTTATTTAAAGCCGGCTTTAAAACAGCAGTTATTGATTCGACGACTTTGGAAGAGGCAAACAGCAGACTGGGAAATTGGATCAGACAACGCTCTCGTTGGGTTAAAGGTTATATGCAAACTTATTTGGTCCACATGAGAAATCCATTTAAATTTGTAAAGAATAATGGAATTCATGCCTTTTTCTTTCAGCTGACCGTCGGGGGAAAGATTGCTTTTATGTTCATAAACCCACTCTTGTGGGCAGCGACAATTTCTTATTTTGCCCTAAATAATCTCGTCGGCCCGACAATTGAATCTTTGTATCCTTCCGTTATTTTCTATATGGCTGCAACCTCACTGGTTTTTGGAAACTTCTTGTTTATGTACTACTACATGATAGGCTGCGCCAAGCGTGAACAATGGTCTCTTATCAAATATGTATTCTTTGTACCATTTTATTGGTTACTTGTTTCGTTTTCGGCAACAATTGCTTTATATCAACTCACGTTCAAACCTCACTATTGGGAAAAAACTGTCCACGGATTTCAAATTCTGGAAAACCAAAAACGCCTGAGTCGCGAACAGGCAAGATTGGCAGGGCAAGAAGCCAGAGCTGAAAAAATCAGACAAATTAAAAACTTTGCAGGCTCCGGTGCTTTCTCCGGCGGACTCTTAGTGGCAGCTGCTATAATTGGCAACTTCTTCAACTTTCTCTACAACGCCTATTTAGGAAGAAGAATATCGGTTGAAGAATTTGGTTTAGTTTCCGTTGTCGGTAGCTTTCTCTATTTATCAAGTATTCCTATAGGTGCTCTTGGCAAAACAGTCACCCACAGAAGCGCTTATCTTTTGGGGAAGTACGAATCATCCAAGCATTTTTGGGCCAAAACCCGCTACCATGCTCTTCTAGTTTCTCTTGCCACAACGGTGCTATGGCTTGTATCAATTCCTATTCTTTCTGCTTTTTTCAAGAGCCCATTTGAGCCATTTATCATTTTTGCTCCAGTTTGGATTATCGGCGTTCTTTACAGTGTTGATACTGGATTTTTAACAGGCAGCCTAAAGTTTAAAATTTTAGCGCTTTTAATTGTGACGGAATCAGCCCTAAGATTTTTATTTTCACTGATCCTTGTCGAAACTAAACATACGCAATTTGTCTACGCGGCAATACCAGCCTCCATTACCGTAAGCTTTTTAATAGGCTGGGTTTATGCAAGGTCAGTTAAAGAAAGTACGCCTAAAGTTGATAAAAAAGTACTTTTAAAATTCCCAAGACATTTTTACTTAACTTCAGTTTTAACTAAGATTTCAACTGTTGCCTATCTGAGTTTTGATGTTATTTTGGCCAAACATTTTCTTTCCCCGATAGAAGCTGGGCAATATGCGCTTCTTGCACTTATTGGCAAGATGATCTTTTTTATCGGCAGTCTTTTTAGCCAATTTATAAATCCGCTTGTTAGCCGTGAGGAAGGTGCTCGAAGATCAAGTAAAAACGTCTTTTATAGACTAATTTTCTTAACTGCTTTAACTTCATTTGGAGCATATCTGGCAGTTGGAATTTTTGGTAAATATTCTGCGCCAATTTTGTTTGGCAATAAAGTCCAGCCGATAATCTACCTTCTACCAAGTTATGGTTTTGCCATGTTTTGCTTTAGCCTAGCTAGTTGTTTCGTTACATTTTATCAAGTTCGCCGTAAATATCTACTTACTTTGGTTAGCTTTCTTATAGCTCTGACCCAAGTTGTCGGTATCACCATTCATCATCAAGACTTATACCAAATAGTCGCTGTCATGAATATTATTGGTGTTGGTAGTCTAATCACCGTAATTCTACTTCACATTATCTACAAGCCACTCTCGGTTTTAGCTAAAAATCTAGTTGACCTTGCTGGAGTTATCACATTTCCTATGCCTAAGGCTGCTGCAAGTCACTATCCGAGAATTCTCATCTTCAACTGGCGAGATATTAAACACATTTGGGCCGGCGGCGCAGAAGTGTATATTCACGAAATTGCCCGAGACTTTGTCAAAAGAGGTAACCTGGTAACTGTCTTTTGCGGCAATGATGGTAACTCTGCCAGCTACGAAGTTATCGACGGTGTTCAGATTATCAGACGAGGCGGATTTTACACGGTTTATCTGTTGGCTGCTCTTTACTATATTTTTAAATTTCGAGGCCGCTATGATATTATCATAGATTCCGAAAACGGTATACCTTTCTTCACGCCCTTATATGCCCGTATTCCAATAATCGGTCTCATTCATCACGTCCATCAGGATATTCACAGAAAACACTTATCATTCCCACTCTCCCAAATCGCCCTGTTCCTGGAGGGTAAATTGATGCCGCAAGTATACAGAAATGTCAAAATGGTCACTATTTCAAAATCATCAAAAGAAGCTATGCAAGACTTGGGTTTCGAGTCACAGATAGAAATCGTCCATCCGGGTGTTAATCTTCAGCAGCTTAAACCGGGGTTAAAGACAAAAGAGCCGTCAGTTCTATACCTTGGAAGGCTTAAACCTTATAAGTCAATAGAAACTGCCATACTTGCAATGGTCGAGGTTATCAAAAATGTTCCAAACGCAACTCTAACCATTGCTGGAGAAGGTGAAAGTAGGACATCTTTAGAGGCACTTGTCGAAAAACTTGGCCTTAACTCCGTTGTGCGATTCATGGGAAAAGTTTCAGAAATTCAAAAAGCTCACCTTTTTGCCCAATCCTGGGTCATGGTACAACCGTCCAGCATGGAAGGGTGGGGAATTACAGCAATTGAGGCCAATGCTTGCGGTACGCCAGTTGTCGCAGCAAACGTACCAGGCCTTCGTGATTCTGTCCTAAATCCACATACTGGATATCTAGTTACATGCGGCGACCACATAAAATTTGCCCAGAAAATCGAGAAGATAATTGTTGACAATAAAACTCGCAAGGAACTAGAGAAAGACAGTCTACAGTGGGCAAACAAATTTTCTTGGCCAAAAAGCGCCCAGCAAATTGCCGAAATTTTTACAGAAGAGTTGCAAAGGGTATCTTTTAAAGCATCTAGAAAGCTTGCTTTTTACTCAAAATAAAATGACATATCAATCACTTAAAAAGCAAAAACCCATGTCCTTGCCAAAAATAGATGTAACTATCATTGATTTTGACGATATTAAAAATCCACTGCTAAGCGGTGGTCAAGCTAGGGCAACTTTTGAAGTTGCCAAGAATTTGGTTGAGATGGGACATTCTGTAACAGTCATCAGCTCTCGCTTTCCAGGATCAAAAGACCAAAAGAATAAAGGGATTTATTATAAACATATTGGCTTAGGAACAGGCAATATAAAACTAAATAACGCGGTTTTTTTCTTAGCTTTGCCATTTGCCGTCAAATCAATCTATTCTGATGTAATTTTGGAGTGTTTTACTGCACCGATCTCAACTAGTTTTGCACCGATTTTTACCAAAATCCCTGTAATCGGCATGCCAACAATGTTCGAAGCTGGGGAATTTTCCAAAAAATACCACTTACCTTTTGACTTGGTCGAAAAACTTGGGTGCAGGCATTACAAGTACTTTTTGGCATACTCTAAAATCAATAAGAAAAAAATGCATAGCATGAATAAGAAAGTATTTACTAAAATTATTCCAAACGGCGTCGACGAGGATTTTTTTAAGATAAAAACAAAGGAAGGAGAATATGCTCTATTTATTGGAAGGATTGATATTGTACAAAAAGGTTTAGACCTTCTTTTGAACGCGTGCGAGAAGAACAATATAAAACTAGCAATTAAAATTGTAATAGCAGGAAACGGTACTCCCGAAGAAGAAAACAAACTGCAAAAGATGATTAAAGAAAAGAATTTATCAAATTCTGTTACTTTCGTCGGAAGGGTAGATGGGAAACGCAAATTAGACCTCCTTGCCAATTCAATGTTTGGAATTTATCCATCACGCTTTGAAGATTTCCCCTTGGTTCCCCTGGAATTTACAAGTCTAGGAAAGCCTTTAGTTTGTTTTGACATCAAAGGTCTTAATTGGGTAACACCTGAGGTTTCAGTTAAGGTTAAGCCTTTCGATGAAAATGCATTAGCTGCAGCAATCAGGCTTATGGCCAGTAAGCAAACGCTCCGCAACAAACTAAAAAGAGGGACTCGAGTATTTGCCAAAAACTATGGTTGGAAAAATATCAGCAAAATGTACGAACAGTTTTTCCTTGAAGTTATAAAAATGGATTCCACGAAGGGAATAGGAACATGAAAGTTTTAATTTTAGGCGGAGCTGGTTTTATCGGATCAGTACTTTCAGAATATATCTATAAGCAAGGTGATGAGGTAATTGTGTTTGACAACTTTTTATACGAGAGAAAAAAAATAAAATCAGGCAAAATTAAATATATACTGGGTGATATCTGCAATATAAATGATTTACTTCCAGCTGTTGCTGAATCCGATGCAGTAGTCAATCTAGCGGCTATTTCCAACGATCCTGCTTCAGATTTACAACCAGAGTTAACATGGAGAATCAACTACAAGGCCAATGAGATTATAGCAGGCCTATGTAAGGCGACGAATAAAAGAGTCATTTATGCTTCTTCTTGTTCTGTTTACGGCTTCGCCAAAAAAGGTGTTTTCAGCGAAATTAGCAAACTTAACCCGGTGACACTTTATGCCAGAACTAAAATGCTTTCGGAGGCTTATTATTTAGCGCCCGACATTAATAGTGTAATTTTAAGATTTGCGACTGTCTACGGTAATTCTCCAAAACCACGGCTAGACTTGGTCGTAAATACAATGGTAGGTACGAGCTATTTTACCGGCGAAATAATAGTTGATGGAGGCAGCCAGTGGCGTCCAATTGTCCATATTAAAGATGTTGCCAGAGCAATATATTTAGCTCTGCATATTGCAAAACCAAAACACAGGATCTACAACGTAGGTTCCAATGAACAAAACTATCAAATAAAAGATCTTGCAGAAATAATTTCAAAATTTATTCCAGGAATTAAGATTACCCACAAAAAAGAAAGTACTGATGACAGAAGCTACAAGGTTGACTTCTCAAGGATTAAAAAAGAACTTAACTTTAAGGCAAACCATTCTACCGTCGATGCAATTAATGAGCTCTATGGGGCATTTAAATCAAAAACTATCAAGAATATGCACGAAGATGAATATTTCCGTGTTAAGTATTTAATTACCAATATGAAAAAGAAGGGATTTAGGAAAAGGTTGATACCGAACAATGCATACGCAAGGCAAAATGTCTAATAAAAACATATGGAAATAAATTTGACAAAACTATCGATAAATAAAAACGAATTAAATGCTGTACGCGAGGTGCTTTTAAACGGCTGGATAATTCGTGGAAAGCAAACAAAATCTTTCGAAAAAGAATTTGCGCAGTTCATAGGAGCCAAATTCGCGGTTGCTACAAACGGTTGTACAATGGCACTTTATCTGGCGCTAAAACAACTTAATCTCAAAAAAACGGACGAAGTAATTGTTCCTTCCTTAACTTGGAGCGCAACAGCCGCAGCAGTTATACACGCTGGTGCAACACCGGTTTTTGCGGACGTCAAAGTAGACACCTGGTGCTTGGACCCGCAAGACGTTTTAAATAAAGTCAACAAGAAAACAAAGCTTGTTATCCCTGTCCATTTTGCAGCACGTTTCGCAAAAGGCTTTGAAAATTTTCGATTGCCTATACTTTTTGATTCGGCACACAGAGTCGAGGCGAAAGATTTTAAAGGTCTAACTAGTTGCTATTCCTTTTATGCTACCAAAAACATAACAACTGTAAGAGGCGGAATGATTGCGACTAACGACGAAAAAAGCGCAAAGTGGTATGCCCAAATGTGCCATGGAGGCCTAACAAAAGATACCATAAGTAGATACACCAACCAAAAAAGCCAAATTAATGCATCCAACTTTTATTATGAAGTGAACCAACCTGAATGGAACTTTGACATGACAGACGTTGAAGCGGCTATCGGCAGGGTTCAACTTAAAAAGGTCAAACTGCTTAACAAAAGACGAAATAGAATTGTCTACATCTACAACAAGGCATTTGGTTTAAAAAATCAAGGTAATCACTTATATCCAATCCTTGTAAAAGATAGAGACAAATTCTTAGTTGCTATGAAAAGAGCCGGTATTCAATGCGGTATCCACTATTTGCCTCTGCATTTAATGAAAGGTTATAAAAATTTTAAAAAAGGCAAGTTACCTGTAACTGAATTTATTGGTGCTCACTGCGTGAGCATCCCACTTTATCCTGATTTAAAGGATAGTGAAATTAAATATATTGTTTCTCAAGTTAAGACAAATGGACAAATCATTAAGGAGTTTTCAAAATGAAAAAGCTCCTAAACGTATCTGTTGGCATCCCAGCTTACAACGAGGAAAGTAATATTAAACGATTGATAGTAGCAATATTACAACAGTCTATACCAAATGCGCACTTAAGCGAGATAATTATTGTGTCAGACGGAAGTTATGATCGAACTAGCTCAGTCGTTCAGTCCCTGGGAGATGGTCGAATCAAATTAATTACAAACGAGCAAAGACAAGGGAAGGCTCTCACCCTTAATCGGATTATTAAGGAGGCAAGTGGAGAAGTACTGGTCGTCTTGGACGGGGATATTTTACCAGAAGGGAAAAACTTTTTAAAGGATATAAGCTTACCTATTTATAAAAACCGAAAAGTAGGAATTGTTGGAGCGGAAACCATAAGCACGAACTCCATGACTTTTTTTGAAAAAGTCATAGCCGATAGCCATAAATTTAAAAATCAGATATATAAAAAAATCGACCACGGCAATAACATATTTCTATGTCATGGCCGGGCTCTTGCTTTCAGCAGAGATTTATACACCAAGATGCAACTGCTAAATGATTATCCGACAGACGCCCAGTCTTATCTCTTTTGTCTTCAAAAAGGATACGAATTTAGGTTTGAACCAAGGGCTAGAGTTAAATTTCGATCCCCAATGACTCTATCTGACCATATCAAACAGCATCAGAGATTTGTTAGAGGGAAAAATAAACTTAAAAAACTGTTCCCTGGCGATTCAGTAAGGAAACAATACAAAATTCCGAAGTTATATTTACTCGAATTATTAATTAAATTTTTCATACATAATCCACTAACAATGATCTTCTATTCAAGTCTTACTCTTTGCCTCATACTACTCACTCCAACTAAAAATGGCTATTCGTCTAAATGGACAATCGCAAATACAACAAAAAATATAGCTTCATGAAAATAGACACAAAACATATGCCAACTGTAACAGTAGCCATCAGTGCCTTTAATGAGGAAAACAATATTGAGGCATTTCTTAGAAGTGTTCTCAAACAAGAGGAAAAAGGGTTTATACTGGAAAATATCTGGATATTTGACGATGGATCAACAGACAAAACAACAGATCGAGTCAAAGAGGTTAAGTCCAGTAAGATTAAACTTTTTAATGACCATAATCGAATCGGTAAGTCGAGTAGATTGAACGAGTTATATCAAAAACTTCAATCGGACATACTCGTCCAATCAGATGCGGATATTGTGATGGCCCACAAGCATGTCATCCATGATCTTATTCAGCCACTGATTAAAGAACCGAAGGTGGCGATGTGCGGAGGTGATCCTCGGCCACTTCCTGGCTCAACATTCACAGAAAAAGCTGTTAACTGCACGGTGGAAGCATACATACCTCTAAGAACGACATTAAGAGGAGGCAATAATATATTTTCAGTGGATGGACGCTTGTTGGCATATAAAAAAGAGCTAGTTAAAAAGATGCATATTCCAGAAACTATGACTTCAAATGATAAATTTACTTACTATAGTTGCCTAACTTTGGGTTATGAGTATAGAAATGTGCCAACGGCAAGGGTATTGTATAGATCTCCGAAAACTCTTAAGGATCAACTTCGGCAAAACGGAAGATTTGTATGCTCACCAATTAAACATAGTCGATATTTTCCTGCCAAATTAATAAAGCGTGAAACTTATATCCCTAAAGATTTTATTATCAAAAACACCCTCAAACAATTTATTCGCCATCCGCTAATGTGCCTTTATGTCTTCTTAATAAATTCGTACTGTCGTTATAGAGCGAGGGATCTAGAGAAGAAGATTGATTCCCGCTGGCCGATAGCTTTTACGACCAAAATACTGGATTAACATGAACCTTGTTCCCAAAAACAAGATATATGAGCAGCCAAGTGTCTTCGGTGACGAAAGTAAATTTGGAAAAAACAGCAATAGGTTGAATCAGATGCTAAGATTAGTCAAACAAATTGATATTACGCCTAACAGGATACTTGATGTGGGTTGTGGTACGGGTTTTTTCTCAAGCTTATTAAAATCTATTTTCCCCAATGCACAAGTAATTGCCATCGACTTCTCGCATAAAGCCCTTAAAGTTGCAAAAAAAAAATATAAGAATGTTATTTTTATATATGCAGATTCTGAGAAAGAACTGCCGTTTGCCAATAATTATTTCGACTTAATAGTCTCTGGAGAACATATAGAACACTTGATTGATACAGACATTTACTTGTCCGAAATTAATCGTGTAATGAAAAAAGGGGGCAGGCTAATTCTTACTACACCAAACCTAGCTTCCTGGTTCAATCGCATCCTTCTTTTATTTGGGAAACAACCTTATAAAACTGAAGCCAGTTTCAGGTTCACACTTCCCATATTTTCTCTCTTTGGGAAAACATTTCCAGAGAGCCTTAATACGCCTGCGGTCGGACATCTCCGAGTCTTAACACTTGATATGCTGCTAAAGCTTCTTAAGGCTTACGGGTTCCAAACAGAAATGAAGCTTGGCAGGACAATGTTGACAAAACCCATCCTAAGACAGCTTGATTATTTTTTAAGTCAGTACCCTGCTCTGGCTTCAGGTATACTTGTTCTTTCCAGAAAGAAAAGATAGGCAGTGGAACACAGCAAAAACGCCTAAAAATATTGCAATAATATATGGTGAATAAAGCTAAAACAACATTGTGCATTACAGCTTACAATTCGGAGGCAAATATAAAAACCCTCCTTTTTTCCTTATTGAAACAAAATAAATTTAATTCGATAGTTGCATCAATTATTGTTTACTCGGACAATAGTTCCGATGCAACAGTAATGGAGGCAAAAAAGGTAAAAAACAAACGACTGATTATTATCCATAGCAAAGTAAGGCTCGGTTTTGCGGGTGTAGTTAAAAAACTTTTAAAGTTGTCAAAAACAGAAATTGTTGTGCTGTTAAACGACGATATTAAAATTGAAGATAAAGATTTTATCACAAAATTAATTAAACCCTTTTATAAAGAAAGAAATGTTGGCCTAGTAACAGGGCATCCGTTGCCACTTAAACAAAAAACTTTCATCGAAGCTGCAGTAATTTCCAGTATTAACGTCTATGAAAACATGTGCTACAGCTTAAAGGGAGAAAATAACCTATACACCTGTGACGGGAAAATACTAGCACTATCTAAAGAATTTATTAGCTCAATCGAGTTTCCTAAGAGTATAAAAGACGTAGGTAATCTTGATACTTTTTTATATTTTTCTTGCTTAACTAATGATTTTAAATATCGAAATGTCAAAAATGCAAAGGTTTTTTATCGTTGTCCTAATAATTTAAAAGACTACATAAAATGGTATATAAGAAATAATGCCGATAAACATTTATTATTAAGTATGTTTGGTGATATTGTAAGTAAAGAGTATCAAAAACCTAAAGCAATATATTTAAAATACGCATTAATCGAATTTATAAAAAATCCATTAGGCTGCGCATTTATTTTTTTATCTGGATTTTACATAAATTTCAAAGCTAAAGAATATGCTAAAAACATTACTACGACTTGGGATACTGTTGAATCTACAAAAAATCTAAACTAAATGAAAAACATATTACTCAAGATATTTTTAATATCATTCCTGGTTGTTATCTTAACCCTGAGCATTAGAGGTAATGCTGGAAAACTTGATATAAGCGAGTTCAGCGATAATAGTCTTAAAGACAACGGCCCGTTCGAACTATCACCTGAAAGAGGTAGGTTTGCATTAACTTATTCGCTTTTTGAAGATAAAAGCCCTTTCTTTTCATTACCAGTTGCCCGGTTTGCAACACCAGATCTTGGAACAATTAACGGTAAATATGTATCCCTTTTTGCGCCAGGAGTTTCATTTATCGTCGCGCCTGGTTACCTTATCGGTAAACAATTTGGTATGTCTCAAGTCGGCACCTACACAGTAATATCAATACTTGCAGTTCTCAATGCAGTTTTAATAATGGCAATAGCAACTAAACTCAAAGCCAATAAAATTGCAGCAGCGATCGCCAGCCTCACTTTTTTATTTGCAACTCCCGCATACGCCTACGCAGTAACTCTCTATCAGCATCATGTTTCCACATTCCTAATTTTACTTTCTATTTATATTTTGATCCGTTTTAAAAACTTGTTGTCGCTTACGGCAATCTGGTTCCTATGTTTTTTATCTGTCCCGGTTGATTATCCAAACTTGATTCTAATGTTTCCAATCGGGTTTTATGCTCTAGGTCGTATATTAATCTTCAAAAAAATTGAGTCTCACCTAAATATCTCCTTTAAAGCATTAGGCATGCTTACATTTGTATCTATTATAATCCCCATAACCTTCTTTCTTTGGTTCAACAAACTTTCTTACAACAATCCTCTCCAACTTTCGGGAACAATAATAACTGTTAAGGTGATTGATGAAAACGGCAAACCGTTAACTCCAGCTGAATATGAAAAAATAAATAGCGCGAGTAAACCTCAAATAGATCCTAGCGAGAAAAAAACAGCAGTAGGCTTTTTCAAAACTCGGAATATACTAAATGGTCTTGATATACATTTGACAAGTCCGGATAGGGGAATTGTTGTCTTTACCCCAGTAATGCTTCTGTCAATTATCGGCGCCATTTCTTTGTACAAAAAAGAACAAAAACTAACAGTGCTATTGGCGGCAATAATTGCCGCAAACATAGTGTTGTACTCTATGTGGTCTGACCCATGGGGCGGTTGGGCTTTTGGATCCAGATATCTTATTCCAAGCTACGCCTTATTATCAATATTCATTGCCTTTACTCTCACCAGTTTGAAGAAGAAAACAATTGGCCTAATTATTTTTACTATTTTTCTCTGCTACTCACTCGCTGTAAATGCGTTGGGCGCACTCACATCAAGCCGCATTCCCCCAAAAGGTGAGGCAAAGAGTCTCGAACCTATATCAAATAGGCAGGAAAAATATTCTTATGACAGAGATATCGACTTTTTAATTCGCGAGAACAGATCTAAGTCTTTTGTTTACCAGACTTACCTTTCCAAATACTTGCCCGCCTGGAAATATTATTTGTTAGTAATAATTCCGTTAATTTCTATAAGTACAATTTTAGTTATCTTATTAAGGTTGGCAAAAGGGTCAGAAAATGCTTAAATTTAATTTCAAAAAAGTAACCCTAGACTTAACCGTAAAAAATAGTTCTATTACGTCCGCAGCCCAATTTTTAGAAAAGTGCTCCCCTCTTTTAATATTCGCTTTTCTCGCGGCAGTTTCTACTTTAGCGTACCTCAACTACTATCGAAATGGGCTAGGTCTTGCTTACAACGATGCCCGTTCACATTTGGATATCGGCAGACGAGTGGTAGAAGGTTTAAAACCCGGTCTTGCACAACTTGGTTCAGTCTGGCTTCCTCTGCCTCATTTTTTGATGGTTTTTACCGTTTGGAACGACTTTATGTGGCATTCAGGCTTATCCGGCGCACTGATTTCGATGATTTCTTTTATTGGATCCGGAATTTCCATATATTTGATTCTCAAAAGATTAGGCGCAGGTTTGTTAGCACGACTTGTCGGCGTTTTGGTTTTCGCTCTCAACCTGAACGTATTATATCTACAGTCAACCGCTATGACCGAACTACTGCTTTTGTTTACTATAACTGCCGCCGCGTACGAACTAATTGCCTGGTACCAAGACGAAAACCTTTTTAACCTTGTTAAAGCAGCTTTTTTTATAATGCTTTCGACACTTGTGCGCTACGACGGATGGTTTCTATACGCAATCAGCGCTTTTTTTATTGTCATTCATGTGTTTAAAAAGAAGGGTTTCAAGGCAGCCGAAGGCACATTTATCTTTCTTTCAACACTAGCGGCATTTGGAATATTTTTATGGTTTATGTGGAATTTGCTGATCTTTGGTGATCCTCTATATTTTGCCCTGGGTCCTTATTCAGCCTATGCTCAACAACTACAGCTTAAAGAAGCAGGAAATTTAGCAACGCAAGGTAATATAATTTTTTCACTCCGAATATATTTATACTCAATGATTTATGCAACAGGAGCAACCACAGTTATATTGGGTTTTTTGGGTTTAATTACGTTTCTGTTTGATAAAAAGCTTAAAGTGGGGCTTAGATATCTTGCAACGCTGCTTTTCACTGCTCCACTTATTTTCAATATTTTGGCTCTCTACTTAGGATTTTCTGTTTTATTTATTCAGGGCGTTTCCGGAAACACCTGGTTCAACGTGCGCTATGGAGTAATGATGATAACCTCTGTAGCAATTTTAATAGGCTACTTGGTTCAAAAGTTTGGCAGTTTTAAATATTTAATAATAGGTATTTTACTTTTCACTGGATTTTTTTCTTTTGCAAATACGGACGCTGTAACTATAGATGATGCCAGAGTTGGTTCCAGCCAAAAAAATGTTTCCCAGGTAGCCGGCTGGATACAAACTCACGCAAAAGATAACCAGGATGAAATATTAATTTCTGCAGCTTCCCACGATGCAATTATTTTTTCCTCAGGACTTCCCATGAAGCGTTTTATTCATGAAGGTACGGGTGCATATTGGATGAGCGCAACTAAGGCTCCTGACATATGGGCAAGATATATTGTTATGAGAACGAACGACGTTAATGATCAAACATTCAAGCTGGTCAAAGAAACGGGGGCACTTTCCAAGTATGATTTAGTACTCCAGGGGAGCTTTGCCGATATATATGAATTAAAAGGGCAGTATCTTAATAATTTAACTCCTGCACCCTTACCTATTTTAAGAAAATGAAAAAAATATTAATTATCATTGCCATTTTTTTTATAGCTCTCCTTATTTTTAAAGCTTTGTCGAAAGAAAAAGTTACCATTTCACCTGCAAACAAAGTTCAAGAGAAAAAACAGGATCGAATCTGGCAAATAAAATCCGTCGATACCATGAAGTATTCCAGGGACTTGTCACTAGAAAAATTAAACGATCTTTCCTTTGACCAGATTATTGAACAACAAGTAAGGGCGATTTCACAAACCGGGGCGAACTACATTGCAATAGCAACTCCCTATGACGATAAATTCAAGTCCTTCCTTAAAAGATGGGTAAAAAGCGCCAGGGACCACAAGTTAAAAATATGGTACAGGGGGAACTTTTCCGCCTGGCAGGGTTGGTTTGGAGAGCCTAAAAACTTAACTCAACAAAAGCATTTAGAATTAACGCGGAACTTTATAAAAAACAATCCGGATCTTTTTCAAAACGGGGATATTTTTAGCGCTTGCCCTGAATGTGAAAACGGCGGCCCCGGTGATCCCAGAAGCCAAACATCACTAGAAGGATACAGAAAATTTATAATTGACGAAAGGAATGCAGCACTTAACGAATTTGCCAATATTAATAAAAAAGTAATGGTTGCAGATTCCATGAATTATGATGTCGCCAAACTTGTTATGGACCCTGACACAGCACGTGCTTTAGGGCAAATAGTAGTAATTGACCATTATGTTAAAACATCCCAGAAATTAGAAGAAGATATAGAGGACTTGGCAAAATCAGCAGACTCTAAAATCATGCTTGGAGAATTTGGTGTTCCGATTCCGGACATCCACGGGAATCTTACAGATAAAGAGCAAGCAGACTGGGTAGAGCAGACTTTATCCAAAATTTCTAAAAATAATGATGTGATTGGCTTAAACTATTGGGTAGGATTCGGCGGCTCAACTGCTGTATTTAACGACAATGGTGATCCAAAACCGGCAGCTATAATTCTCAAAAAATACTTTACTCTCCCATCTCTTAATTGATATGTTAAAAAACCGCTCATAACTTCTGTTAACTAGAATCAATAGAAGCAATATTAAAGCTGGGGGTCGTAGATGATTTCCGGACAGTTTTATATTCCAAACTATAATTAGTCGAGTAAGATAGTTTTTATTTAAAAAGTGTGAAATTCTATTTCTCTGTTTAACCCCTGCCTGTTATACTCAAATAACTAATGCGAAAGAAAATTTTTCTCATTCTTTTTACTACAGGTTTACTTATTGCAATAGGAGGATTCTTTGCAACAAAAAGTGTCATAAGACAATCATCGTCTAAAAGTACAATTTCAAAACTTCACGTCTTGGGTAATCGTATTGTTGCAGAAGATAGGCAAACGATCCGACTTCGAGGCGTCGTTTTTGGAGACCCTTTTCTTATGGAGCATGATGATTTTGACAGGGACGGTGTTCCAGACCACCATTTTTCAGAAAAAACAGCTGAGGATTTCGCACGCGTGAAAGCATTCGGCGCAAATATCGTTCGCTTGATGATCTACCCTGGGTATTATCGATTAGTTGGTGGTGATACGTACCTTGCTACCTATGTCGATCGTGAAGTTGATCTTGCTGAGAAAAACGGGTTGTATATCATTCTCGATTACCATGTGATCGGTCGTCCTGCTGGTTGGTATGACTCACCATCTGATGGAACCCTTTGGGAATATCCTACAAAGGTTCACTATACAGATAATGATATGGCAGTTGCATTCTGGGATAAAGTTGCTACCCGTTATGGTCAGAAAAAACATGTACTCT
>Ga0209515_10003548_pt1 | contig 22131 bp, 16 predicted proteins | sample Subgroupgradi54m_FD_187454 | JGI IMG/M metagenome (GOLD analysis project Ga0209515, IMG submission 187454) | Subsurface groundwater microbial communities from S. Glens Falls, New York, USA - GMW60B uncontaminated upgradient, 5.4 m (SPAdes)... ... | reverse complement strand
GCCCCCACGGCGCGGCGTACCTCGCCGGCCCCCCGAGGGGGCGTTCGCAGGGCTTGAGGCGGCTCGGCGCCCTGCTCATAGCGCTTCCACGATCCGCGTGAAGTGATGGAAGTTGACCATCGTCGATTCGACGATCGAGTCACGTGCCGCGTCGTCCTCGATCGTGTTCAGGATCGTGCGCAGCTCGGCCATGTGCTCGGCGTCCATCGTCGCGTGCGAGCTGATGAAGGACACGCCGCGATCACCCTCGAGCAGCAGCGACTCGCGCACCGCATCCGAGAACGCACCGCCGTAGACCGAGGCGATGACCTCGAGCACGTACATCATGCCGAGCACCGAACAGGGGTGGCGCCGGTCGGCGCACCAGTAGTTGTAGCCATTGAGCGAGAGCGTGTGCGGCGCCGGCTGGTGGGCGCGCACCGCGTCGGGCGCGACGCCGATCGCCTCGAGGTCGTTCAGGACCCACTGTTCATGCCCCAGCTCCTCGTGCATGTGTTCGTACAGATGGTAGCGAACCTTCTGGTGCGTGTCGGCGACGCGGCTGGCGGCCGCCGCGCACACCGGATTGAAGTGCCAGACCACCGAATACAGCTCGAGCAGCAAGGCGCGGTAGCGTTCGAGCGGCATGCCGTGGGCGACCCCGTCGAGCACCGCCGGGTGGGTTTCGAAAGCGCGACGCGCCTCGTCAGTACGGACCACGAGGTCCGCGAAGAATGGAAGCATTTGATGGTCTCCGACGACGTTGTCGAGGCCTTATACCCGCCGGCCTTCGTGTTGCCATTGTTTACCAGTCGGGCCGACTTGCGTGTAGCTTGTTGTTGAAACCCACGCCGTTCTCGCGGCGGGGTGTACGTTTCGACACCCCGGGCGGCCCGGCCCCGCGTGTCAAAATCGCCCCCTTCAAGAATGGAACCCTGCACCATGGACGTCGAACACATCAATGCCGTCGGCAACTCGCTGGCCGACCTGACCCGCCGCACGCAAGACCTCCGGGGGTATCTTTGACTACGATCGCAAGGCCCTGCGCCTGAACGAAGTCAACGCCGCACTCGAAAATCCGAACGTCTGGAACGAGCCCAAACGGGCCCAGGAACTGGGGCGCGAAAAGCGCACACTCGAAACGGTGGTTCAGACCATCGACCATCTGACGAGCAACCTGTCGGACAACACCGAGCTGTACGACATGTCCAAGGCCGATGCCGACTTCGACGGCATCCTGGCGATCGAAGCCGAAGCGAAGAAGCTTGAAGCCACCGTCGCCGAGCTCGAGTTCCGCCGCATGTTCAACAACCCGGCCGACCCGAGCAACTGCTTCCTCGACATCCAGGCCGGCGCCGGCGGCACCGAGGCCTGCGACTGGGCCAGCATGCTGCTGCGCCAGTACCTCAAGTACTGCGAGCGCAAGGGCTTCAAGACCGAGGTGATGGAAGAAAGCGAAGGCGACGTGGCCGGCATCCGCAGCGCCACGATCAAGATCGAGGGCGACTACGCGTTCGGCCTGCTGCGCACCGAAACGGGAGTGCACCGGCTGGTGCGCAAGAGCCCGTTCGATTCGTCCGGCGGGCGCCATACCTCGTTCGCGAGCGTGTTCGTCTACCCCGAGGTCGACGACTCGATCGAGATCGAGATCAACCCGGCCGATGTTCGCACCGACACCTTCCGCGCCTCGGGCGCCGGCGGCCAGCACATCAACAAGACCGATTCGGCGGTGCGTCTGACGCACATCCCGACCGGCATCGTCGTGCAGTGCCAGAACGACCGCTCGCAGCACCGCAACCGCGACGAGGCCTGGCAGATGCTGCGCTCGCGCCTGTACGAGCACGAGATGCGCAAGCAGCAGGCGGTGCAGCAAAAGCTCGAAGACAGCAAGACCGATGTCGGCTGGGGGCACCAGATCCGCAGCTACGTGCTCGACCAGAGCCGCATCAAGGACCTGCGCACCAACGTCGAGATCAGCAACACCCAGAAGGTGCTCGACGGCGACCTCGACACGCTGATCGAGGCCAGCCTCAAACAGGGCGTCTGAGGTACCTGACCGGGGAAGGCATCATGTTTCTCAAGAGCGCGAGCATCCGTCACTTCAAGAGCCTCGACGCGGTGGAGGTCCATTTTTCTCCGATCACCGTGATCGTCGGCCCCAACGGAGTGGGCAAGAGCAATTTTGTCGATGCGCTCAAGTTCTTTCGCGACATGGCGCGCGACGGCCTGGATCACGCGGTGATCGGCAGAGAAGGCATTGATCGCATTCGGCAGACGTATAGGAGTCGCCCCTACAACATCGGCATGGATTTCGACTTCGTTGGTGGTGGACATGAACCTGGAGCCGCGCGATATGGCGTGATGCTTTCGGGCAAGGAGGGTGACTATCGGGTGGAGACAGAGACCGCCGACTACTGGACCCACCCTTCGTGGGACCGGGAACGCGAATCCCCCGCGACTGGCAACAGCCACGAGCACTTCGAGAGAAAGCGCGATGGCCAGTTGCTGATCAACGGCACGGAGTTCGAAAAGAGAGTTCGACCCGACGTTGTCGCCCTGGGTCAAGCGATCGACCTTGACGAGTTGGGCGGTCCCATCGCCGCATTCGCGCGCCAGTGGCACTTTTGCTCGCTGTATCCGAATACGTTGCGCAGACTCAGCCCGCCGACCAAGGAAGACGGCCTCGTGGAAGACGGCAGCAATTGGGCCAGCGTGGTGCGCGCTCTGAAGAGGTCGAAGCCGGGAAGGCAGGCTCTTGAGCGGATCGCCGAAGTCATGCGCGTCACGGTGCCCGGATACCTCGACATCTCGGTCGAAACCGCGGGCAGCTACCTGGTCCCGCGAATCTCGATTCGCGGCTCGCGCGAGGGTCAAGACAAGGAGCAGCGCTTCGATCCAGTCCAGCTTTCCGACGGCACACTTCGTGTGTTCGGGATCCTGCTTGCCCTCTATCAGCAACCGCCGCCGGCGTTGCTAGTCATTGAAGAGCCCGAACAAACGGTCCACCCTGGCGTGTTACCGGCGCTTGCCGAGGCGTGCAAGGAAGCATCTGAACGGACCCAGATCATCGTTACGACGCACAGTCCGCACTTGGTCGACCAATTCGACCCCGATCAGATTCGCGTCGCCTGGATGAACGACGGACTGACTCGTATTTCCCCGATTCGGACGGCACAAGTCGAGTCCGTCAAGCGACGCCTCATGTCCCTGCAAGAGTACATGCTTGCCGAGGGACTGCAGCCAGAGACCGCTGGCCCATGAGTCGTTTGCTGCCTATCGTCGAGGGCTATGGGGATCTCGCGGCCGTGCCGTTGTTGATCCGTCGCGTCCTGCATGAATTGCATGGTCGCTGTGACGTGGACGTCTTGCCGCCGCAGCGCAGGGGCGAGTGGCCGCGAGTAAAGCAAGACTTTGCGAGATTCTTTCTCAGTGCCCGATTGGAGAATGCGCCGATTCTTTGGGTCCTTGACTTCGATTGCGCAGATTGCATCGACGTTGACGCCGAACGAAATTGGGCCCTCGCGGAAGCGGCGAAGCCCATCGTTTCGAAGATTCGAAAGCGCGGTTCGCGCGCTTTCCTAGACGCGCCGATGCGCCTTCAAACACCGATGGAACACAACAAGGAGACGACACATGCGTGAAGGCACTGCCCCGCTGATCCGGCGCGAGGACTACGCCGCGCCGGCGTTCTGGATCAAGTCGGTCGACTTGAGCTTCGACCTCGACCCGGCCAAGACGCTGGTCATCAACAAGATGCAGCTCGAGCGCAACGTCGAGGTGCCGGCGCAGCCGCTGAAGCTGCACGGGCAGGACCTGAACCTGACCCGGGTGCTGGTCAACGGCGAGTCGGTGTCGTTCAAGCACGAAGACGGCCTGCTCGTGATCGACTCGCTGCAAGGCGTGCCGCCGGGGCCGTTCACGCTCGAGATCCGCAACACCTGCGCGCCCGAGAAGAACACCCAGCTGTCGGGGCTGTACACCTCGAGCGGCGGCTTCTTCACGCAGTGCGAGGCCGAAGGCTTTCGCCGCATCACCTACTTCCTCGACCGGCCCGACGTGATGGCGGTCTACACCGTCACGCTGCGCGCCAACAAGGCGGCGTATCCGGTGCTGCTGTCGAACGGCAACCTGGTCGCACACGGCAACCTCGACCACGGCCGCCACTACGCCAAGTGGCACGACCCGTTCCCCAAACCGAGCTACCTGTTCGCGCTGGTCGGCGCCGACCTGGTGGCGCGCGAGCAGCACATCCGCACCCGCAGCGGCCACGACCACCTGCTGCAGGTCTACGTGCGGCGCGGCGACCTCGACAAGACCGAACATGCGATGAGCTCGCTGATCGCGAGCGTGGTGTGGGACGAGGCGCGCTTCAAGCTGCCGCTCGACCTGGAGCGTTTCATGATCGTCGCGGTCGGCGACTTCAACATGGGCGCGATGGAGAACAAGGGGTTGAACATCTTCAACACCAAGTTCGTGCTGGCCAACCCCGCCACCGCGACCGACGCCGACTACATGGCGATCGAAAGCGTGGTCGGCCACGAGTACTTCCACAACTGGACCGGCAACCGCATCACCTGCCGCGACTGGTTCCAGCTGAGCCTGAAGGAAGGCCTGACCGTCTTCCGCGACCAGGAATTCAGCATGGACATGGCAGGCAGCGCGTCGGCACGCGCGGTCAAGCGCATCGACGACGTGCGGGTGCTGCGCCAGACGCAGTTCAGCGAAGACGCCGGCCCGATGGCGCACCCGGTGCGGCCCGACAGTTATGTCGAGATCAACAACTTTTACACCTCGACCGTTTATGAAAAGGGCGCCGAGGTGGTGCGCATGATGCAGACGCTGGTCGGCCGCGAGGGCTTCGCGCGCGGCATCACGCTGTACTTCAAACGCCACGACGGCCACGCCGTGACCTGCGACGACTTCGCCCAGGCCATCGCCGACGCCAACCCCGACAGCGCGCTGGCCAAGTCGCTGCCGCAGTTCAAGCGCTGGTACAGCCAGGCCGGCACGCCGCGCGTGACGGCGCGCGGGCGTTACGACGCGCCGTCGCGCACCTACACGCTGCTGCTCGACCAGAGCGGCGCAGTGTCGGCCGAGGGCACGCGCCAGCCCTTCGTGATCCCGATCGCGATGGGCCTGGTGAGCAAGGAAGGCCACGCGCTGCCGTTGCACATCGAAGACGAAGCGCTGCCGGCATCTGGCGCCTTCCCGACCGAGCGCGTGCTGGTGCTCTCGGAAACACGCGAGTTCTACACCTTCGTCGACGTCGACGAAGAGCCGGTGCCGTCGCTGCTGCGCGGCTTCTCGGCGCCGGTGACTCTGGTCGACGGCCTGGCCGATGCGCAGCTCTTGACGCTGCTGCAGCACGACCCCGACCCGTTCAGCCGCTGGGAAGCGGGCCAGCGCCTGGCGCTGGACCGCCTCACCGCTTCGATCAAGAACGGCAGCGAGTTGCAGCTCGACGAAGCCTTCATCGACGCGATGCGCGCCGCGCTGAACCACCCGTCACTGGACGCCGCCTACAAAGACCTGCTGCTGACGCTGCCGAGCGAAAGCTACATCGCCGACCAGCTCGACATCGTCGACCCGCAGCGCATCCACGCCGCGCGCGAAGCGATGAAGCTGCAGCTCGCGCAAGCGCTGCGCGCCGATTGGGAAAAGGCTTTCGAAGCCAACCAGGTGCACGGCGGCTACTCGCCCGCCCCGGTATCGGCCGGCAAGCGCTCGCTGGCGAACCTGTCGCTCGCGATGTTGTGCATCGATGCCGTCGCGCGCGGCGACGCGGTCTGGCCGGGCCGTGCCTACCAGCGCTTCAAGGACGCCGCCAACATGACCGACCGCCAGGGCGCGTTGATGGCGCTGGTGGGCTCGCACTCCGATCTCGCCGAAGGGGCGATGGCGCGTTTCCACGACATGTTCCGCACCGAGCCGCTGGTGATCGACAAGTGGTTCGCGCTGCAGGCGAGCGCGCCCGAGCGCAACGGCCAGGTGTTCGCGCGGGTCAAGGCCCTGCTCACGCATCCCGACTTCAACCCGCGCAACCCGAACCGCGCGTCGAGCCTGCTCGGCTCGTTCTGCTCGCGCAACCCGGCGGCCTTCCACCGCAGCGATGCGGCGGGTTATGTGTTCTGGGCCGAGCGGGTGCTCGAGCTCGACGCGATCAATCCGCAGCTCGCTTCGCGCCTGGCGCGTGCGATGGACCGCTGGCGCAAGCTCGCCGACCCGTACCGCTCGGCAGCGCGCGAGGCGCTGACGCGGGTTGCGGCCAAGGCCGACCTGTCGAACGACGTGCGCGAGATCATCAGCCACGCACTGGCTGACTGAACGCCGGCGCAGTGCCATGAAAGGCGCCTCGACCGAGCGGTGAAGCAGCCAGCCCGCGACGAGGCTGACCAGCGCGACGGCCGCGAGCGTGGCCGCGGGCGATGCGGCAAGCGGCTTCAGCTGGGTCTGCACGATGAATCCGATCGCCTTGTGCGTCAGATAGATTGCATAGGACCACAGAGCGATCCGGTAGGCGCCGGGAATGCGAACGCGGTGCAGCCACGAGCTCGGGCTGAGCGCGGCGACCACGAGCACGGCGAAGGCCATGGCGATCAACGAGTAGCCGAACGCGGTCATGAAGAATCCGTAGCCGTAGCCGTAGCCGTCAATGAAGGCGAAGTGATAGGCCCGGCTTTCGCCGGGATGACCCGTTGGGCTGTCATACCGGCGAACGCCGGTATCCACTGGTGGATGACGCTCCGGATCCCGGCGTTCGCCGGGATGACGGTCAAGTTAAAAAACTCTAAAGGCCGACTGGACTACCCCTTCTTCGCGTTCAGCGCCTGCAGCAGCGGCCCGATGATGTCCAGCGGCAGCGGGAACACGATGGTCGAGTTCTTGTCGGCCGCGATCACCGTCAGCGTCTCGAGGTAGCGCAGCTGCAGTGCCTGCGGTTGGCGCCCCAGGATCTCGGCCGCCTCGGCCAGCTTGTGCGAGGCCTGCAGCTCGCCTTCGGCATGGATCACCTTGGCGCGCCTCTCCCGCTCGGCCTCGGCCTGGCGGGCGATCGCGCGGATCATCGTGTCGTTCAGGTCCACATGCTTGATCTCGACATTGGTGACCTTGATGCCCCAGGCGTCGGTCTGCGCGTCGAGGATCTTCTGCACGTCCAGGTTCAGCCGGTCGCGTTCGGACAACAGATCGTCGAGCTCGTGTTTGCCCAGCACCGCGCGCAGCGTGGTCTGGGCGAGCTGGCTGGTGGCTTCGAGAAAATGCTCGACCTGGATGACGGCCTTGGCCGAATCGACCACGCGGAAGTACAGCACCGCGTTGACCTTGACCGACACGTTGTCGCGCGTGATCACGTCCTGGCTGGGAATGTCCATCACCACCAGGCGCAGGCTCACCTTGACCATCTGCTGGATGACCGGGATCAGGATCACGAGCCCCGGCCCCTTGACCTTCCAGAAGCGCCCGAGCTGGAACACCACGCCACGCTCGTACTCACGCAAGACACGCAGCGACGAGGCCACGACGAACAGCAGCAAGATCAGCAGAAGGATGAACGCAATGCCGAATCCGTTGAACATCATCAAGCTCCTTGCGCCGTGCCGTCCGCATCGGCCACGACTTCCAGCGTGAGGCCATGCAGGCCGGCGACACGCACCCGCGCGCCGGGTTGCAGCATGTCGGCGCCCGACACGCGCCAGTGTTCGCCGCGCACCATCGCCCAGCCCTCGCCGCGCGAGAACTCGAGCAGCTCGCCGGTCGCACCGAGCAGCGCGCTCGTGCCGCTGGCCAGCGGCCGCCGACGCGCCTTGGCGGCCATGCCGGCAACGACGAGCACGAAGGCCGCCGAGGCCACGGTCGTCGCCACGATCAAGGCCGGCGGAATGCCGAACGCGGGCGAATCGCTGTCGAACAACAGCACCGCGCCGGTCGCAAACGCGACGATGCCGCCGATGCCCAATGCGCCGAAGCTCGGGACAAAGGCCTCGGCCACGAGAAAGCCGATGCCGAGCAGGATCAGCGCAAGCCCGGCGTAGTTGACCGGCAGCATCTGCAACGCGAACAAGGCGAGCAGCAGGCAGATGCCGCCCACCACACCGGGCAGCACGAAGCCGGGGTTGGAGAACTCGAACAGCAGGCCGTAGATGCCGACCAGCATCAGCAGCAGCGCAAGGCTGGGCTCGGTGATCACCGACAGCAGCCGGCTGCGCCAGTCGGCATCGAAGGCGACCACCGGTGCGCCGCGGGTGTTGAGGCGAACGCTGCCGCCGGCAAGCACCAGCTCGCGGCCGTCGAGTTGGCGCAGCAGGTCGGGCACGTCGCTCGCCACCAGGTCCACCACCTTGTTCTTCAGCGCCTCCTGGGCCGACAGACTGACCGACTCGCGCACCGCCTTCTCGCCCCACTCGGCATTGCGCCCGCGCAGCTGCGCCAGGCTGCGGATGTAGGCCGACGCGTCGGCCAGGCGCTTCGCGCTCATCGTGTCGGTCGCGTGCTCGGGCGCCGGTGCGCTGCCCGACGCCGCGCCTGACGCGGGGCGCGCCGGAGCAGGGTTCTCCGAGGGCCCACGCGCGCCGCCGATCCCAATCTCCACCGGCGTCGCGGCGCCGAGGTTGGAGGCCGGCGCCATCGCCGCGACATGGCTCGCATAGAGGATGTAGGTGCCGGCACTGGCCGCGCGCGCGCCGTTCGGCGCGACGAAGCTCGCCACCGGCACCGGCGACGCGAGGATGTCCTTGATGATGCTGCGCATCGAGGCGTCCAGGCCGCCCGGCGTATCGATCTGCAGCACAACGAGCTGGGCGCCTTGCGTGGCAGCGGCCGCCAGTGCCCGGCGCAGGTGGTCGGCGGTGGCCGGGCCGATCGCGCCATCGATCTTCGCGACCAGCACCGGCGCCGAGGCAGCCGCCGCAACGGCGGGCACGGCTTGGGCCTGGGCGCTGCAGTGCCAGGGCAAGAGCAGCGCCAGTCCGAGAAGCCACGAGTGCGCGGACCGCATGAGCCGGATTCTAGGTTCATGCGGGTGCCGGCGCCGCCGGCCGCGCCGCGGGCAGCTGGATGCACAGCCGGCTCAGCCCGGTCGCCCGATCGGAGTGCGACCACCACTCGGCACCGTGGCGCTGCAGCAGCTCGCCGAGCGTCGGCCCCGGGCCGCCGGATACGCTCGCGCAGGGCTGGTCCTCCCATTGGCGCAGAAGCTCGGGCTCGAGCGGCATGCCGCCCCAGCACAGCGTCAGGCGCAGGAAACGGCCGGCGCTCGCGCTTTCCAGCAGCACCGAGCGGATCGCGAACGCCGCGACGATGCGACCCAGCAGGTGGGTCAGGCCATTGACGAGCGCATGGCTGTCCACGCTGAGCCACAAGGGCTCGTCGGCAGCCCGGTGCCCGAGGCTGATGCCAAGCCGGCGTTCGACATTGCGCTGCAGCGCGTGGACCAGGTCGTCGGCCAGCATGTCCTCGAGCGGCCAGAGCAGGCCGGGGGCCTGCGCCTGGGCCGCGGCGGCATCGAGCTTGGCCGACAGATGCTGCGCCTCGTCGTGGATGACGCCGATGAAACGCTCGCGCTGTTCGGTGTCCATGTCGGGGTACTGCTGCACCGTTTCGACCGCGGCGCGGATGTTGGCCAGCGAGGCCCGCGTGCCCTCGGTGAGCTGGCGCAACAACTGCTCGCGCAGCGTGCTCGACGCGATCGAGCGGGTGATGTCTTCGAGCATCAGCACGAAGCCGCCGATCTCGCCTTGGGCATCGAGCACCGGCGCCATCTGCACCCGCAACAGTCGGTCGCCGCGAGGCGCCACAAAGTGCGCCACCGGATGGGCCACCTCCTGCTCGATCCGGCGCACGATCTTGTCCAGCGCATGCTCGATCTGGCTGCGCTCGAGAAGCTCGAACACCGAGCCAGCGAGCCGCGCCGGCGCGGACTCGGGCGCAGCACCGACCAGCAGTTGCACCGCAAGCGGGTTGAACAGCAGCACGCGGCCTTCGCCGTTGCACACCACGACGCCGTGGGCCAGTTCGGACATCAACGCGGCGAGGCGCTTGCGTTCCTCTTCCAGGCTCGCGTCGGCTTCGGCACGGCGCGACTGCAGCTGCTTCAGGAGCCGCTGCTGCGCCTCGGCGAAGGCATTGATGGCGGCGCCCAGTTGGCGCAGCGCCGCGGCGCCGGACGGCGTCACGCGGTGCTCGGGGTTCAGGCTGTGGATCAGCGTCACCTCTTCGGCGATGCGCACAAGCGCTTGCGGCCAGGCCTTCACCCACCAACGCAGCAGTGCGCCGAGCACGAAGGGCAGCAGCAGCGCCAGGCTGACCAGCAGGCCCAGGCTCTCGTGCAACAGGCCGGTGAACACGCTGCGCCGCGCGGCGTCGAGGCCGGTCCACAGCGCCAGGCCGGCGAGCCCGAACAGCCCGACGACGCACAGCGTCAGGAGCGCGAGCGCGAGTGCGAAGCGGACCTTGGCGTTCATTCTTCGAGCTGGGCGCGGATCTGCGCCACCAGGTCCTTGGTCGAGAACGGTTTGGTGATGTAGGCGTCGGCGCCGAGCGCCAGGCCCTTGCTCATCTCGACGTCGCGCCCCTTGGCGGTGAGCATCACGATGCGGATCCCCGCCCAGTCGGGGTTCTCGCGAATCTTCTGGCAGACCTCGTAGCCGCTGAGCCGCGGCAGCATGATGTCGAGCAGCACCAGGTCGGGCGGCGTGCGCTGCAGCGTGTCGAGCGCCTCTTGCCCGTCGCGCGCCACCAGCACGCGGTAGCCCTCGCGCTGCAGCAGGTACTCGAGCGAGATGACGATGTTGGGCTCGTCGTCGGCGATCAGGATGGTCTTGCTCATCATCGAGGCTCCAGCGGCACCGTGAACGAGAACGTCGAGCCGCGGCCGAGTGCACTCTCGACCCACAGCCGGCCGCCGAAATGCGCCACGATGCGCCGGCTGATCGGCAAGCCCAGGCCGGTGCCCTGCGGCTTCGCGGTCAGCGTGTCGCCGACCTGGCGGAACTTCTCGAAGATGATCTCCTGCTGCGCCGGGGCGATGCCGGCGCCGTTGTCGCGCACGTCGACGCGCAGCGCGTGCGGCAGCACCTGCAGCCCGATCGTGATGTGGCCGGACGCACGGTCGCAGAACTTCACCGCGTTCGAGATCAGGTTCAGCAGCACCTGCATCAGCCGGTCGCGGTCGGCCCGCACCGTCGGCACCTGCGCGGGCAGCTCCAGGCTCAGCACCGCGCCATGTTCGAGCAGCACCTGGCTGGTGGTCGACACGGCGTCGGCGATGACGAGCTTCAGGTCGAGCTCGCTCGGGTGCCATTCGGCACTGCCCGACTCGAGCTTGGACAGGTCGAGCACCTGGTTGATCAGGCGCGTCAGGCGTTCGCTCTCCTTGACGATGATCTGGATGAACTCGGCGCGCTTGCCCAGCTCCAGCCTGGGGTCGTCGTGCAGGATTTCGGAGAAGGCGCGGATCGAGGTCAGCGGCGTGCGCAGCTCGTGGGTGACGGTGGAGATGAAGTCGTCCTTCAGGCGGTCGAGCTCCTTCAACCGCTCGTTGGCGGCACGCAGCTCGGCGCTGGCCTGCTCGAGCTGGCGCGACTTCTGCTCCAGCTTGTGGCTGTAGGCGATGACCTGCGACGCCTCGTCGAGAATGTTGAGCACCTCGTCCATGCCCAGCGGTTCCTCCTTCAGCACCGACGCCAGCATGACACGCGCCGACGAGGTTCCGATCGCGCCGGCGAGCAGGTTCTCGGCGAAGTGCACCAGGTCGGCGTCGGGCGGCAAGGCGCTCGCCGATTCGAGCCCGCGTTGCGCCGCATGAGCGGCGAAGGCCTGTTCGGCGCGCTGCGCCCCCAGGAAGCGCCCGACCAGCGCGATCACCTCCTGCACCGAGGCGCTGCCGCGCCACGGACTGGCGCTGCGGGTCGCGTGTTTGAACACGTCGACGAAGCGCAGCGCCTGCGCATGGTCGCGCAGGCCCTGCCCGCCCAGCAGCGACACCGCCACATAGCCGCCGACGTTGAACAACATGCTCCAGAACATCGAATGGCTGATGTCGTCCAGGTCGGTGAGCCCGAACAGCGCCAGCGGCTTGAGCAGCGCGATGCCGAACGGCCCCTGCTCGATAAAGACGATCGGCAACCAGCCCGACTTCGCGAACGACGGCAGCAGCAGCGTGTAGGCCCACAGCGCAAAGCCCAGCGTGAGCCCGGCCAGCGCGCCGCCGCGCGTGCCGTGGCGCCAGTACATGCCGCCGAGCATGGCCGGCGCGAACTGCGCCACCGCGGCAAACGACACCAGCCCGATGGCGACCAGCGCATAGGCCTCGCCGGCGATGCGGTAGTAGGCGTAGCCCAGCATCATCAGGATCACGATCGCGCCGCGGCGTATGCCCACCAGCCAGCGCGGCAGGTTCTTTCGCGTGACCAGCGCGAGCGCCTTCCAGCGCAGCAGCAGCGGCATCACGAGGTCGTTGCAGATCATCGTCGAAAGCGCGATCGTCTCGACGATCACCATCCCGGTGGCGGCGGACAGGCCGCCGATGAACACGAACAGCGCCAGAGCGCCGCGGCCGTGCGCCATCGGCAGCGTCAGCACGAAGGTGTCGGCGTCGACCTGGCCGGCCGGGAATTGCATCAGCCCGGCAAAGGCGATCGGCAGCACGAAGACGTTGATCGCGAGCAGGTAGGCCGGGAACAGCCAGATCGCCTTCGAGACATGGTTCTCGTTGACGTTCTCCACCACGCTGACCTGGAACTGGCGCGGCAGGAACAGGATCGACAACATCGACAGGAAGATCAGCGAAGCCCATGAGCCATAGGTCCCCGCCGATCCGCCCAGCCTCAGCAGCTGGTCGACATTGGGCAAGTCGGCCGCGCGCTGGAACAGGTCGCCGACGCCGCCGTACAGCCCGAAGGTGACGAACACGCCCACCGCCACGAAGGCCAGCAGCTTGACGAGCGACTCGAACGCCACCGCGGCGACCATGCCCTCGTGGCGTTCGGTCGCGTCGAGGTGGCGGGTGCCGAACAGGATCGTGAACGCGGCGAGCAGCAGCGCGACATACAGCGCGGTGTCCTGCAGCAGGTCCACCGGCTGGCCTTTGGGCGGCATCACGACCGCGGGGTACTGCAGCAGGATGACGAAGCTGCTGGACACCGCCTTCAGCTGCAGCGCGATGTACGGAATGACGCCGATCACTGCGATCACCGTCACCAGCCCGCCCAGCAGGCTGCTCTTGCCGTAACGCGCGGCGATGAAGTCGGCGATCGAGGTGATCCGGTTCGCCTTGCTGATGCGGATCATCTTGCGCAGCACCAGCCACCACAGCGCGGCCATCAGCGTCGGGCCGAGGTAGATCGGCAGAAAGCCCACCCCGCTCGCCGCGGCGCGGCCGACACTGCCGTAGAAGGTCCACGAGGTCGCGTAGACCGCCATCGACAGCGCGTAGATATAGGGGTTGGCGATGATCGAGCGGCCGGCGTCGGCACGTTTGTCGCCGTAGTAGGCGATGCCGAACAGAATGCCGAGGTAGGCGAACGAGGTCAGCAGGATCAGGCCACCGAGCGGCAAGGTGGGCCTCCGTGCTGGGTGCCGCGGCTCAGTCGCCGCGTCGCTCGACGATCAGGATCAGCGCCACGATCAGCGCGATCCAGACGCCGAAAAGATAGGCGTAGAGCACCGGAACGCCCGCCACGACACCGCCGATGTTGAACAGCGACAGCAGCGGATAGCTGAACAGCAGCCAGCCGAGCACGAAAAGCGCCACCAGCTGCTGCGCCCGCACCGCGCGATGAGCCATGCGTTCTCCCGGCCTGTCGACACTCCGAGGCTGACGATTGTAGTAACCCGCGGGCAAGCTTCGGCCTCGGGGTATGCGCTGTAGCGGCCCGATTTCAGCTTCGCGTAAGTTTCGGGTCAGACGATGGGCCGGGCCGCCGCCCGGCTTGCCCCAGTTGCCGAAGTTCGATTCTGATAGGTACAACATCAGGAGACTGACACATGGCTACCCCCTCTGGCGCGCTGCCGCTGCCCGTGACCCGGGTGAAAGAAGAAAGACGCGTGATCTTCGCGTCGTCCCTGGGGACGGTTTTCGAGTGGTACGACTTCTATCTCTATGCCACCCTGGCGCCGTTCTTCGCGGCGCTGTTCTTTCCGAAAGGCAACGACACCGCCGCCCTGCTGTCGGCATTCGCGACCTATGCCGCGGGCTTCCTGGTCCGGCCGTTCGGCGCCCTCGTGTTCGGGCGCGTCGGCGACCTGGTCGGGCGCAAATACACCTTCCTCGTCACCATCGTCGTGATGGGCGGTGCCACCTTCGCGGTGGGCTTGCTGCCGACCTTCCAGACGATCGGTTGGGGGGCGCCGATCCTTCTGGTCACCTTGCGCCTGCTGCAGGGTCTGGCCCTGGGCGGCGAGTACGGCGGCGCGGCCACCTACGTCGCCGAGCATGCGGCGCACGGCAAGCGCGGCTACGACACGAGCTGGATCCAGACCACCGCGACCCTGGGCTTCTTCATGGCGCTGGGGGTGATCGGCGGGTGCCGCGTCTGGATGGACGCCAAGGTGTTCGCCGAATGGGGCTGGAGAATCCCGTTCCTCGTCTCGCTGGTCCTGCTGGTGTTCTCGATCTACATCCGGCTGCGCCTGAACGAATCGCCGATCTTCAAGAAGATGAAGGAGGAGGGCAAGGGCTCGAAGGCGCCGCTGAGCGACAGCTTCCTGAAGTATCCGAACAACAAGTTCGTGCTGCTCGCCTTGGTGGGTGCCACGGCCGGCCAGGGCGTCGTCTGGTACACGGGTCAGTTCTATGCGCTGTTCTTCCTGACGATCACGCTCAAGCTCGACTACCTGACGGCCTACACGCTGATCGGCGCGTCGCTGCTGCTGGGCACGCCGTTCTTCATTTTCTTCGGCGCCCTGTCCGACAAGATAGGCCGGCTGAAGATCATCCTGCTCGGCTGCCTGATCGCTGCGGTCACGTACTTCCCGCTGTTCAAGGCCCTGACCCACTACGTCAATCCGGCCCTCGAAACGTACGCGGAGAAGACGCAGATCAGCGTCGCCGCGAGCGATTGCAACTTCCACATGTTCGTCGGCCCGTGGAGCAAGTTCACCGACTGCGACAAGGCCAAGGACTTCCTGACCAAGCAGGGCCTGTCGTTCAAGTCCGTGCCGGCCGTCGGCGATGCCAAGGTCGTCACCCGGATCGGCGACATCGAGCTCGCCGGATGGGACGAAGCAAAGTACAAGGAAGCACTCACGAAGTCGGGCTATCCCGGGCCTGCCGACAAGACCAAGGTCGACTACCCGATGACATTGCTGATCCTGTTCATCATGCTGATCTACGTGACGATGGTGTACGGGCCGATCGCGGCGTTCCTGGTCGAGTTGTTCCCGACGCGAATCCGCTACACGTCGATGTCGCTGCCGTATCACATCGGCAACGGGTGGTTCGGCGGCATGCTTCCGTTGCTCGCCACCGCATTGGTGGCTGCCACCGGGGACATCTACTACGGGCTCTGGTACCCGATCATCGTGGCGCTGATCACGGTCGTGATCGGCACCTTGTTCCTCAGGGAGACCAAGGACCGGGAACTCCAGTACGACGATTGATGGCAGCGCAGCCCGGCGCACCCGTGCGGATCCGCCGTTATAATTTGCGGTTTCGCCGGTGTAGCTCAGTTGGTAGAGCAGCGCATTCGTAATGCGAAGGTCGGGAGTTCGACTCTTCTCACCGGCACCAATACTCAGAAGGGTCGGCAGGCTTGGGCTTGCTGACCCTTCTTCTTTCCTGCTTGGCGACGAAGCTCAGCCCGATGCGCAAGCAACCACGCCCAGCCGCGTCATCCCGGCTCGGGCTGCGCCCGCGCCGGGATGACGCGGCTGGGTTCGCACGGTGCGCCTTCTGCGGCTGAAGAATGTCGCTAGTCAGGTCTTCTTTTGTGCCGTCCATGCTAAGACGGCGTGAGTGGCGTCTATCGTTTTCGCTTCGAACCCTTGGGCGGTTCCACATCCCACGGCATCACCGTGGGAAGCGACCATGGCGCCGGATGCGACGCGCTCGTCTGGTCCGTCGCCACTGATCCAGGTGACCCCTTTTTCTCGAGGAGCTCTTTGGCGAACGCGGCCATGGCCTCCCGTTGTTTCGGAGTCGACAGCCCTGAGGCAGGTTGGCCAGAGCCAACAAGCAGATTGCTCGACGCCTGTTCCGGGCTCGACGGCGACGCCTTCGACCGCTCTTCCAGGAAGTGCCGCAGGTCGGTCGAACCGAGAAGACCTGGCGCTGCCTCCACGTCCTTCGTTCTCAGCAGGTTTGCGAACCGCGAGCGCAGTGGCGTGGCGCCCGTCAGATCCACTGACGGCCTTGGCTTTGGCAATGAGAACACCTCAACGGCTGGTACGCTCGGTGGAGCAGCCGGGAACCTCGATGGCGGGAAGATCGAACTTGGCTCCTTGCCCAGCGCAAGGTCCCGCCAAAGCGCGCTGCCAGCTTTCTCGCCGGCTGGCGCGGCTGCTGGCGCTGCCTGCACCTTCGGCAGCGCGAGGACCGAGATGAGTGGCTTCGGTTTGGGTGCCACGTTCAAGGCCCGCAGCAGCTGCTGCACCGAGTACTCCGATTTCCAGCGCAGGTCGATGTACTGGATGCGCTGAATGCGATAGGGGATGTCCTCGTCGCACTCCTTGTAGAGCACCGGGACGATCAGTCGCTTTCTCTTGAGCGCATAGGCAATCTCGTCGCCCACGTTGTCCGACTTCACCGAAGCCGGCGAGAGCACCAGCAGCATCTGCGGGCACGCCTTCAAGGCCGCGCCGATCTCGTTGTCCCAATGCGCGCCGGTGGGGATGTTGAGGATGTCGACCCACAGGTCAGCGCCCGCCGCGGTCAGCTCCGCGACGAGGCCGAGGACGAAGACCCGGTCCTCACTCGAATAGCTGACAAATGTCTTGGGTGCCGAGGCCATGGATCACCTCCGTCGAGGGACAGCCCCGGCCATTCTCGCGCAGCTTGGATTGAAGCCACCATCCCCTCGATGGCGCTGGGTCAGCCTGCCTGCCAGCCGGCCGGATCCACGCGGTAGAAGCCTGCCAGCTCGCGGTACAGCGCCGGGTGTTGCGCGGCCAGACGCTGCGGCTGCTCGAAGAAGACCTCGGTCACCACCGCGAAGAACTCGGCCGGGTCGGTGGCACCGTAGTCGCTGATCAAGGACGGCTGTTGCGCAAGCACGCGCTGCGCGAGGGCGTCGAACTCCGCGCCGAGCACCTCGGACCAGCGCGCGTAACGCTCGCGCCGCCCGAGCAACGGCGCGCCGTTGGCGTGGCCGGCTTCCTGGTCGAGCTGGTGCGCGAACTCGTGGATCACCACATTGCGCCCGTCGTCGACGACGGCGGCGCCTTCGAGCGTGTCCTGCCACGACAGGATCACCTGGCCTTGCGACCATGACTCGCCCGACAGCGCATGGCGTCGCTCCTGCATCACGCCGGAGCCGTCGGCCTGCACCCGGTCGACGACGAAGGCGTCGGGGTAGACAAGGATCTGGCGCAGCTTGGGAAAGTAGTCGGTGCGCCGATTGAGGATCAGCAGGCACGCCTGCGCCGCGATGGTGACCCGCATCTCGTCGGTCACGACGATGCCGCCGCAGCCGATGAAAGGCTTCTCGGCCAGGAAGACCAGGATGTGCTTCTTGAGCTGGAGCTGCAGGTCGGCCGGCAGCGTGCGGAAGTACGGCACGCGCCGCGCAATGATGCGGCGCCACGCAGCGGGGAACGGCAGCGCGCGCAAGCGCTCGCGCCGCCGCTCGACAAGCCGCGGCTCAGCCGCGATCCAGGCGAGCAACAGAAGTGTCAGGCCGCAGATGATGAGGAATGACAAGGTCTCGCATCCCGGCTCGCGGTTTCGACATCCCATAACTGGGTGCCGGACGGCGCGTTTTCAATGGCCTGCCCCGGAGATGCGGCCAGTCGTCAAGATTGGGGACACTGGGCTCGCGGGGCGGGCATAGACTTCTGTGCGCCCGCCCCATCCGGAGGTCCGATGTCGAACCCTGCCGCTTCGAAGTGGTGTCCGTTTCACGCGAACTCGGACGATCTGAAACGCATCGGCCAGGACGTGGCCGAGATCGCTGCCATCCAGCAGAAGATCTGTGCGGATCACCCTTCGTTGAAGCAGCCCGATCGGGTCGCCCACCAGTATCAGATCGCCGGGGGCAAGGTCTTGCTGACGCTGGCGCAAGACCTGCCCGAGGCGCTGCGCGGCGTGGGCCTCTTCGTGCCGGGCGCCGAGCACCTGGGGATAGGCCGGGTCTCCACCGGCCTGGGCGTGCCGCACGTGGAGCCCAGCCTCGATTTCCTGGGCCTGCGGCTGGCGTTTCAAACGTCAAGGGGCCAGCGGGTGGACTTTCTGAGCATCAACGACCCCGGCGCCCCAACCGACAATCACATCGACTTCATGTCGGTGCTGCATGCCACCGGCCAATCGGCGGGCACGTCAGTGCCGCTGGTCGGGCAACTGGGAAGCCATGATCTCGCCAACCTGCTGGCGTCGCAGACGGTGTTTGCCAACGCGCTGATGCGGCGCATGGGGTTTCACGAGGCACTGCACGTCGTGCCTCATCTGCTGAAGCAAACCAAGCGAACCATTCATTCGAGCACGGCTTACCAGTCCTATTGGACCGGCGTCGTCGAGCTCGGCGGCGTGGGCGGCAAGTTCACCTTCGTGCCTTTGCAGCCTGACAGCAAGAGCCCGGGGCTGAGTCCGAACGAGCACCTGTTTTCGCTCGACTGGAAGAATCGGCAGCGCCTCGACGATCTCCTTTTCGACCTGTACTGGATTCCGTTCCTCGACGAAGAGCGCACGCCGACCCAGACGCTCACGCAGGCCTGGAGCGAAGGGCACAGGCAGCGCGTGGGCAAGGTGAGCTTTCCGCAATCGGATCCCGACTCCGAGGAAGCGCGGCTGTGGTTCAGCCTCGCCGCCGAGATGGGTGCGAACCCGGGCAACTGGGTCTGCGACCGCGAGGGCACCGGGATCGGGCCCGCCACCGAGTTCGAGACAGCGCGAAAGATTGCCTACCGGGCGAGCCAGGACGGGCGCCATGCACTCGCAGAGGAGTGGTATGCAGCGGTGTTTTCGACGCGCCAGATCGGCGCGGATCTGGCGCAGGAACTGAGGCAGCGCCGCGACGCCAAGGCGCGCAGCGGGCACATCGATCAGGCGCCCTAGCCAGCCTTCAACGATGCGTCGGCGGACGGGCCTGCAAGGGTCGTGGGATCGCTTTTGGCGCAACCGGCAACGGGTTGCCGGGCAGGTCGTCCATCATCCTGTGGACCCTTCGTGCCGGCCACCACGCGGGTGCCTTGCGAAGATTGCCCGAGAGCGATTCGACAAGCGTTGACCATGGATCGTTCATGCACCCAGAGTAGGTCGCCGATCGAGCGCCGACCACCCCCAGAACGGGGTACCCCCTCCATCTTTCGGTGGAGGAAGTCACGCCGCCGATGTTGACCGCCGGGAAGCTGCCGAGCCGCACCGCGCGGATGCTCGAGGACTGCCCTCGCGTTCAAGAGCTCGGAAATACGCCGCGGTCCCGCCGCTTTTACCCGGCGGCGCGGATCCCGGCCCCCTAAACTCTCGACGCTGCAACCCCGACCGGAGCGTCCATGGCCTGCGACGCCCAGCCGCCAAGCCCCATCCACGACTTCAGCACCGACGCGCTGGTCGCGCGCCGGCGCGAGCAGCGCCTGCTGCGGCTCGAGCACACCGTCGCGCGCTGCCTGGCCGACACCGACGACGCGGGCGACGCGCTGCGCTCCGTCATCGAGGCCTTGTGCGAAACCGAGGGCTGGGAGTACGGCCGCTACTGGCAGGCCGACGAGCGCGCCGGGGTGTTGCGCTTCGCCGCCGCCTGGCATGTGCCGGGCAGCGCCGTCGCGCCGCACTTGGCGAGCTCCGAAAGCACCGAATTCGCGCCCGGCGCCGGCATGGTCGGGCGGGTCTGGCAGTCGGGCAAGCCGCTGTGGATCAGCGATCTCACCCAGCGCCAGCATGTGCTGAAAGCCACGCTGGCGCCCGGCCTGGCGCTGCACGGCGCCTGCATGTTCCCGGTCGCCTCGCAAGGCCGCACGATCGGCGTCATGTCCTTCGTCAGCCGCGAGGTGCGCGAGCCCGACGAGCGGCTGTTGATGGCGTTTCGTGTCATCGGCAGCCAGGTCGGCCAGTTCCTCACGCGCAAGCAGCGCGAGGAGGCGCTGCGCGAGAGCGAGGCGCGCTTTCGCAGCCTGGCCGAGCTGCAAGGCGCCATCGCCGCATTCGGCCGCAAGGCGCTGGCCAATGTCGACCTGGCCGAGCTCTTGCGCGAGGCGAGGAAGGTCGTGACCAAGGGCCTGGCGGTCGACTTCTGCCACGCGCTGGTGCTCGACCCCGAGGGCCGCGCGCGGCTGCCAGAGAACACCCAGAGCGCGCAGGTCATGGCCACCGGCCGGCCGGTCGTGGTGGACGACTTCGACTGCGAAACCCGATTCGCCGCAGCGCCGGCCTTGCAGGCGCAGGCGATCTGCAGCGGCATCGAAGTCGCCATCACCGGCGGCACGTCCTGCCATGGCGCGCTGGGGGCGTATTGCCGCCAGCGGCGCCGCTTCACGCAGGACAACGTCGACTTCCTGCAAAGCCTGGCGAACACGCTGGCCACCGCGATCGACCGCAAGAGCGCCGAGCAGCGCCTGGCCTACATGGCGCAGTTCGACCCGCTGACCGGCCTGGCCAACCGCAGCCTGCTGTCCGACCGCATCGTGCACACGCTTGCACAGGCCCGGCGCAACGGCTGGCAGGTCGGCGTGCTGTTCATCGATCTCGATCGTTTCAAGCTCGTCAACGACACGCTGGGGCATGACGCGGGCGACCGGCTGCTGGTCGAGGTGGCACAGCGGCTGGTCGACTGCGTGCGCGCCAGCGACACCGTGAGCCGGCTCGGCGGCGACGAGTTCGCCTGCGTGCTGTCGCAGCTCGCCAAGGTCGACGACGCGGCGCTGGTGGCGCAGAAGATCGTCACCGACATGGCGCGGCCGTTCACGCTGGCGGGCCAGCAGGTCTACGTGTCGGCGAGCGTGGGCATCGGCATCTTCCCCAACGACGGCGCCGACGCCGACACCTTGCTGCGCAACGCCGACACCGCGATGTACCGGGCCAAGGAGCAGGGCCGCAACGCCTACCAGTTCTACCTGCCGCAGATGAACGAGCAGCTGCTCGAACGCATGCAGCTGCAGACGCAGTTGCGCGGTGCGCTGGAGCGGCGCGAGTTCGTGCTGCACTACCAGCCCAAGGCCGACCTGGCGAGCGGCGAGGTCAGCGGCTTCGAGGCCTTGCTGCGCTGGCAGCACCCGGTGCGCGGGCTGGTGCCGCCGCTGCAATTCATCTCCATCCTCGAAGAGACCGGGCTGATCGTGCAGGTCGGCGAATGGGTGGTGCGCAGCGTCTGCGAGCAGCTGATGCAGTGGCGCGCGCAAGGTCTCACGCCGCGGCCGGTCGCCATCAACCTGTCGGCGCGCCAGTTCCAGCAGCGCAACCTCGATGCGAGCATCGCGGCCATCATCGAGCAGACCGGCGTCGACGCCGGCCTGCTCGAGTTCGAGCTGACCGAATCGCTGCTGATGCGCGACCCCGAAGAGGCCACGCGGGTGCTGAACAACATGCGCTCGTTCGGGGTGCGCTTGTCGGTCGACGATTTCGGGACCGGCTATTCGAGCCTGAGCTACCTGAAGCGCTTCCCGCTCGACGCGCTGAAGATCGACCGCGCCTTCGTCCGCGAGGTGACCAGCGACGCCGACGACGCATCGATCACCGTGGCCATCATCGGCCTGGCCCACACGCTCAAGCTCAAGGTGGTGGCCGAAGGTGTCGAGACCGAGGCGCAGCTCGCCTTCCTGCGCGCCAATCAGTGCGACGAGATGCAGGGTTTTTACTTCGCCAAGCCGCTGGCGGTGGCGGATTGCACGCAGTTCCTGGCGCAGGGCCGGCGGCTTGCGCTGCCGGCGCAGGCGGCGGCATGATGGCCCGACCTGACTAGCGACGTGGTTCAGCCACGAGTTCACCCTCACCCCAGCCCTCTCCCGCAAGCGGGAGAGGGAGCAAATACCGGCTCCCTCTCCCCTGTACTCGGGGGAGAGGGTTGGGGTGAG
>Ga0209515_10003545_pt1 | contig 22141 bp, 8 predicted proteins | sample Subgroupgradi54m_FD_187454 | JGI IMG/M metagenome (GOLD analysis project Ga0209515, IMG submission 187454) | Subsurface groundwater microbial communities from S. Glens Falls, New York, USA - GMW60B uncontaminated upgradient, 5.4 m (SPAdes)... ... | reverse complement strand
GAGTTACGAAGATTCTGCGGCAACGGGGCCGAGGAAAAAACCTAATTCATGGAAAACAGGAGCGGGGTCCATGAAGGTCTGATGTAAGCGCTGATCGCGGCCGCTCGCAAGCGTTGCCGACGTAGCAGCGCTTACACGCGCGTGGACCGGCGGTCTCATCAATGAGTCGAAGAAACAGGTAACCATCCTGGATATCGGCGGGCATACCTGAAAAAAGTCGGAGCGCACGAAAGAGGCGGCAGACGGGGCGTACTCCACCCCGTAGATTTACAACGGCACCTCCCGCTTTAAGGACCAGTTGTGTACCACCACCTGATCTTATATAAACGTTCCGTTGGTACTGTGACGGTAAAGTAGACCTCATTCTGGCCGGTGTAGGATGTTGAAAAGGATTGGTAGTATGAGTTCAGATTCTGATCCGCGCCCGTTTCGAATTTGAATTTTCCTTCCATGGGACGACCGTTCATGTCGTCCATTGCCACCACGACATTCTTGGCCCAAGTATTCGCGGATGAGGCAAGGGGAACCTTGAACCATTGCGAACCATTGATGGAGTAGTTTTTGTCCGTATTTTCACCGAACATGGAAATCGCGTCATTTTTCCCGCAATTGGCGCCGGAACACCCCGTTGCGATCGAGCCGGAGCCGCTCCGGAAAAGCATTTCCGGAGGAATCATTCCTTTGGCGATGCCGGGGCCTTGGTACTTCAGTTCAAGCCCCTCTCCACCCGATGCTTCGAAATAAGCGACACGAATGGAGTGGAATCCCGCCCCGAGGGAAACTGTCGCGCTTTTCTCCAACATTCCATGCAATCCGTCATTGCTGATTGTCGTATTGCCGTCCACTACAAGTTCGCTTCCATCATCGGAGTTCAGGAAGAAGGTATAGTCCCCCGGAACGGCCGAGAACAGGTAACCCACGAAAAGGAATCCGAATCCATCCGCACGGGCATGCGGGTCAATCTTAAACCCGTTTCTGGCATTCTGACTCAGCGGGGTCATTCCTGAGAAGGAAGGCAACGCGCTCCATTCACCTTCGAAATACTTGGCATCGATCCCGTATTCGAAGCTCGTCGCGTGAAACACAGCGTTAGAAGGAATGGGCTGCTTAGCGATACCGGGCCCTTGGTATTTGACATCCAGTCCTTCCGCGCCCGTTTTGTCGAAATACTGGATTTTCAGGGTGTGATATCCCGTAGACAGAGAAACCGATCCCGAAATCTCCCGCATGGCGTGAAGGCCATCATTGTCCACGATCAGCTTGCCGTCGACAAAAAGCCTGCTTCCATCATCGGAGGACGTGAAAAAGGTATACGTACCCTGGGTCAGGATTTGGACGAATCCTCGGAACTCGAGTGCGAAATTATCGGTGACTGCAGCTACGGACACGTTCATCTGATCAACAATGCCCGTTTTCAAAGGGGTCAGTCCATCGAATGCCGGTAGCGCATCGAATCCGCCTTCGAAATAGGAGAAGGCGAGCCCCGGGGTCATATTTCCCGTTTGCTTCCGGCCGAACTGCATTTTCAATTGACCAAACGCGCCTTCTCCCTGATTCGAGGCATCAGGACCGCTCTGGGCCACCCAAAGCCATTTGGAGTTCTCGAGATTGATGTCGACCGGTACATTTTCGGGGTTGGTCAATTTGAGCTTTTCCTGGACGCCACCTGTTCCAAGGCTCCAATCCGCGCTCAAGGGCGCGACCGCAATGTCGCTGGTTTTGATGGAAATGGAAACGTCGCCACTCGCGGATTGACGCCCCACATAACCGGTCAAGCGCAATGGGGGCTGCGCGATTCCCAATTGTTGCCGTTCGGATTCGAGGTTATAGAGCAAGGACGCTGAGGACCCGTCATATTTGGGCTTTCCCCAGAGCCCGATCGCGTAGCGAACCCCTTTAAGCAGAATCGGGGAACCATCGTCGGCCTTGTCCTCATTCCATTCCAAAGTGCCGTCGCGGATTTCCCAAGGTAACAACCTTTCCTGGCTGGTCACCCCCAGGGCAACGTTGTCAACGTCGAGACCGGGCTTCGACCCCGCCTTGAAATTGGACGCGATCTGCTCGGGGGTCATGGAGCGATTGTAAACCGCAGAAAGGAAAATCTTGCCCGGCCAGGGCCGATCAAGCGTACCCGGCCGGTTTCCCACAGAGAATATGAATCCGCCGTCCCAGGCATTCGGTCCCGATGCGGCCATCTTGCCGGACTCGACGTTGGAAGCTTGCAGGATTCCGTTGACATAGATGCGCATTCCCGCGTCGATTCCCGTTGAGGCCGGCTTGTAGGTCGCCACTACATGATAGCGGTTCCGGTTGTAACCAATTGGCTGGTTAGAAGTAAGCAATTGCTCTTTCAAGGACGAGGCCGTGCGCAAGGTGAATTGGAAGTCCCGATCCTTTTGCTCCAGGGAGAAATTGACCGCATCCGAGCCGGTACCGCTTCCGTAACGCATAACGGTGCGGAAGGGATCAAGAACTGGATCCCCCAATTCAATCCATGCTTCCAAAGTGATCTCACCCGTCTGCATGATGGAACTGAAAAGTTTTTCGTTACGGGTCCGGTTCTCGAATATGACGTCATGGGCGGTCCCGGGGAAGGCATAGCCGCCGCCTTCAAGCCAGTTTCCGGGTATACCGCTTCTTTCTAAATCCAATGGAATACCGGAATAGGAAAGATCGAAGACCTGGTCTCCGGATTCACGACCGAATCCATACAGGACCTGCAAACCGGAAAGGATACGTTGCGGGATTTCCACGGCTCCCTGGCCGGGACGGAACAATTCTGAAGTAGGAAGCTTCATCTTCGGTACGCCCGGCCCTTGGTAACACACATTGAGGATGGCGTCGCCGGAGGCTTGGAAATAGACTACTCGGATGGAATGGATTCCGGGGGCGAGATACGCCGTTCCGGAAGCCTCCTGTTGTCCATGCAGACCATCATTCTCCACCAACCGACGATCATCGATTTCAAGTCCGCTGCCGTCGTCGGAGTTGGTGTAAAAGGTATAGTTGCCGCCAGAGGAGAGCCGGATGAATCCCTTGAACTCCATAGCGAACTGGTCATTCCGCAAACGCGGGGAGAGATCGAATTCGGCGACCAGACCCTGCTGTACTGGATGGAGAGTCGAGAAATCAGGAAGCTTGGTCCACGTTCCCTCGAAATAGCTGTATTGCAGGCCGGGAATGTATTCCGAAGGCGTACCGCCCCCGGAGCCCTGCCCGAATTGGATGCGCGCATCCCCGAAAGCGCCTTGAGGATTGATGGCTCCGGCCGGACTGTTAATGCCCGCGAAAAGCCACCGGGCGCCTCCCAGCTCGAGATCCATCGGCAACCCAGATCCGTTATTGGAGCTGAATAACGGGACCACCGAGCCTTCGTTGTTGAGCCAATCCTTGTCCGAGGGCTTTCGTACGGCCCTGCTGATCTTGAATGCAGTGCTTACGCCGCCGGAATTGTCCTGGTTGCCGGCGAAGCCGGTGAGCCGCAGCCCATTGCCCGCGGCCCCCAACCGGATTCCTTCATTGGCCAAATCGTAGATCAGGAAACTGGACGCCCCATTCGCGCCGGAACGCCCTCCCATTCCCTTGGGGTAGGCGACTCCACCCATTCGCAAGGCCGTCCCATCCGGGCTCTTATCTTCGACCCAAGGCAGGGTACCATCCACGATATCTGCGGGGAGCAGTCGATCCCCGCAGGTGATGCCCAGGAAAGGGTTCGACGGTATGGAGGGTTCGCGCACTCCCACGGTGAAGTTCTGGAGCGCGTCGGCGTCGGAGAATCCCGAGGAAAAGATCGCCATCGACGATATCGATCCCTGCCAATCCTTGTCCAGAAATGTGGGACGGTTGCCAACCGCAAGGATATAGCTTCGGTTCCAGGCGTTCGCGCCCCCATCATCAATACTGCCGCTTTCCTGGTTCGATCCCGCGAGGATCCCATTCACGTAGACCCGCATGCCCCCCTTGCCCGTGGCCGAACTGTAGGGTTTGTATGCGGCCACGATATGGTACAACCCTCCCGGGTTGGTCATCGGATTGCCGGTGGTCACCAAGGAAACCGATTGCGAGTTGAACGTCCGCAACCGGAATTCGAGGTTCTTGCCGACCTGGGACAGATCCCAGTTGCGTTCAAGATTCCCATTGGCCGGGAGATATCCCATGATTCTGGTCGACGTCTGCGACAGGTTCGCAGGGCTTATCCATGCCTCCAGTGTCAGTTCGTTCGACTGGACGGAAGGTTCGAACAACTTGGGGTTGGGGGTTCTATTCGAAAGCAGGGCATTGTGATCCTGCACGTTGAACGTCAATCCGCCGCGTCCGATCCAGGATACTTTCGAACCCGGGTCTTGGATTCCCAGGTCCATCGGGATTCCCACACCGGAGATATCCGCAGCAGTCATTCCCATGCCTTCATGGAAATAATACAGGGTCTTCTGATCGCGCGAAACCCGTTCCTTGGCCACGGGAGTCGTGGTAGCGGAAGGAGGGGCGATATCCGCGGGATTCAATTCGATCCCACCAATCAACTTGCCATCCTGGCCATACACGGAAACGTTCCGGACGCGTTTGAAGGTCGCGTCGATGCCTGTCCAGGACCAGTCATTGGATTTGGCCCAATTCCCGGCATACGGGTATTTGTAGTGCAGCGCGAATCCGAGTCCATTCAAGGAAGTGGATTGCCCAGGCGCGAGTTTATACGAGTCCGGAAATTGCATATCCACTGCAATGGCATTGGGATTCTCCTGGGCCGGACGCAATTTGAACCGGATCCCGCAGGGATCGGTGGGATACGGATCCAATGCGACTTCGGCGTTAGGCGCTTCTTCCCGGGAAATCCACAGCCGCAGCGTAAAGCCCTGCAATACAGCGGAGGATACGTTCTTCAAATAGATGGAGGGCTTGGCGATATCGGGTTCCCCGAGCGCCGTTTCCTTCATGAAGACCTCCGCGACGCCGTCCAACGAGGCTGGAAAAACGGTGGCCAAAGGCAGGGTTTTCGCATTCGAAGGATTTCCTCCCAAATCGAAGCCGATCACCTTGAGGTTCCCCGTTTGCGAAGCGAAATCCGCGGGATCCAATTGCATGCTCCAGGCCGTGGAAAGGCCGGTTAGTCCGATGGTTTTGACGGGATTCCCGAATTGATCCTCGACCAGGATACTGGATGTGCCGAAATTATCCTGCAGGCTTCCCGTGAGGAGGCCTGCGCTCGCCACCGTATTCAAGGTCAGGACCGGAGCGGTCCGATCCACGATGAACGAGCCCGTTCCCGTGCTGATGGAGGCATTCCCGACCAAGTCAACCGCCGAGATGAAAAACGGATAGGAACCCTCCGCCAAGGGCGCGCCCTCGGCGCTGACCAATGGGATGGAGACCACCGCGAGATTCGCGGATCCGCTGGTCCTGGCGATAAGGAAGTCCCCGGAAACCTGGGGAATGTAGACCTTTACCGTTCCCGTCTCGGAAAGGGCCGCATCCAATTCAATGGCCCGGGTATTCGCATTGGAAACCCGCGGCTTCAGTTCGATGGCCGAGATGACGGGATTGGCCGCGTCCTTGACCACGACGACGCTGTTGGTGGGCTCGGAGCCGCCCACTACCGCGGCGCCTAGGCTGGCGAAGATATAGTTGGCGTTCTGGAAGGGAAGGGGGAACGCCGGTTTCACCCAAGTCCCGCCGGTTCCAGGCGTCAAGTGACCGACCAGCGTGGCGGACGCATCCCATTTCGCGGAAGCGGAAACATACAGATACACCTCGCCTGAGGAAGCGGAACCGACCCTGCCCGAAAGGGTGACCGTGGACGATGACGTCGGGGAAACGACGGGATCGATCGTCACGAAAGAAGATAAGCTGAACGCGCCGTAAAGCGAGGTATGGTTGAGCGACCCCGCCAGTTCAAGCCCTTGGGTGGCGGCCAGGACGGGCGGAAGGGTCGTGGATCGGTTATCCGGATGATTCAATTCGAAAACCGACGCCGTAAACGCTGCCTGTTCCAAGGCATGGGTTTTTTCATTGAGGTAATAAACCCCGATATCGCCGAGCTGGCTGGGGCTGCCCCCGGAAGCGATGATATCCTCCCGCGTCAGGCGGAAGCGCAGCATGGGACGATCCGAAAGGCCGCCCTCGCTGAAGATCAATCCGGATGGATTGACGTCCACCACGGGTCCTTTGGGGACATTGCCGAAATCGAAACCGGGCAAGTCCCGGGGGGAAACGGGATCAACCGAAACCAGTCCCGCGTAGTTCGATCCCGCTGGGAACTCCAACTCCGCTTTTTTCAAGGGGCTTGGCACGATAATGGAAGCGGTACGTCCGGATTCCACCTCGGTGCCGATCTTTATTGTGCGGGTTACCTGGTATGGATTGCCTGCGCCGTCCTCGACCAGGATGCGGATGAAATAAACACCGGCCTTCCCGGTAACATCCCAGTAACCCGGAAGATTGCTACCGAAGGTAATGAGGTCGGCACCTTTCCGGATCGGGATCGGCTCCCAGACCGCGTTGGCATCCCCTTCCTTGAAGGCCAGGATCGATTTCACCTTCAGGCCGGCAATCGGTTGATTGACCCGGAAAACGATCGGCACCCAACGCTTCGGCGCCGCCAGGGGGCGGATTCCCGGAGTGAATGCGCCCAGGATCCGCTTATCATCGTACAGCTCCCAATCGCGGCTGAGGCTCCCATCGATGTATTTGAACCGGACAGCGTCCCAACCATCGGCATCCAATCCCTTGCCCCAATGGAATCCGGGATTTCCCGCCGCGTCCGGCCAAGCGGCGTATTTCCAATGCTCCTCATGGGCCATCCAATTCGATCCTTGGGTTTCCGCGTAGGGAGGCAAAGGGAATCCGCGGGTCTGGCCCATGTACTTGTAACTCTGGAATAGATCCTGGTCCACGCCGAGCGGGGAAAAGAATGGATTGGGCAGCGCCTGGGAAAACGGGAGCTGATAGGCATTGAAAACCTCCCCAGCCCCGCCCACGCCCATATAGCCCGTAATGGCGCCCTGGCGGTCCAGCAGAATGGGATCATCCGCACCCGTAATACCCGTCGGGTTCCAGGCGATTTTCGCCGCCCGGGCTTCTACCACGGGATAGTAAAGGGTCAACGTCGCGCCGGTCGGGGCATTGAATAGCGATACTTGGATGTGCTGTCCATTGACCACCACCTCCTGGGTGGAGGAGTTGTCCTCGAATGCGAATACCGGAACCGTAACGCCGGCGGGGACCAATGAGGAAAGGGGTATGGTCCGGGTCTCGCCCGGACGCAAGTTCGCAGGGGCCGGTATGTCCACGAGGACGTCGCATCCGGAAAGGGGATGCATGGCCAAGGGCCTAGGCGGTACCGTCGTAGTGTCCATCACCCAATTCTGGGCCGTCGACCAGATCGGCGCCAGGGTGCCGGTCGGGCTCGTGGGGAAATCATGGGTGCCGCAACCGGTTTGCGGAGGAAAGGGAAAGGGCACGTTCGGGACATCGACCGTGGGCGCGGTGCCGGGAGCGTAGGAGTAGGTGAATTCCATGGGCATGCCGATCTTGTCGCCTGCCGGAATGGAAAGGTCCCCATGGAAGATGTATGGGCAATGTTGATCCGCGGTGCCGAGATTTTCGATGCGGTGAACGTAGGGTTTCGTGAAATCGACCTTACCTCCGGGGGGAAGCAGAAAATCAACCGAAACAGAATACCCATCGGGATCGATCACCGAAGTCAGGTCCCCGAATCCATGGCCATCCACATGCCCGGTCAGGATCTGGCCGGGTGCGAGATATTGGTCCGGGAAAACCTCTGTCTCGCTCAGCTGCGCCGAATTGGCCACGTCATAAGTGACACTGGCGCGGGAATCCCCGTAGTTCGGCTGAACGCTCGGGGAATAAGCAGTGAAAAGAGTCGTTGGAGGCGCGGATCCGGTAGGGACGGGATGGATGTGGTCGGTATATATCACGTCGAGCAGTTCGTCCGCATTGGAATAGATCGCCACCCATTCCGTGGTCGTGCCTTGGATCACGGGATACCATCCATGCGAGACCCAGGTATTGCCGCCGCAAGCCCGGCTCCCCCAGTCGGAACCCGGAACGATTCCCTCCCAGGTGGGGCTGTTGAAATCGATAACGGATGATTCCACGGAATAGGTTCCTCCGACCGTCCGTCCTTGGTTCCAAGTGTAGGTCTGGGTCAACCAATTGGTCCCTCCGACCCGGTTCTCCGTGTCTTCATAATCCGACGCAATCGGACCATCATAGTTGCAGACCCGCTCCCTGTTGATACCGAAGCGCATTTTCACCTTATAGGTCAAACGATCGTGCCGCCGAAGGTAATTGCCGGTGAAATGGGCCGGCAGGTTTCTTTTCAGGGTTTGCTCGCCGGTGACCTTCACCCGCAAAGGGGCGGTCAAGGAAATATCGGGAAGCCGCCAGAGCTTTCCCTTCGGATTGGTTTCCCAATAGACATCCGATGTCCCGAACGCAATGGCCGGCATCTCGAACACCCCCAACGCGGGCGTTTCGTTGCGCGGAGATCCCACTTCCAATCCGTAGTATCCGGGACCGGCACCAGGAATGACGTAATAAGTCTTCACTGAGGGATCCTGAGGATCGACCGCAAACGGGAGCACACGGTACTGCCCGTTTGGGACCGGTGAATGGGTGAGAGGGTCCATGCCATCCCAACCCAGCAAATGGAAAACTCCTGCGCCGTCTTGATTGAGTTCGGGACCGACGTCAAAAAGCCTGGTTCCTGCCGCATCCCGCACTTCCAGGTAGGACTTACTGGCTTTGGAGACTTTGTATTTGAACGTCGCGGTATTTTCTGGCGCGCCCGTCGCTTGGGGCGAGGCCGAAATCTTCCCTGGACCGAAAGTCCCGTCCAGGATGACAAGGGGCGTCGTGACATTGATCTTCCGTCCCGCGGAGAAGATGGCATCGAATGCGGGCGGGATTGCCGCCGCCTTCTGTTCAAGAACCAACGCCGCGATATAGCGTCCGTTCTTTACGTAAGAACCTTTGCCGTCCTTCCCGTCCCAGGTGATTTCGAAATCGGAATTGACGGGGATGTCGAGCCTTTCCAGTCTGGCGACGATGGGTTCGTTTACTCCGTCTCCGTCCGGATCCGGGATTTCACTGTATAGGTAAAGCGAGGCATCGACCGTGGTCCCGGGCGATCCTCCGGCGGTATGCGCACCGATGACCAGCGGGGCGGACCCGGCGGCGAAATCGATGTCGCCCGCCGCCGAACCATTCAGCTTCAAGGTCTCCAAACGTGGACCGTAACCCGCCGTGACTTTTACCGATCGCAAAGCCGCCGTCGCGGCAGTGATCGTAATGGGAATGTTCTTTTCCTTAGCAAGCACCAAGAAGGTGTAGTTGCTTCCCACAGTCAGATTGGCTTCTGAAGCGCCGGCGTTCACATAAGCCAAGACGCCGTTTCCCAGGGCGGAGGTGCCCGCTTCCGGGTTGTCCGCCATGCTCGAGAGCGGGAATGCGGGGGCATTGGGTCCGTTCCGGTCGACCTTGTGGTACGGAACCGAAACTCCGGTGGTCATCCATCCATTCAGGTTCGCCGGCAAAGAGGTGATTGTTCCCGGCTTAAAGTAGACGGCATAATATTCCAATCCATTCTGGTTTTGATCGTTGGTAGGATTAGGATCCCCGACTTGACCGCTCAGGAGGAACTTTTGGGGGACATCCTGGCCATCCGTTCCATCCCATTGAGGCGGGAAGGAATCGACGAACAGGTATGCGCTCTGCTCCTGGGAATTCCCGATGGAGCCCAGATTGGTCTGGAGCGTGACCTTGAACGTGAAACGCCCCTTGAACTGATTGTACGGGGAGAGGGAGTGGTCGAACGGGATGACGACGGTAGGGGACTTCGGGTCCAGGGTACCCGTGGCGAATCCCGTGCGGGTGGTGGTCCCATAAATCAACGTTACGCTGTACGTGAAGCCGTACCCGGGAAACGAGCCCTGGGTATAGGCTGAGACGATCAGGTCGGAAGACCCGCCCGATTTAATCACGTTGCGGGTGAGCTTCGTCGTCAACACCGGCGGCTTCTGATTGACCCAAACGTAGGGTATCTCCCCGGATGAGGAGGACATGGAACGGACTGGAGTTTCCCGGGAGGAGTTCCCTACCTGGTCGATCCCGAAAACGTCCAGCCCGTAAATCCCGTCCCCTGGGAAGTTCGCGGCGTTGATGCGGAATGTGGCGGGCCACGCACCGTTGTAGGACAGGGTGGAATGGGTGAACGTGGAAACCGCGGAAGCATCCGCGGGGTTCAACTTGTCGAACGTCACCGAGAGATCTTTCGGAAACTTGTCGGAGTAAGTGAATCCGATATCCGCCGATTGATCGCGGAACAGCATCAGCGCGGTTTTCCCTTGGAAGGTCCCGTAAGAATAGCCGCTCCCCGCAAGGGAAAGCGCGATGTCCGGCGCGTCCGTGTCGACAAGGAATTTCGGGGAGATAAGGCGTGTTGCATTTCCGGCCAGATCAGTTACTGTAAGGGCGAAAACATATTCGCCGGATGGCGCGGAGGTTCCGTCTTCCCGTTTACCGTCCCAAAAGGAACTCAGGTTGCTGCCCGACGGGGCGGTTCCCTGATAAATGCCGTATCGCAGGGGGCGGTACAGGTCCGAAGCGGCATGGACATCGATTGCGAACCGGATGTTGTCATTGGAGTTGTCGGCGCTGGTAACCGTGAAAGGCATCTGCCCGAAGGTCACGCTATTGGGATTGAATTTGGCGACCGTGAAGGGCGAAAACCCCGCCGTAGGCGCGGTCATATCCAGGTAGAAGTAGCTTTGCGGCGTAAGCGGAAGCTTTACGGTCTGGACGCCTCCGCATGGAACCGCCTCCACCTCGGCCCACAGGGTGTAGGGCTTCATTTCGGTGATCTTGGTCCGGTCGGCGGGCTTGATATTGATGTCAGCCACCAAAGCGTCTTTTTCCGATCGCTGGTACGTCGTCCTATCGTTTACGACGACGAACTGGGCCGCGGTGGGGATGCCGACGATATCCTTGCCGGCGATCTTGAAAGTGATGTTGGCGTCCCGGTTGACGTTGAATTCGGCCCTGCCGGCTCCCTTCAAGGGGTTGAAGTAGGCCGGTCCGATGGCCGAGGCATTCGCGATGAAGCCCGTAGGCTTGAAGTCGGTCCAGTACGATTGGAAATCGCTGTTCTCGCCGGGGTATTGGGTATCATGCAGAGCGTAATCCACCCGGAATGTCGCGGTCGGATCGAATGGGAACCCCAGATCCCCAATCACGTAGGACTTCGAGTTTTTCCCCGCCGAGGGGGTAAGGTGGATATTGTCCGTGAGCAGGATTTCCGCAGGATGGGTCGCATCGGCGGCCTGGTAGATTTTCACGTCCAGCAGCCCCCCCTTGGTGACCTCATAGGACAAGGTTACCGATCGTTGAGCAATCGGGGTCGACGTATTGCAATCCATGGTGAAGGAAACGCCGCTGCCGATGAATCGCGGCCAGTTGTAGAAACGCTTTATCCCGGACCAACCGTCGAATTTCTCGGAAACGTACACGCTCTTCGAGTCCCGTCCGATCGCAAGATAGACCGGTCGGTTGAACCCGATTTTGTCGGTATTCCTGGAGTCCTCGTAAGAGAGCCCGCCCGTGGTGAAAACCAAGGTGAGATTGGGCGTGTATTTTCCGAGGTAGCCATTGGTATTGTCCAGGGCGAACAGGTCTCCCGAAGGATCGGTTTTCAAACTGGTCAATTCGCCGCTGACCGGCCACTGGGCTTTTTTGCCGGAGTACAACCAGGTATACCGGGACGCCCTTTCCAGCCTGTCGATCTCCCCGCCCCTGTGGGCCACGAAAACGACTCCGGGCTCGGTGCGGCTTGAAGCCACCGCCCGAGGGTTGAAAAGATCGACCCCGGCCCCGCTTCCGAAGAAACTCCGGGATTCGTTCTTCATTTTACCGGGCAGGTCCTTGAAGGACACGTTCAATCCCGCGAAATCGGCGTCGACCATCGCCAGGGAATTGTTCCCGTTGTTCACGATTACCAGGATGGCGCCATCCTCGTCCTTGATCCATGCCACATCCACAGGCGCGGAGAGGCCTTTGACGCTCCCGCGATATTCGAATCCCATTTTATCCGGGTGATACAGGAACTGTACGACACGGTTGTTGCCTTCGTCGGCGATCCAGAAATTCCCCAAACCGTCCGAGGTGATTCCTTTCGGCCCCTTGAACTTCGGTACGCCCTGTGGAAATCGCATGTCACCCGTACGGGGGATCTTGATTTTGGTCAGATCAAGATGGAAGATGTCTGCCGCTTTCTGGCCTTGGGACGTGATTTCGAAGCCTTGCAAATGGACGAAATCCAGGAAACCGGCCCTATTATCATAGGGATCCACGCCGACGAAAAGATTGTCCTTTCCTTCCGGGTCATTTTGGGCATTCGCAACCTCGAATCCCCATCCTCCATGGAAATACCGAGTAGGCTCGAAATTCGACGCCGTCTTAACGGCTACGTCCCGAAATTTGGTGAACATGTCGTCCCAGCCGGGAATCAACCCCGAATACCATGGGTCATCCCGATGTGCAATTTCATTCACCACTTTGTCCCGCACCATATTCACGGTCTGGCGGGCATCGTTCGGCGTGATGGCCCTGAGGTGGAAGTATCCGCCATTCCCCAGGTAATCCTGTTCGAAGGAGTCGAAATTCCCGATGGATATACCCGTCGGCGAATAATTGGGGAGTGGTTGCCCAGTGACCTGAACCAATGACAATAGGGTCACCAAGCTTATCCAAGGTGTCCCGTTCCACGCTGTAGCAGCTTAGATCGGGGGCGAAATCCCACGCTGATTTCCCAATCGTAGCTGGACTGGGGACTGGAGCGTGGGACTGTTCTGGGCGCATACCGCGGTATTTCCAGGCAGGGGGCGGGCGAAAAAGATGGATGCCGGTGATGTAGGTATTTTTGGGTTACGAAGCACAAAAATAAAAACCGCACATCCGAGGTAAAAGATAATCCCCTGTCCGTTCTGCCACCACCCCAAATGCAATCGCCATGGCCATTACGACCGTAAGGCAACCCACCGATTCTCTGAAATCATCCGTGTTCTAAGGTACCGCTGCCCTCCTTGCAAGGCGACGCACTCCATATTGCCCAAGAACCTGCCCTCCATTTGCCGGTGGTGGCTCTATGACATCCTTGATATTGCTGATATGTTCACCAAGGGCATCAGCGCCTACGCTATTGCCAAAAGTTTAAGTGAGACCCTATCCAGCGTGCTTCGCCTCAAATCATGGCTGAGCCAAGCTGGTCCAGTGGTTCTAGCCCTAACCCGTGAACAGGGCCTGCTTGATGTGGCTCCGGCTCGTCCAGTTCCCACCGGGTCGGGGGAAGACCTCGCTCTAGCCACCCGCTGGCCCACGTGGCCCGCATTCACCTTCGCCTTTTCCCGCACACTCTACCCCATGCGATTTCCCTTAAGGAGTACCCACACAATTCTCACCGGGTGACATGGACGTTTCCCTTGTTTTCTTTGGCGCACACCCAATTATCGGGTGCAACCAAGGAGAACCTGTTGGAAACCCACTCGAATCCCGTTCACGACGCCGCGCTTTGGCGTTACGGACTTATCAGCGAGCTGCTCCACCGATGCAGCACCGGGCGCACTTTGGCAGAGCGGCTGAAAGAGGCTGCGGAACGCACTTGGAACCACCCCGAGCGCGGACTCATCCAGTTGAACGCCGACACGTTGCGCCACTGGATCTACCGCTTCAAGAAAGGCGGGATCGGCAACTTGGAAGATCGTCCACGCCGGGACAAGGGCACAAGTCAGGTGTCCAAGTCCATCGCCGATACATTCACTTCGCTACGTAACACGCATCCGCACGCAACCACGGAGCGCTTGCTGGACATCATGATCGCAGACGGCTCTTGGAACGCGGTCCGTCCTTCACGCAGCGCGCTCTACCGCCTGGCCGAGCTCCAGGGTCTCAAGCGCAAGCCTGTCGGAGCATCCGTACTCCAAGAGGCCCATGCTTTCGCTTACAATGCGTTCGGGGAAATGTGGGTAGCCGACTTCTTGCACGGCCCCAGGATCCGCATCGGTAGGCTGATGAAGAAGACCTACCTGCTGGCCATCCTCGATGACGCGACGCGCTTTGTGGTATACGCCGAATTCGGATGGAGCGAAGGGACCGCAGCGCTCATCGACGGGCTTTCCATGGCCATCCGCAGGTTCGGCATCCCGAACCGGTTCTACACCGACAACGGATCCGCGTTCCGCTCCCGCCATCTCGCCCATGTGGCGGCGAAGCTGGGCATGCACCTGCCCCATACGCCCGCCTACAGACCGCAGGGCCGAGGCAAGGTGGAACGGTTCTTCCGTAGGGTCCGAGACCAATGCCTCGAAGGCCTAAAAGTCGAATCCTTGGAATCCCTTAACGGTGCGTTCAAGGAGTGGCTGAATACCTACCAAAGGCGCATCCATGACGGGATCGATTGCTCGCCCCTAAACAAACGCCTCACCGGCCCCAAGGTAACCCGCATGCTTCCCGAAGTGGCACAACTCGACATGTTCTTCGAGATGCGGGAGCGAAGGAAGATCCATCGCAATGGAACGATCCACCTTCACGGCAAGGTCTTCGATATCAAGGGTGCGCTGCCCGGAAGCGTCGTTGACGTGAACTACTCGCCCTGGGATCTATCCCTCATCCATATCGGGCCGGAACGCATCCCGGCAAAACAAGTTGACCTCATCAAGAATGCCAGACGCCACGAACACAACCCCATCCGGGGTAAGGAGAAAACAATATGACAATCATGAACTCAAACACAATGACCGAACCGCAGACGGTGTGCGGCCACTTCGGCATCCGCTACAGCCCCTTTACCGATACGTTCCCAATAGCCGAACCCTTTTCCACCAAGGGTGAAACCCTTTTGCTGGAGCGCATGCAGATGTTGCTGGGCCAAGGCAAAAGCGTATCCGTAACGGGCGAACCCGGCAGCGGAAAATCCATGCTCCTCAAAACCCTGCTCAGTGGACTGGAACAGAAGTCGTTCCGCTTTGCCTATGTTCCGTACAGCGGATTGAAGCCGAATATCCTGCTTCGCGAAATCTGCGACAAGCTCGCCATCGACACCACCGGGCGCGGATCGCTCCTGGGCAGGCTGCACAAGGCTTTTTCGCGCAAGGAGGATGGACCTTACCCGGTCATCGTCCTTGATGAAGCGCACGCCATGCCCGGCGAGGCGTTGCTGGAGATCTTCAGCCTGACCCAAGATATGGCTCAAAGAACCGCATCGGCTTCGCTGGTTCTCTGCGGTCATCCCGTGCTGGAAAAAACTTTGTCCTTGGATATCCATGCCGCCATCAAAACCCGCATCGCGGCACGCTTGAGTCTAAGGCCGCTGCAAGGAGAGGAGGTGGGCGAGTTCATCCGGTTCCGGTTGAAGGCGGCGAAGGCGGGCACGGACCTGTTCACCAAGGACGCGATCAAGCTCATCGAGTTGGACTCAAAAGGGAACCGCCGCGTGATCATGAACCTCGCTGGAAACTGCATGGACTTGGCGGTTATCCGGCAGGAGAAGCTGATCACGGATGAGTTGGCAAGGGAAGTCTGCGACCAGGCTTGAGAAGCTAAACCGAATCGCACTTCACATCCGGCCTCTTCCATCAAGGAAGGGGCCTTTGTACGTGGGGTGGAATCAATACCGAGGGAAACGAAGCGAAATCAGCTGGGAGCGGAGTGCGGGATCTTTACGCTGCCAGAGCGCGAGAGCTTACAAAGGAATAAGCCGCATAGCAAGGGTTTTCATAAGCGCATCCTGTTGACTAGAATCCCATGAGCAATCCGAACCGGATCCGCTCATTACTGAACATTTCGTACGAAATCTCCGTCGCATCGGGTTTCGATTTGACAAAGGCAATATCGGAATCCAGGAAGAAGAATACGTGATCATCGATCTGTTTGTTGATACTCAATCCCGTTCCCAGAAAAACATCCAAAGCCGATTCCAGTCCCGCGGCCAGAAATAAAACCGGGACGGCACGTGTACGCATCCTGTTGACTAGAATCCCATCAGCAATCCGAACCGAATTCTGTCTTTGCCAAACACACTGTATGACATATAGTCCACTTTTCTCGAAACTCCGATATACGCGATATCCGCGTCTACAAAAAAGAATATGCGCGCATCCAATTCCTTGTACGCGCTTAATCCTGTTCCCAAAAAATATCCCCAGTCCGTACCGGTTCCCGCAGTAAGGTGCAGGCTCACACTTTTTCCGAATCGAAACCAATGATAATGGGCCAAGGCATCAAATTCTCCGGGTCCGACTGAACCACCCCCTGCATCCGGCCCATCGGTACGTTCGCGCCAATACCCCGAAGCAGGGACCCGGACGTTAAGGATCAAAGAATATTTCTCCGCGACCCGTCGCGCCGTGACCCCTGGGCCGGTCAATTCCAGACCCACCGCGTTAAATGGTCGCGGATCGGACTCGGACTCGGACTCGGCCCGGACTTCGGCAATCGGCAACAGGAATAAAACCAGAACCGCGCTTAATCGCATCATTTATGACTTGCCAGGCTTACGCGGGGTCCGCGTCAATCGCTCCTTGAGCATATCCTCTTCCCTTTGCCAATAGAGATAGACGTCCATTTCGAAGGACGCTTCGGTCACATCCCTGAATGCAGGGAGGGTCTCACCGCAAGAGGAACAGGATTCCGCGCTTTTCGGCGGTTCCGAGAACACGAATTCCTTAAGCTCGCCGGATCCGCATCCCGGGCAAGGAGGCAAGGATGCCGCAAACGTATTCTCAACGATCCGGCTGTGCTCCGCCGTGGATTTGCCTTCCGTGCTCCCGAAAAAACCACCCAAGGTCCCGTTGAACTGCATCACGGCCCATATGATCGTGTCGCATTTTGTGCAGTGGCCGCCGTAATACTCGTCTCCCCCTCCCTGGGCATAGAGGGACACCCGGTTCACCTGAATGCGCCTGGGATGGCTGCACTTGAGGCAATCGGATTGCATTACGCCTATCCCTTTTATCGCGCGGACGGTCTGTTTCTCAAGCATGCTCATATCCCCTTGATGTGGAAGAATTCTTTCCATTGGGCAGGGTTCGTATGATCAAATTTACCTTCGAAGAGCTGCATATTGAGGCCTTCCGAAATTTGCGCGCTGGGGAACCATACTCCGTTGTAGCCTCTGGCGCGCGCCTTATCGATTATCGGATTACAATAATCATAAACGAACTTCCTGGCCGCATCTTCGCTGCCCTTCGAAGCGATGAACGATTCATATTTCCGAATGAAGGTCGCGCGGTCAAAGACGAAATCAGCCGGAACCTTGGCCCCGTCCAGATTCAACACCTTATCCATGGTGATTTCCACTCCGTACATTCCCTTTCCGAACATGGCCTTGTCCGCATTCTCCGGCCCCCGGACTTCGTACCACGACGTCGAAGGGTGATCCCCGACATAGCAATCCTTATAGGTATTCGGCCGTGTACCGCGATAATGTCCGTTCGGATTCACCTCGTAGGCGCTGGACCAGTGAACGCCGTCAGGGGTCACACCGAAAGAATAGATTCTGTACATGTTCCCCTTGATGGTAGCGCTGCCCGGCAGTATCGAATTGGTTTCCGTGATGACGGCTTTGGCCCTGCCGAGCGGGACCTTCGCCATGATCTCAGACAACTGGGTAAGGTCGATGGCAGGCCTGGTGGGCCCGAAGGATTTGAGGATCACCTCCAGCAATCCCGGGAAGATTTCTTCGAGATCGACGAGCGGTGGGTAAAGCCTGAAAATCCCCTCGATGACGTCATCGGGAAGGTTCAAGTGGTTCGCGGCGTTGATTCTCGCGGCCGCAATCAGAACAGGCTGGACCCGTTTCAGCCATTCGCCTTCCGAAGCGATGGCCAAGGCCTCTACTTTTTTGCCCCAGTCGCCGGGATAGACTTCGGCTAGGTGCTCTAGGACATGCTTACCGTTGGGATCACCAATCAACGCGGTCGTCTCGAGCGTCTTCATTACGGAGAACATCTCGTCGATGTTCTTTTGCATCTGGCCGACGGAGAATGTCTTGCCATATTTTATGGTCTGTGAACCGAAGTAGACGAACTTTTTCGTGAGCCTGACGATGGGCGTAACCACATCGAATGATTCCTTGGTCAGGCGAAGGGCCGTTTTCAGGAACTCGCCGGACTCCAAGGCTGTGACAACGCCTCCCGGACCCAGAGTGACAATAACGCATTCGATGCTGTAGCCCGCCATAAATCCAAGTGCATAGCCCCGCAGGCCGAGATCCACGGCGGCGCCATCCATATCCTTGACGTTCCACAAAATCTTCCGGTCCTCGAAAGTGAACAGGGGGAAAATTGCCGCATTGACGGCATCTCCCAGCTTATCATAAGCACCTTTGGGATCCGACCCGATATTAGCGACGATGGCTTTGTAAGTATTCCGCATTTCCGCGAACCGGCACTCGGGATAATAAAGGAAGTCGATTATCTGGTTCACCCCATTCAGGTCATTATCGATGCCCTTGAAGATCCCGTCTACCAAGCCGCGTTCCATCCCGATCGCGAAGTTCAGGACGGATGCTGTCATGACCTTGCCGCCTATGAAGGCGTAAGTCAACGCCTTCACAGCCAGGAAATCGGTAAGATCGAGCGCGGCGGTCGCGGCGCGTTTATTCAATACCACCGCGGGTACGGGGATATCCTTCGGGGGTTTGATGGGATGCGTAAGCGCGGAGTAGGCCATATCAATCAGGCTATTGAACATCTCGTCTTTAGTGATCAGTTTTTTCGAGTCGTCGAATACGCCCGGGGCGGTTTCTGTATTTTTTTTGAAATTGACCGCTACCTTGTATGGGATTCCGTTGTCCACCTTGATTTCCAGAAGCTGGCTGCCGAGGGCGTAGGCCGCTTTGCTGGCGATGCCGAAAATCTGGAAGCTACGGGCGGTGGCGCCCTTCAGGATTAGGAAGTCCTCTCCCGTCGGATTCTTGTAATTGGCCAACTCGGCCGGGGAAACGAGGTCTTCCTCGCTGTCGTAGACCTTGCACAGATCCTTTCCATCCGCTGAGAGGAGTCCGCAATATTTGCCGTCCGAAAGGCTGCGAATCGAAGCCATGGTGATGGGAACGTCCCCTAATTTGTCAGGAACGGTTACCGTCACGGAATACATACGTCCCAGCGCCTCGGCTTCCGCCGGCAGGCCGGCCCAGGCAGGCGGCTTCGAACTCCCCACATCGGCCACTACCAAGAGACTACTGGTGGCGGGTACGGGAGTGTCCGGGGTCCCGGAAAAGGTCACTTCATACCGGAGGGTGTAGTTTTGTACATCCGCCTTAGTTGGCTGCCATGTGTACTCGGAGGTATTTGAGGATTCATTCGGAGTAAAGGTTTTCAGCACCGTGCGCTTGGGGACCGTTCCTTCGACCCAGGTCAGGACGAAATCGATTTTGGAAATCGTCTCCTTTCCCGGCGCTTTTGCATAGACCTTGAAAAGGATGGGCTCCCAGTAGGGGTGCTTATAATTCGGATCCGACGGGGAAAGGGCCTGGACTATGGTTTTGAGGTAATCCCCGTCGCATGCCTTGGCATCTCCGACGGTCAGATTCATGTGGTCGGTACCTTTACGGCCCGACGCGTCCTCGGCGACGGCATTGATCGTTACGCAATCCAATTCCTTGGTAAAGGAATAACTGACGGCTGGTGATAACCAACGGGTGCCGCCGCTCGTCATCGGCGCCTTGGAGATCCCGCCCACAAGAATATCCGCGGAAACCAGGTCTTTGTTCTTATCCTCGGCTTTAGCCACCAGGGAAACCGATGCTCCCTTATGGTAGACCGTGCTGACATCCCCTCCGGATAAGGTAACGGTTGGAGAGAAAACCGTAGGATCGGCGCCACATTCATCCTTGGCTTTTATCGCATAGCTTGCGCAAGCCGCCGCTCGACTTTGGTTGTCACATATAGGCACGTCTTGTCGCCACGTTGGTTTTCGGTCTTTTATCGCCCCGAATCCTCCGCCGCAATCCGCCATGCAGCCCCATGCCGAACTAGGGTAACATTCGTAGTAAGTACGATCCGACAATGCCTCATCCTTTTTGCTATCCAATTCCAGGCAGGTGCAAGCCACATTGTCTTCATCTTCTCGGCCAAAAGGTGCGCATCCGTTTTCCGTGCAAAGGCACCCTTTCGGCGAACAACCGGGTATGAGCACGAAAAGCCCGAACAAAAGGAAAAGCAAATACTTGAGGCGGCGGCTTATTTTGAATGGAAGCATGAATTAGCCCAATCCCTTGCTGGCATGCAAAGCCACGGAAGACGCGGGGGCTGGAGAATTCCGCCGCCGGAGGAAAATGAAGGTCATGATCGTCACGACGCCGATACTGATCCACTGATTGTACGTCAAGCCTAAGGCCCGATCGCCGTCCGGGTAATACCGGCCGAAATCCTCAAAGAACCTGGCGAAGGAGTAAAGCAGGAAGAATCCAGAAATCAATACGCCCTTTGAAAGCTTTCTTCGCTCGGCCCAAAGCAGGATACCCATGATAACCAAACCATCCAAGCTGGCTAAGAGCTGAATGGGAAATAAACCCGGCAGATTCTGGTGGTACTGATAGATGGCCGCCGGTGAGGGCGTATGTGTGGATAGAAAATCAACCGATAAGCCATCCACATGGTATCTGCCCCAGCAACAACCCGCGCAAAAACAACCGATTCTCATTATGGCCACGCCCAAACCCAAAGCGGGAGCGTATGCATCGGCGTATGCAGCGAAATCAATCTTGGCTTTCTTCAAGTAGAAATAGGCGCTGAGAATCCCTCCAAGCACGCCACCATAGGCGATCATGCCACCCCCGAAAACCAGATTGAACCAGGCCATCGGACCGTCCAGGTGAAGAGCGTGGCCGGATCCGAGATGATGAATGATGGAGGCGATGCGCGCCGAGACCATCGAACATAGGATAACTACGAAAGCAAGCTTCGGGCAGATATCCGGATCCATTCCGGCTTTCCGCACGCGAAACCCGGCCCAAACCGTGACCACGAGGAAGGCGATGAAAAAAGCAAAACCATAGGTTGGAACCGCGTAGTTTCTATAGTGGAAAATCAGCGGGAACAATTTAAAAATCTCCCAATTAATGCGAAAAATAACTTAACGTCGACTATTTCAATTCGACGAATTTCAATAACGGGCGTTAAGCAACACGGACCTCTTTAAGACCCATGGCGCATCCAACTCGTTATTTTCTTGTACGCTACCGAAGTGACCGATGATCACCACTCTGGCAATGCGGAGACTTTAGGAAAACACTACCATCATTTCAACTTCTGATTTTCTTAACCCGGCTTTAGAAGACTATTTTGCTTCAATATCTGGAATTTTTCCTGATCAACAATTAACAAGTTCCGATTTTGGGAATGCGGATTCGATCTCATCCAATTAAATGCAAAAAAAACCCGCCCCTTTGGGAGGCGGGTTCTTCGAGTCAGACGGGCAAGCCCGAATGGTTTAGATCAGGCGCCTTTGCAGCCGCCCAGACCTTTGCATTCGTTCTTGGTCTTGCAATCGTGGGCTTTGCCCGCCTTGTCGGCGGCCATGCCCATTTTCTTGGCGGCGGCATCGAGGCCGGCCTGATCCATCTTGCATCCACCCTTGCCTTTGCAGCTGTTCTGGCCTTTGCAGGCATGCTTGTCAGCGGCGGCGGCCACCGCGGGTGCGGCGGCGGGGGCGGCAGGAGCAGCAGCGGCCGGAGCGGCGGCAGCAGGCGCAGCAGCGGCGGGCGCTACGGCGGTGGTGTCCTTCTTGGCCTTCTTATGCTTCTTGACAACCGGCTTGGTATCGGCGGTGGGCGCGGCAGCGGGAGCGGCAGCGTCTGCGGCGTTGACCGAAGCGACGGAGATCATACCGGCGGCGATGCCGGCGATCGCCAACTGGGAGAGCAGGCTGGTTTTGTTCACTTAGCGGCTCCTTCGGCGGCGGGGGCGGCAGCGGGAGCAGCGGCAGGCGCGGCGCCTTCAGCGGCGGGAGCGGCGGCGGCGGCCTTCTTGTGCTTCACGGACTTCTTCTTGGCGGCCTTGGTATCCGTAACGGCGGTGGCGCCGGCGACGGGGGCGGCTTCAGGAGCTGCGGTGGCGGCAGCAGCGGG
>Ga0209515_10003544_pt1 | contig 22146 bp, 23 predicted proteins | sample Subgroupgradi54m_FD_187454 | JGI IMG/M metagenome (GOLD analysis project Ga0209515, IMG submission 187454) | Subsurface groundwater microbial communities from S. Glens Falls, New York, USA - GMW60B uncontaminated upgradient, 5.4 m (SPAdes)... ... | reverse complement strand
GATCGGTGAGCTCGACATCGGCATCCAGAAACAACAAAAAAGGGGTGTTCGCCGCCGCTGCTCCTCGATTACGTCCAATGCCCGGCAATCCGCCATCCACCATGACCGTTCCGGCCGCTTTCGCGATGGCACGCGTATGATCCGTTGAGCCTGCGTCCGCAACGATGATGGCTTGAGGCTGAAGAGTTTGCCTTTTGAGAGAAGCAAGAAGTCTGGGCAAATGGTTTTCTTCGTTTTTTGTCGGAATGATGACGGTGAGCATATAGAGGTGAAAATTGCTTCGCCTATTCCGACATTCTATCCGTCCGACCGGAACGTCGGCCGGGCGGGGGCTCTTTGGCCTGGCGGGCGTTCCACGTTTCCAACATGATACCCATTTTCCGCCGCGACAACAAACAATGCGATGCCCGCCGCGACAGATACATTGAGAGAGCGTTTGCGTCCGGGCAAAATAATTTCAACGATTTGATCACAAATCGCCAGCACATCAGGCACCACGCCTTCCACTTCATTTCCCAAGAGCAAGACGGTCCGCTCTGGATGCACGTGACGCAGGGCGTCGGAAAGCGGCATGGCTTCCCTGCCGTTTTCAAGGGCAAGAATAGTCCATCCCTGTTGTTTTAATTGGGCCATGAGGGGCAAAGGATCAATGTGATATTCCCAAAGCACGCGATCCTCGGCGCCAAGGGCTGTCTTCGCGATTTCTTTTCTCGGCGGTGTTGCCGTATAACCCGTGAGATATACGCGCTCCACGCCAAATGCGTCGGCGGACCGAAGAATGGCGCCGATATTGTGCATGGAACGAATATTGTGGGCGATCAGGCGCACGCTAACCGTATTTATCAATCAATGTCTTCACCCAATCCGCCCAATTCTTCGGCATTTTTCCTTCCTCCACGTCATCCCGATCCAAGACCACCCGGAAATAATAATTCATTTGATCCGGCGGAATGATGAGTCCGGGATAAGGCTCTTGGTCGGACGGGACACCGGTGATCATTTTTCGCACAAGTTTGCGTATACGCAAGTCGTGGATTCCGTATTTCTGCTGGAGATCGGAAGAAATGTCCGGATCATCAACGCGAAAGACGTGATGGGCAATGCCTTGTACTTTACCGAATTGGGCGATGGTCGGATCGATAAACAGGAATTGGTCGTCAAAATAAATCTGGAGCCATGCATGGTCTACCATGACGCTGGTGGGGCCTGTCGTTGGATCGTCCACGAAACCAAAACGCTCCACAATAATGTGAGGACTATTGTCATAGGCTGCTTTAATGATCAATGTGCCACCAAAAAACTTCTTATTGAGTATTTGGGCAAGCGCATAACTGGACGCGCCACAGCCCCAAGAAGGCAATGAGCGGTCCTTGGCCAATGATTGCACCTCTGCGATCAAGGACGGAGAAATGGAATCGAGATACTGTTCAATGTGAGCAATGATTTTGGCATCGTCTATGTGGGACGAAGGGGAATTCGGATGGCCAAATTGAAAGACGATATTGAGGGCGATACTAAGCAAAAGCATCATCATCAAAACGCCAATCATGACGTTTTTCCTCTCTGTAAACCTTGGAAATCTCATATCAATGACCCCTATGATATTCCTCTTCAGATAAAATGCCAACTCTTTTTTCATTTGGCAGAAAAAGAAAAACCGGCCGCCCCCCTGAGGGAAGACCGGTACGGACGTAAAGATGCGCCTTAGCCATGTATCAAGAGCCAGCGGCCGGAATTGCGACCTCCCATTTCAAACACGGGAACAGCGTCTTTGAGAAGCCTGGCCATCGGCTCGAGCTTGTCGATGGTCCTGATGTCTGCCTTGACCACCGCGGCAACCAGGGCATAGGCCATCCGGATGCGGCCTTGCGCATGATCCAAAGGCAGTTTCCTTTCGGGGTAATGCTCGGTTGTAAGAGCCGTCAGGCTGTCACGCTTGTCGTAGTCCAGATCCAAACCGATGGTTGAAAATCGGGACGCAAAACTTACCGCACCCTCATTAATTTTTTTGCCGAATACCCCACTGATTTCCAGAGCATCCTCCGCATACAGCCAGATCGGCATTTGAAAACTGGCTGCCTGGATGAATGTAAACCGTTCGCCGCGGAGGCCCATCAGAGCGAAACACTGCGAAAGATTGTGACCGTCGCGCACAAACTGTTCTCCGCCGATTGCGTACGCCGGCCCCCCGTTCAGACCAGGTTGATAATAAGGTCGTATCAAATCGATCACGCGCTTCTTCAATGCTTCATCGCTGGTAAATCGGCGCATGAACTTGCCCAACCTTTCGATCGCATCGACCATCGGCTTCTCCTTATCCCTCGGTTTTGAGGGCTATCGGCAACCTACACGAATCATGCGCATGGGTCAATCCATCCATCCATTGACGCTAACCGCAAAAACGCCTATGCTCCGCGCATTATGACTGAATCCCTGAAGAAATCCGGTTTCGCCGTCCTTGTGGGCCGCAGCAATGTGGGCAAGTCCACTTTGTTGAACGCGCTTGTCGGCACCAAGGTTGCCATCACTTCGCCTAAACCGCAAACGACCCGCCTTCCCGTCCAAGGCATCATCACCTCCGACCGAGGCCAGGCCGTATTTGTCGACACCCCGGGCGTATTCAAAAACACCAAGGATCGTTTGAGCAAAAAACTGCTGGATGTCGTGAAGCAATCGCTCAAAGATATCGACGTGGTCGTCTATGTCGTGGATCCGACGCGCGCCATCGGCGAAGAGGAACGGTATATTCTGGACATGGTGCGGCAAATTCCCAAGCCGAAAATCCTCGTCATAAACAAAATCGATTTACAGCAAAAGCCGTCCTTGGATTATTTCCGCGAGCTCGCGCCAACATTTGACGATACGTTTGAAATTTCCGCCGAACATGGAACCCACGTGAAGGCGTTGGCTGAAAAAATCTTCGATATTCTTCCGGAAGGCGAAGCGTATTATCCCGATTTTCAGCTCACCAATATGGGCCAGAAAGAATGGCTGGCTGAACTCATCCGCGAAAAGCTTTTCTTGCGCCTGCGCCAGGAAGTGCCGTATTCCGTGCATGTCGTCTGCGAAGATGTGGAAGAACGAGAAAACGGAACACTGTACATCAAGGCGACGATTTATACGAGCGACCGCCGCTATCAACGCATGATTATCGGCGCGCGCGGCCGAGGAATAAAAGAAATTGGACAGTCCACGCGCAAGGAATTGGAAACCGTGATGAATCGAGCGGTCTATCTCGACTTGAATGTCGATGTGGATCGCCACTGGCAGGAGAATTTGAGATAAAAAAGCCCGCCTGTCCTGACCTGCCGTCCCGTGCTTTGCACAAGACGGGCGGGGATGGACGGCGGGTTTAGGTTTACGCAGGAAGGACGAAGCGGGTGAGGCACAAGTGCCTGTCCGTCAGACCCCAGTAGAACCAGCCGATATTATCCTTCTCGAACAGTTCGGACACGGCGTCGAAATGCGGCCGCTGGAATCTGCTTCCAATGGCATACATCTCCTTGCTGTCGTAGCGGATTTTCCAGGCATGTCGCCACTCATGGTGCCAACCCCGTCCGTACTTCTCGAAGAGAGTAACCCTGATGTGCGTCTGGCCGAGAATGTTGCCCGGCGGAAGAGTCGGGATCTTATTGCTGTTGCGGCCCGAGATGTGACTTATAAACACATCCCCGGGACACTCCGTCCCGACCACATGCGTTCCGCCGTCGACGTTCCAGAAGCTCACGAACTGCTCCGGTCTCCGGTAAATCTTGTGCGGAAACGCTTCGCCTGAGAACGCATCGCCGAAGCGGCGTGATTGAACTTCTCCGTGATCCTGTGCCATCCATGTGGCAAGGAGACGGCCGTCGGCATCCACGTGCAGTCGGTCGACCGGCCAGGACACTTCCAGACCCGCACGGTTGACCTTTCCGTCTGGGTTGATTTTGAGCGCCCGAAACTTCAGAGGATTCTCCTGAACCACGACCCAGAGATAGAGCGTGCCGTCCTCGGTGTAGAGCGGCGGCGCATTGGCGTAGAGTTGCTGGGGCAGTGTGGATTTCCCGAGATAGAGATCCCTCAAATACACCTTCTTCGAAGGACGGGACCACACCAGCAGATCACCGAGAACACCGATGAAGACCCACGTGTCGCCGATGCTCATCTCAGACAGGTTCCACAGCGTCCAGTTTTGAGACACCACTTCGTCGTCGAACGTGATCACGCGATAGTTCCCGTCCTTGTCATACCCCTCGCACACGGGGCCGACGACGGGCAGAACGCGAACGCCTCTGGGCTCCACGATGTTCGCGGGCACACGAACGATACGCTCCACTTCATCCGGGATCATGGGCCCGTCGGGCGCGTGGACGAAGCGATCCACTTGAACCGGTGTGAGCGGTGCAGCCTTGGCGCGCATGCGGGCGCCAAAATCGAGAAACTGACCGAACAGATCGTTCAACATATTCGTTCTCCGTGCCCCGTACAACGGCGCCGAACTCCGTAAGGCATCATTGCCGTGGGAATCCCCTTCCGTTGATAAGGAGCTTATCGAGCGGCATGCCCGACGGATATTTCTTACTCCTTGTCGCGATGGGGTGTCAACCCCTCTAAACCGACAGCCTTTTTCCCTCCGCCCATTTCCGCAATGCCGCTTCGTCCGCCTCACCGCAAATGAATTGTTTGGAAACCGTATTGTAGAAAAACGGCACGCCTCCGCACAAGCCGCGGTCATACTGTTCCAATTTCTTGGCATTTTTATCGTCGTGCCATGTTTCAAACGTTTCAATCTTAAACCCTTCGGCAATGAGCTTGTCGACGATCGGCATCATGGCAATGCAATGCGAACATTCTTTTCCGTAGAATTCGAGGAGGGGCATGGGAACTTTCCGTCTTTAGACATTAGCCTTTAGCTGGAAGGAACGATACCATGCCGACATATGAAATTGGAACCGATTGCCTTTGGTCTCCTGTGTCTGTTCGTCGCCCTCCTTGTGATCGGCCAACGATTCGGTTTTATCTGGGCCGGCGGCGCGGGATATGAAACACCGCGTCAAGCCTTGATTATTTCCCCGCACAGCGTCGGCACCATCGACCGCCTTGGCAAAAAACGCGATCTTGCAAGCGCCCTCGCCGTCACGCGTGGAGAAATCGTTGAAACGGGTTCCGGTCCCGCCGCCTTCACAAAAATCCGTTTCGACGCGGGCACGCTTTCACTTGATGAACATACCGCGGTTGAAATCGTGCAAAACGATGACGCGCGGATTGTTCTTAACATAAAAAAGGGACGTGTCATGTTCGACGTGCATCGCGATCAATCAATACCAAAACATCTGTCGTCCGTCTCCATGAAAACCGGCCGGGTTCAAACGACGATTGATCATGGCGCGCTTTCGATTATCCATTATGACTTTCTCGGACGAGCTGATCTCTGGCCTATCGATACGACCATGAACATCGTCTCGCCTGCCGACGGCGCTTTTGAAACGAAAACGGCCATGCGTCTTGCGACCGACGGCTCCTTCAAAGCCACGCCGACTTTGGCAGATTTTCATGCGTCCACCTGCGCGGCATTTTACGAATGGGTGCAGACATACGATCCGTTCCTCAATACCTAAGAACAAGATTCGATTCGCATTGACAAAGGAGGCGCATCTGGATATGTTTCCTTCGCGCATCTCTGCGCCGAGGAGTGTCATGAACAGGGATTTCGACAGCCTGGAAGTGCCGGTTATTTTCAGTCGTGGAATCGCCGGACTTCATCTCATCAATCCGAACGCCCGCTTTTTCGCCCTGCGTGATCCCAAGGAAATCCGGATCATGGTGTGTGACGCAAAGCCCAATCACCTCATCGTCGAGGAATCGGTGCTTGGGGGATCGGTTTTGCTCAAGATGCTGGAAGTTATCATGCAGTGGAGAGAATATCTTCCGGCTGGAGGCGGGGGGTGGCATGATGAAAAATTCTTCTCGGCCCTTCTCAAAGACGTCCTGCCCCAGGCATACAAGACATTCGACGACCAGCGGGCAATGGCCGCCCGACATTGCCTCGTCGACGACGACATGCGCGCGTTCTTTGCCACATTCGAACGCGTCACCGTGATCACGCGCGATCTTGCCTTCTTTCTTCAGGCAAGTTTGGCGGCCCAAAATCTGATGGGCCAAGGTCTGCGCGTGGTGGGTGCGGAATTCGACACCCATTCCCTGACAGACGCCTCGGCCGATCTCTATCGGGTTTGGCCGGATTCGATCCCGACGCCGGAGAACATGGGCCGGCGAGTGCTGGAAACCTGCGATGAAATCTTCCCGGAAAAAACGATCATTCTGACGCCGCCCTCGTCCGAGTTTTCCTCTCTTTGGGCGCTGGGCAGATGGCGTGCCGTCATGCCCACACGACAGATCCCTTCCGCGAGGATCACGACGCAGCAAGATTGGAGCATGATCACATGCGCATGCTCCGACATCGAAGCGCTGGGCGATGTTCTCTATGGACTTTCCAGGACTTGGGAAGGAGAAAAACGAGCCGAAGCATTATTCCTCTAGCGCGATCCGCATCCTGACTCGATGGCGGATTTTTTTATTCGATGATGGCCCCGCCGAGCATCTCTTCCCCGTCGTAAAAGACAATGGACTGGCCTGGAGTGACGGCGCGCTGGGGCTCATCAAACGTGACGCGGATGGATGGGCTTGTCTCGCCTTGGTTCATGGGCGGGATCGTTTGGAGATTGGGAAACACGAATTCGACGGTGCAGGGAGCCACGGGTTGACGATAACGGATGCGGGCGGAGGAGCGGAAGGTGGTGGGTTGCCACCGCCGTAGTTCGCGGGCGGGATCGCTTGGAGGAAGATGAAACCAATTCGCTTGAATGGCCGTCAATTCTTTTTTGAAAAGCGCCGGGTGAAATGCGCTGGAAACAATCAACTCGTTTTTCTCCACGTTTTTACGAACGACATAATACGGCATGCCGCCACCCACGTTCAATCCGTGGCGCTGACCGATGGTGTAAAACGTGATGCCGTCATGATGGCCGACGATGTTGCCGTCCGTCGTAACGATGTCGCCGGGCTTCTCGTCGATGCGCTCTTTCAAGAACGCCTTGATGTCGACCTCGCCGACAAAACAAATGCCCGTGCTGTCTTTTTTGTTTGCCGTGACAAGTCCGCGCTCCGCCGCCATGCGCCGCACATCGGGCTTTTGCAAATGACCGATGGGAAACAACACGCGCGGCAATATAGCGGGCGGAATGGCCCAGAGAAAATACGTTTGGTCTTTATTGGGGTCGAGACCGGTGAGAATCGAGGGGTGACACGATGCGGGGACTCCGACGATCGCCCCGAAGTCCCGTCGCGGAACGAGGAGCGACGGCGAAGCGGCATCGTGGCAGGACCCGTCGATGCCTCTACGCGCATAATGCCCCGTCGCGATGAAGGCGCAGCCGCGCTTGTCCGCCTCGCGCAAAAACAGATCGAATTTCACGAATTTATTACACATCACGTCCGGATTCGGCGTGCGGCCGGCGGCGTATTCGCGAAAGAGATATTCAATGACGCGGTCGCGATACTCCTTCTCAAAGTCGAACGTCAAAAACGGGATGCCGAGCTGAGAGGCCACGCGCATCGCATCGCGGCGTTCGTCGCGCCAGCCGCATTCGGTGAATGCTTCGCCCACTTTTTCCGGATCCGCGCACGATGAACCCGTCACGCCGCCCGACCAGTTCTTCATGAAGGCTCCGATGACTTCATACCCTTGTTCCAACAATAAAGCCGCCGCGAGAGAAGAATCCACGCCGCCGGACATGGCTACGAGGACATGGGGCTTTGACATAAGCACAGCGAAGACTCTAAGAATTTATATCTTTCAAATAAAAACGGATGCTTTGACCAAGGCACCCGTTATGGCTTTCGACGGATCTCGTTATCGGCAAGCGCGAGGGCAAGATAGAACACATTTCGAACAGCGGCATGGCGCCGACGATCCGGCACCTCTTGGGCGATGACCTGTCCATGTCCTTCCCAGTTTTCCCGAAGACTTCTGTGCAATCCGGCAAGATTAAAATCGCTGGAATGCACGCGATCCTGGGCAAGCAGGATATCGTCTGCAGATGTCGTCGTCGGAATGATCATTCCGACGAGCAGACCAAGAAGCGCGCGACGTTCTTCGCTGCTTGGCAAAGCGCGGAAGGCATATGCCGCGAATGCAGGACATTGCCTATGAAATGCTTGGTGCCCTTCCTCTTGGTGAATGGCCGCGGCAGACGGCTGATCGCCCGCCGCATCGTCGAAGCCGAAATGACCGTCTTTCGTGAGCGGCATGCCGCACCTCCTTCCACAAGACCCTAATGAAAAAAAGCTAAGCCGTCAAGCCGGCCGCCCATGATTATTCAAACATCATCGTGTCTCCGGCCTTCAGGATGCCGGAGTTTTTTGCTTTATCCTTCGGTGATTCCGCCTCGCGGGACTTTCCGAATCCTTTCCCCCCTCCGCCGCCTTTGCCACCCTTACGCTCTGCGCGGACAATGTCGCGGCATTCCTCGCAATAAATAGGCCGCGAACGATCCAATTCCACGGGCAAAATAATTTGTGCATTGCATCGCGTGCAATGATATTCAAACTTCGGTTTCTTGGAATCCTTTATTGCCGCTTTTTTAATTTCCGCTTCCGCGAGAAGTTTCTGCACCCCTTCGGGCCCTTCTTCTACGCCGCTCCACTTGAGGACTTTATCTTCAATTTCAGCGCGAGGGACTGCATAGCGTTCACGCGTCACGCGAATGACTTTTTCCTCCGAGCCGGTGCGTTGCGCAATGGGCGGGAGCGTCACCGCGGAAAAAGGCTGGCTTGCCACGCCGTCGATCAATAACTTCAAATAAATGTTGAACTTCGGCAAATTGATGAGATCCGGCGACAGAAAGCGCGGCTCGAATTCCTTTTCCAAATACAAGGCGTCCGGACTGCCCACGCGATACGTAATGATGGTCCCCACATTGCCAAACACCGCTTCGCGCACTTCATCCGAAAGCTGGGCGATGTATTGATGAGCCAAGGTCAGACACAAACGATATTTGCGCGCTTCCGACAAAATGCCCGCGAAGGATTCAACGGCAAAATTTTGAAACTCGTCGACATAGAGGAAAAAATCCTTGCGTTCTTTTTCCGCCATGTCCACGCGCTCCATGGCCGCCAACTGAAGCTTGGTGATCAGCATGCCTCCCAACAAACGCGAGCTGTCTTCGCCGATACGCCCCTTGGACAAATTTACGATGAGAATTTTTTCCGTATCCATGAGCTGGCGAATATTCATGGTGGATTTGACCTGCGCCACGATATTGCGAATAACCGCCGCCGACAAAAACTGACCGACTTTGTTTTGAATCGGCGCGACGGCTTCCTGCGCGTATTTTTCATTGTAACTCGCAAATTCCTTCAACCAAAATTGCTTCACGATGGGGTCCCGCACATTGGTCACGATGCGCGTGCGATACTCGGCATCCGAAAGCATGCGATTGATTCCAAGAAGGGTGGAGCCCGGGTTGTCGAGCAAAGCCAATATGGCATTGTTGAGAATGTATTCCATGCGCGCCGACCACATGTTCTCCCAAATTTTCTTGAACACGCCCATGAGGCCGCTTGCAACAAGATGACGATGGCGCTCGGAAACCGCTTCGAGCACGTTAAACCCGATGGGGTATTCCAAATCGGCCGGATTAAAATACACGACATCGTTTATGCGCCAGCTTGGGATGAAATCGATGATCCGTTCCGCCGTGTCTCCGTGCGGGTCTACGTAGCAACAGCCATGTCCGGCATAGATGTCGGATAAAATCATGTTTTCAAGCAAGGTCGTTTTTCCCATGCCTGTTTTCCCAACGACATAGACATGACGGCGGCGGTCATCCGTTTTAATGCCAAATTTTATCATCTGATTGCGGAAATTCGTGCGCGCAAAATACGTAATCTCTTCCGCCGGTTTGGGCGAAGGGATGGGATGTGCTGGCGCGTGGTCTTTGGAATCGATGGACATAGACGGAAATGAGTAACCGTGTCGCTTTTCTACTTTTTACGTGGGCAAGTTCTCCGGCGGCGCCCCTTCCCGAGCGCCATCGCCATCCTGATCTTCCGTGTCCGCATCGGAACTTGATCCAAGCATGGGATGAGGCAATTCTACATCGGCAGGAGGCCCCATGCCCACGGCGTCCAAACCCATCTCGCGTTCTTCCTCTTCTTCCGCCACAGAACTTGGTTCAAGAGTCGGATGCGGCAAGGCGACGGGAAGAGCCGTTTCAACCTGGGTTTCCGTTTCGCGTATTCTCATTTTTGACAATCCTTGCGCGATCACATCTTCCCCTTCCAAACCCATGGGCAATCCCGTCGGCGGTTCCGCCCGGCGCGCTTCCGACTTCCTGACAAGCGGCGCTTTCAAAAGGAGAGAGGGGAAATGCCACAAGGTTGCCAGCTCCTCCGAGTTCAGAATGCGCGGCGTGGCGCCGATGCCCATACTGCGCGTCTTATACCCCTTCATGAGATTTTTCTGCCGTTTCGCATATGACCATTTCTGCCAAAAATAATCGTCCTTTGGCACGGTGAGCGGCGAAAAGCCGATGGAATTGAGATTGAGATGGGCATATTGATTGAACATGCCTTTGATAAGAAGGACGCGGGCGCCCTTGTTGAACGCTTCTTTTTTTGCGACATAGACCACGCGGATTTTCGTAAGAAAACCAGGCTTGCCGATTTTTGCAAGCACGGCCTTGGTTTGTTCAATATCGCTTGGCGTGAGCTTAAACGCTTTCCATTGATCCTGCTCCATCATTTTTGGCGAGGGAGGAAGAAACAGCCCGCTTAAGCCGCCTATACCGATGGTTTTTGCCAAGACTTCGTCGGGAATGGCAAGCAAACTGCGAGCGGTGGAGAGGAGGTTTCCCTCGGTGTGCGGCTTTTCAATGCCGTAAATTTTATTGATGAACTTGATGCCGGCTTCTTTCCAGTCACTATTGGATGTCTGACAGACAATTTGCACCCAGTAATGTTCTCCCGGGCGCATTTTCCCCAGCTGTTCCAAGACCTGGCCAAGCGGATCTTTTAATTCCTTCACCACGGGATCCTCAAAATCTTTGTGCGTGCGTATGGGAAAAAATTGTTCCTGTTTCAAGGTTAATTCCGCGCCCCACATTTCATGCGTGTCATTGGGAAAGGCATCCGGAAACCCGCTGGTATAATCTTCGACTTCCGCAATTTCCGCGTCCGGATAATGCGCATACACGCCCGCTTCCACGGCATCGCGATATTTTGCCTGCGTTCGGACGAGAAATTGAATATACCCTTCGGTGGAAACCAATTCAAAAGAAAAAGACGGTTGAAACTTTCCGATAATCCATTCTTCTTTCCATGTAAACCCCGAATAGGCGGCGGCGAGCGTATTAAAAAGATTTTCGACGGCTTTGGGCGTCTGCTCGGTTGCGGAAGGAACGTCTATGGCAAGCAAGACATGGGTGAGAGTTCCGTTGAATTGTCCTTGGCGATGATTTTTCCAAACCAAGACAAATCCCCAGACACTATTCAATACAAGCGGGATCCATCCAAACCAAATGAGTAGCTGAAAAAGGAGAAGGTCTATCGGCTGATTCCAAAACCCGGGATCAAACAAAAGCATAGTGGCCTTTAGTATAGCATGAAGGACCTATGTTCTTCCTGCCAACTCCCATTCCACCAACATCGGGCTTGCGAAAAAAATGGAAGAGTAGGTTCCGACCAAGATGCCAATGAACAGAGCCAAGGCGAATGGCGCGGTCGTTGCTCCCCCAAAAATGAGGATCGCAAGCAAGGCAAGCAAGGTTGTCATGCTCGTATTGATTGAACGGACAAAGGTTTGTTGAATGCTTTTCTCGACGATATCGGCAAATGATTCGCCTGTGTGTTTGAGCAAGTTCTCGCGCGTGCGATCGAACACCACGACCGTATCGCTGATGGAGTAACCGAGAATGGTCAGAATGGCGGCGATAAATGCGGTCCCGACTTCCCAGCCGAAAAATTTTCCAAGAACCGCGAATGCGCCCAAGGGAATAATCACATCGTGCGCCGCCGTCACCATGGTAAGAATCCCGTATTTCCATGCAGAAACCGGATGGGTCACTTTGCGATAAGCCCAGACAATGTAGAGACCAATCAAGATCAACGTGACGACCACGCCCGTAAACGCCGATGTGCGCAATTCTTCTCCCACCACCGGACCGATGGAATCAAAACGCATTTCTTCCGCTTTTGCATACGAGTCCTTCAGCAATTTCAAGGCTTGCTGATGACGATTTTCATCCAATGACTCGAGACGAATAAGCGCTTCCGAAGGGCCGGAAGACTGGACGGAAACGCCTTGAAAGCCGGCTTTGGAAAGCGTGTCTCCCAATTGAGCGGAAGAGGGGGCGGGATTTGCAAAACGCATTTCAAGCAAACTTCCTCCCGTAAAATCGATGCTAAGCTTGAGGCCGAAAACGGCAATGGCCGCGATACTAAGCGCAATGAGCAGGGCGGAAAACGCGAACCACCAGCGGCGTGTTTGGACAAAGTGAAAGGTCATAGAGGATTGGGCTTTAGGCTTTGCGCTTTGGCGGGGATCGGGGAGGGACGTTTTATTCCGTAAAGCCACGGGCTTTGAAAACGTTTCCAACCGGAGACAATGCGCAGATACACGCGGACGATGGTGATGGCGGTGAATAAGCTGAGAATAACGCCGATGGCAAGCGTCAATGCAAAACCGCGTACGAAACTCGAACTGAAATTGTACAGCACGATGGCGGAAATAAGGGTGGTCAAATGTCCATCGCGGATCGGCGGCCAGGCGCGGTGAAATCCTTCACGCAGAGAGGCCGGTAAATCGTGACCCAAGCGCGCTTCGTCTTTCACGCGTTCAAAAATGAGCACATTCGCATCGACCGCGATGCCAAGCGAAAGGACGAGTCCCGCAATGCCCGCAAGCGTAATGGTCACGTCAAATGTACGATACGCCAACATGTTCACCAAGGCATACAGCAGAAGCGCCAGCACGGCGAGCGCGCCCGGCAGGCGATACACGACAATCATGAACAGCGCAACAAGCAGGAAGCCGATGAGCGCCGCTTGAATGCTTTTGTTCAAAGACGCGAGGCCGAGCGTTGGTCCAATCGTCTGTTGCGACAAAAGCTTGATGGGCACCGGCAAGGCGCCGGCATTCAAGCGCTGGGCCAGAAGCTTGGCATCGTTCAAGGTGAAAGAACCGTTGATGACCGCGTCCCCTCCTAAAATGGCCTGCTGTACAACGGGAGTGGAAATCGGCTTTCCATCCAAGAAAATGCCGATGGGCTGGCCCACAAGACGCGAGGTCAAATCGCCAAACAGCTTGCCGCCTTCCGCATTGAAGGTAATGGCGACATAGGGTTGGGAGGAACGCTGATCGAATTGCACCGCCGCGCGTTGCAGATGTTTGCCCGAAAGCGCGGTATTTTTCCACGGCGATGCCGGCGGGATCAGATCCGAAAGCGCCGCAAGCGGAAGAATGATGCGTTGCACCTGATATGTGGAAATTACTTTGCTACCGCGCTTATAAATGAGGTGGTAGCCGAAATCGGTTTTCACGACATTGGAAATAGCGCCGACCACCGTTTTGCGGGCCTCGAGTTCAAAGGGTAAAACCATTTGGCCGGGTTCAACCTTGCCAGGAATCACCCCTCCTTCTTTGGCGGTGCTCGTATCGGTTGAATTGGCTTTGGCCAGCTCGGCAAAATTTTTCGGCGTCGCTTCTTTTTTCAATCGATCGATGAGAGCGCTCGCTTCAATTTCCGACATATTTGTCGTACAACTTGAGGCGCCTTTAAAACAAACCAAGATGTGAGAAAGATCCATTTCTTCTCCCGGAACAGTTCCGACAAACTTCACCACATTCAATCCTTCCGGCGTTTCTATGAGTTTCGGAACGACATGGCCAATCTGGGTCTTTGCGCCAAGAATGGCCTTGGCGATCGCGGCATAGGGTCCGGATTTGTCGGTAAAACGATCCAAATTCCCTTGCGTCTCCCTCTTGGCCGGTTCCGCGGAAAGCTCGGCCACAAGCTTGGCGAAATCCTCTCCTTTTTGCGCGCGAGCCAAGGCATCTTGCGCAACCTTGTGTTCGGCGGTTTGAAGCTCGACAAGTTTTTTCTTGTCCGCGTCGGTGGCATCGCGCGCTTTTGTTTCCCCCGGTTCTTTGAATTCAAGCACCGGCGTCTCACCGATTTGGGCAATGGCTTGTTGTACATCCAGCACCCCCGCCAATTCCACAATGAGGCGATGCGCGCCACCGGTAGACGTGGTCTGCACAAGAGGCTCGGCCACACCGAAGGCATTGACGCGGCGTTCAATCACGTCGCGCACGCCCGCCAAAGCGGTATCCCGTTCGCTTTCCGCAATGTTTTTCATGTCCGCATCATAGACAAGATGGGTGCCGCCCTGTAAATCCAGCCCAAGGCGAAAAGCCGCAGGTTTTATTTGAGGAATAGCGATACCCGTTTTGGCGCGCAGAAAACCCACGGTTGCATTCCATGGAGCCGGAAAAGAGGAAAGGCCGGCGCCGATGGTTGCGAGAAGGAATAAGACGGCGGCCAAATGAATCTGCCATGGTTTTGCCAAGGCTCCGCTTGATGCGCCTCGACCGGATTGACTTTTGCGCTTCCATGTTTGCATACGAAACTCTGCGGTTAATACAAATGAGCCTTTATCCCCTGCCAATCTTCTCTCTAAACGCGCCGCCAGTGTAAAGGAAACGGAAAGGAGACGCAAGGAAAAAAATGCCCCCGTCCCGAATGTGTCCAGCGATCAGCGATAGAGAGTCTCACGCAGTCGCGCCAATGCTTTTGGATGATCCGAATGAGCCCATGCTCGCAATTCACCATCCGCGACAAAGGCATCTGAAACTTTATCTGCATAGGTATCGATCCAAACCATGCCATCCATATCACTTTCTCGGATGAGTTGTGTTTGCAAAGCGGTGCGATCCGCATGAGAAACCAAAGGCGTTTTACGTTCATCAAATCTTGGCGCGGGAGGATGTGATTCAAGGCGGTTCATATGGAGATGAATGATACGCAAAGGATAGCAAACTTTGTTCATATATTTAATCCCTTTTCAATACGGACAAGTAGGCATCCGTCGGGATCTGCACCTTGCCCGCGCCCATTTCGGCCATTTTTGCCTTGCCCTTCTTTTGTTTCTCAAGCAGTTTGCGTTTGCGGGTCACGTCGCCGCCATAGAGCTTGGCCGTCACGTCCTTGCGCAGGGCGGAAATGCGTTCCGACGCGACGATTTTGCCGCCGACCGCCGCTTGCAATTTGATGACAAACCATGCCGGCGGAATGGATTCTTTGAGCGCCAGCACGATGCGACGACCCACGCGTTCGGCCTGGTCGCGGTAGACGAGTTGCGCGAGCGCGTCCGCCGGATCTTCCGCCACGAGAATGTCTAAACGCACGACATCGGCCGTCTGATAATCCTTGAATTCGTAGTTGAGCGACGCATATCCCGACGTGATGCTCTTGAGCTTATCGTAAAAATCCACGATCACCATCGACAGCGGCATGTCATAGTGGAGAATGGCCTGCACGGTAGACAAATATTCGGTGGTCTTGTAGACGCCGCGGCGCTCCTGGAGAAATTGCATGACGCCGCCGATGAATGCCGTCGGGGAAACGATGTCGACGGTCACCCACGGTTCCTCGATCGAGGCGATATGCGATGGATCGGGTAATTCCAAAGGGCTCTTGACGACGATGTGCTTGCCGCCCGCCAAATTCACCTGATACGCAACGGATGGCACCGTCACGACGAGACCGAGATTGAATTCGCGGATGAGGCGTTCCTTCACGATTTCCAAATGCAGCAAGCCGAGCAAGCCGCAACGGAAGCCATAGCCGAGCGCGGGCTGATGCTCCGGTTCAAACGAAAGCGAGGAATCGCTCAGTTTTAATCGTTCCATGCCTTCGCGCAGACGGGCGAAGTCACTTCCCTCTTTCGGGAAAATACCCGCGTAAACCATCGGCGTGATCGTCTTGTAGCCGTCCAGCGCCGTCACGGCCGAGGCGTCGCGCGAGGTGATCGTGTCGCCCACGCGGCAAGCTTGTATGTCTTTCAAGCCCGTGACGACATAGCCGATTTGCCCGTTCTCCAGTTCCGGAAGCGAATGGAATTTCCCACCGCCCGGAATGATCGCGCCGAGATCCAGGATTTCTCCCACGACTTGGGTCGCCATCATCTTGATTTTGTCGCCCTTCTTAAACGCGCCGTCCACGACGCGGACATAAGCGACGACGCCCCGATAATCGTCGTACGCGGAATCGAACACGAGGGCGCGCGATAAGTTTGCGGACGTGTCGGCGGGCGGTGGAATGCGCGCAACGATCGCGTCCAGCAGTTCCGCGACGCCCTGCCCCGTTTTGCCGCTCACATGCAAAATTTCCGACGGATCGCATCCCAACAGTTTGACGAGCTCTTCCGTGCGGCCCGGAATGTCAGCGGCGGGCAAATCGATCTTGTTCAGGACGGGAATGATTTTTAAATCCTCGAACATCGCCAAATACAAGTTACCGATGGTTTGGGCTTGGACGCCTTGGGTGGAATCAACGAGCAGGATGGCGCCTTCGACCGCCGCGAGCGAACGGGAAACCTCATAGGTAAAATCAACATGGCCCGGCGTGTCGATGAGGTTTAAGGTGAACCCTTTGTGCTTCATGCGCGCCGGAGCCAGCTTGATCGTGATGCCCTTTTCACGCTCAAGTTCCATCGAGTCGAGGATTTGGTCCTGCATATTGCGCTTGTCCACGGTGCCCGTCAGTTCAAGCAAACGGTCGGCCAAGGTGGACTTGCCATGGTCGATATGGGCGATGATGCAGAAGTTGCGGATCTGGTCGGGGCGCGTGGACATACTGTGGCAAATCCTATGCGAAAAACGAGGACGCGTCCATGGTATCCACAGCTTCTTTTCCTCTTTCCCATTTTCCATAAATACGCTAAAAAGAGTATGTCCCCATCGGACGAAAGGAGCTTTTCCATGACACCCAAAGAAGCGGTCGCGTCCGCGCGGTTCTGGCTTGGAACGACACGAGTGGATCCGTCCAATGTCTTCCTGGTGCGCCGGCGTCTGCGGGAAGCGGGAGCCTCCCTCGCCGACATCGACACGGACGAGGCGAACCTCGCCAAACTCGAACAAGCGGCGGCAAGGGAGAAATTGAAAGAAGAAGAGACCGGCATCGACAAGATTCTTCCCCTCGCTCTCCGCATCGTGGAGGAAGGACGGGAAGAAGTTCCAGAAAAGCCACATCGAACCGTGTCGAGCCCGTACAAAAATCTGGACTGGATACGCGATTCGGAAGGCCGGGGCGCGGATGGAATCAAGGACGACCTGGCACAGGACAGGCCGGACGACGAAGACGGGAAAGCCATACTCGAACAAGCGTGCGCGGTGGTGATCCTGACACGAGAGGTCTTTGCCTTGGCCAAGCGAAAAGGCAATGGTGAAGAGGAGCCGCTCGACGCCGCCGAAGTTCAAGAGCGCTGGGAGGATATCTCCACCGCGCTGGAGGATGCCGGTTCGAGTCTGCTAGATCTGGGCCTGGACGATGCATGCCTGCATCGCCTGCTCGAAATCCACGCCGCTCTGTCGCGCCCCGATCCCCCGCCGCAAGCTCCCGCGATGGCCGCCATCTGACGCCTTTTCCGGCGTCTTTTTCTTTAAATCTCGTATGCCTCCCCCGCCTTCGGAATAATGACTTCGGTTTTGAGCGCGGCGCGCAGATGTGCCGCGAAAGAAATCTTTGCTTCCGTGTCGCCATGGGTCAGCAGGATTTTTTTCGGGATCGGGCCTTCTTCCGGCGTGAGCCAGCGCGTGAGCTTATTGCGGTCGCCATGCGCCGAGAACGCGCCGATGGCTTCGATTTCCGCCAGAACGGGAGTTGGTTGGCCGTAAATAGTCACCTCCTTGGCGCCGTCGAAAATCCGTCGGCCCAAGGTGCCGGCGCCTTGGTAACCAATGATGAGCAGGGTGTTTTTCGGATCCGGCAAATAGCGTTGCAGGTGGTGCATGATGCGTCCGCCGGTCATCATGCCGCTCCCCGCGATAATGACTTTCGGCGGCGGCGCGTCATTGATCGTCTTGGATTCGTCCACGGTGAGCGTTTCGCGCAAATTGGGAAAAGAGAAGAAATCCCGATCGGCTTGTTTCAAAATATCCGCTTCAAAATGGAGATAATCGGCAAAATCGCGATATAGTTCCGTCGCCCGAATGGCCATGGGACTGTCGAGAAAAATCGGCGCTTGCGTTTGCAAACTCTTTTGCAAGATCTGATCAATTTCATACAGTAATTCCTGGGTGCGTTCGATGGAAAAAGACGGAATGAGGAGGACGCCGCCGCGACGCAAGGTGCGCGCCAATGCCGCTTCAAGTTTGGATGTGCGCTCCGCCCGGCCTTCATGGACGCGATCGCCGTAGGTGGATTCGCACACCACGACATCCGCATGCGACAGGGGTTCCGTGGGCGGAAGAATGGGGACGAGATCATTGCCGATATCGCCGGAGAACACCAACCGTTTCCCTTCCGCGTCGATGGAAATGTAGGCCGAGCCAAGCACGTGGCCGGCGTCGTGGAACATGATGCGTATGCCCGGCGCGACATCCACGGACTCGTGATACCCGATGCCCGTACAGCGCGAAATGAGGGTGTCCAAATCCTCGCGCTCGTATAGCACTTGGTCGCCGCAACGCTTCGCGTTTTCCGTCATGATATGGTAGGCGTCTTCCAGCACGATGCGCGTCAGCGCCAAACACGGCCGCGTTAGGGTAATGCGGCCCGCGTATCCTTCCTTGATGAGTTTCGGCAATCTTCCGGTGTGGTCGGCGTGCGGATGCGTGACGAACACAGCCTCCACGGTTTTCGGATCGAATCCGAACGGCAAAAAATTCTTGCTCCCGCAGATGCGCTCCCCTTGGAACATGCCGCAATCAATCACAAGACGATGAAGCGTCCCTCCCTGGTCCTTTACCTCGATGAACATGCAGGAACCGGTCACTTCATCGGTTGCGCCGTGGAAGGTGATGAGCATAATGTAGGATTCTACAAATCCACCTCGTCTTGCATTCCCGTCACGCCGAGAGCTTCCTGGTAATTCGGGAAACGATTGCGCATTTGTGCCGTCAGTTCAGCCGTATCGCTCGCGTCGGACGCTTCGCCGACGTCCAAATGATCCATCACGACTTCTTCCACGAGTTCATGATATGCCTGTTCCGCCGTGATGCCTTCTTCGCGGCCGCGTTCAACGATTTCGTCGAACAGCGCTTCCAAATTGACTTCGATGTTTTTCATATGAGCGCGCATGCGAGAATTTTTCGGCGGCATTCCGAATGATGTTCGCGGTCTATCCCCATTTGCTCGCCACGCGTTCCCGAATGAACAGCGCGAGGCTCAGGCCAAACAGCGCGGCTACGGTGACCTGGGAGGCCAGGCAAACAATGCACCACGTCCGCAAGACGAATGCCTCGATGCTTGAAAGGTATAGGCTGAAGAGGAATCCGCCACTCGTTCCAATGACGAGAAATAGCAAGGGGGTGCGGTCAGAGGCCTCGCGCAGCTTCAAGACCGCGGCACAGATGAAAAACCCGTAAGCGAGCACGCCAAGCAGGGCCACGGGAATACCGAACACTTCCGAGTAAGGACCGCGATTGACCACGTCGCAGTTGAATGTGGCATTAATATCGCACAAAGCGCCGGATGTGAAACCGGTTTTATGTGCCAGAGAATAAACCGACAGCGTCAGACCAAACAAAGAAAGACCGAGGATGATATTGACGAAAAGACGCTGGCGTTTCATATCGTCGCTTTAGGATTTCGGTGGTATCGGACATCCGCTTTTGGTGGACAAGGCCTCAAAGGTCCGCTCGCCTTCAAGACGCGAGCCATCGGCGAACACCCAGGTCGGATACCCTTTTATATTGGCGTCCTTGCATTGCGAGGACATATCGCGACTGTCATTGGGCGAGCACTCAACCGAGGTGACTTTTTTGAAGGCCGTGCCGAAGAGCTTTTTTTGCGCTTGGCAATGCGGGCACCACCAGGCGCCGTACATTTTCACCCCTTTGTCGGTGAGACATTGGGCGAAGGAATCATACGCGGACGGAGCCGACGGCCGTGTCGTGACATACCCAAGCAGGGCGACGACGGCGATGCCGGCAATGGTGAACAGGACAGCGGAAGAGGAGATTTTGGATTTCATAGAATGGGTATGGGGACAGTGTAGCACATGGTTTCACCTTCCGCCCCGCGCAAAGGAAATGACGCCCGTCGGATAGACCGGGCGTCAAATGTTCAAGACCTTCCTTCCTCCTTTGCAAATTTCACCGTAAACTTCGGGACCCAGCGGTTTTTGCGTTCATCGATGATTTCCACCGTTTCATCGGCCATAAGTAAGTTAAACGCAAGATCCGATAACAGCTCTTCGTTCGCCTTCGGACAGCCAAAAATAAGCAGGTGGCTCGTTGGTTGATTCAGCGGAAGGGAGAGGACACGGACGAAATGTATTCGTCCACTTGAGCCTGAATGCCACGTGAATTTCCGTAGCGCAGCATGCCTTGATACGAAGCAACCGACGTCAGTTTCAAAGTGTCGCGCATTGATTCAAACATCCTCCGTCTCGTGGTCGTCCGTAGAACACGATGATCTGGAAAGTGAATCCACCCAAGAAAATCGACACCTGACGCAACCGTACGCAGCTCAACCTTCATCGGATGAAGTTGTAGTCGTAATTCTCTCCACAGAAAATCAGCAATGATCGGCAGGAGACATTCGAGGTACTGGCGTTCATCCGATAGAATCGCAAAATCATCGGCATAACGGATATAACGTTTGACGTGCAGCCGTTGCTTCATGAACTGGTCAAAGGCGTCGAGATATACGTTTGCAAAAAGCTGCGACGTCAAATTACCAAGCGGTAGTCCGACCCCAACCGTCCTTGTTGAAAAGCTGCCGAGAACCGTTTGGAATAACTGGACGAGCCGTTTGTCGATGATGCGTTCGTGCAACATTCCGAGCAGAATGCGTTGGTCAACGGATGCAAAAAACTTTCGCACGTCGCATTTCAAAACCCAAACAGTTCGTCGATGGTTTTTGGATACTTGACGCGCCATTCGGTCAAACCGATCAAGTGCCCTGTGCGTTCCTTTCCCCATGCGGCAAGAAAACGAATCTGAAACAAAGATTCGGTCAAAGAACGGGTACAACTTTCGATAAATAGCCCGGTGCAAAACTCGGTCAGCAACCGAGGCTTTATGTATGCTGCGCGTCTTGGGATCGGAAATCGTAAACGCCATGTACGGCGCGTGAAAATAGGTTCCGCTCGCTAAATGTTCGTGAAGCACAAGGAGATTGTGCATCAAGTCGCGTGCGAAAGTCTGCACGTCCGCACGGGATCGCTTGCCTATGATAAACTCCTGCCACGCCGCAAGCAGATTCTCCATCGATATAACCTCATCGTAACTATGCTCGAACAAAATACAGGCCATATAAGTGCCCCCCCCCCGAAGCTGTTACCGCTACTTGAGAAGTTGAAGACCGTCTATAAATTATGGTTTGGATACTATACCGACGTACCGAAGACGCATCGGTATACGCTTGGCGTTCGCATCGATGACCTGTTCATCGACTGCATCGAATCAATCGCCGTAGCGAGCTTCACCAGTCGCCCGGACAAGCTGCCGCACGTCCGATTGGCTATGCGGAAACTGGATACCCTGAAAATACTGCTACTTGTGCTGTGGGAGGCGAAATCGCTTGATGACAAGAAATACATCGCCCTGTCCCTGCAGATCGAAAGCATCGGAAAAATGCTTGGTGGCTGGCACGGGCAGCTCGCAAAACAGAACTCCCCCGGAAACGTCCCGAGGGAGGCATGAAGAGACTGGCGAGGAGAGCGGAGGGGTTCTGCTCGTCGAACTTGTTGTCGAGCCAGTTGTAGTTCCAGTTCCACCGACCATCGTTCCAGTAGAGGTACCGGACGTACAGGTTGCCGTCCGAATCGCGAACGCACGCGAAACGCCGTCCGTTACACCGCCCGTCGAATGCTCTTCGGGTTGAATCGTATTCGCGATCTCAAATCGCCTAACGTCTCGCGCCAAGTTTCTTCATGTGA
>Ga0209515_10003543_pt1 | contig 22148 bp, 18 predicted proteins | sample Subgroupgradi54m_FD_187454 | JGI IMG/M metagenome (GOLD analysis project Ga0209515, IMG submission 187454) | Subsurface groundwater microbial communities from S. Glens Falls, New York, USA - GMW60B uncontaminated upgradient, 5.4 m (SPAdes)... ... | reverse complement strand
CCGCCGCGGCCCCTGGCCGGCTCGCCTGTCCGAAGTCGCCCACCAGGGTCATCGATCCCGACGGGCTCCGCCGGGCCAGCATGCGCCACTCCATGGGCGTGAGGTCCTGGGCCTCGTCCACCAGGACGTGCCCGTAGATCCGGAGCCCGGAGCTCGTGTCGGGTCGGGCGTTGGGCGGCGCGAAGCGCGCCGCGAGCTCGGTCGCGCTCACGCGGCCGCGCAGCCCCAGCTCGTCGACCACCCGCCCCGCGACCTCGAGCGCCTCCGTCTCGGCAGCTCGTCCGCTGCGGTGGGCGGGGCGGGCAGCTTCCGGCGGGCCGAGGAGCGCGTCGGCCTCGTCGACCAGCGCGATGTCGGAGTCGGTCCAGGGAACGCCGTCGACCGTCGTGGAGCGGGCGCGCTCCAGACCCTGAAGCTCCTCGCGCCCGAGAACACCGTGGGCCGCGGATCGGATCAGGGCCGTGAAGCTGAACAGGTCGTGCACGAGCTCGGCACCGCTGAGCACGGGCCACATCCGCTCGAGCGCCTCTCGCACCTCGGGCGTGGCTCGCAGCCGGGCTCGCAGGTCGCGCTCCCATTCCTCCGGCGACGTCTCGCCGCGAGCGAGGGCGCCTGCGACCGTGGAATCCGTGCCCGCGAGGTCGGTGGCAGGAAGGAGCGGCTCACCCGACGTCGTGGCGGCGAGCGCGGCCCGGTACTGCACGCCGAGGTGCTCGAGCAGGCTGCGGACGACGAAGGAACGTCGCGCGTTGTGGAAGCCACGGCGCCGGCGAGCCCGCTCGACGATTCGAGCGGAGTCGCGGCGCGAGATCCGTAGCCGGAACCCGCCGAGGATCAGGACGATGTCGCGTGGGAGCGCTCGTTCGCGGTCGCGGACCGCCTTCGCGATCACCTTCGCCATACGGACGTCGCCCTTGACCACGGCGACCTCGGCCGGGTCGGGCCCGACGATGCGTAGGTGGGGCTTCAGCGCCCGGAGCGTGGCGAGCTGCACGTCGTGCTCGCCGAGCGACGGAAGCACCTGTTCGATGTAGCGCAGGAACACCGACGTCGGCCCTACGAGCAGCACGCCCTGCGACCGAAGCCGGCGCCGGTGCGTGTAGAGCAGGTACGCGGCCCGGTGCAGCGCGACCGCCGTCTTGCCCGTTCCGGCACCTCCGGCGACCACCAGGATGCCGCCCAGCTCGGCCCGGATCGCCTCGTCCTGCTCGGCCTGGATGGTGGCGACGATGTCGCCCATCCGGCCGGTGCGGTGGCGATCGAGGGCGGCGAGGAGCGCGCCCTCCCCGAGCACCGTGAAGCCCGCCTGCGCACTGGCGTCGGCATCGAACACCTCGTCGTCGAGACCGACCAGCTCACGGCCTCGACGGGTCTGGAAGTGACGACGGCGGACCACGCCCATCGGCTCTACCGCGGTGGCCCGGTAGAAGGGCTCGGCCACGGGCGCGCGCCAGTCGACCACGAGGGGGGTGTGCTCGGCGTCGTCCACCGCGATCCGGCCCACGTGATAGGTGCGGTCGCCCTCGAGGTCGATGCGACCGAAGCACAGAGGCGCGTCGCCGATGTCGAGGGCGGCGAGGCGCCGGTGGGTCACGTCGACGGCGATGTCACGCTCGAGCCTCGCCTGGTGCGTTCCGCCCCGGCGCACCTCGGCATAGGCCTCGGAGACCCGGGATGCCGAGCGGCGCATGCCGTCGAGCCGGGCATAGGCCGCGTCGACATGGGCCTGCTCGGCCGCGACCTCGGCTCGGTGGTCGGACTGGGGCACCCGCAACCTCGGATCCGGGGAACCGATCAGTTTATTCGGTCTCCCCCCATCGCGACAGGGGCTCAGATCTCGTCTCAGATCTGGCCGGGCACCGTGACGGTGACGTCTCCGGGGTCGACGAGCAGCACCCGCTCGCCGAGCGAGAGGACCGAGCCCTCGGCCGTCACCCACCGGCCGCCGAGGTTGGGCAGGGGCGGAGCCTCGCCGTCGAGGTGACGCTCGACCACGCGGATCAGCCCGCCGTGACCGACGACGAGAACCGTCGCGTCGCCGGCTTCGGCCGCGATCCCGTCGATCGCGGCAAGGCCCCGCCCGCGCAGCGCCTCATCGGGCTCGAATCCCGGAGGCCGTCGGCCGTCGAGCAGGAACCCCGGCCACCGCTCCTCGATCTCGACGCGGGTCAGCCCGGTCCACTCCCCCGCGTCGCGCTCGCGCAGCCGCTCCTCCGTGCGAACCGGCAACCCCAGGCCCGACGCGATGATCTCCGCGGTGCGGCTCGCGCGGGCGAGCGGCGACGTCCACACGACCGCGACCGCGAGCCCCTCGGCCGCGGCGATTGCCGCCTCCGACTGACGCTCGCCGAGCGGTGAGAGCGGCGGATCAGCATGACCCTGCCAGCGCCCGTCGGCGTTCCAGGTCGACTGCCCGTGACGGACGACGAAGAGACGCGTCACGCACGACCCTCGTCGGCCGCGACGAGCTCGAACTCGCCGTTGCGGAACACGAGCGTGACCGCGCGACCCTCGAGCGGCGGCCGCAGGCTTCCGCGGGTGGGATCGACGTAGACGCGCACCGTGCGCTTGCCGGCCGCGGTGGGGATCGCGACGCGGTCCGTCGCCGGCCACCGGAGGGCCGATGCGGGAAGCGTGAGCGACTGGTTGTCACTGAAGCGCCGGCGCCGACCGGGCGGCCCGGTGAGCGACTCCTCCACGCGCTCCAGCGCCGGCGTCACGAACGTGGCCGGGAGCTTGAACCGCTCGATCTCGGCCTTCACCCGCGGCCGGAGCGCGGCTGGCGTGGTCGCACCCTGCTCGAGCGCAGCGGTGCGGGCCGCGTTGCAGGCACGGTTCACGCGCTGGAGGGTCGAGAGCAGCAGCTCGTGCTGCTCGGTGTCGGCCAGGATGCGGACGAGGTCGGGCACGCGAAGATCGTGCCCGATGGCACCCGGGCGGGGCGAACGCGTCGGCGCGAGCCGGCTCCGCCGTATTCGCCGCCTGGTGGGCGCGGGGCCGCAAGAGGTACCGTCCGCCCCCCAGCAGCGATGAGCGGGCAGCGGGCGCGGACGAGGGGACCAACATGAGGGGAGCCGTCTACGTCGGGCCGGACCAGCCACTCGTGGTCGAAAGCCTCGAGCCGAGCCCGCCCGGGCCGCGCGACGTGGTGGTGCGCATCGGTGCCAGTGGCGTGTGCCACTCCGACTTGTCGGCCACCAATGGCACCGTCCCCATGCCGCCGCCATGCATCCTCGGCCACGAGGGTGCGGGGATCGTCGAGGCGGTCGGGGCCGAGGTGAGCCGTGTGCAGACGGGTGACCGCGTGATCGCGTCGTTCGTCGCGTCGTGCGGCTCCTGCTGGTGGTGCCTGCACGGGCAGTCGAACCTGTGCGACACATCGCTCGGCCTCAGCATGACCCCGCGCGCCACCCGGCCCGACGGGAGCGTGGCCACCGGGTTCGCCGGCCTCGGCACGTTCGCCGACGTGATGACGATCGACGAATCGTCGGTCGTGAAGGTCGAGACCGACCTCCCCGACGAGCAGCTCGCGCTCATCGGATGCGGCGTGACCACCGGTGTGGGCGCCGCGCTCAACACCGCCCGGATCGAGCCGGGTTCGACCGTCGCCGTCATCGGCTGTGGCGGCGTCGGGCAGGCCGTGATCCAGGGCGCGCGCATCGCGGGCGCGGGGCGGATCATCGCGGTCGACCCGGTCGAGCTGAAGCGCAAGTGCGCCGAGCAGCTCGGCGCGACCGATCTCGTCGACCCGTCCGCCGGTGATCCCGTCGGTCAGGTGCGGGCGCTCACCGGTGGTCGGGGCGCCGACTACGCCTTCGAGGTGATCGGGCTCCCCGAGACCATCTCCCAAACGTTCGCCACCGCGCGTCGGGGCGGCACCGCGGTGGTCGTCGGCATGCCGCGGATGGATTCGCAGGTCACGCTGTCGGGCTGGAGCCTCTTCTACGACGAGAAGAAGCTCTTGGGCTGCGTCTACGGCTCCGCGCAGGTACGACGCGACTTCCCGCGCTTCATCGGCCTCGTGGAGACCGGGCGGCTCGATCTCGGCGCGATGGTGTCGCGCCGAATCGGCCTCGACGACGTCAACGATGCGTTCCGTGCCATGCAGGACGGCGAGGTCATCCGCAGCGTCATCGTGTAGCAGCCCCATCGAGCGACAGCCCATCGAGCGATGGGGCCGCCCGACCACTCGCCGCAGTCACCCCACCTTGCCAGCGGGGCGGTCGGAGGTCGACAATCTTCGCCCGGCACGGAAGCGGGCACGGCGGTCGACAGGGAGTCCCCAGGGTCGACGGGAGTCGAGGTGCGGAGACGGGTGCGGAGACGGATGACGCCAGCGCATCGGGTGAGACCGGCTCGGCAACGGGTGAGCATCGTCGCGTCCACCCTCGCGGGCGCGCTCGCCATCGCCGGTGGCGGTTGGCTGTACGCGATGAGCCACCTCGATCGCGCCGCGGCCGAGGGCACGTTCCTGGAGGCCGTCCCGCACCTGCGGCTCACCACGACGCCGCCCGACGGCGCCACCGACGTGCGTCCCGACCTGCTTGTGAACGCGACCGCGCAGTACGGCGTGATCAGCCGCGGCGAGCTCGCGGTCGACGGCGGCGCACCGATGACGGGCACGATCGCCACCGACGGGAGCAGCTGGTCGTCGGCCGGCACCACCCTCGCGCCGGCAGCCCGCTACCACGTCACGCTGTCGCTCGACACGCCGCGCGGTCCGGTCCAGCGTCGCTTCTCGTTCTCGACCCTCAAGCCCACGCGTGTGCTCGGCGCGGAGCTCTCCCCCGACGACGGTGACACGGTCGGCGTGGGCCAGCCGGTCGCGGTGCACTTCGACAGCGCCGTCAAGGATCGAGCCGCGGTAGAGCGGCGGCTCCAAGTGCAGACCGCGCCGGGGGTGGCGGGCGCATGGCACTGGTTCGGCGACCGCGAGGTGCACTACCGGCCGAGCACGTACTGGCCCGCGGGGGCACAGGTCACGGTGGCCGCCAACCTCTCGGGTGTCGACGCCGGCGGCGGCGTGTGGGGCGAGCACAACCTCACCGTGCACTTCGCCGTGGGCGACGCGCACGTGAGCGTCGTCGACGTGCAGCAGCACACGATGACCGTCACCAGCAACGGCAACACGGTGAAGGTCTACCCGCAGAGCGCGGGCTCGATGAAGTACCCGACGATGGCCGGCGTCCATGTGGTGCTGAGCAAGCAGGCCGACATCATCATGGACTCGGCCACCAACGGCATCCCGCGCGACTCTCCCGACGGCTACTACGAGCACGTCTTCTGGGATGTGAGGATCTCGAACGGCGGGGAGTTCGTGCACGCGGCCCCCTGGTCGGTGGGCGCGCAAGGCCGCGACAACGTCTCGCACGGGTGCGTGAACCTGAGCCCGGAGAACGCTATCGAGTTCTTCGGCTTCAGCCGGAGGGGCGACGTCGTGCGGGTCGCGGGGTCCGACCGGCCGCCCGAGCCCGACGCCGGGACCCAGGACTGGAACATGTCGTGGGCCGAGTGGCTGGCCGGAAGCGCGCTCGCGAGTGCGCCCGGGGCCACGCCGGTGCCCGGCACCTAACCGCCGGGCCGAGCTCACACTCCGTTGGTCGTAGGCTCATAGGGGCTTCACACCCGGCCGCGACGATCCCCGCGGAAGAGACCACGGAGGTGGCTCGTGAAGACCGCGGCAGGCCCGACGCGCGAGCGCAGGCTCACCCGGGCGGCCACTGCGCTCCTCGTGCTCCAGGCCTCGGCGATCGCGCTCTCCGGGCTGGCCCTGCTCGTCCGGGCCGGACGCTCCCCCGGGCAGGGCTATGGCGTTGCGGCCTTCCTGGTGCTGCTCACTGCCGGAGCGACCGGCCTGATCGCCACCGCCGTCGCCACCGGCCGACGCTGGGGCCGGCCGGGGGCCTTCGCGATCGAGAGCCTGTTCGCCGTGTTCAACCTGGCGACCGTGACGAGCCGGCCGGTTGGCGCCTCGATCGGCTTCGCGGTCGAGGCGGCCGTCTTCGTGTTGCTGACCCGAGCGAGGCGGCCGCCGCCGGCCACGTCTCCCACGTCGCCCACGCCCGCGGCCGGGATGGTCGAGCCGGCCGACGCGCCGGACGCCCACCGGCGTCCCAGCGCGGGGCAGCTCCTGCTCGGACTCGCGACGCTCACCGTGTTCCTCGCCGCTCTGGCGATCCGCAGCGAGATCGTCTTCGGGCTGGTCGTGGTGGCCGCGGTCTTCGTCCCGCTGGAGAAGCTCTTCGCCCTGCACCCGCAGAAGACTCTGCGCACGGGTTGGAAGACCGACGTCGTGCACTTCGTCGTCAACAACCTGCTCACCACGCTGGGTGTCGTGATCGGCGTCGTCGCCGTGGGCGGGCTGCTGCACACGCTCGTGCCCGACGCGACCCGCACCGCGATCGCCTCGCAGCCCTGGATGCTCCAGTTCGCGGAGGCCATGCTCGTCGCGGGGCTGTTCGGGTATGCGGGTCACCGGGCCACGCACTCGGTGCCCTTCCTGTGGCGGTTCCACAAGGTGCACCACTCCATCGAGGAGATGGACTGGCTCGCCGCCGCCCGGCTGCACCCGATCGACCAGGCGTTCACCCGGTCGTGCACGGTGATCCCGCTGTTCGCGCTCGGCTTCTCGAAGGCGACCTTCGGCGCGTACCTGGTCTTCCTCGCCTTCCAGGCCCTGTTCATCCACGCCAACGTGCGGCTGCGGTTCGGTCCGCTGCGCTGGCTCGTGGCCACGCCCGAGTTCCACCACTGGCACCACGCGGGCGATCCGGCCGCGTACAACTCGAACTTCGCCGGCGAGTTCCCGTTCGTTGACGCCCTGTTCGGCACGCTGCACATGCCCAGGGGACAGATGCCCGCTCGCTACGGCATCGCCGACCCGGTGCCGAGCGGCTACCTGCGCCAGCTGGCGTGGCCGTTCCGCAACCGGACGGCCGACACCCGCGTCTCTGCGTAGGCCACGTCCTACTCGTTCTATTCGGCCGACTTCGCCGACATGATGGGAGCTCTGGCCGCGGCGTCGCCGCGACCGTCTACCTCCGCCGCTTCGCCGGGGCCTTCCGCTTCGCCGGGGCCTTCCGCTTCGCGGGCGCCTTCCGCTTCGCGGGCGCCTTCCGCTTCGCGGCCGCCTTCTTGCCCGACAGGACCGCTTCCTTGAAGGCCTTGAGCGCCGTGATCCGGGCCCGGCGTGACGCCTTGATCTTGATCGGCTCCCCGGTCTGCGGGTTGCGGCCCATGCGCGCGGCGCGGTCGACGCGGGCGAACTTGCAGAACCCGGTGATCGCCACCGGCTCGCCGGTCGAGACGGTCGCGGTGACGACGTCGACGAACGCCTGGAGCATCGCGTCGGCGTCCTTGCGGTCGGTGTCGGCGCGTTCGGCGATTGCCAGCACGAGCTCTCTACGGTTCACAGGACCTCCCTGGATCGGAACGGGGCTTCACACTAGGAGCTAGGAGCAACCCGATGTCGCCCCGCAGCTCGGGCAGGCGTGGCACGAGCCGGCCCGCTGCATGATGTCACCGCAGACGTGGCAGATCACGGTGTCGCGGTCCCTCGGCGTGGTCGGGGCCTGGGGCGCGGGTGCCGTGGCCGACGGCGCCCGGTCCTCCATGGGGAGCACGTCGAGCCCGGGCTCGGTGACCGAGACGGCCGCCGCCTCCTCGACCCCCGGCAGGGTCGGCTGGAGCCGCTCCCCCACCGTGAGGATACCGAGCTCGGTGCGCTCCTCGACCGACAGGTACTCGACCGCGAGCCGGCGGAAGATGTAGTCGACCAGGCTGGTCGCGAAGCGGATGTCGGGGTCGTCGGTCATGCCGGCCGGCTCGAAGCGCATGTTGGTGAACATGTCGGCGAATGCCCGCAGCGGTACGCCGTATTGGAGCCCGTGGCTCACCGAGATCGCGAATGCGTCCATGATCCCGGCGAGCGTGCTGCCCTGTTTGGCCACCTTCAGGAACAGCTCACCAGGGCGGCCGTCCTCGAACTCGCCCACCGTCACGTAGCCGTGGCAGTCGGCCACGCGGAACGAGAACGTCTTCGAGTTCCGGGTGCGGGGCAGCTTCTGGCGGACCGGCTCCTGCACGATGACGTGCTCGACGATCCGCTCCACCACCTGCGCGGGTGTGCTCCCCTGCCCGGCCTCGGCCTCCTCGCCCGCCTTCTTCTGGGTGGCGAGCGGCTGGGCCACCTTGCAGTTGTCGCGATAGATGGCCACGGCCTTGAGTCCGAGCCGCCACGCCTCGACGTGCAGCTGCTGGATCTCCTCGACCGTCACCTCCTCGGGCATGTTGACGGTCTTCGAGATGGCGCCGCTGATCCACGGCTGCACCGCGGCCATCATCGTGACGTGGCCTCTGTAATGGATGGTGTTGTCGCCCATCGAGCAGGCGAACACCGGCAGGTGCGCGGGGTCGAGGCCGGGCGCGCCCATGATCGTCTTGTGCTCGTCGATGTGGGCGACGATCCGATCGATTTGCTCGGGCGGATAGCCGAGCTTGTGCAGCGCACGGGGCACGGTCCGGTTCACGATGAGCATCGTGCCCCCGCCGACCAGCTTCTTCGCCTTCGTCAGCGCGAGGTCGGGCTCGACGCCGGTCGTGTCGCAGTCCATCATCAGCGCGATCGTGCCAGTGGGAGCGATAACGCTGGCCTGCGAGTTGCGCACGCCGTGGGCCTCGCCCAGCTCGACAGCTTCGTCCCACGACCGCTGCGCCGCGCCGAGCAGCTCGGGCGACACCAGCTCCTCGTCGATCTTGGCCACCTCGGCCCGGTGCATGCGCAGCACGTCGAGCATGGGCTCGGCGTTGGCCGCGTAGCCGGCGAACGGCCCCATACGACCCGCGGTGCGGGCGCTCGTCGCGTAGGCATGCCCGGTCGTGAGCGCGGTGAGCACGCTCGCCCATGCCCGGCCCTCGGGCGAGTCGTACGGGAGGCCCTGGGCCATGAGTAGCGCGCCGAGGTTCGCGTAGCCGAGGCCGAGCTGGCGGAAGGCGCGGCTGGTCTCGCCGATCTTCTCGGTCGGGTAGTCGGCGTTGCCGACGAGGATCTCCTGCGCCGTGAACATCACCTCCACGGCCTGCTGGTAGCCCGCGATGTCCAAGGTGTCGTCATCGCGCAGGAACGGCAGCAGGTTGATGCTGGCCAGGTTGCACGCCGAGTTGTCCAAGTGCATGTATTCGCTACAAGGGTTGCTCGCGTTGATGCGGCCGGTGTTGGGCGTGGTGTGCCAGCGGTTGATGGTGGTGTCGAACTGCATGCCCGGGTCCGCGCACTCCCACGCGGCCTCGGAGATCTGGCGCATGAGGTCGCGCGCCTTGAGCGTGCGCACGGTGTCGCCGGTGGTGACGGCCTTGAGCTGCCAGTCGCGGTCGTCGAGGACGGCCCGCATGAACTCGTCGGTGACCCGGACCGAGTTGTTGGCATTCTGGTACTGGATCGAGTGGCCGTCGGCGCCGTCGAGGTCCATGTCGAAGCCGGCGTCGGCCAGGGCCCGGGCCTTGCGCTCCTCTCGAGCCTTGCACCAGATGAACTCCTCGATGTCGGGGTGGTCGACGTTGAGGATCACCATCTTCGCGGCGCGCCGAGTTTTTCCTCCCGACTTGATCGTACCGGCCGACGCGTCGGCACCGCGCATGAAGCTCACCGGCCCGCTGGGGGTGCCGCCGCCCTTCAGATGCTCGTAGGACGAGCGGAGGTTGGACAGGTTGATGCCGGAGCCGGAGCCGCCCTTGAAGATGATGCCTTCCTCCCGGTACCAGTTGAGGATGGCGTCCATCGTGTCGTCGACTGCGAGGATGAAGCACGCCGCGGCCTGCGCCGGGACGCCCGCCACGCCGATGTTGAACCAGACGGGCGAGTTGAACGCGGCGCGTTGGTGCACGAGCAGATACTTCAGCTCGTTGCGGAACGACGCGGCCTCGTCGTCGGAGACGAAGTAGCCGTCGCGTACGCCCCACGCAGCGATGGTGTCGGCCACGCGGTCGATGACCTGACGCAGCGATGACTCTCGCTCGGGCGTGCCGAGCGTGCCGCGGAAGTACTTCTGGGCGACGATGTTGGTCGCGTTCTGCGACCAGGTGACCGGGAACTCGACGTCGGACTGGAAGAAGGCGTCGGTACCGTCCTTGAAGTTGGGAATGCGCGCGTCGCGCCGCTCCCACTCGACGGTGTCGTAGGGATGGACGCCCGGCTCGGTGAAGAACCGACGGATCCCGATCCCGATCTGCTCCGGCGCCATGGCCATCCGGCCGCCCCTTTTCCCAGGTGTCGCTACCGACACTTTCTACCTTGGCAATCTCGCTCGCTCGCTGCCCCGCGACAACCACAAGATGTAGTGGGTGCCCCCCATGGCGAACACGACATGGGGGGTAATTACAGCACCGTAGTTACGCGGCTGTCAACGCTTCAGCGTTGCCATCGGCGCAGGTCTCAGCCCGCTCGCGAAGGTTCGCACTCGTGAACCGGGGCACACGCTCAACGGCTCGAAGCCGCGCTCGGGCCTGCTCGCCGAGCCCACGCCCGGGCCTACGGGCGCCGGCGGGCCCGTAGTTTCGGGGCGGTTGTCTTCTGGAGGAGGCCCACCTCGCGCTCGAAGTCGCTCACGTCTTCGAAGCCCTTGTAGACCGACGCGAACCGCAGGTACGAGACCGGATCGAGGCTTCGGAGCCGCTCGAGCACGGCCAGACCCACGTGCTCGCTGGTGACCTCGGCCCCCCGGGCCCGCAGGAGCTCCTCGATCTCCGCCGCGATGGCCTCCACCGTCCCCTCCTCGATCTCGCGACTGGCGACCGCGCTGGCGATCCCCGCGGTCAACTTGGCCCGGTCGAAGGGCTCCTTCGCGCCCGAGCGCTTGAGGACCACGAGCGGGAGCTCCTCGAGCCGCTCGTAGGTCGTGTAGCGACGTCCGCACCCGAGGCACTCGCGCCGGCGGCGGATCGCGCCGCCGTCCTCGGCAAGGCGAGAGTCGACGACCTTGTCGTCGACCTCACGGCAGTAGCGGCACCGCATCCCGCCACGGTACCCAAGTGCCGGAGCCGTGACCATGCCCCGGACCGCCTCGCATCGGCGCGGCGGGCTCAGCGGCGGGGCCACACAATGATCTCCCCGGGCAGCAGCGGCGCGCCGTGCCGGGCCTGCTCGAGCGCGTCGACGATGGGCCGGGGATCGGCGCCGGGCGCGAGCCGCGTCGCAACGGTCCACAACGAGTCACCGCGGCGCACCACGGAGGTGGTGAGCGGCGGGCGGCGCCCGGGGGCCCCGAGGGGTGGACCCCCGAGCGCGACGCCCGCGTTCCCCGCCAGGACCACCATTGCCAGCGCCAGCCCGACGGCGGCCACTCGCCGGCGTCGGTAGGTCGCGGCCGCGACCCGTACGCGCCGGCCGGCGGCGCGCGGCACGCCGACCGGTGCGAGGCGGGCCCGGGCCGCGGGCCCGGGTTGCCTCGGGATGTCGAGCCGGGTGGTGGTCATGACGGCGGCCATCTCGGTCCTTCCTTCTCTCCGCCGAGCGAGCTGCTGACGTCCTGCAGTGGACCACGGGGGTGTGACAGGCATCCCGGGCCGAATCGCATCCCGGGCCGAACGGGTGTTCCCCGGGAGCCATACCCAACCACGAACGCGTGTTCTAGTCAAGGGGAATTCCCGAACAGGTGTTTGCCCCGAACGGGTGATCGTGATACCGTCCTGCCACGGGGCCGAGCCGCCCCGAACCAAGCCCCGAACCAAGCCCCGAACCAAGCCCCGAACCAAGCCCGGGAACAGCCCAGGAACGAGCGAACGAGGAGGAGCCCATGACGCCCAGAGGAGGGTCACCCCGGGGAGCGCCCCGGGCATCGGCCTCACGCGCCCGCTCCCGACGCCGCGCCGAGCCCGACCTCGCACACCTTGCCGTGCTCACCGCCCGCCAGCGCCAAGTCCTCGAGTTCATCGACACCGAGGTTCGCCGCCGCGGCTATCCCCCGAGTGTCCGAGAGATCGGCGAGGCCGTCGGCCTGTCGTCGAGCAGCACGGTGCACGCGCACCTGGCCGCGCTCCAGGAGAAGGGCTACCTGCGCCGCGACCCCACCAAGCCGCGCGCGATCGAGGTCTGCTTCGAGCCCGGCTCCGGCGCGGTCGCCGACCGGCGGCCGGTGCGCCACGTACCCCTCGTGGGCGACGTGGCTGCGGGCACCGGCGTGCTCGCGGCCGAGAACATCGAGGAGACCCTCCCGGTCCCCGAGGACCTCACCGGCGACGGGACGCTGTTCATGCTGCGGGTTCGGGGGGACTCGATGATCGACGCCGGCATCCTCGACCGTGACTACGTCGTCGTGCGCCAGCAGGACACCGCGGACCCGGGCGACGTCGTCGTCGCCGGCATCCCCGGCGAGGAGGCCACCGTGAAGACGTTCCTGCGCCGCAAGGGCAAGATCGTGCTGCGGCCCGCGAACACGTCCATGGACGAGCTCGTCTTCGATGCGGCCGACGTCGCCGTCTACGGCAGGGTCGTCACCGTGATGCGCCGTCTCTGAGACCCGGTTCCCTCGAGCCCGCTCACTCGAGCCCGAGGAAGTACGCGAGCACGCGTCGGCAGCCCTCGAGCGACTCGCGGGTCACGTGCTCGTCGGCGCGGTGGGCCACCGACGGGTCGCCGGGGCCGAAGTTCAGCGCGGGCACGCCGTGGGCGGCGAAGCGGGCCACGTCGGTCCAGCCCAGCTTCGGCCGGACGGCCAGATCCAGGGTCCCGACGAACTCGGCGACCAGCGGATCGGAGAGGTTCGGTGGCGCGGCCGCCGCCCCGGTGACCAGCTCGACCCGGTCGGCGCCCCGGAGCAACGCCTCGGTCTGCGCGCGCGCCTCGTCCAGCGAGAGGCTCGGAGCGAAGCGCCGGTTGACGAGGAGCGAGCACGAGTCGGGCACCACGTTGTCGGCCACGCCGCCCTCGATGCGCACCACCTGGAGCGACTCCCGGTACCCCAGCCCGTCGACCGACACGATGTCGGGCTCGTGGCGGGCCAGCCGGGCCAACACCTCGCCGGCGCGGTGGATGGCGTTCTCGCCCGTCCACGGCCGCGCCGTGTGCGCGCGGCGGCCGTCGAACGTGGCCCGCAGGTGGAGGGTGCCCTGGCAGCCTGCCTCGACCCAGCCACCGGTCGGCTCGAGCAGGATGGCGAGGTCGCCGGCCACCAGGTCGGGCCGCTCGGCGAACAGCCGCCGGAGCCCGTTGTGCTCGTCGGCCACCTCTTCGCCCTCGTAGAACACGAACGTGCAGTCCGCACGCGCCGCCGTTCCCTGCTCCGCGAGCAGGAGCAGCACCGCCAAGCCGCCCTTCATGTCGGCGCTTCCGAGCCCGTGGAGTGTGTCGCCGTCGATGCGGGGCGTTTCGTTCCCGTTCGGCGGCACGGTGTCGAGATGCCCCCCGAGCACGATCCTGCGGTCACGACCAAGCTCGGTGCGGAGCACGACGTTGGCACCGATCCGCTCGAGCGTGAGCGCGGGCACGTGGTCACGGAGCCGGCTTTCGATCGCGTCGGCCAGCGTGTCCTCGTGATGGCTCACCGATGGGATCGCGACGAGCCCGGCGGTAAGCTCGAGCAGATCGGCGCTCTGCGCGACGACCTGGGCGTTGCTCACGTACCGATGCCGTGCTCGCGGAGGATCTCGTTGAGCTTGGCCTTGTCGGAGCGCTCGCCCTCCTCGAGACGCCGGAGGATGAGCGCGCACGGAAGGCCGAACTCGCCACCCGGGAACTGCTTGCGCCGGCTGGCCTGCACCACGACGCACGAGGGCGGAACCACTCCGCGGCCGACCTCCTCGCCGGTCTGCGAGTCGATCACCGGAATACCGGGATTGAGGATGACCGCCTCGCCGAGCACACTCCCGCGTCCGACACGCGCACCCTGCGTGACCATGCTGCGGCTTCCGATCAGCACGTCGTCCTCGATGATCACGGGCGCGGCTTGAGGCGGCTCGAGCACGCCGCCGATGCCGACGCCGCCCGAGAGGTGTACGCGCTCCCCTATCTGCGCGCACGACCCGACGGTGGCCCAGGTGTCGACCATGGTGTCGGCTCCGACGCGTGCGCCGATGTTGACGTAGGAGGGCATGAGGATCACGCCCGGGGCGAGAAACGAGCCCCATCGTGCCGAGGCGCCTGGAACGACGCGCACGCCGGCCGCGGTGTAGCCCTTCTTGAGCGGGATCTTGTCGCGGAACTCGAACGGGCCCACCTCCTGCACCGGCATGGACTGCACGCGGAACAGGAGGAGGATCGCCTCCTTGAGCCACTCGTGGACGACCACCGTGTCGTCGACGATCTCCGCCACCCGGGCCTCGCCCCGGTCGAGCAGCTCCACCGCCGCCCGGACGGCGGCGTGCCCCTCACGCTCGCTCATCACGGAGGTGAGGTCGTCGCGGCCGTCCCACAGGGCGCTGATCTTGGCCTCGAGGTCGTCCACCGGTGTCGTCGCTCCCCTTCTCTTCGCGGGCGGGCGCCCGGGCTAGAACGCGCCACCGGCCCGCGCAGCCCGGCCGGCGCCCCGGCAGGTCGGCCAGTCAGGCCTGGGCGGTCGACTCGGTGAGACGCTCGAGCGCGAGCTCGAGGCGCTCGCGCGGCTGGGTGAGCGCGAGCCGTACGTGGTCGGCGCCCATGGGACCGTAGAGGTTGCCCGGCGCGACGAGCGTGCCCGCCTCCGCCAGGCGCGCGGCGAGCTCCCAGCCGTCGTCGGTGCCGTCCGCGGCCCGCAGCCAGAGATAGAACGTCGACGGACCGCCGTCGTGCAGCAGCCCCAGCTCGGCCAGCCCCGGGATCATGAGCGCCCGACGCTCCGCGTACCGGGCCCGCTGCTCGTCGACGTGATCGTCGTCGGCGAGCGCGGCCGCCGCCGCCGCCTGCACCGGCGTGGGCACCATGAGCCCGGCGTGCTTCCGCAGCTCGCCGAGGTACGAGACGAGCTCGCCGTCGCCGGCCACGAAGCCGGCGCGCAGCCCGGCCATGTTGGATCGCTTCGAGAGCGAGTGCACCGCGAGCACGCCGCCGAGCCCCGAGGCGAGCACGGTGGCCGGCGCGGCCGGCTCGCCATCGCCTCCGTAGGTGAACTCGGCGTAACACTCATCGGAGGCGACGACGATCCCGCGCGCGCGAGCCCACTCGACGATGTCACGCACCCGCTCGGCGCCGGCGGTCGCGCCGGTCGGGTTGCTCGGCTCGTTGAGCCAGAGCACCAGCGCGCGGGCCGCATCCGACTCCGGCACCCGCGCGAGATCCGGATACCAGCCCGCGTCGACGGGAACCGGCACCGCCCGGCATCTGGCGAGCTGCGCTCCCATCTCGTACGACGGATACGCGACGGCGGGGTGGAGCACGGTGTCACGCGCCGGGTCGCGCAGGCGCAGCAGGTGCGGAAGCGACACGACCAGCTCCTTGCTGCCGACACACGCGATCACGGCATCGGTCGCGACAGTCACGCCGAACCGTCGCTCGATCCAGCCCGCTGCGGCCTCCCGCAGCTCCGGCGTGCCGACCGACGGCGGGTAGCCGGTGGCTGCGGCCGCCGACGCGGTGAGCGCCCGCACCGCGAGCTCGGGCATCGGGTCGACCGGAGTGCCGACCGAGCAGTCGATCACGCCTCCGGGCAGCGCGTCGGCGAGGCGACGGAGCGCGACGAGGCGGTCGTGCGGATAGGGCGGAGGGACGTAGCCGGCCGCAGTCGAGGTCACCATCGGAGGCCAGACTATCCGGGCCCCTGCCCGGGGAAGATGAGCCCGGGTCGCGCTCGTCAGCCGGTGACGAACTCCGCGAACCGCCGCACGCCTGCCTCGGGCAGGCGAGCCCGGACACGGGTCGCACCGTTCTCGTGCACCTCGACCAGCACCTCACCCTCGCGGTGGAGCGCGGCAACGACGTCGCCCCGGTCGTAGGGCACCGCCAGCTCGACCACCCGGGCCAGCGCTCGGAGCCGAGCCGCGAGCGCCCCGAGCAGGTCAGCGATCCTCGAGCCCGTCCGCGCCGACACCGCGACCGAACCGGGATGGGCCGCGAGCAACTTCCCGACCACTTCGGCGCGAGCCACGTCGAGCTTGTTGAGCACGACCAGCTCCGGGAGGTCGGCCGCACCGATCTCGCGCAGCACCGCGCGCACGGCGTCGATCTGGCGCTCCGCCTCGGGTGAGCTCGCGTCGACGACGTGCACGAGCAGGTCGGCGTCGACCAATTCCTCGAGGGTCGAGCGGAACGCCTCGACCAGCTGGTGTGGGAGCTTGCGCACGAACCCGACGGTGTCGGACGCCAGCACGGTCTCCCCACCGGGTAGCCGGAGGCGCCGGGTAGTGGGATCGAGCGTGGAGAAGAGGCGGTCCTCGACCAGCGCGTCGGACGCGGTGATCCGGTTGAGCAGGGTCGACTTCCCCGCGTTCGTGTACCCGACGAGCGCGACGGTAGTGAGGTTGCCGCGCCGACGAGCCTTGCGCTGCGTGGCGCGGGTGCGCGCGAGGTGGGCGAGATCGCCCTCGAGCTTCGAGACCCGGCGCAGGATGCGCCGGCGGTCGACCTCGAGCTGCGTCTCGCCCGGGCCCCTCGTGCCGATGCCGCCGCCCTGCTGGCTGAGCTCCCGGCCGCGGCCACGCAGCCGGGGAAGGCGGTAGCGGAGCTGGGCCAGCTCGACCTGCACCATGCCCTCCTGGCTGGTGGCGTGCTGGGCGAAGATGTCGAGGATGAGCGCCACCCGATCGACGACATCGCGGGCGAGGAGCTTCTCGAGGTTTCGCTGTTGCGCAGGCGTGAGCTCGTCGTCGAAGATCACGACGTCGACGTCGAGCGACTCGGCGAGCTCGCGCAGCTCCTCGGCCTTCCCCTTGCCGATGTAGGTCGCCGGGTCGGGCGCGTCGCGGCGCTGGAGCACGCGCTCGACGGGGTCGGCGCCGGCGGTGTCGGTGAGCAGCGCCAGCTCGTCGAGCGACGCCTCGGCCGCGTCGGCCGCGTCGTGGCCAGCCGGGTCGGGGCCCGCCGTGCCCAGACCGGTGCCGACGAGGAGCGCCCGCTGACGGACGACGCCGAGGTCGACCTCGGTCGCGGTGAGCCGCCGGCGCTGCCGGCCCGCGCGGGTCATGCGAGCAGCCGTTCGAGGTCGACGTCGACATCGAAGACGTGGGTGACCGGCCCGCCCAGCCGAACCGTTCGGCCCAGCTCCACGGTGAGGTTGCCCCCGAGCACGTGGACGGCGACCCGATCGCCGACGAGTCCGCGCCGATGCGCGACCGCGGCGGCCGCGCAGGCGCCGGTGCCACAGCTCAGCGTCTCGCCCACGCCCCGCTCCCACGTCCGCATCCGGATGGCGTCGGGCTCGGGCCCCACGGCGACGAACTCCACGTTGGCGCCATTGGGGAAGCGCGCGTCGTGCTCGAGGTGCGGACCGTGCTGGGTCACCCGGGCCGTCTCGGGATCGTCGACGAGGAGCACGAGATGAGGGTTACCGATGCCGGCCGCGTCGCCTGTGTAAGTGACGCCGTGATAGGTGGCGTCGAGCTCGAGGGCGCTCGGCGCGTCGAGCGGGATCGCGTCCGGGTCGAAGGTGATCGGGCCCATGTCGACAGTGGCCGCGATCAGCTCACCGGTCGTCGGATCGAGATCGAGATCGACCTCACGTCGTCCGCCGCCGGTGTCGACCACGAGTCGCTCGCCGTCGCCGAGCCCGGCCCTCACCGCGACCCACGCCAGGCAGCGGGTCCCGTTGCCCGTCATCTCCGCGATGCCGCCGTCGGCGTTGTGCAGCGTCATCGTGCAGTCGCCGTCGTCCAGCACGGGCCCGATCACGATCAGGCCGTCGGCGCCGACGCCGCGATGGCGGTCGCACAGCGCGGCCGCCGTCCGCCGGTCGAGCGCGGGTTGGCCGTCGCGCGCGTCGACGACGAGGAAGTCGTTGCCGGTGGCCTGGAGCTTCGAGAGGCGGAGACTCATCGGCTCCAGGTTGCCAGGAGCGCGGGCAGGACGGTGCACGGATTCTCACTCGCCCCGAACCACACCACACGCGGGTCACGACGGAACCACATCCGCTGGCGGCGGGCGAAGGCCCGCGTACGGCGCACGGCCGTCTCGAGGGCCGCCTCCAGCGAGGCCTCGGCACCGTCGAGGTGGGCCAGCACTTCCTTGTACCCGATGGCCTGGCGGGCGGTGCGCGAGAGCGGGCCGCCCGCCAGCCCCCTTACCTCGTCGACGAGGCCCCGGTCACGCATGGCGGCGAATCGCCGAGCGATTCGCCGCGAGAGCACGTCACGCGGGAGCCACACGCCGGCCATCCGCACGGGGAACGCGGTGGGGCCAAAGGCGGTCACCCCCGGCCCGAAGGACGAGAACCGCTCGCCCGTGAGGCGGATCACCTCGAGCGCGCGCACGATCCGGCGCCCGTTGCCGGGATCGATCCTCGACGCGCCGACGGGGTCGCACCGCTCCAGCTCGGTGTACGCGGCCGCCAGTCCGCCCGGCGCCGCCGTCTCCGCCTCGAGCTGGGCTCGGAGCGCGAGATCTTCGCCGGGGATGTGCAGGTCGTCGACGACGGCCTGCACGTAGAGACCGGTGCCACCCACGAGCAGCGCCCGTCGGCCGCGGGCCTCGATCTCGGCCACCGCAGCCCGCGCCCCGGCCTGGGTGCGGGCGACCGACCAGTCGTCAGCCCGGTCGGCCACGTCGATCAGGTGGTGCGGCACGCGGGCCCGCTCGTCGGGCGACGGCTTGGCCGTGCCGATATCCATGCCCCGGTAGACCTGCATCGAGTCGAGCGACACGATCTCGACGTCGGCCAGGGCCTGGGCCGCGGCCAAGGCCAGCGCCGACTTGCCCGACGCGGTGGGCCCGACCAGGGCGAGGTGCGCCGCCGCCGTCACCCCACCGACACGGGGATGCGGACCCGCCGAGGCGCCGGCCCGTCGCCCACGCCCACGAGCTCGCCCCGGAGCCAGTGCGGCGCCGCGTCCGTGATTCGCACCGCGCACATGCCCCCCCGGTCGGCGGTGCGGCGGGCCGCGTCGACGGGGTCGAAGTGCACGAGCTTGTTCTGGCGTGTGCGCCCCGAGAGCACGTTCGGGTCCTTCTTCGACGGGCCGTCGACCAGCACCTCCTCGACCCGGCCGACCCGGGCCCGGTGGCGGGCCAACGCGTGGCGCTCGACCAGCTCCGTGAGCCGCTCCATCCGCTCACGCGCCACCTCGGGCCCGACGAACTCGTCGGCCATCGCCGCCGCCGGCGTCCCGGGGCGTGGCGAGAAGACGAAGGTGTATGCCGCGTCGTAGGAGACCTCGTCGACCACGTCGAGGGTGTGCTGGAAGTCGGCCTCCGTCTCTCCCGGGAACCCCACGATCACGTCGGTGGTGACCGCGAGGTCGGGGATGGCTTCGCGCGCCGCGCGCAACCGCTCGAGGTAGCGGGCCGCGACGTAGCCCCGGTGCATCCGGGCGAGGGTCCGATCACTGCCGGCCTGGAGCGGGAGGTGCAGGTGCTCGCAGACCGCGTCGCACTCGGCCATGGCCTCGATGGTCTCGGGCCGGAGATCCTTGGGGTGCGGCGACGTGAAGCGAATCCGGCGGATCCGGTCCACCGCGTCGACCGCCCGGAGCAGGTCGGCGAACCGAGGCCGATACTGCCCGGCGCCCAGATCGCGGCCGTAGGAGTTGACGTTCTGGCCGAGCAGGGTGACCTCACGCACGCCGTCGGCAGCGAGCTCCTCGACCTCGCGGACGATGTCGCCCATCCGACGGCTGACCTCGGCACCCCGCACCGTGGGCACGATGCAGAACGTGCACGAGTTGTCGCAACCGATCTGGATCGTGACCCACGCGGCATGGTCGGACTCGCGCAACGCTGGCAGCGCCGATGGATAGGCCTCGTGCTCCTCGAGGAGCTCGACCACCGGCTCGCCGGTCCGGCGGGCGTGGTCGAGCAGGGCGGGCGCGCGCCCGAGATTGTGGGTGCCGAACACGACGTCGACGTGGCCCGCCCGCTCCAGGATCAGGTCGCGGTCCTTCTGGGCCAGGCACCCGCCTACCGCGATCTGGAGGTCGGGCCGCCGCGCCTTCAGGGCCTTGAGCCGACCGAGGTGCCCGTAGAGCTTGTGGTCGGCGTTCTCGCGGATGCAGCAGGTGTTGAGCACGACGACGTCGGCCTGCTCGACGTCGTCGGTGGGCTCCATCCCACCCGCCCGGAGGAGGCCCGCGAGGCGCTCGGAGTCGTGCTCGTTCATCTGGCACCCGAACGTGCGCACGAAGAAGCGGCGAGCCTCGCTCACGGCCCGACAGTGTAGGGGCGACCCACCGGCCACCCGCCCACCACGTCTGGACCGGCCGGCTAACGCTCGAGCTCGACCGATTCGCCCTCGTCGAGGACGACCTCGCCCTCGGGCGCGTCGGGCGCGTCGGCCACCTCGGGCACGTCGGGCGCGTCGACGATTCCGACCGCCTGGCGGATCTTCTCGCTGATCTCGACCATGAGGTCGAGGTTCTCGCCCAGGAAGACCTTGACGTTCTCGCGGCCCTGGCCGAGCTGCTCGCCCTCGTAGGTGAACCACGCCCCGGCCTTCTTGACGATGCCGAGGTCGACGCCGACGTCGAGCAACGAGCCCTCGCGGCTGATGCCCTTGCCGTACATGATGTCGAACTCGGCCATCTTGAAGGGCGGCGCGACCTTGTTCTTCACCACCTTGACCCGGGCCCGGTTGCCGATCGCCTCGGCGCCGTCCTTGATCGTCTCGACCCGACGGATGTCGAGCCGGACCGACGAGTAGAACTTCAGCGCCCGGCCGCCCGGGGTGGTCTCGGGTGAGCCGAACATCACGCCGATTTTCTCGCGCAGCTGGTTGATGAAGATGGCGATCGTGCGCGAGCGACTGAGGTTGGCAGTGAGCTTGCGCAACGCCTGGCTCATCAGCCGGGCCTGGAGGCCGACGTGGGTGTCGCCCATCTCGCCCTCGAGCTCGGCCCGGGGCACGAGCGCGGCCACCGAATCGATCGCGAGGACGTCGAGCGCGCCCGAGCGGATCAGCATGTCGGCGATCTCGAGCGCCTGCTCGCCGGTGTCGGGCTGGGAGATCAGCAGCTCGTCGACGTTGACGCCGATGGCCGACGCGTAGACCGGGTCGAGCGCGTGCTCGGCGTCGATGTAGGCGCACACCCCGCCGTTGCGCTGGGCCTCGGCCACCACGTGCAGGGCCAGCGTGGACTTCCCCGACGACTCGGGGCCGAAGATCTCGACGATGCGACCCCGGGGCAGCCCCCCGATGCCCAGCGCCAGGTCGAGCGCCAGCGCGCCCGTGGGGATCGCCTCGACCCCGACGTGGGCGGTCTCGCCCAGGCGCATGATCGAGCCCTTGCCGAACTGCTTCTCGATCTGGCCGAGCGCCATCTCGAGCGCCTTGTCACGTTCCACCGTCGAACCCTCCTGCGTGCTGCGAGCCATGTGCCGGTCGGGGGAAGCGCGCTGCGACGCACCCTACGGCGGGGGTGTGACAGCTACGTCTGCCGACATGCCGCCGCTCGGGCCTCCCGTGGCCTCACATGCTTGGAATTCCATGCGTGTGAGCACACTAGGCCGAACACCCGTTCGGGTCAAGGACCGCGGCCGGGGTCCGGGGTCTGCGAAGATGCGGCCCCGAGCACCCGGGTGCCCCGCCCGCCGGGCTCGGCCGGTCGCCATGCCGTCCTCCCGTCGTCCCCCCACCCTCGCCGCCGGCGTCGCCACGCTCGTGGTCGCGATCGGGCTCGGGGCCGTCGTCGCCACCGGATCCGGGGGCACGCCGCACCACGCGGCCACGACCACGACGAGCACCACGACACCCACACCCACGACCGCGCCCGCGCCCCCGACCGTCCTCGCGGCCACCGCGGCCCGCACGTTCACGGTCACGGGCGAGCGGGCCGGCTTCTCGACCGGCGCCCCGTTCCTGGGGGAGTCGGACTCGGATCTGGGTCGTGACTTCGACGCGATGGCGGCGACGGGCGCCAAGTGGGTCAGGTTCGATGTCGACTGGCCGTCGGTCCAGTCGGGCGGGCCGGCGAGCTTCTGGTGGGACCAGACCGACCGGATGGTGCTCGCGGCGCGGGCCCGGGGCATGCAGGTGCTCGGCACCCTCGCCTACACGCCGGGCTGGGCTCGCCCGCCCGGTTGTAGCTCCTCGGACAAGTGCGCG
>Ga0209515_10003542_pt1 | contig 22151 bp, 20 predicted proteins | sample Subgroupgradi54m_FD_187454 | JGI IMG/M metagenome (GOLD analysis project Ga0209515, IMG submission 187454) | Subsurface groundwater microbial communities from S. Glens Falls, New York, USA - GMW60B uncontaminated upgradient, 5.4 m (SPAdes)... ... | reverse complement strand
TAAGAAACAATAAAGGAATGGTGTGGCCAAGATGAAGGTTGGGGCCAGTAGGATCAATGCCGAGATATACTCTTAGTCCCGAGCCAGATTTTAATCTATTTATAGCTTCATCTTTTGAAGGGAAGACATTCTCTAGCCGCCTCTCTAACAACTCCTCCATCTTTCCCTCATCTATTTTTACTTTAGTTCCAAACATATATATCAAATAATATCTTTTATCAACCACCTTGTAAATAATAGCCCTCCGTGTCAAGGTGACGCCTTAACGCAGAAAAAATAAAAACCGCCTCAGCTTTCGCATGTTGGTGGTTCTCCTAACCCTAAAAACAAAGGCTATTTTTTAAGTGTGTCCAGTCGGCTAACATCGGCCAGTCTTTGAATCAACTCCTCTCCACCAAACACCCACAAAAACGTAAGGGTGGGATTATGTTGGAAATGATGAAGAGATTTGTTATCTGATTTACCATTCAAGCGTTCGTGAAAGTCCCGGACAAGAGCTCTCCATATTCTCTTTTCAAGCACCTTAGCCAAATCAAACTTAACCGAAAGTATTTCGTGTTGCTCTATCCCCATAGAATCAGCTAGGTTCCGAGCTAAAGAAAGATAAGGTGGGTCAGTTAGATAAATAGTTCCAAGCTGCCTAAGTTGGACAATCAATGGCAATATTTTTGGTACAATACTGGCAACAATTCTCTTGCTGGCAAGTTCATTCGCTAAGCCTTGGACAGAGTTTGTTTTTTGTCCTTCCAGAATTATATCGCCGAATCTTAGACTATTATCCACGAAAACAAGTTCATCACGAACAAACCATCCATCTTTTTGATAAACAACAAAAAAAGGCAGTCTGGTAAAATCTTTAGACTCAATTCCCTTTGCTCGCAGATAATAAGGCATCACAACCTCCGGCTCAGATAAAAACCTGTCCAGAATATTAAACTGAGCCTCGCCGGCATTATTCTGATTTAACTTCCAATAATCGTTAACGAACGAGACAACGCTGACATCCTTTAACGTGGGACCGAGCATCCACTTTCCCAATGATAGCCAAAACTCGCCCAAGGTAGCACTTTCACTGATAAGCCGTAAGGCCTCAACTTTACAAGCTTGAACTCTGTTTTCAATTTCTTCACGCTGAACTGATGTAAGCCATAGATTGGCTCCACCAGAAAGAATCAGATCTCTGTTCCAGTTAAGCTCCCTCTCGGTTTCTGAGACAAGAGACTCTCCCAAATTCAATTCATTAATTTTTAGACCGGCAATAACTAGTTTCTTGTTATGCTGTATGCGCAACATTCTATTATACGGCTTGGGCGAGAATGGATATTGCCAGTTGATTGGCAACCACTCTTTGTCATCAGATCTAGACATACTAGTCTTAGATATTATCTCTGACCCGATTCTATCGCCCAGAACTACACCAGCACTGTCTGTGTCATTAAACTCAAACTCCACATAACCAGATAACCTCGCCCGAACAATTGCAGATCTAAGTAGACCTCGAAGCAAAGGTGTCTGTCCGCCGCCAAGATATTGTGTCATTTCTGTCTCCTTTTTTATGAACGAACTACGTCTCCAACAGTTTCTGTGTTACAAATTTTAGACTGTTGGATTCAAGGAATCTCTTAACACAAGCTCGACAAGCATTTATTGCTTGTTTTCTTTTTACGCTTATCTCTTTTTTTGTGTGCCTAATTTCTCCTATGTTTACTTCGGCAAGTCTGGCCTTATTTAAATAAGCGTCAAGAAGAACGCCAAGCATTGTATTTTCTTCCGCCATTCTTTCCGGGAATATAAATTCTTTTTTACTAGCAAACTGACCAGAAATTGGCTGATTGAGAAATGATAACTCGGGAAAACAGACGGACAATAAAGGCTTAGCGGTTAATTCTGTCACTCTTCCAATGTTATTAAATGTTGCGATTACAAAATCAGCTCTATTTTTAATAATTGGCTCGTATAATTTTTCAATTGTTGCGACTGATGGGTTTTTAATGTCAGAATCCAAAAAAACTAAAATCTGACTATTCGAGTTTCTAACACCTTGAGCACGGCTTGCACCAGCCCCCAAATTACTCCCATTGCTTAGTATGCGAATTTTAGAACTTGCAAAACTTTTTGCCACCCCAACAGACATATCGGTTGATCCATCATCCACGATTAGGATTTCGTCTACGCTAGACTTTATAGCCACCTTTAAAACACGGGTTAATGTTTTAGCCTCATTAAAAACTGGCAATATAAGAGAAATTTTAGTTATTGTTTTATCCATAAAAGAATTCCGTAATTTTAAACGCTTCCGCATAATCTCCGGCTTTGTACATGATGCCCCTGAAACGATTGAGACCTTCAGCGGCGGATATCAAATCCTTTCGATTTACTTGAGAATCATATAGCCCTAATAGCTTCTTTTTTTCTTGCATAACATCCGAAATATCTCTCAAGAAATCTATGTTTGACATGGGTTTGTCTGCTTCATATTGAATAAGTGTTTTGGCTTTGAATGGTTGGCCATATTTAGGAAAAGCATTGCGCCCGGCTCTCCATATGGCTTCTTTCACAAGCATGGCTACCGCCCTGTGATCGGGATGATAATCCTCGTCAGATAGAGTGATAACAATATCCGGCCTGAATTTTCTAATTTCCTTAACCAAGGGCAAAATATTCTCCATATTTATAACCGGATATCTTTCCATCCCAAGATAGCTTGATTCACAGTCAAGCAACTCGACTACTTTTTGAAACTCCCTCAGACGAGTTATCCTTTCTTGGGTCGGTGACTTATCTAAGCGCGGTTCTGCCGGGTCAAGACAAAGGACTAATTTCAAAACCGAGCCACCTTTTTTTGCTTGTAATAACAGCCCGCCTGCTCCGCCAATTTCATCATCAGGGTGAGCAGAGAAAGACAGGATCCTTAAATTTTTGAAGTTGAAATTTATCATATTTTTAAGCACTAGAAACAAAACACCAGCTTCTGAGCTGGTGTTTTGCGAGTAGTAACTTTGTTAGTGTATATTAGCCAGAGACGCAAAAATTCAGCTCAGAGGGGCTGGTAAACCATGCGTAATGCATTGAAAAATTGATTATTTTTATCATGCTGAATTTAACTATAAACTCATTATAATCTATAGTCCTAATAAAGTCAAATATTTGTTCTGCCTTGTAAATACACCTCTTTTGTGGCACAATTAAAGCCATACTTAATGATTAAGCACTTAAGGAGGGTTAACAAAGAGGAGATGGCCAAATTCCTGAAAGCATTACCCATGCTTTTTTTGTGGTTTTTTGTAATTGGGACTATTTTACTTCTTTCCTTCTTTTTATATCTCCAAAGGACTTTGCCTGATCCGGAATCAATCGCCACAAGAAAAGTCGGGGAATCAACCAAAATATACGACCGCACAGGCGAGGTTCTTCTTTACGATATACATGGTGAAGAAAAACGAACTATCATACCTTGGGAGCAGATCCCCGATACAATAAAGAAAGCAACCTTAGCTTCGGAAGATAGTGACTTTTATAACCACAAGGGCTTGGATCTCAAAGGTATTACAAGGGCATTTTTTAAGGACATTATAAACTTGGGTGTTTCCCAAGGAGGTTCCACCATCACCCAACAGTTGGTTAAAAAAGCATTACTGGGTGACGAACGGACGATTTCAAGAAAAATAAAAGAGGCCGTCCTAGCAATTGAGATAGAGAGAAAATTTACTAAAGACCAAATATTCTGGATGTATCTCAACCAGATTCCTTATGGTTCTAACGCTTATGGAATAGAATCGGCAGCTAAGGCATTTTTCGGAAAAAAAGCTTCACAATTGACTGTAGCAGAAGCAGCCACAATCGCATCCGTTACAAAAGCCCCGAGCTACTACTCCCCTTTTGGCAACCATGTTAACGAGTTGTTAGCCAGAAAAAATTCTGTTCTTGCAAGAATGAAAAATCTCGGATACATATCAGACACCGAATATCAATCTGCTCTGGTTCAAAAGCTTGAATTCAAAACAAGTGACGAGAATATCCAAGCTCCCCATTTCGTAATCATGGTCAAGGAATATTTAAGTGCTAAATACGGAGAAGCAGCAGTCGAGAATGGGGGTTTTAAAATAATTACCACCCTTGATTCTAACCTACAGGGCATCGCAGAAGAGACCGTATCAAAGTACGCCAAGATAAACAAAGAAAAGTATAAAGCTACGAACGCCGCCCTGGTATCAATCGATCCTAAGTCTGGCGATCTCTTGGCTTTGGTTGGTTCTAAAGACTACTTCAATATCTCCGACGAGGGCAACTTCAATGTTGCAATAGCCAGTCGTCAGCCTGGATCAGCTTTCAAACCTTTTGCATACGCCGCCGCCTTAGAAAAAGGGTACCCCGATGATACTGTCGTTTTTGACCTAAAAACTGAATTTAACCCAAATTGTCAGCCGGATAGTTCTCAAATAAAAGACCGGTACGGATTAGACTGCTATCATCCCCAAAATTATGACGGGAGATATCGCGGACCAGTCACCTTCCGCCAAGGCCTGGCACAATCTTTAAATGTTCCCTCTGTTAAGGTTCTCTATCTGGCAGGAATCAATGATACTATGGATCTCGCTGAAAAGATGGGTATTACAACTTTAGGAGATAAATCTCGTTTTGGCTTATCTCTTGTTTTAGGAGGAGCAGAGGTTAAACTTGTTGATTTAGTTTCCGCTTATGGAGTTTTTGCGAATGAGGGCATACGAAACCCTTGGTCTTTTATTCAGAGAGTTGAATCCTCTACTGGTCAGATTCTGGAGGAAAAAGAAAACAAACCAGAACGAGTTCTTGATTCTCAAATCACCCGACTCATTAGTAATATGCTTTCCGATAATTCAGCACGAGCTCCAGTATTTGGCTACTCTAGTTCTTTGTATATCCCTGGACGAGACATAGCCGCTAAAACAGGAACAACTCAAGAAAACAGAGATGCTTGGGTGGTTGGTTATTCACCTTCCTTGGTTGCCGGTGTTTGGACTGGAAATAATAAAAATGAATCTATGACCAAAGAAGGGGCAGGTATAAGCGCCTCCGGTCCAATGTGGCATGAATTTATGGCCAAGGCCTTAAGTACCATGCCACCAAATGATAAATTCACCAATCCGGATCCGGTAACCGTCAACAAGATCATGTTAAACGGCAATTATGCCTATCTGCAAGACGGCAGTTTATTTCCAGAATATCACGAAATACTTTACTATGTGGACAAATATAATCCTCTAGGTTCGCTCCCCACTAATCCTAGTACTGACTCTCAATTCCAAAACTGGGAGTGGCCCGTAAAGAATATATATAATTTGCCTACTCAATAATTATTTGAGTCACTCTTAGGTTTGACTCCTTCAAGATTCTCGATAACTCTTTTATTTTTAAACTTAATTCTCCAGCTATTAATTTACTGCCGGTATTAATAATTACTTTACCGTCTTTGGAACTGTAAGAAGCCTCCCATTTAAATAAATTCTTGTACTCAGCAAAATATTCATTCAAAAATTTATCAAAAACCACAATAATATCAGAACTTTTTTTTCCGGTGTGAGTGAGGTCTTTTTTCTTTTTATCCAATATTCCGCTAATAGATCTAAACATGATCTAGTTCCTCAAAGGCATAATTAGATAGACTAAATCTTTTCTGTCGTCATTCGGTCTTATAACTAGGGGACTGCCTTGTCCAGTAAATTCTATGACAACTTTCTCTGTGTCCAGTGTTTTTAAGCCGTCAAGAAGATAATGAAAATTCAACGAAACTTCAAATGGTTGGTTTTTAAGAGAGGCATCAACAAGAGTTTCTATCTCTCCTTTATTAGAATTTTTAGCCAAAACAGCTATTTTACCTTCCGAACAATTAATTTTAATGTCTGAGATATTTGTTGAAAATAAACCAGCTATTCGTATTGTTTTATCCAATTCATCTTTATTCACTAACACTCTAGATATGAATTTTTCTGGAATTATTTTTTTATAGTCAGGATAGTTTCCATCTACAACCCTTGATACCATTTCAAAATCATCACTAGAGAAAGAAATTTGATTATCACTAGTATTGAACGACAAGTCCCCTTCCAACTCACCAGCAACTCTTATTAATTCCACTACGGTATTTCGAGGAATAATAAAAGATTGTTTATGAATATTTTTAAAATCTACACTTTTTTCTGTTAGCCGAAAACTATCAGTGGCCGCAAAAACAATTTTATCGTTATTAAAATCTACAAATACTCCAGCCAATTCCGGCCTTGTCTCGGATACAGCTACTGAATCTAAAACCATTAAAAGAGAGTTTTTAAGTAGTTTAGTAGGGATAATAGCCAGAGGTTTGGATTTTATTTTTGGTATTATGGGAAAATCTTTGGCGTCAAATCCTAGGATTTGAGTTTTATATCTTTCCGAGTTTATATTTAAAATATTGTTTTTAGTTGTCAGTGAGACTTTATCATCAACTATATTCCCTATAAAATCGGAAATAATCCTCGCCGGTACAGCTATTTGACCTACTTCTTCTATTTTCGCTCCTATAATATAATTGACCCCTATTTCAAGGTTTGTAGCTGATACTTTAAGTCGGCCATTTTCGGTTTTAAGAAGAATATTGTTTAGTATTGGAAGAGAGGTGTTTTTAGAAACAACCTTCTCAACTAAACTGAGAGCTTTTTTAAAATTTTTTTGATTAACAGTGATCTTCATAATTATTAATTAAAATATTATTACTATTATTAAGACTGTGGAAATGTGGAAAAGTTTTCTATAGAATCATTTTTATTAAACAATCACGCCGATAATTAATGAAATAAATTTTTGTAGGATTGTGAATAAGATACTCATTACTATCTTACAAAAAACTTATAATCTTGGATATTTAAAATTAATCCCAAAATTATCAACTACTTATCAAACGAATTATAAACACGCTCTTTTATTAAAATCAACTCTTGTTTCAAGGGCTCATCTACAGAAACCTCATTCTTAATTTTTTCACAAGCATGAATTACTGTTGAGTGATCACGGCCACCTAATTTCTGACCTATTTCTGGAAAAGAGAGTTTTGTCTCTTCCCTAAGCAAAAACATGGCTATTTGTCTGGGTTTAACAATCTCTTTTTTGCGGCTCCTCTTTACTAGGTCAGCTAGGGAGATACTATAAAAATCGGCAACAGATTTGAGGATTGTTTGAGGGGAAGTCTTTCTGTAGGGAGCACTTAAATATGTATTGAGAATGTTTTTTACTTCTTTTAAGTCTGGAATTCGGTTATAAATCTGACCGAAAGCTACCACCCTATTTAAAGCCCCCTCTAATTCTCTAACATTCTTTTGTATATGAGTGGCTATATATGTAAGGACTTCTAAATTAAGGTCATAGTTTTTTTCAGCTGCTTTTAATTTTAATATTGCCAACCTTGTTTCAAAATCGGGTAGACCTACATCGGCTACCATGCCGCCCTGAAAACGTGAACGCAAACGTTCTTCGAGAGCCGGAATTGTTTGGGGAGGACGATCAGAAGAAAGAACTATCTGCTTATTCCTCCCGTAAAGTTCATTGAAAGTAGAAAAGAAGATATCTTGGGTCTTTTCTTTTCCGGCTATAAACTGAACATCGTCAATCATGAGCAAGTCAAGTTTGGAGTATTGGGTTTTTAATTCTTCTATATTTTTATTTCGGATTGCCTCGACAATCTCGGCTGTAAATCTTTCTGCAGGGATGTAGTATATTTTTCTGTCCCGATTTTCAGAAGATATCTTATTGCCGATGGCTTGAAGAAGGTGGGTCTTACCCAGCCCTACTCCACCGTAAAGAAACAAAGGATTATAAAGCCGGCCAAGATTTTTGGTCACAGCTGAAGCAGCCGCATAGGCCAACTCATTATTAGAGCCGACAACAAAAGATTCAAAAGAATATTTTCGATTAAGATTAGTGGTCTTGTCTAGATCCTTGTCTATGTCTGACTCGGCTTTCTCCTCTAATTCTGTATCTAGGCTCATTTTAGAAAAGTCTTGTTTTATGAGCTCTATCTTGGGACGGCCAACCAAATATTTAATCTCTCTGATTTCAGGAGTAAGACCCCTGATAGACTGAAGAATTTTTTTATGAAATTTATTTTCAAGCCACTCCTTGATAAAACCATTAGGTACACTAACAACGACAGCATTCTTGTCTTTGGATAATATGGCGGTGTTTCTAAACCAGGTAGTAAAGTTGGCCTTGGTTAAAGATAATTCCATTTCTCCTAATACCGCTTTCCAGAGCTCTTCATTGGTCATACGTTTATTATACCTTGATAAAAATTTTAGCAGGACAAAAAATCAGTTGATATATTGTGTATAACAAGTGGAAAATATTAACACAATATTGACAGAGGATTAAAAATGATTTTAAAAACCTAAAAAAGTAAAATTGACTTACCTCTGGATAAATAATATACTGACAGATATGAAATCTACACTATATAGACCAAAAAAGAAGAAAAGAAAAGTGAAACACGGCTTTCTGGGAAGGATGCAAACTAAGTCTGGACGAAATGTTTTGACCAGGCGAAGGAGAAAGGGCAGACACAGCTTAACTGTATAGGATGGCTTTAAATAAAAAAAACCGACTGAAGAAGAAACTTGATTTTGAGGATGTTTTTAAAAAAGGGAAAGCTGTTAAAGGCAGTTTTTTATTTGTTAAACACAAGAAGAATGAATTAAGTGTGCCCCGATTTGGTTTTGTGATATCGGCCAAGATTATCAAAAAAGCATCTGAAAGAAACAAGATGAGGAGAATCCTTTCTGAAGCGGTCAGAGACATGATCGATGGTTTAGGCGGTTACGATATTATTGTGGTCGCGACCAGTAAGATGACTACTGGACACAAAGAAGACATCGTGGAAGATTTTCTGGGGACGCTCAAGAAAATACAATGAAAAATGTGATAATCAAATTCATAAGATTCTATAAAAAGGCAGTTTCCCCTTTTTGGGCCAGTAGTCCTTTTGGTTCTTTTAACTCTTCTTGCAGATTTTATCCCACATGTTCCGATTATGCCGTTGACGCAGTTTCCAAGTACGGGGCCGGGAAAGGAGCATTAAAATCTGTGAGCAGAATTTTAAGATGTAATCCTTTAGCCAAGCCAGGTATAGACGAAATTTAAACTTAGAATATGGGAACATTATATACTGAAATTTTATATCGCCCACTGTTTAACGCAGTCGTTTTTCTTTACAATATTTTGCCAGGACATGATTTTGGTTTGGCAATAATTGCTCTAACAACAGTTATAAGGATATTGTTTTTTCCTTTGTCCGTCCGAACAGTCAGGTCTCAAAAGGCGATGAGCCTATTGGGCCCTAAACTACAGGAGATTAAGCAAAAATTTAAAGACGATAAGTCTGCTCAGTCGGTGGAAACAATGAAACTCTATAAGGAGAACAATATCAATCCCCTGGCCGGATGTCTTCCTCTTTTAATTCAACTCCCGATTTTAATTGCACTATATCAGGCTTTTATTGCAGGATTGAAACCGGAAAACTTGGGCATGCTTTATGGGTTTGTTTTGAATCCAGGAGTAATAAACAAAATATCATTTGGTTTTATAGATATAACTTTCAAGATGCCTCTTTTGGCAATCTTTGCTGGAGCAGCGCAGTTTGTCCAAGCATGGGCGACTAAAGCACAGAATCAAGGTTCAAGTCCTAATAAAGAAATGGCGGCTCTGAATAGCCAGATGTTGTATTTTTTTCCGGTTATGATAGTAGTTATTGGTTGGAATTTACCGGCTGGTCTGGTATTATACTGGATAACAACTACGGTTTTTTCAATTTTGGAACAGCTATATATTAAGTATCGTGGATCCCGTTAGAAGTTAACCCTAACGGGAATAATATGTATTTTAGTAATGTAAAGTTTGTAAGCTTGCCACTGTTTCAAAGCGGTGGACGGTTTGCAAAACTTCTAACGGGATGGATAACATAACAGAACAAAACAAGGAAAGAATATCTGCAACGGTCAAAAAGATCGTTGGTTTTATGAATCTTGATTGCCAAGTGGAAATACATGAGGAAAGCGGTCCCGAAGCAAAGGCAATTTTAGTTTCCGTGTATACTCCGGATAATGCTAGATTTATTATCGGTAAGAATGGCCAGAATCTTAAGGCTTTTGAACATTTGATCAGGGCCATGCTTTTGAAGAACGACAATAGTCAAAATATCATTGTGGATATTAATGATTATAAAAAATCCCGAGCGTCTTTTGTGGTTGATGCGGCTAAACAGGCGGTTTCTCGGGTAAGGAATACTCAAAAAGCGGAAGTTCTTACCCCGATGTCGGCCTATGAGAGACGAATCGTCCACATGGAGTTGGCTTCTTATCCCGACGTGGCGACAGAAAGTATCGGCGACGAGCCTCAAAGAAGGATAGTCATTAAACCGTATCCATAGACCTCACTGTTAGTCAGACAAGTCCCACCCCCATCACTTTTCTGTCCCTGTGTCTCATCTTCAGAAACAGATTAGGTATGATTGAATTGATTTAACCAAAATAATAAGTAACCCACGCTTGCCTCCCCGTCCATTATTACAATTGGCGGGGCGCTCGACCTATTATTTTGGTAAATCAATAATCAATCAACCTAATCAGTTTCCTTGATTTCGTCAATGTGACATAAAAGCGATAGGGCCGGGGCTTGAAGATTGAACCGCAAACTTTTTAGTGATTAAATTAAGGCATGATTGAAGTTGAAAAGAAATTTATTATAAACGAGGCCAACTTGCCGAAGCTCTTAGATGGAGCTGATTTTTTGAATCAGAAGAAATTCACGGATACTTATTGGGATACCCCAAATTATTCTTTAACCACTACTGATTTTTGGCTTCGTTCCAGAGATGGCAGATTTGAGTTAAAAGTCCCCATGCTCGGAGGTGGGAAAAGAGTTGTTGACCAGTATGAAGAACTGGAATCTGATGAACAGATATCCGATAAACTAAATTTGCCCCGGGGTAGATTAGAAGAAGAATTGAGGAAGGCAGATTATAAACCACTTGCTACCATTACAACTTTAAGAAAGAAGTACAAAAAAGACGATTTCATTGTTGATGTTGATGAATTAGACTTCGGATATAATATCGTAGAAGTTGAGTTGATGGTTAATGATAAAAGCGAGATAGATGATGCTGTCAATAAAATTATCTCTTTCGCTAATTCTCACAATCTAGCAGTCGGCCAAGTTAGAGGCAAGATAGTTGAATATCTAAGAAGAAATAACACTAGACATTATAGAGCTTTAATTGATTCCGGAGTTGTTAAGGAATAGTGGAATATCCTATGCCTACACTGGACATAGGGGTAGCAACCTTGATTTGATAGTGTCAGAGGAAGTTTGACCTGTTATTGCCAATCATCACTCATTACTTAACCAACCGGTGGAGGTAGAACCATTTTTTAAAATAAGTGAACCGAAAACGAGGACCGTCCTTGTTGTCGCTAACAAGCAAAGCCTTTCTGCTTTTCTCACATTCTGCACGATTGGAAGCTATTTCAAAAATTATCTTGAAATTTATCTGGGAACCGAGTCCGGGGGATGCCGGAACGATCCGAGCTTCTTAGTGAAGGTCGCATGGCCGGCAGGGGGATATACCCCCGGGCGGTCAGAGAAATAAGAGATAATTTTTAGAGATAGCCCAAGAGGAAGCCGTGATAAAAACAGGATGGCTTTGCTTGTTTTGGGCACTGAATTATTACTTCTTCAGTACGTATAGTTTGTTATCCAAGCCATTTAGAATGACTACATAATCATCTAAACCAGAAAGGAAGAGCTCTGCGGTGTTTACTCGAGAGGCTGGTGAAGAAAGAAGTTTTTTGGTTCCGTCTAGGCTTATTTCGTATATTTCGTCTCCTGATGCCGAGGATTTGGGTACTCCGCAAACTATAGTTTTCCCATCTATACTCCAGTCGCATTTTGATGCGGATGTGGAGATGTTTAGAGGTGTTTCTGATTCAGAAGGGGTGTTTTTATAGAATAAACCAATCCCTGATTCTGTTTTTTGTGAAAATAGTAGCCTAGAGCCATCTTTTGACCATTTGACCTCAAGACCAGCTCTTGAATCTAATATCTTTTTAATTTCTCCGTTTTTGGATAAGCTGTATAATTCGGATCCATCTTTGGCGTCTGTTTTAAAAGACAACAAGTCATCCGAAGGCCAGTAGACTTCGGCATTTTCCAAACGGCTTGGTAATAATTTTTTGAAGGAACTGTCGTCGGGTTCGGATATAAAGATACCTTGCGAGCCATCTTTCATTCCAAAATAAGCCATCTGATCCCCGTTAGGAGAGAACGTTAAAGATTTGATGCCTGCCCCTAGGTCAGTAGAAGTTTTGGTTTTGTAATTGAAGTATTTATAATGTCCCCCGCTTGGGTAGTAAAAAAGAGATACAACCTCTTTCCTCGATGGCGCCCAAATTGTTTTTATTAAATTAGCCAAAGGAGCGTCGGAAACAGGTTTCTCTCTTAAATCTTTTAGGTTAACTTCAAAAACCTTGCCGGTACCCTTTTCGTAATAGACAATGCCATCTTTCTCTTGGGATAGAGCCGGTGATATGACACCTCGGGAACTTAAAAGTTTTAATGTTTTGGAATGATCTATTTGCAGATTGGAGCTGCTGGGGTTACTATCGCCGAATTTGTCCAGGATGTTTCCACTTGAATTTGAGCTGGGAGTTCTGTGAAAATCTTTCTGGCTGATTAAATAGCCACCTAAAAAAGCAGTGAAAGATAAGGATATGACAGTTAGCGTGAGTAAAAGTTTTTGGTTCATGTTTATTTACCTAATTTGGTTTGTTTATGCCCAGAGAGGCCAAGCTGAACAGGCAACTCGTACCTTGATTGTACAAAAGACCAGATTAGAAAGAAAGACCTAAATGGCAGGATGGCCAATATTGGTATGGAATCTCCGATTACTCCGATAACTATTTTCTTGAACTGTTTCCTCCCACCTTTTGAAAACCCGATAGATAAAAGCAAAATAGCATCAACAAAAAGTCCTACTAACCAACCTATTGTTCCCGCTGTGAGTATGTCTACAAAATCAGCCACAACACAAAGAAGGAGAAGTATGGCAAATAACATCGTCCCCATCTTTATCGGTTCTTTGGGCTGGTTTTCTTTATTTTCTTCTTGTTCCGATTCAGCTTGAGAGATAGCTCTGTCGGATTCAAGCTGTTCCTGCTGTTCTTCTGGGGTTGGTGCCATAAGTTTACCATACTTAAAATTACTCTCTTAATTTAGCCCACTCTTCTTTGGCTCTTTCTATTTCAAGAATTTGACGTGGGTCGGAGGTGATTATCTGGTCTTCGGCATAAGAAGCTACAACACGGATGCCGATGTGGTTTTGTCCAAGGAAAAACAAGCCAAAACCTACGCGTGCCTCTAACAGGTAATATTTTTCTGCGTCGGTCAGGTTAAAAGTTGTCTTAACTACTTCAATGGATGATGGCGACTGTTTCATCAGAACCTGAATGGAGGAATTGCTTAGGATGGTTTTTCCTTGGGGCGATGCCAGGAAGTCCGGTATATCTTGGGAGATCGTAGTAAGTCCAGCGTAGTATTTCCTAGCCCTCTTGGCAATGTTGGAAAGAAAATTAGCTCCTAACTCATATTTCATAAGCCACCAAGCCTCATCGACAACGAGGATGCGTTTCTTCAGGGTTCTTCTGATCGTTACCCACATATAATTTAAGATCAGGTACATGGCTATTGGTCTTAACTCCTCCTCCATTTCTCGGATACTGAATGCAATTAGCTGATTATCCAAAGATACATTAGTCGGCTTGTTTAAAAATCCGGCAAATGTCCCTTGAGTGTATTTTCGCAATCTTATTGCCATTGATTCCGCTCCAGTCAGTCCTTCAAGGATACTCTGGAGATCTGAAAGTAAGGGGGGAGAAGATTTGGAGAAATCAGATTCCGGGGTTATGTCTTTGATGGCGTATGTTTGAATCAATGCCTCATCCAATATGGCGGCTTCTTCGGGGGTTAGTTCCCCGAGGATGAGTCTCAAAAGACCAGTCAGATCAAGAATATGGGACTTAAAAACATCGGCTGGCGACTCGTCTGTTTTTGGAACTGGCAAATCAAAAGGATTGATGTGCTGGTCGGAGTTGATAGAAATCTTTATTGAAGATCCGCCAATTGTGTCCGAGAGGTATTTATATTCGTTTTCCGGATCAATAATCAAGACCTGGGTTCCAAAAAGCAAGCTTCTCAATATTTCCAGCTTTACTGTATAACTTTTACCACCACCACTTTTACCGAAAACTACCGCATTCGCGTTCTCCAAACCAAATCGATCAAACAGAACCAAGGAGTTGTTATGGGTGTTTATGCCATAGAGAATTCCTGAATCAGAAGTCAGATCAAAAGAAACAAACGGGAATAAAGAAGAGAGGGGCTCGGTGTTTAAGGAAGTATGGACATTAAGCCGATCATCGTTGATGGGCAAGGTTGAATTAAATCCTTCGCTCATTCTGAAAATAGCCGGTTTTGGAAAAACCAACTGATATTCCAGAAGGCCTTTTATTTTATTTTCGGTCTCGTCTAACTCTTTGATACTGTTTTCATAGATTGTGATATAAACACCAAGCTCAAAAAACTTATCAGTTCCCTGCTGAAGCTTATCTCTAAGTGTCTCTATGTCCGCGATACCTGTCTCTAGCATCGGATCACGAACCTTACCTTTTGAGGATTCTTCCATAGCCTGTGACTCAAGCCTAGCCAACTGATCTCTCAACTGCTTAAGGACTGTGGCTGTGTTTTTGGGCAATATAAAAATAGAAATATCAAACACTCGGTCAAGGTTTATTACCGGTGAGAACCAATTGGTTTGAAGATAGCGCGGATAAGTCGCAAGGAATATTGTGCGTGCATACCTATCTCCTATCTGGAAATAATTGGGTGAAACGCTGAAAGCCGAGGGGGCGAATAACTCGTCTAAATTTTTATTATTTTGTTCCATTTTTAAGTGTGGGTTTACTGCCTGGGTTATACAGTCCATAAAACATATTCATCAGATCATCCCTCTCCAGTGTTTTTGCTTTAAGACCTAATCCAATCAAACCATCGAAAATCAGTTCGGTTCTTTGAAGAAGCTGGCTTTTGTATGTCTCCAGTTGCTCGGGTGTAAGCTCCTTTACAACTGTTGAGGGTTTAAATATGCTTTTTAAACTCTGCATTATCCCAGATTTTGATGGCTTCTCAAAAACATAGAAAGGAACTACTAAGTAGAACTTCTTGGACATTATATTGGAAAGGTCAGAGAGCTCTTTAACGAACTTAGAATATTCAGTGGCCTGTATTTTTAGTAGTTCATTAGTCAGCGTGCTAGAAGATTGGTCAATCAATTTAAGATATTCATCTACGTTTAATTTTCTTGAATGGACAACTATCTGAAGCGGGAAATCTATAGAATTAACGAAACGCTGAAAATTCTGGAGAATCGCAATTTGCTCTCCTTCGGATCGGAGTTCAAAATTAATTGCTGAAACCTCAATCACGGCTCTCAAAGAACCGTTTTTCAAGAGCACAATATTATCAATGATGTTAGCTATTTCAACTAGTTTTTTAGTAGATTCTATCGCCATTAAAATTTTAAATTAGAGTTGTCCTCATCTTTCTTGAATATGTATTTCTTGGGATTTGTGAAATAGGAAAGACTGTAACTGGCATAGACTATGAGCGGAACGCCATCTATTTTAAAAAAAGCTAAGGCAAGAAAAATTATAGCTACTGGTATTGCAAAAACGAAGAACAACACTCCTTTTACTAAACTATAAATTAAAAAGGTAAAAGCAGCTCCTCCAGCAATCCACAAAAATTGCTGGAGCGTGAAAGGCCCCACTATCTTGGTTTCCGTATCAATAAATTGGGGTAGTTGAAATCTCATGGATTATTTATTTCTTAAGTCTACGACGTTATTTCTGTTTATGTCCTGCTCTATTTTTAAGTCCGGTCTTTCGGGGATTTTTGGGGTTTGGGGTCTTGAGGGCATAACCGGTCTGTTTGTTGTTTCTGGGAATTTCTCGTCTTGTAATTTTTTAATGTCTTCAGTAATAGGCGCTAATAGATTGTTAACTATGCTATCTCGAATTTGCTTAGCCGTGTCCTGATCAAGAGTTAGTTTTTGACTTATGGAAGTAGTTAAGTCATTGACAAGCAAATCACCAATCAGGACATTTCTAATGACCCGAGAAATACTAGCAGACTGGTCGTTTGAAAGTTCAAAGTCTTCGGCTAAGGTTATAATAAATTCTACTGTATTTGCGTCCGTGAGGATATTTTTTATAGGAACCGAAAGCATGTTCACTTTTTGAAGAAAATTTTCCCAAGAAGCTTCGCTTATGTTTTTTGCATCCACTCGGAAAGGACTATAGTACTCAAAGTCCATCCCCCAATTTACATTTGGTGATTGCTCAAATTGGGAAACTTCATAGTCAACTTGTTCTTGGGTAAGATTGTTATCGATATCCATGTTTATAATCTCGCAACAACGCCGTTTTTAAAGCCGTTGCCAGTTGTCGCGTTATCTAATTGCATCTTAAATTTATCTCCTCCACCCGGTCTACCCTTGAATTTTCTTCCACCAGGGATAGCTCCAGGTCTACCGGGAATCAATATGTCGCCGTTTGGTAGTGTAATGCCAGGAGGCATTCCGACAGGAGGAGTAGTTCCTCTCGGGAACAAGGTGCCTTCAGGGAGTGCCTTGTTTGTTCTATTTAAGAATTGAATTTTAATTTTAAGCGCATCTTGAAAAGTCGGATCTCGCCATACTTGCGGAGGCATATCCGCTAGTTTTTTTGAATCAGCTGTGTTGATCAATTTGTACATCTCACCCTTAATATTAGTCCCAGAAGTAATGCTTTTGCGTTGGGCAATGAGATCTGGTCTAGTACCCCCAACATCTAGGAGGAATTTCTTGGCTTCGGGGGTACTTTCTCCACCAAGAATTGAAACTGCTTTAGCAACATCTGCTGTATCGAGCTTAGCCGCCAGTTTATTATCGCTTCCGATATTAAGTAGGAGCTCACGCTTAGCTGGAGTAAAGTTGGGGCTATCAAGTCTGGGATCAAGCGCAACAGATTTGAGATCTTTTATACCATCAAATTTACTTTCCTTAGCTGTTTTAACAAGTTCTTGTATGGCAAGTGGATTATTTTTGACACTAACGAGAGCGTCTGTGAATTGTCTTTCGTCTAACGCACCTTTCTTTATGGCTAGTTTACGATATGCATACCCTTCGGCAGAGTCTCCTTTTGTGGATTGGACCTTTGCTCTCAACTGGGCTACAGAAAGTTTTCCTGTGTCATATTCATTTTCAAAACGATCAAAGTCATTCTTGCTACGATCCAAGAATTCTTTTTGTGCCTTAATATCGCCTCCCCTAACACCAAATAACTTTCTAGATGTTTCAAGACCCGCCGGTGGACCACCGAATATACGACCCAATCTTCCCTCGCCTGCCATTATCTCTGCTTGTTTTTCTTTTGCTGCTTGGCCTAATCCTGTTAACCCCAATCTTCTTGCCGCCACTCCTCTTGACCACTTGGCAATACCAACTACTCCGGTTCCGGAGAACATGGAGGCCTTCATCGCGACGCTGGTTCCCCCGATTAAGAATATTCCCGCCATTATGTACATGAATAACGTCTGAAAAGTGAAACTAGTAGCAACATCACCTAATATACTACCCGTGGATGAGCTTCCGGCTATCGCTTTTATTACTGTGTCTTGCTGGCTTAAGAAATAAAGACCGAAATAAAGAAAGAATAAAAATATCGGCAGAAACATATTCCAACCGATGAATGTGCTCCACCATTTTTTAAATGTGCCTTGTCCCGACGGAAAAACATTCAAAATCCAGGCAATTGGCGAGACCACCAACAGTGCCCAAAGAATTGGTATTCTGATGAAGGTAAATATAACTGCCGTTAAAATACTGAATAAAAAAGTTACTGCCAAGACCAAAGCAAACACTAATGATATTAAAGCTCCGAAAATACCTTGGTCTACAGCTTGGGAGGCCGTTGTGGCACTAACATTTGGGAGTAAGAGAGAAGGATTCAATCCTTGCCCCAAACGGCCCGACATATCGCCTATCGAGAAAAGGAAGGTATTGCTTAAGACTTGGGTACCTTGGATGACCATGACCCCCAAAACTAAACTAAAATTTATAAGAAGTGCCGTAAAAAGAAATCTTCCGAACAGCGCCCGAGCGTTATATTTTGCTGCTCCCGGAATAACATCAAAGATTGTTGCAAAAGCCATCAGGATTAGGGCAACGATAAAGAACATGTTGGCAAAATTTCTCATTATCTTCCAGCTCTCATCAATGACAGCAATCCCGCCGGATGGATAAACAGGGATATTTATAACCAACTGAAGAATTCCTGCCAATGCGACGATACCTTTTCCGACGATTGTGAATATCAGATAGACGAAATAGGAGGTCCCCTCAAGGATGCAAGTCGATATCGGATCCCATCCTAAAACACAGGCCTTAGCCGAATGCGTCGGCAAAAAAACTAAAACAATCGCAAAAAGAATTGCTAAGAATAACTTCTTGTGTTTTTTGTAATTTATGGGCATGGGAATGCTGAAGACAACCGCCCCTCATCGCCGGGATTATTTTTGAGGAATTGGGCTATTTCTTCTTGAGAAGCACAAACCTGACCTCCCCCGCCTGGTGGTGACTCATCTGGATTTGGGACTAGATCAGATGCTTCTTGGGCGCATGACAACATGCATTGTTGATTGCCATTGCAGGCCTTTGAGCATTGGTTAAAAGCATCTGTTGTGCCGTCTGATACTGGTGGTGAATTATTGTAATCATTTAATGTTTTGGCTTTTGCTAGGTTGGCCAACCTATTTATAGAAGCATTGATAATGTTTATTATCACCTCGGATAATTCATCGGAAGTAACAAGCCATCCTAAATCAGCATCAATAGTACTTGCTGCTGTCTTGCCTAATAAATCTCCAGGAGTGAAAACATTGCCCATGAAGACACACTTGGAGTTAGCTCCATTTCCGGCACAAGTGTCACGTATGGATGTATAGCCACTGCCACCTACAGCTTCGTTAACATCTCCCGATTGTTCTAATGCTCTTTGTCTGGCCGCTTCATCAAGTGACCCGAACAGAAGGCCGTAATAATTATTCTGTGGTTCAAGCATCCTTGACCAGGCATTCCAGCCGCCGTTTCCAGAGAAGTCCTTTTGATAACTGGTGGGATTGAAATTTGAGGGCATGGTGCAATTAGACCGGAGAGCAAAAGGGTCAAAATTGCCTGTTCGAGTGTTTTGGCCAGAAGAGGAGTTAGCGCTTCCTGCGCATGTGCCTAGACATTGAGCATAGTCACGAGTGATTGGATTAAGTGGACAGTCAGCATTACTGTTACAAGAAACTCCACTGCCTTCACATTTAGGGTTAGCACAGGAGTTAAAAGAACCAGAAGGACAAGAACTCCGATTACCGCTAACGGTGCAGACAGCCCCTGAACCAGAGGCCCCTGTACTGGAGGTTCCCGGAGCAGAAGTTCCTCCAGCACTAAATAAACCTTTGATACCCCCCGAAGTATAACTGCACAAATTTGTCGATCCTAGGATACTTCTAAAAACATTCTCCCCCCTATACTGAGAGTCGGTCTGAAAATTTCTCCAATTTTGCACAAAAGCCGGTCCTCCATCACTTCCGCCGGTTTGGATTTTATTAATGAGGCCGGAAACTAACCCATTAAGAAGTTGTCTGGCTATGCCTCTTGCAACAAGGTCAAGTCCAAACTCTTTGGTTATAAAAGCGGTCGCCTGCGCCCATGAACCTCCAAAATCAGAAGCGTTAACGGCTAAAAACGGAGTTATCGCAAGCCCCAAGATGAAGACTGTTATTATCCCTCTTTTAAGCATTATTTATAGATTAAGTTTAAAATTTCATAGACATCATTGTTTGGAGAAAGATTATTTTCTTTGATTTTTAACTGAACTTCTTGCAATAATGTCCTTATTGCCGGCTGGATGTTTTGCTGGACATCATTTAACGAAAGGAAGCTTTTGACTGGATCACTACCGTAAGAACCGATGGAAATGTAGTTCTGCTCTAATCTGTTTAATATGTTTAAGACGGCTTTGTGAATAAATTCCCAGCTTTTAGGAACGGACGTTTTGGACAGATCATCATAGGATTTTTTGTATTGAGAACTTTTATTCAAGAAAAATTGAGTTTGTCCGGACAAGTTTTTGCTGGTGTTTAGCTTTTCGGGAAAATCTAAAAGGTTTTCTTTAATAACCTTAGCCATGGCGTTAAGGTAATTTTTTTGGTTTTCCGGAGAGTTGTCAGTAAGGGACAGAGAAATGTTTTTTGGATTAGTTTGGGCGCTGTAAAAATTATCTATTACCGAAAGAGAAAGATCGCTGACCGCCTTGTCGTATTTTTTATTGTCCGCACCGGGTTTCAGGTCTTTAGTATATAGCCCCCCGATAATTAGATTAGTGACGCTGGCAGTAAGGTTTTTTGATTTACCAAGAAGATCATTTGGGCCGGGTTTTAATGGATCATGATTTGATGAGACCTCTTCCCCATCAAGATACCCATCACCATCAGTGTCGGGATTTTGAAAGTCAGTATTCCAGTAGGACTCCTCTTTGTTTGTCAGGCCGTCGTGGTCGGCATCGGTATCAGGAGCAGGCAATAGTGTTTGCGCGCCAATCATTGCAATGGGAGCCGATCTACCGCTTAAAGAATTGAAAATGCTATAAACCGAAAATAGGGCAATTAACCCAAGAAAACCGAAAAATATTTTAATCTTGTTTGGCATGTCTGAAATTAATTAAACCTATCTCGGCGGGTTACCTGGTCCGTGCTTTAGCCGGACTAGGACGCTGTAGCCAAAAATTGCCAAAGACAATAATAAAATTGGCAAATCTCCTAACTTATTATACCATGTCCTTGTTTCATTTGGCACAACGTCAGCTGTTAATATCTGGTAGCCGTTTTTAGGGGTCGATTTTTCAATTTGGCCTTCAGAATTTATGACATAAGAACGACCAAAATTTGAAACTAGAACAGCCGGCTTTCCATTCTCGGTGGCTCTGAATCTCAATGATTTTAGGATGTGACCCTCCAATTTTTTGCTTCCTTTGAATATTCCAAAACTACTCTGACCGATAATGAATTGATAACCAGTATCGCGGAATAAAATCGGTGATAAGATATCGGAGCAGATAGCTATTTTTGCTGCCTTTTCTTGAAAGTAGAGATTTTCCTCGTGAGTTCCTTTTGAAAATTCTTGAGAATATGTGAAGGAATTGACGGTGGGCCTATTAAATAACCAGAGGGGCCACTTGATGATGTAGGGCAAATATTCTCCTCCTGGAGTTAGGAGTTGCTTGTCGTTAAATTCGGCCACCCCATTTTTGGAATTGATAAAAATAGTTTTTGATACCGGGCCGTCTTTTTCTGGTGAGCGTATATTGTCTAGTATCATCAAGGGCGCTGAAGAGAGTTTATCGAAATAAGCTTGTGCCAAGTTAGTGTCCAAAAATCCAGAGAGGGTTTTTGAGAAATTGCTTGTCTCTGGAAAAACTATAATAGAGCCTTCTTTTGCCGCATCACCCAATAATTTGAGCTGATTTCTGAATTCGGACAATAGCTCCTCGGGAGCGTAAGCAACCTTTGTCGGCCTTTCGGTCTGGATTAGGACGATTTTTAATGGTTTCAGATCAACTTTGTTACCACCTCCTTCTGAGAAAAAACCTACCAGAGTAAATATTGTGACGATTATTAAGAGTTGGGCAAGGTTTGATTTTGAGTACCTTCTTAGGATTATAAAAACAGAGACTAAAATAAAAGCTATAAAAAAATCTATCCCGTAAATTCCCCAGACTGAAGCTGTGTCTAAAAAATATTTTGAAAAAGCTAAAAAATAGGCCGGATTCCCAAGTGTCCAATGGGGACCTATCAAACTACCGCTCCCCCACCAAATAATACCGAATCCCCATGACCGCAAGTATTCCAAAATTACAAAAAGTCCGCCAATTGCGGGAGCAGTTAATTGGCTTTTTTTATTTTTTATTATCCGGAGACCAAAAAAAGAACATATTCCCCAAAAGAATGCCATG
>Ga0209515_10003540_pt1 | contig 22161 bp, 21 predicted proteins | sample Subgroupgradi54m_FD_187454 | JGI IMG/M metagenome (GOLD analysis project Ga0209515, IMG submission 187454) | Subsurface groundwater microbial communities from S. Glens Falls, New York, USA - GMW60B uncontaminated upgradient, 5.4 m (SPAdes)... ... | reverse complement strand
TCGTCCCGTGGCGGCCTTGACGAACTTCCGCCTGGCGCCCACGGTGGCGTAAGCGAACCCACGAGTGCGGCGCGGTCCTCGTCTCAGGGGCCACTGCGCCATACCTTTATTATTATGCTCTGCGGTGGCGGTGCCGGGGTGCGTTGACGAGACCGTTGCCGTTCGCTAGAATGAAGAGTAAGTGCATGCCGTCATCCCCGCGTTGGTGTCAACTCCTTCCCGCCTTGTGGTTCGCCACGGCGCTCTGGACCGGTGAGTCGGTTCATGCCGCCGACCTGTCTGCCGCATCGGGTAAGCCACGTGGGACGGGCGCGTCGCCCGCCTCCCCCGCCACGCCAGTGGCGGCGGGCAGGCAGGCCGGGCGGCCGGCCGCAGACCCGGTGGCCGGGCAGGCGGCGTACACCCAGTCCTGCGCGCGCTGCCACGGGATCTCGGGGAAGGGCGATGGGGTGGACGCCAAACGGTTCTATCCCCGGCCGCGCGATCTGACCATGGGGGTCTACAAGTTCCGAAGCACCGCGAGCGGCACCCCGCCGACGGACGAAGACCTCTTTCGGACGATCACCTACGGGCTGCCGGGCAGCAACATGCCGGATTGGCAGCAGCTGGACGAGGCGACTCGCTGGCACCTGGTCGACGACCTGAAGAGCCTCTCAACCGTGTTCGAGCAGACCCCGCCCGCTCCGGTGACGCTCGGGCCGGACCCCGGCCCCACACATGATCTGGCAAAGGGCAAAACAGTCTATGCGCAGCTTGGCTGTGCGGCCTGCCATGGGCTCTCCGGTCGGGCCAACGGGACCTCCGCGGCGGGCCTCGTGGATGACTGGGGCAGGCCGATCCGTCCGGCCAACCTGGCGCTTGGGTGGAACTATCGGGGCGGGCAGACACCGCGGGACATCGCGATGCGTTTGACGGCGGGCATCGACGGCGCTGGCATGCCCTCGTACGCCGAGGCGATTTCGCCGGAGGACGCCTGGCACCTGGCCTACTACGTGGCCTCGCTGCAGGAGCTGCCGCAGTGGCGGCAGATCCTCCACGCGCTGCGCGTCACCGGCGAGCTGCCAGCCTCGGCCGACGACCCGCGCTGGGCCTCGGCCGAGCGGGCCGACGTGCCGGTGCGCAACGTCGTGACACCCGACGGCGAATGGGCACGCCCGCCCACCGTCCGGATGGTGTCGCTGCAGGCCGTCCACAACGGCGAGGCGGTGGCGTTCCGGCTGACGTGGGATGATCCGACGCACGAGCCGGAGGGCGCGCCCGACCGGCTCGCGCTGTTCTTCAAGCCGGTCGATACGCAGGGTGACGTGGTGACCCTGCAGGCGTGGCCGTACCACGGCGCGCCAGCACTCGATGCGTGGGTCTGGTCAGCGGGCTCTGGCACGGCAGTGGAAACCATCGCGCCGGATGTGGAACGGGTGGTTGCGCCGACCGGCTCCCAGGCGCCTCGGGCCAGCGCCGCAACGTACGGGGACGGGCGGTGGCGGCTCATCGTGCAGCGTCCGCTGCACCCGGATGCTCCGGCCGAGGCGGCGACGGTGGCCGTCGATGGGTTTACATCGATCGCGTTCATGGTGTGGGATGGCGGCAACCCGGACACGCGCGCCGTGTCTGCGTGGCTGGATCTCTCGCTGCGCGAGGCGTCACCGCACCGGACGAAGCACTAAACGCGTCACATCGCTTCGGGCTGAGGGCTCGGGGCTCTGGGCCATGAGACCGAATCCTGCCTCGCACCGAGTGCCGTGCTCGGCACGAGGTGAGCCCCGAACCCCGAGCCAAGGAAGTATTGGAGTGGTTCACTACCAAGGAGGTTATGAGATGACACACGCGCGATGGATGGCCCCTCTTGCGGTGGCCGTCCTGGTTGCCATCGGCTGCGGGGGCGGCCGCCCGCAGGACGCGTCGGCTACGACGGACCACGGCACGCCACCCGAGGCCCCCATGCAGTTGGCGGAGGCACCCGCGGCTTCCGCACCCGCACCCGCTGCCTCGGCTGGTTCCGCATCGGTGATAGGCTCCGTCCGGTTCGAGGGCGCTACCCCGGCTCCGGAGAAGGTCAAGATGGCGGCGGACCCGGTGTGCGCCCAGCAGCACACCGAGGCGGTCTACACGGAAGACGTCGTCGTCAACTCCAACGGGACGCTGAAGAACGTGGTCGTCTTTGTGAAGGAAGGGTTGAGCGGCTCCTTCCCCGCGCCGTCGACGCCAGTCGTCCTCGACCAGAAGGGCTGCTGGTACATCCCGCACATCCTGGCGATTCAGGCGGGGCAGCCGCTCGAGATCGTCAACAGCGACGCCACGCTCCACAACGTCAACGCCAAGCCGACCGCGAGTCCGCCCTTCAACCTTGCCCAGCCGATGGCCGGCAGCAAATCCACGAAGCGGTTCGCCAAGGCCGAGATCGGCGTGCCGTTCAAGTGCAACGTGCATCCTTGGATGCACGCCGTGGCGGTGGTGACGGACCACCCCTTCTTTAGCGTCTCGGGGGCGGATGGATCGTTCTCGATCAAGGCCCTGCCGGCCGGCACATATGTCCTGGAAGCGTGGCATGAGAAGTACGGCGCGCAGACCCAGACGGTCACCGTAGCGGACGGCGAATCGAAATCGGTGGAATTCGTGTTCAAGGGACAGTAATACTGCATGCGTGCTCTAGGCTCGAGGCTCGAGGCTCGAGGCAAACACCATAGCCTCCAGCCTCCAGCCTCCCCGGCCCGCCGACCACATAAGTCTGGGCCGGGGCGGGCCAGCCTCCAGCGGCTGGGCCAGCTTGTGGGAGGCGGTTTGGTTTGGCTGCTGGCCCAGCCTCCGGCCTGGGCGTTCGGCTCGGGCGTGCGGATCTGGCTGCCTGAGGCGGTGACCACCACAGCGCCCCAGATCGACCGGCTGTTCTACCTCGTGCTCATCATCACGGGGGTGGTGTTCGTGCTCGTGCAGGTGACGCTGGTCGCATTTCTCATCCGATACCGCAGCCGGCCCGGCCGCCGCGCCGCCTACCTACACGGCAACACCGCCGTCGAGATCGTCTGGACGGTGATCCCCGCCCTGATCCTGCTCGGACTCTTGGTCCAGAGCCAGCGCGTGTGGGCGACGGTGCGCGGCACGCCTCCGCCGCCCGACCTGCAGGTCGAGATTACGGCGGAGCAGTTCGCCTGGAACGTCCGCTACGCCGGCGCCGACGGGGCGTTCGGGACCGCGGACGACGTGTCGACGATCAACCAGCTCCATCTGCCCGTGCACCAGACGGTGCTGATCCACTTGAAGTCCAAGGACGTCATTCACAGCTTCTTCGTCCCGCAGTTCCGGATGAAGCAGGATGCAGTCCCCGGCCTCACGAGCCGCATGTGGGTCTCGGCGACGAAGACGGGCAAGTTCGAGATTGCCTGTGCCGAGCTGTGCGGCCTCGGCCATTACCGCATGCGCGGCTTCCTGGAGATCGAATCGCCCGAGGCGTTCCAGGCGTGGCTCGTGCAGACGAAGGCCGATGAGTAACGTCCGCAAAGGCGGTGCCAGGAACTCATCTCAGCACCTTTGGAGGGGCGGGGCCTGCCGCTGCGCCACCCCACCCGTCCTCGCCGCGCCGGACTATCGCCGTCGTCGGCTGCGGGCGGGTAGGGGCCCTGGCGCCGCGTCACCCGCCCGGTAAAAGGGATTGGGAGAGTTAATCCATGAACGATATCCCGCATTTGGATCTTAGCAGCGTCAAGCAACTTTTAGAACTTATCGATATTGTGAAATGGGCCTGCAAGAAACTTAAGCATCAAGGAGATCGGGACCTCTCAAAGATTAGGTCGGAACTACTGAAGATTCAGCCTGACATTACTCGCGTGGAGGCTGAGCTTAAGGCGCTTGAACTCACAGGTGCACGGCCATCACGGGAGATTCTCTGGGCTCGAGAAGCCGTTGATTCGGTTAGACGTGAGAGATCAATTAAGCGTAGGGCTTATGAAGTGCGAAGCAATCCGCCACAAAAAGCTAGAGCAGGGAAGGCAAGGAAACGGAAGAGAAGAGCGGTCGTCCCAAGGCCAATGAGAAAGAATAGCACTGCTACAAAACGGCGTGTTGTGGCACTGTGGTAGCCGCCAGCACAATACATGTTCCTCGATGAAGAAACGTCTCACGGTCATTCCTTACGGATGACCGAACGTTACGCTGGCTAGGGATGGCGCTTGAGTTGTTGAAGAAGTTGAATGTGAATGAACAAGTTGGTGGGGAAGAAGTCAACATCTAAGCGGAATTTTGCTGGAGTGATCTTTACACCAGATGACGAGCCCTACTTAGGGCGTGAGACAGTTCGAGTTTTCGACAATTTGATCGTAGTCTGCATGAAAGAGAATGCTCATGTTGCACCCGGCACATGGAAAATTAAGAGGAATGATCTTCAATCGGCCGCTTGCCAAATTATCCCATCGGGCATTAGCCTAGCTCTTTCGATCCGTGAGCTCGTGAGACAGGGTTATTTGTACGGCGCTTTAGTGCTATTACGGCCTCTTGCTGAGCGTACAATGACGATCCTTTATCTACAGCGCTTTCCAGACAAGATCGCTATCTGGAAAGGGGGTTGGAACCATAAGGAAAGGCCAAGTCTGGCGCAGATGTTCAACGAGATTGGTGGGGATAGGTTTCCTGGGTGCGGTCCTGAAATTACTCGGTCGCTTAACAGCTTGACACATGGCGATCCGGCCAGTGCGATGTGGAATCTGGTCAAGACAGGTGAGGATTCAGCTGGACATGCGGTATCGAAGATATTGAATCGGCCAGATTTATGCGACAGGGTTTGCCTAGATGCAGCAACTTGGATGGCCGCCCTCCTTGCGATGATGAATTCGATCTTTCCAGAGGTTCGAGGCTTCCAGGATTCAAGTGATGCAGTATCCGGTTAGATGAACAAACGTCTCTACTTGGTTACATACGGATGACCAATGAATGAGCGGGAGGCGAAATGACGCCGTCAGCCCTGTGGCAGCGTGAGTACGAGGAGAGGATGGCGCAGCCGCTTCCTCGAACACGATGAAGGGACACGGATGAGTGAGCACGCAGCGCATCGGCCGCCGTTCATGCGGCGCTACATCTTCTCGACCGACCACAAGGTGATCGGCATCCAGTTTCTCTTCACGAGCCTCACCATGCTGCTCTTCGGCGGGCTGCTCGCGATGCTCATCCGCTGGCAGCTCGGCTGGCCGGGGGCCGCGCTCCCCTTCATGGAGAAGATCGCCCCCAACGGCATGCCCGGCGGGGTGATGGCGCCCGACTACTACAACATGCTCTTCACGATGCACGGCTCCGTGATGATCTTCTTCGCCGTCATCCCGCTCCTCGTCGGGGTCTTCGGCAACTATCTCATCCCGCTCAAGATTGGTGCTGGCGACATGGCGTTCCCCAAGCTCAACATGTACTCCTTCTGGCTCGTCCCGGTCTCCATCGCCATCGTCTGCACCGGCTTCTTCGTCCAGGGCGGGGCGGCCGCGTCGGGCTGGACCGCCTATGCGCCGCTCTCGACGACGCTGGGGCCCGGCCAGGCGTGCTGGATGGTCGGGCTGATCGTGCTGGGGAGCTCTTCGATCATGGGGGCGGTGAACTACGTGACGACCATCATCAACCTCCGATCACCGGGCCTGTCGTTCTTCCGGCTGCCGCTCTCCATCTGGGCGCTCTTCATCACCGCCATCATGGTCCTCCTGGCCACACCCGTGCTGGCCGCGGCCCTCATCCTCCTCCTGCTCGATACCACCCTGCACACGAGCTTCTTCCTGCCGGCGGGACTCATCATTGACGGGGTGGCACAGGCCAACAGCGGCGGCCAGGTCCTGCTGTGGCAGCACCTCTTCTGGTTCTACTCGCACCCGGCGGTCTACATCATGATCCTGCCGGCGATGGGCATCGTCTCCGAAATCCTGCCCGTCTTCGCCCGCAAGCCGCTCTTCGGCTACCACTCGATGGTCTACGCGCTCATGGGGATCGCGGGGCTGGGATTCATGGTCTGGGCGCATCACATGTTCGCCAGCGGCATGAACCCGGCACTCGGCACGAGCTTCATGGCGTCTACCATGGTCATCGCGGTGCCCTCGGCCATCAAGACGTTCAACTGGCTGGGCACCCTCTGGCGCGGCTCTATCCGGCTCACGACCCCGATGCTCCACGCGATCGCCTTTGTCTCCATGTTCGTCATCGGGGGGCTGACCGGCATCTACGCGGCCATGACACCGGTGGACCTGTATCTCCACGACACCTATTTCATCGTCGGCCACCTCCACTACGTCCTCTTCGGCGGCAGCCTCTTCGGCATCTTCGCCGGCATCACCTTCTGGTTCCCGAAGATGTTCGGCCGGATGCTCAACGAGCCGCTGGGCAAACTCCACTGGTTGCTGACGTTCATCTTCTTCAATGCGGTGATGTTCCCCATGTTCATCCTGGGGATCGCCGGCATGCCCCGGCGCATCTATGACTACACCCAGTACGCTCATCTAGCGCACGTCGGGGGATTGAACCGGATGATGAGCGTCTCCGCCTTCTGTCTGGGCGCCGCACAGCTCCTGTTCATCGTGAACTTCTTCTGGAGCCTGTTTCGTGGTCGCAGCGCCGGCGACAACCCCTGGCAGGCCAACACGCTCGAGTGGGCCACCTCCTCGCCGCCGCCGCACGGCAACTTTGCGGTCGCACCCACCGTGTACCGCGGGCCGTACGAGTACAGCGTGCCCGATCGGCAAGAAGACTGGTTCCCGCAGCACCTGAAGGCGTAAGCGCCGCTACCGTCCCTCGCGCGGCGCGACGCGACACGCCGCAGATCCGGAGTGCCGCAATGCGATTCCGACTGACGCTGCACCGGTACGCCACCCTCACCGCCGCGGCGACGTTCCTGCTCCTGGCCGCCGGCAGTCTGGTCACCTCCACCGACTCGGGTCTGGCGGTCCCCGATTGGCCGCTCTCCTATGGCACGTGGATGCCGCCCATGGTCGGCGGCATCCGCTTCGAGCACGGCCACCGCATCGTTGCCGGTCTGGTCGGGCTGATGATCCTCGTGCTGGTGGTGTGGATCGCCCGGCGGGAGCCTCGACGCTGGGTGCGGCGCCTGGGCGCTTTGGCGCTGGGTAGTGTGATCGCCCAGGCGCTCCTCGGCGGGCTGACCGTCATCCTCTTGCTGCCGTCCTCCGTGTCCATCGCGCACGCGTGCCTGGGACAGGCGGTCTTCTGCCTCGTCGTGAGCCTGGCCTGGGGCACGGCACCCGGATGGGGCGCGCGCCCGGTACTGCTCGATGACCCGGGTCGTCCGTCCACCGGAGCACTTGCTCGCTCGGCAGCACTACTCGCGGCCGCCCAGCTCATCCTCGGTGCGGTCATCCGGCACACCGGCCGCGCGCTCATGGCGCACATGACCGGTGCTGTGCTCCTGCTCGCCGCCGCTGCGTGGGCCGCGGCCCGCGCCTGGCGCTGGCGGCACCGCGCGCCCGCGGTGTGGGCCGCGGCTGGCTGGCTCCTGCTCCTACTCCTCGGCCAGCTCGTCCTCGGCGTATCCGTCTTCTTCCACCGCGGCTCGCTGCCGCTGCGGACCGGCCACGTGCTTATCGGCTCACTCGTGCTGGTCCAGGCGGTCCTACTGGCATGGGAGGCTGCCCGCGCGTTCCGCCCCACTCCGCCATCCCACGGGGTGGGGCTCCAGTGGTTGCGCATCATTGGGGAGCTGACGAAAGCGCGTCTCGCGCTGCTCGTCCTGTTGACGACCGCGGTCGGCTATTGGCTCGCGATGCGCGCGTCGGAGGAGCTCGGCGGGCTACTCCCGGTCTGCCTTGGGACGGCACTCGTCGTGGGCGGCGCCAACGCCCTCAACCAGTGGCTGGAGCGCGGGCCGGACGCGCGCATGCGGCGCACGCAGTCCCGCCCCATTCCGTCCGGGCAGCTCGCTCCTGAGGCGGCCTTCCGCATCGGTTTGCTGCTGTCGGTCGCGGGGATCGTCGTGCTCGCCACCACGGTCAATATGCTGAGCGCCGTCGTGGCGGCCGCGAGCTGGGCGAGCTACGTCCTCATCTACACCCCGCTCAAGCGCATGACCCCGCTGTGCACGCTCGTCGGCGCGGTGCCTGGCGCCTTGCCGCCGGTCATCGGCTGGGCCGGGGCGCGGAACAGTCTGGCGCCGGAGGCGTGGGCGCTGTTCGCCCTCCTGTTTCTCTGGCAGCTGCCGCACTTCCTGGCGATCGCGGTCCTGTACCGGACGGACTACGCGCGGGCGGGCTTCCCGATGCTGCCGCTCATCGAGCCGGACGGCCGCATGACCGCCCGCCAGATGCTGCTCTACGGGCTCGCCCTCGTGCCCATCAGCCTGGTGCCCTCGGTGGTCGGGCTCTCCGGCACCGTCTCGTTCTATGGCGCCCTGATCCTCAGCGGTGGTTTTCTGCTCGTGGCTGTGCGTGCCGCCTGGCTGCGCTCGCCCCAGAGCGCCCGAGTGCTCTTCCGGGCCTCTATCGTCTATCTACCGGCCCTCCTGGCGCTCCTCGCCGTGGACCGGACCCCGCGCTGATGTCGTGGTTCGACCCCCTGCGGTCGCTTACCACGACCCGCGTCCGCCGCGCGGCTCACACCATCCGGGTGCTCGCTATCGTCGTGGTGGTCCTCCTAGCCTTGAGCCTGGCCGCCCGCCACCTTGCGGTGAAGCGCCTGGCGTCGCCTCGCGTGCGGCGACCGGTGCCGGACTTCACGCTGACGGATCAGGCGGGACGGACGGTCACGCGCGCGACGCTTGCGGGCTCGGTGTGGGTCGCCGATTTCATCTTCACCCGATGCGCGGGGCAGTGTCCGCTGATGTCCTCGCAGATGGCGGCACTCCAGCGGGCCTTTGCGCGCCTACCGGGCGTCCAGTTCGTGTCCTTCACCGTCGACCCAGAGTACGACACACCACCGGTGCTCGCCGCCTACGCGGCGCACTACGAAGCGCAGGCGCTCCGGTGGCGGTTCCTTACCGGGAGCCGGGAGGCGGTGTGGCGCCTGGCCCGCGAGGGGTTCCAGCTCGGCGTGGGCGAGGGGGGGACTCCGCAGGAGCCGATCACTCACAGCATCCGGCTGGTCCTGGTGGATCAGGCGGGGTTCATCCGCGGCACCTACGATGCGACGGACGCGGCGGCCGTGCAGCGGTTGCGCGACGACGTCCACCGACTCATCGGTGCGCGGTGATGAGTCATCCCTGGCCGGCATTCAACGCCTCGCTCAACGCGACGAGCGCGGTCCTCCTCATGCTGGGATTCGCGAGCATCCGGCGCGGCCGTCCCAGCGAGCATGCGGGCTTTATGCTCGCGGCCTTCGGGGTGTCCACGGCGTTTCTTGCCTCGTATCTTGCCTATCACGCGCGGGTGGGATCGGTGCGCTTCCCCGGCACCGGCTGGGTCCGTCCGGTCTATTTCGCGATCCTGCTCAGCCACACCGTCTTGGCGGTCGTCATCGTCCCGCTCGTGGCGCGCACGCTCATTCTGGCACTCCAGAAACGGTTCGACGCGCACAGAGCACTCGCGCGCTGGACATTTCCGCTGTGGCTGTATGTGTCCGTGACCGGCGTGATCGTCTACTGGATGCTGTACCAATGACACTTTTGAATTTTGCCTTGTACTTTTGCCTTTTTACTTTTGACTTTTTCCTTAGCGCCGCCGGCGCATGTCCCGGGTGCAAAGAAGCGCTGTTCGAGCCGGGCAAGATCTCGCAGAACCTCGCGACCGCTCGCGGCTATGCGCTAAGCATCGCGCTGCTCCTCGGGATTCCGGTGGTGCTCATGGGAACGATCGCGGTCCTGCTCGTGCGCGCCCGACGGAAAGCGGCGCGGGAGGTCATTGACACCCCTGGGCTTTCACGTTAGACTGGCGTCGTCTGCTCACCCCGTTCATAGGAGGATGTACGATGAGACGTATGGGAACGGCAGTGCTGGTCGCTGCGGCGATGCTCGTCGGCACGCAGCCGGCGTGGGCCGCACGCACCAAGATCCACGAGGCGGCGGAATCGGATCGCTACGGCCGGAAGTTCGGCGGGATGCTGGGCCGCGGGGCGCTCAACGTGTTGACGAGTCCGGTCGATCTCCTCGCCAATGTCGTGAACGAGACGAAATCGGGCCCGCCGTTCGTGGGCACCATGACCGGGCTCGGCAAGGGGGTCGGCTGCGGGCTCCTGCGGCTCGGCTCGGGTGCTGTGGACCTCGTGACCTTCTGGGTGCCTGGCTTCAACGGCTTCCCGGTCTCGGACCAGTACAGCAACTGCCTAGCGCCGCGAGAGGCCGCCGCGGTCGAGGAGCTGCCGGCCGTTTACGCCCAGCCCGCTCCCACATGGGAAGTGCCGACGACCGAGCCGGGTGCCGCGCAGCCGCCGGCCAAGCCGGCGCCGAAGCGGACCTGGAAGAAGTAAGCCGACCCGCAGTTTCAGTTCAGCCGCCACACGCTCCAGGCCGACACCGTCAGCCTGGAGCTGTTGGCTTGTGACGCCGATGACCGATACCTATCTCACGAAGGCAGGGCTGACCAAGCTCCAGGCCGAGTACAAATCGCTGCTGGCGCAGAAGCGGGAATTGACCGAGGAGGTCAGCAAGGCCGCCGCGATGGGCGATTTGCGCGAGAACGCCGAATACCACGCGGCGCGCGAGCGGCTCCAGCATGTCTCGCAGCGGCTCGCCGAACTCGACACGAAGCTACGCAATGTCCGCCTCATCGATGATCTCGAGGTGAAGGCGGGCGAAGCCCGCGTGGGTGTTACGGTGACGCTGGAGGACCAGCAGACGAAGGAGCGGTTTTCCTACACCCTCGTCGGTTCGGAGGAGGCCGATCCGCCCAACGGCAAGCTCTCCATCGCTTCGCCGCTGGGCAAGAGCCTCTTGGGGAAGAAGAAGGGCGAGGCGTTCACGCTCTCGCTGCCCAAGGCGAGCGTGCCGTACAAAATCCTCAGCATCGGGCGGTCCTGATCCCGCCACCTGTGTGGGGCTGCCGAAGGCAGCCCGCTGACGTGTGCTGGATGCTTGCGCTGATCACGCTCGTCGAGGTATCCCAGCCCAGCCACTGGCGGGGCAAACAGGTGGTAGGATAATGGAGCAGCCGCTGGCGCAGCGGACATGCAAGCCGTGTGAAGGGAGCGTGCAGCCGCTTCCGCTGAGTGCTGCCCAGGCGCTGCTGCGCGACGTGGCGGGCTGGGAACTGGTGGACCTGCCTGCCGCTGCGCGGCAGCAGGCAGGGGGCCAGGCGCTCCGCAAGACCGTCACGTGCAAACACTTCCTCGACGCCGTCGCGCTCATCCAGCGCATCGCGCCCGTCGCCGAGGCGGAGGACCACCACCCAGATCTGCACCTGACCGGTTACCGTAAGCTCACCATCGAGCTCTCGACCCACGCGATCGGCGGGCTCTCCGAAAACGACTTCATCCTCGCGGCGAAGATTGACGGGCTTCTCCCATGACCGAGAGCAGATACCATTGTGAGGAGCGAACCACCTGAACAGGGTATCTGATATCGGCAAGGAGCGACGACCATGGCGTTGACTCCCTCAACGATGTTGGCGCTGGGCACGAAGGCGCCGGAGTTCCGGCTGCCGGACGTCGTGTCGGGCCACACGATCTCCCTGGCGACGTTCGCCGGGAAGCAGGCACTCCTCGTCATGTTTATCTGCCGGCACTGCCCGTACGTCGTGCACGTGCGGGAGGAGCTGGCGAGGCTTGGGCGGGATTACGCGAACCAGAACGCGGGGATCGTGGCGATCAGCGCGAACGACGCGGTAGGCTATCCGGACGACGCGCCGGAGCGACTGGCGGAGATGGCGAAGGAGCTGGGCTTCACGTTCCCGTTCTGCTATGACGAGAGCCAGGCGGCGGCCAAGGCCTACACGGCGGCCTGCACGCCCGACTTCTTCCTCTTCGATGCGAACCGGCGGCTCGTCTATCGGGGTCAGCTCGATGACAGTCGCCCCGGCAACGGCAAGCCGCTTACCGGCAACGACCTGCGCGCCGCGATGGACGCCGTGCGCGCTGGCAAAGCCGTGAGTCCAGACCAGCAACCGAGTATCGGCTGCAACATCAAGTGGAAGAAAGGCAACGAGCCGCCGTATTTTGGGGTCAGACCCCAAGCGTAAAAGTAGCGCAATTTCCCGATTGGGGTCTGACCCCACTAGAGAAGCAGCAGGGCGAGCAAGCTGCCCAGCCCCAGCACCAGCAACCCGGAAGCCGCACCACTCCGGAACGACCCCCGCCCCACCGTCAGCACGATTCCCGCCTTGAAGACCGTGTTCGACAGTACCCCGATGGCGAGCGCTTTCGCCGCCGTTGAGGTCAGCGCCGCCGCACCCCCCAGCTTCACCATCGAGTAGGTCAGCGCGTCCACGTCGGTGAACCCCAGCACCGCCGCCGAGGTCAGGGTGCCGGAGGAGCCGAACCGCGCGCCCATCCACCCCATGATGGAGAGCACGACTTGGAACGCCAGCGCCATCTGGATGGCAGCACCCAGGCGCAGCGGATTACGGGGGGTAGGCGCTTTGATCGTCTTCGGGTCATTGCGGCGCCACGCGAGGCCCGTCGCGGCCAGCCCGGCGGCGAAGGGCGGCAGGAGGTAGCGCGCCGCCGCGACACCTACCGTGGGATTGAGTGCCGCGATAAGGATCAAGACCCGCAGGGGCAGGACGGTGCAGGCGGCGATGACGCCGATGCCGAGGACCCGGCCGAGGTGGAGCGACTGGCGGCTCTCGCGGGAAAAGTTGAGCGTGACCGCCGTCGACGACACGAGGCCTCCCAGCAGGCCGACCAGTCCGTAGCCCCGGTGCAGCCCCACGACGCGCAGCGCGAGGAAGCTCACGAAGCTTAAGCCCGAGAAGACCAGCACGAGCGCCCACAGCTCCTGCGGCCACAGGCCGGGCGGTGGACCGAAAGGTCCCTGGGGCAAGAGCGGGAAGATGACGAGTGCTAAGACCGCGAAGCGGACCGCGGCCAGGAGTTCGTGGGAGCGGATGCGCTGGACGAAGGTGTGGAACAGGCTCTTCTGCACGAGCACGAGCGTGGTGATGGCGAAGAGCGCGCTGGCCAGCGTCAGCCGCCCCATGCCGGCGAAGGCACCGCCCGCGAGCACGATGAGCGCCGCCACCTCGGTGGTGCCGCCGACATCGCCGCCGCGCGAGGTGATGGCGTAGGCGACGACGATCAGCAGGGAGCCGGCGACGAAGAGCATGGCACCGGCCGCGCTTGGCCCTGAGCGCACGAGCTCAGCACCCAGCGCTCCGACCAGTCCGAGGAGCAGGAAGGTGCGGATGCCGGCGAAGTGGGGCGTGTGCCGTCCCCGCTTGACCGACCACTCTCGCTCAATGCCCACCGCCAGCCCGCCGAGTGCCGCGACGGCGAACCGGATCACCACGTCACGCGTCTCAGGTCCGTGCATGGCGCTTCTCCACCATCGGCCTGTTGAGCCGAAGCACGAGGCATTTGGCCGAGCCACCCGCCTTGAGAAACTCCGAGAGGTCGACGGGATGCACCGTGAAGCGCCGCCGGGCGAGCCGCTGCCTCAGCATCGATGAGACACCCGCCTGTATGACGACCGCGTTGCCCACGGCGATGGCGTTGCACGCAAACCGCACCGCATCCGCTTCCGGCACGTCGATGAGGTGCGGGATCAACCGCTCGAGGACCCGTTGACCGTAGCGGTCGAACGCGCGGGGAAACCAGAGTGCCGTGTCCGCATCGAGCGGGCAGAAGCAGGTGTCGAGGTGGTAGAAGCGCCGGTCTGAGAGCTCCACGGGCAGGACCTCCCGCTCGAGGACCCGGGCGAGCTCTTCGTGGACCGGCGCCTCCGACCGGAACCGGAAGCCAAAGACGAGCGTCTCACCCGCCCACAGCGCATCGCCTTCCCCTTCGAAGTGGTACCGTGGACTGAGGCGGACGATGCGGAAGCCCGCGCGCCGGAAGTAGCGCTCGATGACCGGCTCCTCAGGCTCCCGCTCCGGGTATCGGAAGTTGCTCCGGATGATGGTCCGCCCGTGCACGAGGCCGGCATTGGCGGTGAAGACGAGGTCCGGCACGCCGGGGTGAGGCGGCAGACACCGCACGCGTACGCCGAGGCGGCCCGTCAGCAGGGTGTAGAGCCGCTCCCACTGGAGCCGGGCGCGCGCGACGTCGACCTGCCGCGTGAGGCTCATCCACGGGTTGATCGCATACGCGATGGTGTAATAGGAGGGACGGCACATTAAAAACGATTGCGGATTTCGGATTGCGGATTTCGGATGGGGCATCCACGATCAGAGATGGAGGGCGCGGGTGAGCTCGCGGAGGAACGACTCGGTGTCGGAGACGATGCCGATGCCCTGGAACGTGCCGCGGTCGGAGAGCTTCGTGACGACGGCGGGGTTGATGTCCACGCACACCGTTTTGACCGTCGCCGGCAGCAGGTTGCCCGTCGCGATGGCGTGCAGAGTCGAGGCGATCATGAGTGAGAGGCCCGTGCCCTCGACGTGCCGCCGCATCGCCTCCTGCGCCTTGAGCGTGTCGGTGATGACGTCCGGCAGCGGCCCGTCATCCCGGATCGAGCCGGAGAGCACGAACGGCACGCCCCGCGTGACGCACGCGTGCATGATGCCCCGCTTGAGGACGCCCCGCCGGACCGCCTGGCGGATGCCACCGAGGCTCCGGACCGTGTTGATGGCCCGCATGTGGTGGTCGTGGCCGTCCGTCACCGCGACCCCGCGGGAAAGCTGGACGCCCAGCGAGGTGCCGTAGAGTGCGGACTCGATGTCATGGGTCGCGAGGCCGTTGCCGGCAAACAGGACCTGGACGAAGCCGCCCCGGATGAGCCGCTCAAGGTGCGGCCCGCTGCCGGTGTGGACGACCGCCGGGCCGGCGACGATGAGGATCTTCTGCCCGGCGCGCCGGATGGCGCGCATCTCGGCGGCGAGCCGCTGGATAAGCTGGAGCTTTGGCTTTTCCGAGGAGACGGCGCTGCCCATGAACTGGAACACCTCGGGCGCTCGCGTCCGCTCCAGCGGCGTGACCTTCACGCCCTCAGCGCCGCAGACGACCCACTGGCTCTTCCGGATGCTGGCGAGGGGCGTACAGCGGGCCGCCCCGGTCGCTGGCTGGACGACGATGCCGCAGTCCATCTCGATGTTCCGGACCCGACGCCAGCGGCCGCGGAACCGGATCTCGGTGGGAAGGTTGGTGGTGGAGTAGAAGGCTGCGGGGAAGACGCCCTCCTTGGGGGCGCGGGCGAGTCGGACGTCGTGGAGATGGAGCGACGCCGCACCCAGGCGCGCGATGCGCTTGAGGATCTGCTCGAGCCGGCGTCCGGAATTGGCCTGCACGCGCAGCCGCGCGGTGGAGGTGTCGGTCTTGCGCGTGCCGATGGCGACGTCGAGGATCTCAAAGGTGCCGTTGAGGTCCATGATCTCATCCAGCACCTTCGGCAGGATCAACGAATCGATGATGTGCCCACAGACCTGCACAATCTCGGAGGGCATAACAATCTCAGTATACCACAGCGAGTTCTTTCGCGGCGTCGGCCGGTGCGGTCGGCGAATCCGCGGCGAGGACGCGTGGGGTGTTCCGCATCACTGTGGAGCCCCACGGGCAAACCCGTGGCACCTTCCTGGACGCCCGTGGGGCGGAACCGCTCCGAAGCCACCCGCACTTCTCCTTCCTCCCCGCCCTGCTGCGCCGTAGCGAAGCTCCGGCTTCGCAGAGGCGAGCCCAAGGGCGGGGCTTCCGGCGAAGGAGGGTGATACGGCGCCAAATCAAAAGAGCCCAGGCTCAGCTTCTGAGCCTGGGCTCTTTTGGGAGCTCCGAGCGATCAAACTGGCTCCCCGAACTATGCAGTAACCAGAACTTTTACTTTAAAGGTGCAAATAGGTCCGGCGCGAAGGAAAGGCGGCTACTCCTTAGGCTGCTGTAAGGATGGGTTTGTGATCGGCTCAGGCGATTACCCTCCCCAAAAGAATGGGAACGGCATGAAGTGAACGATCAAATCGACGGCAATGAGGCCAGCGAGATGGAGGAGACTTATGGTTAGAATAAAAAGCTTCCGCCGGCGATGAAACGCCATGTATAGCCAGCCCACCAAAGCTCCGTAGGAGACGCTGAAAACCCCGAAGAGTTTCCAATTCAGCCACGAAGCAAGAATGCCTGGGATGACCGTCCCGAACCCGCTCAACACATAAAGGAGTTCTGCGAGTTCCGACTGCCGAGCAAACCGGTTCATGCTCGAATACACCACAAATAAGAGAAAACCAGCACCCGCCCCAACCAATGCCACTCTGACGCCCAAAATCCGTGAAGATGCTCCGTTTGTCATTTGAGCGCCTCCCGAACCTCATCCCACTTGGCCCAGGGCCAATCTGGACGTTTCTCGCGGAGTCCTTTTTCTACCCTGTCCCGATTCTTCTTACTGAACTTGAGCCCGAGGCCCTTATACCCCCACTCTTCTGGGCGGACTTCATCGGCGAATGCCTCTGCCGCCGCCTCAATCGATTCCTCGGAACTCTTGTTGGGAATCGGCGGGCACTGAAGGCCTCTCTCCTGTGCTTTCTCGAAGACTTCCTGGAATCCCGTCCCGGCCTTTGACTTGGCGTCAGCCCATTCGTCCGTCCCACGGTCTAAGAGCCCATAGGGATCGATGAGGTTGATAGGATTGTTCGTAACGTACACGTACGGGTTGAGCCGCTGCGGTGTCATAGAAGGCGGGGACGGGTTGATAACAACGGCTCGGCCACCCTGAACGCGGACTTGGCCTGGTTGCTCAGGGTCCTCCTGAAGGAACCGGCCAGTTTGGGGGTCGTAGTACCGCGCCTCCGCGGGCCAAGCTGGTACCAGGCAGGTTACAAGAATAAGCCACGCGATGAGGTTTTTCACGGCGCACCCCTTTCTAACTGTCAGCTTGAGCAGCCTCTCTCAGTTCCTTCTGCCGTACCCAATAGTTTGCCTGAGTCGGCGATGCCGCGCCAAGTTGTTCGGCTTGCTCGAAGGCCTGCTCTGCCTGCTCAACGTACCGGTGGCTATTATTCAGGTAAACTTCTCGGCTGAGTTCGAGCGCCGATTGGTTGATGGACGGTAACTGAAGCGCCATGCTGTGATACTCTTTCGCAAGCTTGCGGTAGGCAGCGCCTAACATGCGGTATGCCTCGGCAGCCTTTGGGTTGAGTTGGAGGCCCATGGTCAGGTAGCGGACCGCCCGCACGAAATCCCCCTGGCGTGCCCACAAGCTGCCATTTTCGATGATCAGATCACCGAGAAGCTGCCGGTAGGTCATGTTTTCCAGGTACGCACCGCTCTTGAGGCCTTGGGCAGGGATCTCCATGTCCCGGATGTAGTCCTCGTCGGGAGACCATCCGCCTGCCGTGGCCTCAATATTCTGATACGTCCGATCAGGCAAGCGGTAGCGGCAGAAGAGATGTTGGGGCGCGGCGACCGGATAGACCGGATACCTGAGTCGCTGTGCCAACACCAGGTAGAGCAGTGGGAGCGTCGTGCAGCTTCCCGCTTTGGTGTCCAACACACCGTTGAGGTAGCGGTTCTTGAGTTGTTGGGCGTACATATCGTCCCGGTCATAGTGGAAGCCGAGCCGCTTGTAGAGGAAGGTATTCATCGCTCGGATGGGGTAATCCGGTTTGGTAGCGTCTGCCGTGCGTGACCGCATCGTCTCCGTGAACCGCCGTATCTCTCCTGCGAGCTGGTCCAACTGTGCCCTGTAGTGCTTCACGTCAAGCCCAGGGAAGGCCTCAGTGGCCAGCAGCAGCGCGACCTCACCCAGGTCAATCTCATCCTCGGACAACTGACTCAATCGTGTCAGTTCGGCATCCGGCAGAGGTTGACCGCGTGAGGCCTCAGCGGCGCTGACGGACGCCGGTAACCACCATAGGGAGCCAACCAGCACAAGAGAAACTACCTGAATCATGGCTTCGTAGCGTTTGAAGGCCAGAACATGCCGAGCACCAAGAAGCTGCCTCGGTACTTGTTCATGTTGCCCACGTAGAAGAACGTGTCCTTGTCGGCCCGGCACATCTCGCCCTCGTACTTTTTCTTGAGCATGTCGAAGACCCGCTCACCGTATTTTGAACGCCAATCCCTGTAGGACTCGTGAACCTCCCAATCCACGATGGTCAAATCGTGGCCGGAGCATTGCGGCTCGTTGGCGCACTTGAACCGATAGGCGAACCTGTACGGCACGGCTTCAAGGGACCGCTTTGGCCGGTCAAAGAACTTCTGTTGCGCTGCCTCATCCTTTGCTTTGAGGGATTTCTTCTCGGCCTTCTCGTCCTTCTGCCAGTAGAACGTCACGTCCTTTGGCTTGAAGACCCCCAGCGATTTGCTCGTCGTTTTCTGAATCTCCTGAATCTCGCAAAGCGACTTGCTGACTGTCGGCAACACGTAGCGGCCCCGCTTGCCCCATTTGCCTCTGTCAGAATCCAGCCAGTCCTGAATGTCGATGCTTTCTCGATCAATCTTGAAGCTCTCAGGTCGGTTGTCGTTCTTCGGACGCTCGCCGCGCACCTCGATGATGGAGTATTTCTTGAACTTCCGGTAGGCCTCCAAATCACGGAAAGGGACGGGATACAACTGCACCCATGATCCCGCGTCTACGTCTATCCCTGCAACACAGACCGTTTCGCCGTGCTTGGCGCTGATTTCGGGGTAAGCTTTGACCGTGACCAGGACTTTCCGCTTCTGAAGTGGCATGAAAGCGTCAGATGTGCTGAAAGGTCAACCCGTTGCCATCCAACTGCCTGAGTATGTCGCTGACGGCGCTGCGGTGGCAGTCCCAGGCGTGACGCTCAAGGCACATCAGGCAGCAGGTCTTCTCGCGCACCGCATCCAACACGGTGCGGAGGTGAGCGACTTGGGTTTTCAGGTAGGCGCGGTACGCCTTAAAGAACGTCTCTTTATCGCCGCCGTTCTTGTACTCATAGCGGATGGTACTGGGGCTACCAAGAGCCTTGACGTGAACATACTGAATACAGGCTTCCTCAAGGGCTTCTCGAAGTGGGGTCTTGGAAAAGCCTGGCTTGCGGCTCGATGGCTTTTCACGAATGTCGATCAACACCTCGACCCGCTGCCCTCGGAGGCGGGCCACGAAGTCATCGAGTTCCCACCCTTCGTACCCAATGGTGTATGCGACAAGCGAGATAGTCATTGATTCTTAGCGCTTCCTCTCGATCACGGCCTGTTTAACGTTTGGCATGGACTTTGGCATCCTTGGAGTGGCCAAGCCGCTGTGACTGCAACTGGCTGGAGTGGGTCTTGCGGGGAGTGTTCCAGTAGGGACTCTTGCACTTGGGGCAGACGCGGGGTTCTTGGCTCTGTCCTCGCGGCAGCCACGCATGGCCGCACCGTTCACAGCGGTAGCCGGAACGCGTGGCCCGTGCCATTGACGAAAAGTATGATATTACTGGTATATGAAGTCAAAGTAATGTTGCTCACATGAATGCTCTCTTCAGCTTGAAGCCGCCTTCATTGCCAGGCAGCGCTAGGCGCGGGTGGCACAGCGCGCTAGCCAGCCGATCCAAGCGGACGGCGCGGCGGGTGACGCCGGAGCCCCCGCGGCTTCGCTTGGCGAGGCCAAGCGGCGGGGGCGCAGGCGGGACGACAGCCTCGCGGCTGTCGGCACTTCCCTCGCCCACCCAGCCTTCGGCTGGGTACCCGGGTTCGGTCGCAGGCCCCGTCGCGCCGGTCAACGATCATGGAAGCTTGTAGCGTGACGTTCGCGGCTTGCTCTATACTACAGTCGCGATGGCGCTGACACGTCCGCATCCAGACCGGCTTGATCTCGATGCCATCGAGGCGCGCACCCAGGCGCTGGGCCGCGAGCTCTTCAGCGCGGCGAGGCGCCATCACGCCCACCTCTCCGCGCTCAACCGCTGGACCGCCCAGGTCCTCGCCTGGTGCCTCTCCAACCCGGCACTGAAGACCGGCCTCCTGCGGTTCCTCGACGTCCTGCCCAGCCTCGGTACGCCCCGCGAGATCGCCCGCCACCTGCGCGAGACGCTGCCCTCAGACGTCCGGCTGCCGGCAGCACTTCGCCTGGGCTCCGAGATGGCGCGGCGCGGGCTCCTCACGCAGAGGGCGCTGGCCGCCGTGATCCACCAGCTCGTGGAACGGCTCGGCAGGCAGTTCATCGCCGAGCACGAGCCCGAGGGAGTAGCCCGGGTGGTGCAGGACCTTGCCGCGCGCGGGGCGACGTGCAGCCTCGACATCCTCGGTGAGCAGGTGCTGACCGAGGCCGAGGCGGACCGCTACGTCGAGCAGTGCAGGATACTCCTGCGCCGGTGCGCGGACGCCGTCGCGGCGCTCCCGGATTCGAGGCGCCCGCCCTGCTGCACGCCGCCCGTCAATCTCTCCGTGAAACCGTCTGCGCTGACGCCCCGCTTCGATCCCATCAGTCCGGGGGACAGCCTCGAGCGCGCCTCAGGGCGTCTGTTGCCGTTGCTGCGCGAGGCCGCCGAGCGGAGCGCCGTGGTCAATCTGGACATGGAGCAGTATGAGCTGCGCGACCTGACGGTAGCACTCGCGAAGCGCCTCCTGGCGCATCCGGACGCCGGGCACGCGATGCGGCTCGGCGTCGTGGTGCAGGCCTATCTGCGGGACGCGGAGGAGAGCGTGGAAGCGCTGCTCACATGGCTGGCGGCCCATCAGCGCACGCTGATCGTCCGCCTCGTCAAGGGGGCGTACTGGGATTCCGAGGTGGCGTGGGCGGCCCAGCGCCACTGGCCCGTGCCGGTCCACCAGCACAAGGCGCAGACGGACCGGACGTTCGAACGGCTCACCCGCCGGCTGCTCAGCGCCCATCCGCTCGTGACGACCGCGGTCGCGTCGCACAACGTGCGCTCCATCGCCCACGCGATGGCCGTCGCCGAGTCGCTCGGCCTGGCCAAGCACCAGCTTGAGTTCCAGTTCCTGTATGGCATGGGGGCGGCACTCCAGGCCGCGGTCACCTCACAGGGCTACCCCGTGCGTGTCTACACGCCCGTCGGCGAGCTGATTCCCGGCATGGCGTATCTCGTGCGCCGCATCCTTGAGAACACGGCCAACGAGTCGTTCTTGCGCCAGGACTTCTTCGAGGGGTACCAACCCGAGGCGCTGCTCGTTCCGCCGGAGGACGTCGTGGCCGCCGTCGAGCCGGTGTTGCCGCCAACGTTCTCGCCCGGCCTGTCGGGCTTCCGTGGCGAGCCGCTGCGCGACTTCTCGCGTGCGGACGCCCGCGACCGGATGAGCACCGCACTCGCCTCGGTTCGAACCAAACTGGGCCGCGACTACCCGCTGCTCATCGGCGCTGCTGCGGTGCGGACGCGTATCACGCTCACCGTCCGCAATCCCGCCGACCCCGAGCAGGTCGTCGGACGCGTGGCGGCGGCCGGGCGCGGCGAAGTCGACCAGGCGGTGCGGGTTGCCGCGGAGGCACAGCCCCGCTGGGCGGCGACGCCTGTGCGCGAGCGGGTCGAGTGCCTTGAGCGCGCCGCGCGCCTGATCCGCGAGCGGTACCACGAGCTGGCGGCCTGGACCGTGGTCGAGGCAGGGAAGACCTGGCGGGAGGCGGACGTCGAAATCGTCGAAGCGATCGAGTATCTTGACTATTACGGCCGGAGCATGCGCGACCTCGACGTCGGCCGAGCGCTCCTCCAGCTGCCCGGGGAGCGTAACAGCTACCGGTATGCGCCGCGCGGCATCATTGCGGTGATCGCCCCGTGGAACTTTCCCGCCGCGATCCTCACCGGCATGGCCTCGGCGGCGCTGGCTGGCGGCAACGCCGTCCTGATCAAGCCGGCCGAGCAGACCCCGGTGATCGCAGCGCACCTTGCGGCGATCCTGCGCGAAGCGGGCGTGCCGCCCGGCATCGTGCAGTACCTCCCCGGGACGGGCGACGAGGCCGGCGACGCACTCGCCCGCCACCCCGGCGTCCAGGCGCTCCTCTTCACCGGGTCGAAAGCGGTTGGGCTCTCACTCGTCCAGATCTGCGCCACGCTCGCCCCGGGCCAGCGGTTCGTCAAGCACCTCGTCGCAGAGATGGGCGGCAAGAACGCCATCATCGTCGATGCGGACGCCGACCTCGACGCGGCGGTGTCCGGGATCCTGCGCTCGGCGTTCTCCTACGCGGGGCAGAAGTGCTCCGCGGCCTCGCGGCTCATCGTCCACGCCGCCGTCCACGACCGGCTGGTCGAGCGCCTGGCGGAGGCGGCCGACCGGCTCGTCGTGGGCGAC